>Ga0181520_10000119_pt1 | contig 158125 bp, 120 predicted proteins | sample PEATcosm2014_Bin_29_FD_132451 | JGI IMG/M metagenome (GOLD analysis project Ga0181520, IMG submission 132451) | Peatland microbial communities from MTU Mesocosm Facility, Houghton, MI, USA - PEATcosm2014_Bin02_30_metaG | ecosystem: Environmental > Terrestrial > Soil > Wetlands > Peat | place... | reverse complement strand
TACAATCTGCTCCTCCGTGTAGCGGCTCTTCTTCATCCTGTCCTCCTCCACCGGGACCATCGCTGGCCCCTATTATCGGAGAACTCTCACACTGGATGGACTAATCGGAGGGAGGCAGCTCATCCGGCCTTCGGTATGGGTGTCTCCTTGCGCAGGCCTCTAGCGCGCCGCATGGCTTGCGCATTGGCGCTGAGGAATAGAGATCAGGTGCCGGGAGTTGCCGGGGAATGGTCTGCACAATGTCTCGTGGAGCTGGTTCAAGACGGCGAACATTCAATGCGAATCTGATGTCGACCGGACTGTTGGAACCCGCTCGGGATAATCGGAGATGATGCCGTCGGCGCCGAGTTGGATGGCGGTGCGGATCAGCTTGGGTTCGTTGACGGTATAGAGCAGTACCTCAAGACCGGCGCCGTGAAGCGCGGCGATGAACGCGGCAGATGCGGAGGCGAACGACAGGCCGACCAGCGCCGCCTGGGCCTCGTGTGCGAATGCCGGTCCGGAAACGGGCACCCACTCAATGAGCACCTTGGTCCTGACGAGCGGGTCGATCCGGCTGATTTCGAGGACGTCTGCGTGCTGGAAGGACGCGTAGATGACCGGACTTGGAAAAGCTGATGCCTGGACTGCACGGTGCATGGCCGGTCCGATGCCACGGGTTTTGGCCTCGAGAATGACTCCGGCATGCCCGCTTGCCGCTGCCAGGGCGGCTTCGAGCGAGGGGACGCGCTCGCCGGTGCCGGCGTCGAGCAACTGCAGTTCTTCCCAGGTGAGTTCGGAGACCAGGCCGCTTCCGTTGGTGGTGCGGTCGACGAGCAGATCGTGCATCAACACCAGGCGTCCGTCACGGGTGGACTGAACATCCAGTTCGACGAAGTCACAGCCGAGAGCGATGCCGCTGCGAATAGCGGCGAGGGTGTTTTCCGGGGCATGGCCGGCGGCACCTCGATGGCCGATTCTCAGAACCCGTTGGGTACCTCGCTGGGGTGAGGACGAGAGTGTATTGGTGTTTTCCAAGGTACATTTCTCCGGAACCGACAGGATCTTTGTCAGAAGTGTTGTGTCCCCGACAGACAGACGCGTTCAATCGGTCTACTAATCTGTCCATGATTCACCTTGGCTGCGTCCGCGGCGAATTTCTTCGAGAACTCAGGTTACGCTTCAGGCTGGTGAGACATCCAATACTTCCTTGAGGCGCGATTCGCGAGTGCCAGTGAGGAACATGCATCGGGGATGAACTAATTTGCAGTGGTGCCGGGTTTAGGGATTTGCGAGAAAGGATTTCTTGCCATGCAGCAGGAGACCCCGCAACCGGGATACGAAGAGGCCTTCGTCGATGTGGCCGGAGTCCGCGTGTACTATCTCCATGCCGGGACCGGCAGGCCGATGCTGCTGATCCATGGGCTGGTGGGCTCCAGCGCAGACTGGCGGAATAACATTGAAGCCCTCGCACAGCACGCCCGTGTTTATGCGATCGACTTGGTGAACATGGGTAAATCGCAACGGGTGGGAGGGCTGGACGCTTCGCTGGCGGCGATCGCGAATCGCGTTATGGTAGTGATGAATGCGCTGGGTGTGGGTGCGGCGGACATCGTTGGCCATTCGCATGGCGGAGCCGTGGCGCTGATGCTGGCTGCGCTGCATCCGGAGCGGGTGCGCAGGCTCGTCCTGTTCGCGCCGGCCAATCCATACAACCGCTCAACCGATCCTGTGGTGCGGCTCTATAGCAGTTGGTGGGGCGGGCTAGTGGCCTGGGTGGTGCCTTATCTTCCGGCGTCGATTCAGCGCATCGCTCTGGGGGGGATGTACGGAGGAGCAGCGCGCGTCGTTGATAGCGATCTGCAGGAGATTGCGGATTGCCTGCGGTGCCCCGGCTCGTTACGCCACGTTCTTCGCATTACTCGCGGCTGGTTCGCCGAGGAATCCAAGCTAAAAGCCGCGCTCCGTCGCGTGAGGCGAGTTCCAACGCTGCTGGTGTGGGGCGATCGCGACCATACGGTCAGTCTGAACTCGGGCATCAAGCTACACCGCAAACTACGAGCATCCGAGCTGATCGTGCTTCCCGGTGGCGGCCACTCCGTCTTCGCGGAGGCGCCGGAGAAGTCGAACCGCATCGTGCTGGAATGGCTTGACCGCCATCCATTGTCCGCTCCGCGTCGACACGGCCTGCTACGGGTTGCCTCCGCCAGAAGAACCAGGAGCACTGCCGCTGTGCGACATCTATCTCCTGAGACCTAAGGTCGCGTCTTGGTCGCGAATCTCTTGAGGTCATGGTTCGCGCGTTCTAACTAACCTGGAAGCCGGTGTATCCGCTGACTATTCTCCAACGAAGAACAGAGACGTAACGGAAGCCAGCTTGAGGTGCACCGTAGAGGTTGGCTGGGCGTCGGTTCCCGAGGCCGTGACCTCCGCCGGCTCCTGCGCGCCGGTGTGTGGGTTCCAGATGGTCAGGGTCTTGCGCCCACGCAGGGTCACTTTGGTATCGATATCCTTCGGCGACGAGTTGACGAAGAAATAGATATCGCGGTCGTCCGTTACCTTGTGGATGTAGCTCAGGGCTCCTTCATATTCGTTGCCAGACCGCAACTGACCCAAGCCGCCCGCAGGTGCAGCAAGCGGGCCCGTTGACGGTGGCTGCTGAAATTCCACATCGCGCTGAGGAAGCGCCAGCTTCAAGATGGCATCCAGCAGCCACGGGTGGGTATTGGGCAGATAGTACGCCTGGCCGCCCGCGGCGTTCTTCTTCACGTAATACCAGAAGACGAAGAGGTTCTGGCGGTCCTGGGCGCGGCGGACATCGGCCTTCAACGGTTCATCTTTGGCGACGCCGAATATGTCCGCCATGGCCTGCTGGACTTCCTTATCCTTGCCGAATTCCGAGGAGTGCGTGGGCAGGTGCTCGGTAGCAATGACCGCGCCGCCCTGGTCGTAGAACTGCTTGATCTTCGCGGCCGCCGCGGCCGAAAGAACATCGCCGGCGGGCAGGATCAGGACTTTGTATTGCTCGCGATTCTCCTTGTTGTTGAGGGTTATCGTTCCGTGGTCGATGGTGGTGTTCTCGACCAGCACTTCGGGGTGCAGGTACGTGTAGTCGACGCGCGAGGCGCGAAAGAGGTCCTCGCCGATGTTCTGGTAGTCCGAGCCGGGGGCGTCGCCGCCTTCGCGCGCGTAGGCTGCCTCCATGATTTGCGGGGCCTTCTCGTCGGCGGCCAGCGGGAACTGTTGCCCGCCGACGTAGTGGTAGTCGGCGTGGAGCGAGTCAATGGGATAGAGAACGGCGACATCCGCCACATGGCGTCCTCCCTGGAGCATGTAGCTGAGACGGCCAACATAGTCATTCAACTCCGCGCGCTGCGGTTGCACGGTGCGGGCCGGGACTTGAGAGTTGATGCCCATCGCGTACTGGTCCATCGTGACCTGGAAAGCGATCTTGGCGGTGAGGCCGGCATAGGCCGCGAAGGTCTCGGCGCGGATAATCCGGTGGTCATAATTGAAGCCGGACGAAGTGACAATCTTGTAGGAGATGTTCGAGCGTCCATACCACCAGATGTCGTCGATGGTTGGAATGGTCTGGTACTTGAACATCTTGATGAGGTCGCCGGTGAGTGGAGTCGGATTCGCCGGCTCCTCCTGGTCGGTGTGGCCGCCAAACTGGAGATGGTGTTCCGCGCACCAGTCGTTCAGGCGCTTGATGTAGTTCTCCTCGTAGAGCGCGGCGCGGAAGCCGAACAAGGCATCGCGGGCGGCGTCGGTTTGCGGGCCGATGTCGTACCACAGCGCCGGATAGTACTTCATCGGCGAATAGCCGTAACGCTTCTGGAAGGCGGCATTGAAGTCGGGCGTCCACATGCGGTCGGCGTGGTGCATGGACGGTTCGTCGTAGAAGGTCTGCGTGATGATGTTGCCGAAATACTTGCCCAGGTACTGGGCGTAGCGGTCGTAGGTGAGGGACATGTACGCCGTCATGGCATTGGGGTCGAGATAGTCGACTACCGTTGCCTTGCCTTCGACGAGATAGAAGGCCATGGCCTTCCAATTGCCTTTCGGCACCTGGGTGATGAGGTGACCGGCCTTGCCGCTGCTGCTGACGTCGACCACATCGTGGGTGTCCAGGTTCATCAGGACGGAGCCCATGTAGATACCATCGGGAATTGCGAGGTCGATCTTCTTCGGCCCGACTACGTCCTGCTCCGCTTCGTTGATGCTCTTGCCCGCGAACTGGGGGAACTTGGAGTAGAGCAGGCCGCCAGCGGTGCCGGACGGGAAGGAGTAGTCGTCGTAGAGGACGACCTCGAGACCATCCTTGATGGCCTGCTGCACTCCGGCGTCATAGAGCTTGAAGTAATCGGGGCTGAGGAACTCGACGCCCTTGGTGCCGGGAGTGCCGCGGGCGAATCTCTTCAGATAGTCGGGGGAAAGACCGAGCGAGGTGGTGCCTCCGGGTTCGAAGAAGAGGCCTCCATAGTTCAGCTTCCTGGCCTCATCGACTTCCGCGGCGAGGCTCTCGGGGGTGTCCCTGGTCATGTTGATGCTGCCCATGGCATGGCCGCGGTACTGCGCGGGAGGGGCTTTGAAGGTCTGCGGGTCGAAGTCGGCAGCGGGAGCGGACTGGCTCTGCGCGGAGACGCTCGCCCCCAACGCGAGCAGCACTCCGGTGAAAAGAACGGCACGGACGGATCGCAGCAGCATGGGAATTACCTCACGAATCTTCAACGGGAACGGCCCTTTTCGCGGCCGATTCGTTTTGAATTGTAACGCTCCTGAGGGATCTACAAGATTCAACTGCACTTGAAGTCGCATTCGGGAATTGCGGGAGGATAAGCCTGAGCGCCTGGTAGATTTCCAAAACAGACTTGGCGGAAGTACTAAAGTCTCAGCCAGAATGACCGATGAGTTGACGTGAAACCGAGGTTTCAGGGTTGAACTATAGGAATGAACTTGGAGGTCCGCAACGACACCTTAGTTGTGGAAAGGCCTGTGTGTCCGGCGCAAAGGGGAGCGGGGGGAAGGATCGGAGTGCGACGGCGGTTTCGAATCAGAAGGCACCAAGCAGTGCAGCCCAGGTCGACATGGCGGCACTGAGCAGGACCGTGGGAGCGGTGGCGCGCGTCCTACGGGGGAGTGATGACATACGAACCGAAAAGGTCCTGGCTATACAGCGATCAATCGCCGCGGGCATGTACAACGTTTCGCCATCGGCTGTAGCGGGCAAGCTAATGTGCACTCTATTAAGGAAGCCGCGTAATTGCGAGCGCACCCACTGAGTGAAGGATCGCTGAACCTTTAGAAGCCCGCTGGCCTCTGCCCAACAACGCCGAACGCCTGCTCCATGGCAATGCCCGCCTCAGCCAGCGTTCCTTCTTCGAATAGCCTCCCAACCAGGGTGACACCGTAGGGCACGCGCCTGGGCGGCGCAAACTTCGGCAGGGGATGCGCGGGGTCCGGCGCCCAGTCGCTGCGCGCTTCGGAGACCTCCACAAAGCCCGCGCGCAGGGTCAGAGACGGATGCCCGGTAAAGTTCGTAATCACCAGAAACTCGTCGCGCAGGGAAGGCACAAGCAACAGATCAACCTCAGAGAAAACCCTCTCCATCTCAATGGCGACCTTGCGCCGCAATCGATCAGCCTGCACGAAGTCGACCGCGGAGAGGAAGCGGGATTGGCGGAAGGTGTTGGGCCAGGCGTCGGGCACCTGCATCTTCAGTTCATCCAGCTTGCCGCTCAGCGTGAGTTCCTCAAACGCGGCTGCAGCCTCAGCAAACAGGATGATGTTCAGCGAGTCGTAGGGCCAGTTCGGCAGCGAGACCTCCACCGCATTCATTCCCAGCTTTTTCACGGTTTCCAGCGCGGCGCGATCGACGTCAGTCGCGGGCGCCTCCTTCATCCACGCCGGAATGTATCCGACGCGCAGGCGGGTGATGTCCGCGCCAGAATCGAAGGCGAGCTTGCTGGGAACGCTCGCCACATCTGCCGGATCAGGTCCACTAATGGCACCGAGAACAAGCAGGGTGTCCTGGACGGAGCGCGCCATTGGTCCCAGTTTGTCGCAGGTCCAACTCAGGGTCATGGCTCCGGTGCGCGGAACACGGCCATAGGTAGGCCGTAGCCCGGTAACGCCGCAGCGCATGGAGGGACTGACGATGCTGCCCTGGGTTTCGCTGCCGATCGCGAACCCGACCAGCCCGGCAGCTACGGCGGCGCCCGGGCCGGCGCTGGAGCCGGACGAACCCTCTTCGAGCAGCCAGGGATTCATGGTCTGACCTCCGAACCAGACGTCGTTCAGCGCCAATGCGCCAAGGCTCAACTTTGCGACCAGCACCGCACCGGCATGATTGAGCCGCGCGGTCACGGTCGCATCCTGTGTGGGAATGCGATTGCGATATGGCTCGGCGCCATAGGTGGTCGGGATTCCGGCCGTATCGAGCAGGTCTTTTGCTCCCCACGGAATCCCATGCAGGGGTCCGCGATAGTTGCCGGCGGCAATTTCCCGGTCCGCCGTGCGCGCCTGCTCCAGCGCATGCTGACGAGTCAACGTGATCACACAGTGAAGCTTTGGATCGAATCTCTCCAGCCGGTCGAGATATATATTGGTCAGCCGCTCCGAGGTGATCTGCCGCGATTTGATCCATGCTGAAAGCAGCGAGACTGGTGCAAACGCTATGTCCTCATCCTTCGCGGGGAGGCCTGGCGCGGGATAGGAGCGGATCACGAACTCGTCCCTGGCGGGACCGCTCGCAGTCCCCGGCAGCGTGGGATTCCAAACCGTTGCCGGCGCGACGCTCTCCTCGATGTGCAGTCTTCTGGGGCCGACCCTCCGCTCGTAGACGGCTGCCAGAGATTGCTGCCAGTTACCTGCCGCCTGCGCCAGGTCCTTCGGTGACATCTCCACCTGGACGAGCTTTTCGGCCTCGGCAAACGTTTGCGGAGTCACAGCGGGTCCAACCGGCGGCGAGGTGCCAAAGGCAGGTGGAGCGCCTGGAGTTTCCGGCGTTTGTTTTGCGGGTGCGGGTTTGGCGGACATGGCTACCCCCATCAATCCGAGCGATCCTTTGGCAAGAAACTCGCGGCGTGAGCCCGGCATGGTGCACCTCCTGGTGATGGAAACCGAATGCGCAGGCGGTTGTGGCTGCCAAGCGTCCGCTGCGCGACATTGGGAAAGTGCCAATCTGCGATAAGCGTAATGATTATTGACTTCCCAAAGCATTGTTTCTGTTGTATCTTCACGGCATCGTAACCAATTTTTCGCACGCCTGTCACTAAGGCCTAACAGCCAGCTCAGGGAGTTATCTCCCGTTGAGCGGCGCGTTTGACGTTCCGGAGGTCGAAGATGCGATTGGTAAAATCTGTTCTATTTCTCTCAGTTCTGATCAGCGTTTTCACAGTCCATGCCTTGGCCCAGTCCACCGCGACTTTGGCGGGAACAGTCACCGATCCAAGTGGCGCGGTGTTGCCGAATGCCCAGGTGACGGTGCATTCGCTGGCGACCGGACTCGACCGCGCGATCAAGACCGATGGCGCGGGCCTGTACGTGGTACCGTCCCTGCAGCCGGGCGACTACAAGGTGCAGGCGACTGCCTCTGGCTTTAGCACCTACACCGTGGAGAAGGTGACGCTGGACGTGGACCAGATGGTCACCGTGAATATGAAGCTGGCGGTGGCCACGGCCGGAGAAACGGTACAAGTGGAGAGTACGGCCTCGCAGATTGAGGCGCAGACGATCACGGTCGGCCAGGTCATCGACACAAAGACGGTGCAGGAACTCCCGCTCAACGGCCGCCATTTCCTCGATCTCACGGTGCTGACGCCGGGCGGTGTGGTGGCCAGCGCTACCCTGGGCAGCTTGACCCAGCCCAGCCGCGGGCTTGGCGCCAACTCCTTCCTTACCGCCGGCAATCGCGAAGACTCGGTGAACTTCCAGATCAACGGCATCAACCTGAACGATATCAGCCAGAACCAGATCACGTTCCAGCCGTCGATCAGCACCACCTCAGAGTTCAAGACCAACAATCAAACCTTCAGCGCGGAGTACGGCCGCAGCGATGGCTCCATCGTCACGGTGGCGACCCGCTCCGGCACCAACAAGTTCCACGGCGAGGCCTTCGACTACTTCCGCAACGAAGCGCTGGACGCGCGCAACTACTTCAACCGCCCGTTCAACCCCGCTACTGGACTGCCCCTGGTTGCCAACACCGGCGATAAGGCCCCGCTGAAGCGCAACAACTATGGTGGCTCTGTCGGTGGCCCCATCTGGCGGGACCGCACCTTCTTCTTCTTTAGCTACGAAGCCTTGCGCCAGCACCAGGGCATTCTGCAGAATAGCCCGGTATTTACCTCGGCGCAGCTCGCAGGGTTCACTGCCGGGACCCCCGGCGCGGAGATTGCAGCGCTGGTTCCCACGCCCAACAGCGGCGCCAATTATGTTTCGTTTACCCCGGGGCCGGTGCAGATCGACCAGTACACCGGCGACGTTCTGCAGCAGCTCGGAGCGAACGATTCCCTGCACGGCTTTTACGCCTTCCAGAAGGACGTCCGCACCGAACCCTCCCTGCAGGGCGACACGCTGCCGGGGTGGGGTGACCACCGCGCCGCGCACCGCCAGATCGGCACGCTGCAGTATGTTCACATCTTCAACTCCAACGTCTCCAATGAGGCCCGTCTGGGCTTCAACCGCATCGCCATCGCGTTTAATCCGGCCAACACGATCAGCCCCTCCAGCGTGGGCCTCGGCGACGGCCTCTCCGGCAACGTCGGCATCCCGCAGACCACCGTCACCGATGTGGGCTTCACTATCGGCGGACCATCCGGCTTCCCGCAAGGGCGCGACACCACCACCGGCGTGCTCGCGGACACCGTGACCATGGTGAAGGGCAATCACCAGATCAAGTGGGGCGGCGAGTTCCGCCGTTATCTGCTGTACAGCTTCGCCGGCAATATCGGCACGTTGACCCTCTCAACTGCCAACCTGCAGGCCAGTGTGTCCCCGGTGTTCAGCATTCAGCCCAACATCATCGACTACCGCATCTATGCGGACGCCGCGGGCTTCTTTGTGCAAGACACCTACAAAGTCGCTCCCGGCCTCAACCTCGAGTACGGCGCGCGCTTCGAGTGGAACGGCACGCCGCTGGAAGGCGAAAACCGCATCTCCATGTTCAATCCCAACAACGTCACGCTGACACAGGCGGGGACGAACGGCATTGCCGCCAACGGCGCCTACAAGCAGAACTACAACGTGGAGCCCCGCCTGGGCTTCGCCTATGACGTCTTCAACAACCAGAAGACGGTCCTCCGCGGCGCCTACGCGTACCTGGTGGACCAGCCCGTCGCCGGCACGGTCAGTATTCTTACCGGCAATCCTCCGTTCACCACAGCAGTTTCGTTCAGCAACAGCGCCTCGCCCATCCCGCTGGGCAGTCTCTATGCTTCGGCCAAGGCGGCGTCCGGCTTCGCGCTGGGCTGGGTCAACCCGAACCTGAAGAATGCTTACGTCGAAGACTTCAACCTGAACCTGCAGCAGGCGCTGCCCTGGGGCGTGATTTCTTCCATCGGCTACTACGGTTCGGCCGGACGCCACCTGCTTATCGAGACCAACCCCAACCAGGCCAGCGGCGTTCCGGGTAGCGCTCGCCCGTTTAACACGCTCTCGGCCACCAGCCCCATTGATCCGGGCGTCAGCATTGCCTCTAACATCAACGAGCGCAACAGCATCGGCTTCTCCAACTACAACGCTCTCTGGGTCACGCTGAGCAAGAACTTCACTCATGGCCTCGAGTTCAACATGAACTACGAGTGGACCAAGTCCATGGACATTAACTCCCTCGGGTCGCAGGGTGGCCTTTTGCTGCCGGACAGCAACAATCCCCGCGAGAATTACGGATTGTCGGACTTCGACGTGCGCTATCACTATGCCGGGACCGCCATCTGGGCCCTGCCCTTCAAAGGCAACGAACTGGTCTCCGGCTATCGTTTGGAGACCATCTTCCAGTACCAGGCGGGCTTCCCCGTCAACATCGTCGCCAGCAGTGATGGGTTCAATGGCCTTAGCGGCTTCGTGCGTCCAACCCAGGTCGGCCACATCTCCCGGACGAGACAGCAGTTTCCCGGACTTGCCAATGTCACCTTATTCCCGAGTACCGGCTTGGGCTATGGCGGCAACGTCTGCGACACAACCAACTACACCGCGGCTTGTATCTTCGAGATTCCGGGCACACAAGCCAGCGCAACCGGCACCACCGCACCTACTGTCTACACCGGCCTCGGCAACATGCAGCGCAACGCCGTCACCGGGTCCGGATACGCGGATCTGGATCTTTCCGGCGAGAAGGAGACGAAGATCTTCGAAAACCTCAGCTTCACCCTGCGTGTGGACGCCTTCGACATTCTGAACCACCCCAACTTTGGCCAGCCGTCGGGCAATGTCCAATCCACGTCCTTCGGCCAGATCACCGCGACCCGCTTCGCCACCAGCGATGGCGGCTCGTCGCGGCAGCTTCAGCTCAGCGGCAAGTTCATCTTCTAGCAGGACGATCATCCCAACGGCGCGTGCTTTGGTCGCAACTCGCGGCAGAACACGCGCCTTCTCTTCTATGATTGGAAGGGCGCCGGGCCGGCGTGTGCACTGCCACATCTCTGCCCTCGCGTAAAGGTTCGCTGGATCGCAATTCTCCTCCTGAGGTCGGCACCATGCGCCGTCGCACGTTTCTCACCACGCTTCCGCTCGCCGCAGCCGGTTCGACGTCGTTCAGCCAGAGCTTGACCACCAAACCTGCACAGGACGACGCCGTTCACGCAACCGGTGCAAGCGATCTCCTTAAGTTTCAGCCGGCTGGAGCCGAAAAGTTTGACCGGCCAGACGTCCACGCCGGGGACCGGCCTTCCGGCGCGAGCTTTGCCAGCCGCTCGCCGGCGCTGGGATGCTCGGGTGCAGCCGGGACTGCCCATCCACTGGCAACCCAGGTTGCAATCGAAATGCTGCGCCGCGGAGGTTCTGCTGTGGACGCCGCCGTAGCCGCCAACGCAATTCTCGGCTTTGTCGAGCCGGTCAGTTCCGGTCTTGGCGGCGACTGCTACGCCATACTCTGGGATCCGAAGCAGTCCAAAGTCGTGAGCATGGCAAGCTCTGGCAAATCACCGAAGTCGCTCTCTCTGGCAACCGCGCGCTCGCGGGCGAAGGACGGTGTGCTTCCCCGCCTGGGCGCGGTCACCGTATCGACTCCGGGCGCGCTGGGCGGCTGGTGGGCGCTGCATCAGCGCTACGGCAAGCTGAAGTGGGCGGACCTGTTCGAGCCGGCGATTCACTACTGCGAGGCCGGCTCCCCCGTCCCGCAGATTATTGGCCATTACATTAGCCGCAACATGGCCGCGTTTCTGAAGCCCGGCTCCGGCGTGGAAGAGACGGCCAACGCGGTACACACCTACGAGCCCGGCGGCAAGGCGCCTAACGAATACGATGTATTTCGCAATCCGGACCTTGCCCACACCTACCGCATGATTGCTGCCGGCGGCCGTGACGCCTTCTACGACGGCCCCATCGCGGCGACCATCGATGCCTACTTCAAACGCATCGGTGGATGGCTGTCCAAAGAAGACCTGCGCGAACATCAGGCCGAGTGGCCCGAGCCTCTCGTCACCACCTATCGCGGGGTCGACGTCTACGGCATGGGCGCAAATACGCAGGGGCTCGCCACGTTGCAGATGCTCAACATCATCGAGCAGTTTGGCGTCCGAGAGATGGGCTTCCAGTCGCCTGAGTCGCTCCACATCCAGATCGAAGCCAAGCGCCTGGCCTACGAAGACCGCGCCCGCTATTATGCCGACCCGCACTTCGCCACCATCCCGATTGCGTGGCTGAACTCGAAGGAATACGCCAAGCAGAGAGCCAGGCTGATCCGGCCGGACCGGATTCTGGAGCCGGTATATCCGGGCCAGGCGCCGAGCCACGGCGACACCACCTACTTCACCACCGCCGACAGCGAGGGCATGATGGTCTCGATGATCCAGTCGAACTTCCGCGGCATGGGATCGGGCCTGGTGGCCGACGGGCTGGGTTTTATGTTCCAGGACCGCGGTGAACTTTTCTCGCTTCAGGATGGGCATCCGAACATCTACGCCCCGGGCAAGCGGCCTTTTCAGACCATCATTCCCGGATTCGCCGCGAAAGACGGCGTCCCCTGGATGTCCTTCGGGGTGATGGGCGGCGACATGCAGCCCCAGGGGCAGACCCAGATCATCCTGAATCGCGTGGATTACGGGCTTGACGTACAGGCGGCCGGCGACAGCCCGCGCTGGCACCACGAAGGTTCGTCTCAGACCATGGGCGAAGAAGGTTCATCACAGATCGTAGGCGAAGACGCGGCGGAACGTTCCCCAAGGGGTCTGTTGCGTCTTGAAGCGGGAGTGCCAGTCGCAACCCGCAAAGCCCTCATCGATCTCGGCTGGACGATGGGCGTAAGCGATGGCGGATTCGGCCGGTACGAGTGCATCGAGAACCGCAAACGGGGAACCGATCGCGTCTATGCCGCGGCCAGCGAGATGCGCGCCGACGGTGTCGCGTTAGCCTATTGATCAGGTGAGTATCGGGCTACTATTCGGAAGGTCGCTCTTGAGAATTCCGAATCGCGGCGATCGGCGTGGGCAATAGAGCGGTTTCGCTCAACCTCCGGCAGTCTTTGAATTCCCGGACGGTCCTTGCTCCTGCAAGAATGCGGTATTCGGTAAAGTCGCAGGGCGGTGCGGCGGCTCATCCTTCTTGACTATCTATTCGTGCGCCGCCCCAATCGCCGGTAGACTTGCGACATCGAAGTAATCTTAGATCGCGGTCGAGCGAACAATGGTATCCGATACGAATCACGCCGCAGATGTCCCAACCGAGTCTCCAATTCCCGCCAAGGTGAAAGACCACAACATCCGCGTTTCGCCCGCGGTTCTGGATGCGGCGGCGAAGGACGGCGACGCACTGCTGCGCTCCCTGCACACGACTCTCGAGGGTTTGACGCAAGCGGATGTCGAGGCGAGAGCGCGCACCGCGGGCCCCAACGAAGTGGCGCAGGAACGCACGCGCGGCTGGTTTATCCGCCTGCTGATCATCATCCGTAACCCGCTGGTGATCCTTCTGGCAACGCTCTCGTCGATATCCTTTGCCACGGGCGACGCGCGCGCCGGAATCGTGATGGCATGCATGGTCGTGCTCAGCGTCACGCTTCGCTTTGTGCAGGAGGCCCGGGCAGACGTGGCGGCGGCAAAGCTGAAAGCCATGATCCACGTGACCGCTACGGTCATTCGGGATGGCAGCGCAAGGGAGATTCCGCTTAGAGATCTTGTGCCCGGAGATGTCGTCAAGCTGTCTGCCGGCGACATGATCCCCGGCGACGTGAGGCTGCTCTCCGCAAAAGACTTGTTCGTTAGCCAGGGAACGCTCACCGGGGAGTCGCTTCCGGTCGAGAAACTCTGTGAACCCGACCCGCAGCCATCGAATTCGCCAACCGAGCTGAAGAATACCTGCTTCATGGGAACAAGTGTTCAAAGCGGCACAGCCACCGCAGTCGTAGTGGTGACGGGAGTCAGCACTTATCTCGGGAGCATGGCCGGATCGATTACAGAACAAGCGCCACCGACCAGCTTTGACCGCGGTCTCAGCCGCTTTACGTGGCTCATGATCCAGCTTATGGCGGTGATGGTGCCCCTGGTTTTCTTGATTAACGGGTTCACCAAGCACGATTGGAAGAGTGCCTTTTTCTTCGCGATGGCAGTGGCCGTGGGTCTGACCCCCGAGATGTTGCCCATGATTGTTTCCGTGTGCCTCTCCAAGGGCGCGATCGCGATGAGCCGCAAGAAGGTGATAGTCAAGCGGCTGAATGCCATCCAGAACTTTGGCGGCATGGACGTACTGTGTACCGATAAGACCGGCACGCTTACCGAGGATCGTGTTGTCCTCCAGCGGCACTGCAACGTAGCCGGACGGGAAACGGACGAAGTGCTGCTCGACGGTTATCTCATCAGTCATTTCCAGACGGGCCTCAAGAACCTTCTTGATACGGCGATTCTGAGTAGTTCGGATTTTCATCAGCAGGCGCTCATCGAAAAATACAAGAAGCTCGATGAAATCCCTTTTGACTTTACGCGGCGAATGATGTCGGTGATGGTAGAGACCCCTGAGGGCAAGGCAATCCTTGTTACCAAAGGCGCTCCAGAAGAGATCTTTCGCCAATGCTCTCAATTCGAGTTGGATGGGAAGCTGTCGCCCATGGACCCCGGGCTGATGAAAGGGTTGAGGGATGAGTATGCGAGTCTCAGCAACGACGGCTTCCGGGTTTTGGCCGTAGCCGTGAAGGAGCTGCCGGGAAAACAGGCCTGCTCCAAGGACGATGAATGCGACCTCGTGCTGAAAGGGTACGTTGCATTCCTGGATCCACCCAAACGTACGGCCGCAACTGCAATCGAAGCGCTGCACGCGCATGGGGTTGCGGTTAAGATACTCACCGGGGACAACGATCTCATCAGCCGGAAGGTGTGCAGCGATGTGGGACTGCTGCCCGACCCAATGTTGCTGGGTGAAAACGTGGAGAAGATGTCCGACGCTGAACTGGCGGATGCGGCGGAAAAGACAACCCTGTTCGCGCGTCTCTCGCCCGCTGACAAGCAGCGAATCGTTCGCGTCCTCCGGGGCAAGGGACACGTCGTCGGATTCATGGGAGACGGAATCAACGATGCGCCCGCGTTGCACGCCGCGGATATCGGCATCTCGGTGGATACGGCTGTGGACATCGCCAAGGAGTCGGCGGACCTTATCCTGTTGGAGAAAGATCTGATGGTGCTCGATGGGGGTGTGATCGAGGGACGAAAGGTTTTCGCCAACATTCTCAAGTACATCCGGATGGGAGCCAGCTCCAACTTCGGCAATATGTTCAGCGTGCTGGGCGCCAGTGCATTTCTCCCATTCATCCCGATGGCTCCCATCCAGATCCTGACCAACAACATGCTCTACGACTTCTCGCAGGTTCCGATCCCGACCGATGCAGTGGATGAAGAACTAGTGGCGCGGCCGCGGCCCTGGAATATCGGGGAGATCAAGCGGTTCATTCTTTGCGTTGGCCCCATCAGCTCGATCTTCGACTACACGACTTTCTTCGTGATGCTCTATCTCTTCAAGTGCTGGGATCCGTCACGCGCTCCGCTTTTTCAAACGGGCTGGTTCGTCGAGTCGTTGATGACCCAGACACTCATCATCCACATCATCCGCACCAACAAGATCCCCTTCCTACAAAGCCGCGCAAGCTTGTCCCTCACCCTCACTACACTGGCCATCATGGCCTTTGGAGCTTGGCTCCCGTATTCTCCGCTGGCTTCTTCGCTGGGTCTGGTACACCTGCCGGGGCTTTACTGGCCAATCCTGTTGCTGACACTGTTTGCTTACTCGGGTCTGACCCAGTCCATCAAGGTCTGGTTGCTTTGGAAAAAATGGATATGAGATCATGAGCACAATGGTTGACTGGAAAGACCGTCCCGCGGTCCAGTTCCAGGGAGCGCTACAACCATGTCGCCCTCCCATTCAATGGGAAAGTCGCGCTCCAGCAATCTTTGACGAGTACTCAGGAGTATGTTTCTTTACCGATTTCGGCGAGCTGATCGAAGCCCGAAGTGTGTCCCTCGATGAACTTCCGGTCGATCCAGCCGCGCTCGATCAGGATGGCGGATCCGTCCCCTTGGGTCGCATCAGGTGGAAGCAACGGGTCGTTGCGACAGCCCCACAGTTCAGCCGAGTATAATCGGGCGCGAAAACCGAAAGGCACAAAGTATGCACCTGAAAAGACTCCTCGCCCTCTTTGCGGCCAGCATAATCCTCACCGCCGCCGTCTTTGCTCAAACCCTGCCGCAGGGTGTTCAGAAGGTGACCTCCATCGAAGGCGTCACGGAATACGCGTTTCCCAACGGTTTGCATGTCTTGCTGTTTCCGGATAATTCCAAGCCCAAGATCACGGTGAACGTCGTATACCTGGTTGGCTCGCGTAACGAAGGCTATGGCGAGACCGGGATGGCACACCTGTTGGAGCACATGACCTTCAAAACCTCCACTTCAGGCAGAGAACTGTTCAAGGACCTCACCGATCGGGCCGGCGGCAACTTCAACGGCCAGACCTCCTACGACCAGACCATGTACTTCGAGACCTTCAACGCCACGGACGACAATCTGCGCTGGGCACTGGGGCTGGAGACCGACCGCATGGCCCACATGACCATGGCCAAGAAGGACCTGGACACGGAAATGACCGTGGTCCGGAACGAAATGGAAAACGGCGAAAACAGTCCGCTCAACGTCCTGGATGAGCGCGTCATGGCGGCGGCCTACAATTTCCACAACTACGGAAAGACGGTCATCGGCGACCGCACCGACGTGGAACGCGTGCCCATCGAGAACCTCGCCGTCTTCTATCACAAGTACTACCAGCCCGATGACGCCGACCTGATCATCGCCGGCCAGTTCGACGAATCGAAGGCGCTCGCGATGGTGGCCGCGACCCTGGGCGCTCTTCCCCGGCCGACGCGCGTGCTCACCCAGCCCTACACGGTCGAGCCGACACAGGAAGGCGAGCGGTCGGTGGTTCTGCGCCGCGTCGGCAATATCCAGGGAATTATGGCGTTCTACCATATTCCTGCGGCCCTCCATCCCGACATGGCGCCGCTGGAAGTCATGGCCCAGGTGCTCGGCGCTCCGCAGACCGGCCGGCTGTACAAAGCGCTGGTCGATAGCAAAAAGGCTGTCTCGGCCAGCATGGGTGCGGATGCCGAACACGATCCGGGGGGCGCGCTGGCATTCGCGCAACTCAAGCCCGACCAGTCTATCGATGAAGCCCAGCAAATCCTGCTGAAGACGGTCGAAGGTTTCGCCGACGATCCGCCCACCCAGGAGGAAGTGGATCGCGCCAAGGCCCGCATCCTGAAGAACATCGATCTCGCGCTGACCAACTCCCAGTCGGTTGCCCTGATGCTGGGTGGATACGCAGGCGACGGCGACTGGCGCATCTTCTACCTGATACGCGACGAGATTGCCAAAGTCACGCCGGCTGACCTGACCCGCGTGGCCAAGACCTACCTGAAGTCGTCCAACCGCACGCTGGGCGAGTTCATCCCCACCTCTGCTCCCGATCGCGCCGAGATTCCCGCCACGCCCGACCCGGCCCTGCGCTTCAAGGACTACCACGGCGGCGCGGCCATTCAGCAGGGCGAGGCGTTCGATCCCACGCCCAAGAACATCGAGGCGCGCGTCATCCGCGCCACCCTGCCAAACGGCCTGAAACTGGTGATGTTCCCCAAAAAGACACGCGGTGCCACGGTGACGGCCGTCATCGACATCCGTTTCGGCGACGAGAAGTCGCTGTTCGGCCACCCCGATGTGGGCACCATGGTCGGGGCCCTGCTGATGCGCGGCACCACCACCAAGAACCGCCAGTAGATCCAGGACGAGACCGACCGGCTGAAGGCGCAGATCAGCGTCACCGGAGGCTCCGGCTCGACCTCCGCGAGCATCCGCACGATGGAGGCGAACCTGGCCGATTCGCTGCGCTTCACCCGCGAGTTGATGCGCGAGCCATCGTTCCCTGAGGCCGAGTTCGAGCAGCTCCGCCAGCAGCAAATCTCCAACGCTGAGAGCGGCAGGACCGAGCCCAACACCCTGGCCTCGATCGACATGGACCGGCACTTCAACAATATGAAGTATCCGCGCGGCGACCCGCGCTACACCAACACCATCGACGAACGCCTGGAGGACGTGAAGAAGGTCACGCTCGACGATGTCCGCCAGTTCTACAAGCAGTTCTATGGCGCCGGCGAGGGCGAGATCGTCATCAGCGGCCAGTTCGACCCCGTTGCCACGCAGAAGCTAGTCACCGAACTCTTCGGCGACTGGAAGAGCGCAAGCCACACCGAGCGCCTGCACTACCTCTACGCTCCCGTGCCGGCCGTCAACGACAAGATCGAAACGCCCGACAAACAGAACGCCCTCATCCTGTTCAGAATGCCCATGAAGATGACCGACGAGGATCCCGACTACCCGGCCCTCACGATCGCAGGCATGATCTTCGGCGGCTCGTCCAACTCGCGGCTGTTTCAGCGCATTCGCGTCAAGGACGGCCTCAGCTACGGGGCCGGAGCCAGCTTCTCCATCCGGCCCAAGGACGACGACGCCGGGCTCTCCGGCAACGCCATCGCCGCGCCGCAGAACATGGCCAAAGTCGAGGCCGACTTCAACGAAGAAGTGGCCCGCGCCCTCAAGGACGGCTTCACCGCCGACGAGGTCGAGAAGGCCAAGAAAACCTGGCTCGACGAACGCTCCGTGGCGCGCACTGAAGAAAGCTCCGTCGCCAGCCTGCTCCAGAGCCGCGAACGCTGGGGCCGGACGCTGATGTGGGACGCGAAACTGGAGGCCGCCGTCGCCGCGCTCACCCCGCAGCAGGTCAGCGACGCGTTCAAGCGCCACGTCGATCCCGCCGCCATCTCCATCGTCAAAGCCGGCGACTTCAAGAAGGCAGGTACCTATCAATAGCCTCACAGGAGGGCAGCAGGCCAGTCCATGTCTCCAGCAGGTCTCCACAGAAGAACAGGTTTCTCAAAACCTCATGGCTATTGGCGATTGCCGCTGTTTCCACCTTCCGCGCCGGCAAATAGGGAAGGCATCGGGTGCTCGGTGGCATCAATTTGCCGGGCATCTCCGCAGCAGTCTTAGTGTCTCAGGTTCGGGATCGAGCGGAGCGCATAGGCTGCTTCTTCCAGAAACGTCTCCTGCTTCATTCCCGGTGGAATGCTGTAGTTCATCTTCACCGCAATGCTCTGGGCGATCTTGTTCGCCAGAGCTCCTCGCGTAGCGGTGGGCACATCCAGCCGGCGCGCCAGATATTGCTCGAGCGCCTGCAGGTCGGCCATGGTCAGCCGGGCCACGGCATCGGCAGGCAGCTTGCTTTCGCGCGGGGCGTGCACGACACCAGGCGACACGGCCGCGAGAGTGAAGGTGCGCGATGAACCGATGCTCTCCAGCGGGGTCTCCAGCGGTCGCTCGTGCACGACAAGCGTGCCGGAGATGAGATCGCCGAGGCGCTGCTGGCGGCGGGTGACGAACAGGCTGACGACGCCAACGAAGTAGAAGGCAGGCAGCCAGTCCACCAAGCGGAGGAGGTTGCGGCCCATGGACTCCAAGAGGCTGATGGGGCGGCCGGTCTGCTGGATGACGCGGATCCTCATGATGCGCTTGCCCGGCGTCTGGCCGCGCCAGAAGGCTTCGAACAGGGTGAAGTATCCCCACACCAGCAGGAAGGGGACGGCGATCAGGATAGCGATGGTCCACTTGTCGGAAAGGCTGTTGCCGGCTTGCGCCACGTTGCTGCCTGCCTGGCCCGGCAGCAGCACCACCAATACCAGGATGAAGAAGAAGACCGTCAGCGCCTGCAGGAGGTAGTCCAGCAGAATGGCGACAAAGCGGCTGCCCAGGCCGGCGAGGGGAAACTCGATGGCAACGAGCTCCGGCGTGGCAATGCTAAGCTGGTCGCCAGGCGAGAGCCTGGCTGCGAAATCAACAGAATGTTGCTGCATAGGATGGACCGCAGGTTGCACAATCATAACGGAGCCGGTGTGATTTGCCGAGAGAAACATGATCACGAATCGATGGATCGATAAACGACGACCGCACTGGGACCGGCTGAGCGCGCTGCTGGCCGCTGCGGATGGGGGCGGGCTACGCAGCCTGCGCCACGGCGAGCTACAGGAGATTGCGTTCCTCTACCGGCAGATTGCCAGCGACCTGAGCGCGCTGCGGCAGGACGGCTCCGCGCCGACACTGGCTTCGTATCTGAACCGACTGCTGGGGCGCGCGCACAATTTTGTCTACTCCAGCCGCAGATCGAGCACGATGGCCGCGCTGCGGTTCCTGTGGTTCGAGTACCCGCTGGTTATTCGCCGCATGCAGCCGTTTATTTTGGCGTCGCTGCTGCTGCTGCTGGGGGGCGGGTTGCTGGGCTCGCTGCTGACGGTGGTGCGGCCGGAGTTCATGCGTAACCTGCTCGGTCCGGACATGGTGGCCACTATCCAGCAGCATCGCATGTGGACCGACTCGATTGTCTCGATGGCACCGGAGGCCTCCAGCGCCATCATGACGAATAACCTCACCGTCACCTTTGTCACGTTTGCCACCGGAATTGTAGCGGCGCTGGGTACAATTTATATGATCGGGTGGAATGGCGTGCTGATCGGCGTGATCGGCACGGCGTGCGCGCAGGCGCACATGTCGCTTTCGCTGTGGAGCTTTGTTGCGCCGCACGGCTCGCTGGAGCTGCCTGCGATCGTATTGTCGGGCGCGGCCGGTTTGCGGCTGGGCCAGGGGCTGCTGTTCCCCGGCGTATACAGCCGCCGCCACTCAGTGGTGGAGGCGGGACGCGAGTCCGTGCGGCTAATGACCGGGGTGGTTCCCATGCTCGTCGTAGCCGGCACGCTGGAAGGATTCTTCTCGCCCACAAGGGCGTCGGTCGCGCTGAAGTTCACCGTGGGGGCATCGCTGTTCGCGTGCCTGATGTTCTGGTGGTTTGCGCCGCGTGAGCCGCAGGCGGAGCGCGATTCGATGGAACCGCTGCAAAGCGCCCCGGCGGCTTGATTCATCTTTACTGTGAGCCGCATGCCTCCGAGTGACGCGGCAAGGTTGCGTCTTTACGCGGCTGCGTGCCCGGGACGCACACAGCGGAACTACAGCAGTCCGCGCTCCTTCACGTCGAGATACCGATTGAGCACTGCCGAGGTCAGGGTTTCCGGCTCGGTCTCCAGCGTGAGGGCTCCCTGCTCGCGCAGTTGCGCCATGAGCACCATGCGCCGGTGGACCATCTCCTGCGCCGCGGCCACCGCGAACATCTCGCGCCGCGACTCCGGGCGGTGGTCGGCGAGGGCCAGCATCTCGCGCTGGCGCATGGTGACCAGCAGCACCAGGTGACGCCGCATCAACTGCGCCGCACCGTCGATCACCTCCGGACGCATGGAGGTCTCGGCCACGTCAGTGATCCAAAGCACGAGGCTGCGCCGCGGCTGAATGCGGTTGAGCGTCACGGTGGCCTGCAGGTGATCGGCCTCGCCCCACTCGCCGCGGACCTGCGCCAGCGACTCCATGAGCTGCCGCAAATGCGCCGCGCCTCGGCCCAGCGCGACGCGCTGCTGCGCCGCCTGGCCGTAAGCGAGCAGGCCGACGCGGTCGCCGGAGCCAAGTGCGAGTTGCGCCAGGGCGAGGGCTGTCGCCGTCGCGTAGTCCAGCCGCGTGTACTGGCCGGCCACGCGCGACTGGAGCAAGCGGCCAGCGTCCATTAATAGCCACACCGGCTGGCTCTTCTCGGTCTGGTACTGGCGCGTGATGGGCACACCACGGCGGGCGGTTGCGGTCCAGCAGAGGTCGCGGATGTCGTCGCCTTCGCGATACTCGCGCAGGCTCTCGAAGTCGCGGCCGAGGCCGCGTTGACGTTGCAGCCGCTGTTGCAACTCGATCTGCTTGCTGCGGGTGAGGAACAGGGATTGCTCCGCCGCCGCATGCACGCGCGGGTAGACGCGCACGGTCTGCTCCAGCGGCGCCACGGCCCAGCGCTCCACCAGGCCCAGCGCAGCCGACCGGTAGCGGAGATAGAGGCTGCCCGTACGGTGGTCGCCACGCTCGCGAGGCGTGAAGCGGTACTTGGCAGCAGAGCGACCGAGCGGATAGACGGTCAAGTCGATGTGGGGCGGTTTGTCGACGAGTGCGGCGGTCAGGTCGTCGGTCAGCTCGCAACGGAGACGCGCGACACCCTGCTGCTCGAGACCAATCTCCACCTCGGCTGCGTTCTCGAGCGACGGCGCGCTTCTCCACACGCGCTCCGCCCGCAGACGCGCGGGAGCCGGCAGGCGCGATGCATCCAGGCACGCAGCGGCCAGCACCAGAATGTCCCAGACGGCCATGCCCCACACCATGCGCGGGATAAAGAAGCCCGGCACCAGCCACAGCGCGCCCGCCAGAAACAACAGCAGACCTCGCCGCGTGAGGCCGATGGCTGCACGACTGCGCGGCTCAGCTGAGGCCGAGACTCTTTCCGGGGTGAGCGAGCCTGAGATCATTTGCTCATTCCTTCGGCACCGCGACCGCTGCGAGAATGTCGGAGAGCACGCGGTCCGCATCGTATCCCTCCAGCTCCGCTTCCGGCCGCAGCAGCAGACGATGGCGCAGGACAGGCACGGCCGCCTGCTTGACATCGTCGGGCACGAGGTAATCGCGGTCTTCCAGCGCCGCATACGCCTGCGCTACGAGCATCAGGCCAAGGGCGGCGCGTGGGCTGGCACCCAGGATGAGCGACGGCCACTCGCGGCTGCGCCGGGCCAGCGCCAGGATGTATTCATAGAGCGCGGGTTCGATGCTGACGCGGCGAACCTCCTGCTGCGCCGCTGCCAGCAGCTCCGGCTCAATCGGCACAATCGGCAGTTCGTCCAAGCCGCGTGCCCCCAACTGCTCGCGATGCCGCTCAAGAATCAGCCGCTCCTGTTGGGCGGTTGGATAGCCCACGCGGATCTTCATCAGGAAGCGGTCCAACTGCGCCTCCGGCAGCGGATAGGTCCCCTCCGAGTCGATTGGGTTCTGCGTCGCAAAGACGGTGAAGCCGTCGGCGAGCGCGTGGCGCTCTCCGTCGATGGTGACCTGCCGCTCCTCCATGCACTCCAGCAGCGCGGCCTGCGTGCGCGGGGGCATGCGGTTGATCTCGTCCACCAGCAGGAAGTTGGTGAACACCGGCCCGCGGTGGAGCATGAACTCCTGCGTCTGCGGGCGGAAGATGGTGGTGCCGAGGATGTCCGCGGGCATCAAGTCTGGCGTGGCCTGCACGCGATGGAACTTGAGACCGAGCAGACGGCCCATAAGCTTGAGCAGCATCGTCTTCGCAATGCCGGGAACGCCCTCGATGAGCGCGTGGCCGCGGCACAGTACCGTGATGAGCGCCTGGTCGATCAGCTGCTCCTGTCCTGCGATCACCTTGCTCAGCTCCGTGCGTCCGTGTCGCACCAGCCGTGCCGTCGCCTTTAACTCTGCGTCGATCGTGTTGGTCTGCTCGTCCACTTCGTACCTCACTTTTCTTTGTCTCTGCCCAACGTGCCCTGCCTGACTTCCCGCTCAAGCCGGCTCAGCGAGTGCACCAGCTTTAGCGCCTGCCGCAGCGGCATCTGCGCCGGCGCGTAGGTCGCCTCTTCGCACATCTCAATGGTCGGTCGCAGCTCCGGCTCAATGCGCCGGAGGCGCGAGCTGGCCACAGCCATCATCTCGTTGGTCTCCTCCGCGCTGTTGCGTTTGCGCTTGAGGCCAAGCATCAGGCAGAAGCGCGCATAGGCAATCTGCACTGCGGTACTGGTGGCCCCGGCGCGGTCATACAGCGCGCCCAGCGAGTAGACAAACTCCAGCGGCGCATCGCGCGCCACCACCGGGTCCGGCAGCAGCGGCCCGCTGCGGCGGCTGAAGCTGAAAACCAGCAGCAGGGCAGCCAGCACCAGTTGCAGCCAAAGCAGGCGCACCGGCGTGCCGTTGGCGTACGACCAGATGCCTGGCTCGTCGTTGTGCAGGCTTTCATCCCAAACGATGTGGTTACCGGCGTCGCCGAGGCTGTTGAGCAACAGCGCCAGGTCGCCGTCCTTGGCGATGAACGCATTTTCGAGCGGCAGCGAATCCGCCCACCAGATGGCGTGGCCAGGCCCGACGGCATAGCTGACGACCACCGCGTCGGTGCCGCAGGTGTACTCGACGCGCTGCTCGGGCAGCGTCTTTTTCCAGAAGCTTACCTCGCGGAGGTGGACAGCGCCCGAGTTCGCCAGGTCGCCGAACCCGTCGGGCTGGGCCGTACAGTTCGACTCCACCGCTCCCGCAATTTGCGGCAGCTCCGCCACCTGGCCTTGCGGCAGCAGGTCGCCGCCGGAGGAGCCCGTCGCAATCACGCGCCCGCCATGCTGCAGGATGGCCGCCACCGAGCTGCGCGCGGCGGTCAGGTTTTTTCTGGTTGGCATGGGGTCGGCGAGGATGACCACGGTGTGCGCATCGTTCTGCTGCACAAGCTCGCTCAGCGGCCTCTCCCACCGCTCCACGCGATAGCCTGACCGTTCCAGCGTGAGGTACGCTGCCTCCGCGCCGTGCGTGCCGGAGGAGAAGCTCGAAGGCACGACATTGTCGTCGTCCTCCTGCGGCGCGAGGATGGCAACCACGCAGGCGGCCAGAGCCACAATCACCAGGCAAGCCAGCAGCAGGCGGCGGTCACGCGGGTTCAGCGAAGCAGACATCTCCTCTTCTTTCCTCCGGCTTTCATCGCGGAACCAGCTTCTCCATGCGCGCGCGCGCCTCGTGATATTGTTCTTCCCCGGCCGGGCGATGCCCGTACCAGATCACCTCAAACGACCGCGTCAGGCTGCGCAGCTCCGGCTTCAGCGCGTGGCCTTCGCGCAACAGCGCCAGGTATTCGCGCGGGGTGCGTGCCCGATCCGCAGGCCAGAGGCCGTGCGCCTCCAGCCGGCTGATTACCGCCCAGTACACATGGTGGATCGCTTCGCGCCAATGGCTCTCGCGCGCAAACTTCTCCGCCTCCTCCAGCCAGCGTTGCCATTCGCGCGCGGAGGGCGCCTGCGCCACGACCGGCTCGGACCTTTGCGGCAGGCCGGGCTGCTTTCGCAGTTCCATCAGCACCCACCACGCCAGCAGCACGCAGGGCGCAGCGATCGCAAGACCCTCCAGCCCGTGGGCAATCCACGGATTCCGCCCGCCGTACTCGGCCACGCTGTTCAGCCGGTTCCATAGCCACCGCAGCAATGCTGCCCGGGCGCGGTCCAGCAGGCTCGGGTCCTGCTGGTAACGCTGGAAGCGGTGCATGGCCAGCACGGTCGTCAGGTGCGCTCGCACATTCGCCGTCGACGGTGCCGGCTCCGGCGCGCTTCCCGCGTCCTGGGCCAGCCGGCTTGCCGCCGCTGCGAGTTGGGCGTCTGCGTCATCGCCCTGTTTCGCCGGGACCTTACCCGGGATCGCCTCTGCCAGCGTTCGCCGTAGCCAGTCAAAGCGCACTGCCCGGGCTCCCTCGGCGGTTTCCACGTAGTTGTCCGGGCCCACCAGCCTGGGGTTGCAGGCGGCCGCCGACCGCTGTGCCTTGCACGCATCCACAATCGCCGCCAGTTGCCGAACGTGCTCCTGGTATTCGGTGAAGGTGCAGCGCTGGACGGGTGCCGCGACGTCGCCGGCGCGCAGGGTTATCGGCGCAAGGCAAAGCACCGCCATCAACGCTGCCGCAGATGTCTTTGCGCTCACGCCTGGCTCGCGGGTTCGACCGGCAGGCTCGCCAACAGCGGCGGGGGCTCCGGCGAGGCCTTCTGCAACAGCCACTCCACGTCAAATCCTTCCATGCGAATGCGCTGGTCGAAGTAGTACAGCGTCAATCCGATGGAATAAAGCGGCAGGGTTATCGATGTCACCACAAACCCTACCAGCAGGCTGTAAATCGTGAGGCCGTAAGACACCACCGGCTTGCCATGGCTGACCACCGTATGAATCACATTAATGATCAGCGGCATCAACCCCGCGTACGTCAGCACCGTCGAGATCACCCACGCCAGGAGCACCATCACCAGGATGCTCCCCTTGCGCCCTCTGCTCAGTTCGATGCTCCGCTTCAGCGACGCTCGAACCTTCAGGTCTTCAAAGACGCATGCCGGATTCGAGAGGGAATAGCGCAACATCATCCACACCCCGAACGGGACAACCACAAACAGGCTCAGGCCCACGATTGCCAGGATCGCCAGGCCTGTACCCACGCCGGCGCTCTGGCCAAACATGGCGGGAACGGCGACAGCAAGCACAATCAAGGCTACGAAGATCAGGAACGCTGGTCCCCACGCCAGAAACGACGCCGTGAAGTAAAGCCGCACATAGCGGAACCAGTGCGGCTTGACCTCGCGGTAGGCCTGCCCAATGCCGGTCTCCTGACCGAGGTAGAGGGCGGATACCGCGCGACTGGTCGCGGCCATCGCCACGGCACTGACCAAAATGTATACCACCAGGCTGACCAGCGAGAATCCGCTGCTGACCAGGCCAAGCGTGACCGGCGCGACGTGGTTTTGGGCCATCCGCACGCCCGAGGTTTGGATGAGCTTCCAGACAAGGTCGAGTCCCGCCGCGAAGCTCGCGATGCCGGCAAACATGAGAAAGCGCGAGCGGTAAAGCTGGAACATGCGGTCGAGTATCTCTCCAAGGCTCAAAGGGCGCAGCGTGACTTCCATTGCGGTTTTCCTTTCACGGCTGTTTAGTTGTGGCAAGAGAGTATCACGCCCCACGGTCCGCCAAACGACGTTTTCGCTCCCGGCGCACCCTAGTGTGCCGCCGGCGCATCACAATCTCCGAAGCTGTGGCCTAGATAACATAGCTGCCAAAGAGCCGTAGTCAATCTTCGCATTGTGGCGCTTGTCCATGGGAATGGAAGCCAGTACCCGGATCTCATCCAACTTCGCCCAGGCCAACGCGTGAGACAGAGCGGCGGACACGCCGGCAGAATCTGCTTCGACGGCGAGTAAACGCCGGCCAGCGACTTGGAGGATGGCCGCGCGCCGGACCCCTGGGACCTGCATGGCTGCGCACTCAGCGGCGAATGGGTAGAGGACTCCGTGTGTATCGTGAATCGCTGCTGAGGCTCGTCCCATCAGCCAGAGTCTTCCCTGGGAATCAAGGTAGCCCAGGTCGCCGGTCCGATGCCAGCGGACGCCGTCTACGTCGAACTTGGTCTCGGTGTCGCCCGTGCCATTCAAATATCCGGCCAGCACATGGCGGCCGGATACGACAATCTCACCTATTTCTTTCGGAGACATGCAAAGCGCATCGAATTGCGCTTTAGTCATCGGAGCCAGGGGCGAACCCCAGTGGTCGCGAAGGATTCGCAGTGTCAATGACGCGACCGGACGGCCAGCCAGTAATCCGGCGCCCTGTTCCATCGAGGAGAGTTCCTCTCTCGAAACTCGCGATAAATCGAACTCTGCCATGGGCTCGGCCTCGGTGGAACCATAGACGGCGGTGATTTCGGCGTTCGGGAACAGATTGTGCGCCTTCCGAATGTCGGATGGGAACACCGGGGCTCCGCCCATAAAGACGTGATTCAACTGCGGAAATTGCCTGTTTGCGCGGCGCCCTTCGGAGGCCAACCGCCGGATGAAGGCGGGCGACGCGGCGGTTGTCGTGATTGGGTGACGAGCGAACTGCTCGAAGACCGGCCGGGCATCGATCTTGCCGGGCACCCTCATGTCGGCATCGGGAAGGACGCTGGTTACGCCGGAGGCAAGGTTCGCCAAAACGAAGATTGGCAAGGTAGTCAGGTCATAAGAGCCTGACTTGAGCGACAAACTGTCTTCGAGCGCATCCTGCTGTGCCTGGAGAAAGCCGTGCGTACGCAGCGCCGCCTTGGGCTGGCCGGTGCTGCCGCTGGTGAAGGTAATCAGCGCTGGGGCAGAGTCCTCGACCTCGGCGACGGCCTGCTGCAACGTGCCTTCGCCGTGAATTGAGATCAGGTGGGTTCCGGGGAACCGGGACGAGCAAAAGGATGGGGAGACGCCGCGCAGCGAGGGTGTCCAGAGCCGCAGCACCTGCGCCTTCCAACTGCCGAAGAAGGCCGATGGGGAGCAGGCGCATATGCAGCGGTTGATGTACTCCATGCCGGCTGCAGGATCGAGAAACACTCCGACTGCGCCAACGCGGAATATCGCGATCAGGAAGACGTAGAGATCTATGGCCATCGGATGCAAGATCAGCACTCCGTCTCCGGGGCCAATGCCACGAGCTGAAATCTCGCGCGCGATGCGTGCGCTGATCGAGTCCAGTTTGCTAAAGCTGACGACTCGGTTGCGGCCGTGCTTTGTGTCGATCAGCGCCGGGGCATCGCCCTGTTGGCGCGCGCGGACGCATAGGATGTCCGCAACGTTCATGATGCAAGCTCCCGGCTATAGAGTGTGTACCTGCGCATCGTGGCAGCATAGTGGCCGCTGATGTTGCGTGAGACATTGTTCTCGTGCATCAGCGCGTGGATACAACGGCGGAAACCGGCCCGCAGACCTTCTTGGTGTGCGCGCGAGACGAGCACAGTGCCCAGGCCGCGCAGGTCCGGATGGGGAAGGATGGCTACGGTCTTGACGAGGAAGGTGTCCACGGCCCCGCCGCGAGCGGCCTGGGCGAGGTCAGGGACCGCGAAGAGGTAGCCTACTAACTCCAGGCCACGCTCGGCGAGAAGAATGAGTTCGGGCAAGACATGAGGAAGAATCTGCGAATACTGCGCGCGGAAGGAATCTTCGGGAACCTCCGTATAGAGAAAGTTCTGCGCAAACGCAACCCGGCTGACTCCATAGATGCGGCCAAGCTGCGTATCGAGGTTCTCGCCCGCCGCTGTGCGGATCCGGACACCGTGCCCGGCGAGTCTGGATGCGTGCGGCGCAATTCGGTCGTCCTTTTGCGCGAGGTTGGTGTTGAGCGCGGAGTAGTAGTTAGCGAGGGGCGTGAATCCAGCTCGCTCGAACTGGAGCGGCCACTCGCGAGGATTTGCGGGTTCAAGAAAGAACGGTCTTTCCGTGCCCGCCCCAGTCACAAAACGGTACTGGCGCCAGGTGTTGCCATCCATCGGGCCGATGGCGATGGTGCAGGCGTGCAGGCGCAGATTGCTGATTGCGCCTTCGAGGAGGGCCGCCGCGAAGTCATCGTCCACGCTGGCATAGTGCCCAATGGCGCCGACCCTGTGTCCGCTAAATCGGGGAGTTGCTCTCCACCACAGGGAACAGTGTGCCTGGACCTGTCCGGCTTGGTTGACAGCGCAGAGATGAAGGTCTGCGCCTTGATCGTCGATCTGGTTTGACGCCAAGGGTGGCAAGCCGGGCGCCGCGGGGAGTTTCTCGCGTTCGGCGTTGGAGTGCAGTGCGACGATTCTCATCGGAGACCCCGCAAGCTGGCGATAAGCCCGGAGATGATAAGCGCCAAGGCCGCTTGCCGGACCCAGCGGCTGGGCTTGACAGAGTATCCGTGAAGCGAAGTGGGCTCGATGAGGCAAAACGCCGCAAAGCCGAGGGAGCAGGCCAGCAGCGCGAGCGCCGCCTGCTCCAGTGAGGCAGCAGTCACCCCTTGGGCAAGGACGTAAGGAATGAATATCAGCAGCCAGGCTTGCACGACCAGCAGCGGGCCAGACGCCCAGGGAGACCTGGCCGGAAAGCGAACACATATTAATGTCCAGCCGAGCACGGCAAGGTGGAATGTGTAGCCGACCGTATAAGGGAAGAGCAGGTCTTCCCGGTTGCCGATGTTAGCGAGAAAGATCCAAAACAGACCCGCGAAGGCCACGCTGGTGACGCCGTAGATGTTGTGTTTGTTCCCAATCTCTGCCGGCTTCCCGGGAAAGAATAACGAATAGGAGACAAACAGCACTGCGGGAGCAAGCAACCAGCGCCATCCGCCGAGCGCCCACGAGGCATAGAGAACGAGCACTGAGGCGAGCAGCGCGCTTCCCTCCAGGGTGGTGCGGGAACGGTAGAGCAGAACGAGGGTGAGCAGGAGTACGGCAGCCACAAAACGGAAGACTAGAAACTTGAGCGGCATGTCTGAGTAGATGTGGAGCAATAGAAAGACACCGAGTGGGATAAGAATGTTGTCCAGACCGCGCCATGCGACAGCTTCAAGAAGAGCGACGATGAGCGCAATGTCGGTAGCGACCAGCAAAGTCTGTGGTCTTCCCATTTCGGTGTAGAGCAATAGGGGAACATGGACAGCCATGAACGCGACGGTGAAAAATGCGACCGAGCCCTCCAGGCTCTTGGAACCTCCCATACCGTGGTAGCCGAATTTTCCGTAGTGCGTGCCGAGCAGCGCGCCGACGGCGTCGGCAAACGTGAGCACGAGTATAGGGATGACGTAGAGCAGCCTGTCTCCGCGAGCAAGCCAGAAGAGGATCGCAACGGAGATGGGGAAGTAGAACTCGCCCCACGAGCTTCGATCGACACCATCAAGCACGCCGGTGAACTGCGTCCGCATTGGCTGAATGAAGCGCATGCTGAGCAGCAGCAGCAAAGATAGTCCGCATACGAGGTATACGGGGACGGGCGAAGAAAACATCCATGGGAAGAAAAGGGCCAGCAGACCCGTAAACAAATGGGCTAGTTTGCGAAACCATTCCGGGCTGGAGGGCAGCAGTTTCCTACAGAGTTTCAACAACAGCAGCATCGCTACGGCCGCGCCGAGAACAACTGCGGCCCAAAGCAGGTCCGCGAGCCTCATCGCACACGCTCCACCACCAAGGCACTGTAGAAGAACGCCTTGTCCCGGGCAAAGAGTGCCTGGCTCAGGTCAACCAGCGGTTCCAACACTGCTGCCATTGAATCTGGGCGGCTGCGCGGCGCGAGCATGTTCCAATATGCCAGCCGAGCCTCCGGTGCGGCGCACGCGACAATGCGCCGCAGCAAACGCTCATAGCTCTCAGGAGACATGTACTCAAAGATATCGCTGAGGTTGAAACAATCAAAGCTCTCATTAAGGTCCAGTGCATCTTCGACGGAACTGCATCGCCATTCCAACCTGTCCAGGTTGCGTCGAATGGGTTCGAAATTCTGTTCCCGCAACGCAAATGGGAGCACGCCATCGTGTGACCCCGTCAAGATCCATCGCAAGTACGGGTTATCGGCAGGCTCCAGCTCGGTTAGTGCGAATCGTGTGCGCTCAAGGATGCGTGTTGCGACACTGCCTTCGACATACTGAAAGAATGCCGGCGACCGGCCCAGCGCGCCCATGATCTGCCTGGAAAAGAAGAGACGAAAGAGCCCCCTCCAGCGCCAATTGTTCCAATCATCCTCGTAGAACGAAATGCGATCCTCTCGCGATTTAGCTTCCAGAAGCCTGTGGATGCACGCGCGGGAGTGGATGAGCGGCAACACGCGTGTGCGGAAGATTTGGAAGTAGTGCTCAAACTTGCCGATGGCGCCGATTCCCTGTTCCACCAGCGCACGGCGGGAGTCCCAGAATTCAAGTGCAGTCGGGGAAAGGCGCTGCCGGCAATGGCGGTAAAGGCCGAGACGGTTGTTGGATGGAATCGATCCGATGAGTTGGAGCAACTCCGAATGCTGAAGGCTGCGGTACGCCGCCACGCGCAGCTCCAGGCATGCCAGTTGGGCGGGGCTAAGGTCGACGGCAAGCACGTGGCTGGGCGCCGCCGCCAGAAGGGCTAGCGTGTTGTCGCCTGCGCTGGCGATGGAGAGGCAGCGCTTTCCGGGCGTCGGCGCGAGCGCGGCAAGCAGGGCGTCGGCGTCCTCCCAGCACTGTGCGTAGCGGATGGCCGAGAAGTCCGCGCGCGCCGATACCTCGCTAGGCATTGGGCTTCCTCGCGGCAACCCGGTGCACTGTGCCTCGGGCGCCATCCAATTCCACCTCATCGCCGTCTTGTAACCAGCTGGTCAGCCCGGGAATGGATACCACCGCGGGGATGCCCAACTCCCGCGCAACGATTGCCGAGTGAGAGAGCAGACTGCCACGCTCCACCAGCAGACCGCTGGCGGAGGGGAAGAGCATGATCCAGCCAGGATCGGTGTGGTCCGCGACCAGGATGGAACCGGGCTTCAACTGCGCGTTGCGGGGGTCGCGAACCACCTGAACGATGCCGTGAACTTCGCCGGGGCAGCAGCCGATACCATTGCGCTCATCCCCATCCGTCTCGCTGGTCGCCCGGGTTTCGTTCGCTCGGTAGGTTTGGGCATGGTAGACCGGCCCGGTCGTTTTGAATCGTGCCGGCGGAGCAGCGGCCTCCGAATATCGCCTGAACTCTGCTCGCCGCAGCGCCACGAGCTGCTTCAAGTCCGTAGTGACCGCATTACCGTCCACATAACTCCGCACTTCCTCCACCTGCAGATAGAAGACATCATCCGCCGTTTCGAGTATGCCCATCTCGTTAAGTCTTTTGCCGGCTTCGCGAAAGATGCGGCGTATGCGGCCGAAGAGCCGTGTCCGTTCAAAGCGAAGGTTCTCCCGCTGTCTCACGGTTGCGGTTGCCTTGCTGAGGACCCACATCAATAACCAGCGTCGCAAGGTGGATCCGCGCAGGCTGATACGCATCGTCTTTACCGCTTCGGCCGCAGAATCGGGGTGACCCTTCATTTCGCGTGCGGCCATGGGAGCGTGCGCCAACTCCCCCACGCTGCGCAACAGGACCAGCGGATTCTCGTGCAGCGTCTCACTCTCCAGCTTCAACTCTTCCAGGCAGCGGTCACCGAATTTCGCGATGTATTCTTCATACTTTGCCCGGAACGCCGGTACTGCCCTTACCGCGCAAAGAGCCTCTGCAAGCGGTGCCTGGCGAAGAGCCTCTATCAAGGCGGCGTCGCTGGCGGCGATGGCTGCCAACTCGCTCACGCGGGCCGCAGGTTCTGCGCTGATCATTCCGCCCTGGCCCCGGATTGCGTCGTTGGCGAGTGTTCCGTCGGTGTCTCCACACCATTTCTGCGTGAGCTTTCGCAGCGCGCCGTGGAAGATCATGGCGAAAAAATCATTGACCAACGGAGCGTCCCAGTGGGTTAACAGCTTCTCTTCAAGCCCGGCGTAGTGCGCCATCAATTCATCCAGGCGCAACTCTGTCAACGCCGGATCGGGTTCGCTGAGGGCATCGTTGAGGCGTACATAGAATCGCTCGACCTGACCGTCGAGAGTCATAAGGTTCTTGATCAGCGCCAGGACCATGCCGGCCAGACCGAGCGCGTCGGCGAAACGTTGCCGCGCGGTTGCCTGGTCGAGACCCACGGCAATCTCATCGGGCAGGCTCTCGCGGACCCCCATCATCTGCTCCATGAAGTGGCGATTCGCCGTGAAACCTGGCAGCAAGGCGAGCACCCGGTACCAGTTCAGCAAGTTGTAATAAATGCGGCCCTGAATCAAGCCCAGCATGCAGCGAAAGGCGCGATCGTTGGCCTCAATATTGCGCCTGGGAACGCGCAGTATCCGGCAGAACTGCCGGTACACCTCTTCATAAACAGAGCGGGCAAACGAAAATGTCAATGGCGTCGTAACGCCGTTGTAACTCTCGGTGATGTTGCTGTTGTCCCATATATTCAGTGCACCATCGGGGTCGGGGAGGTTACGCAGAGTCGTGATGGGGCGGGATTGAAGGAGGTACACGCTGCCATCTTTGACCGCCCATTCGATGTCTTGTGGTTGGCCAAACTCTGCCGCAGCCCGCCGCGCCAGGGCTGCAACTGCGGCAACTTGCGCTGCGGAGAGCGCGGGCCGGTCCATTTCCTCCGCAGGGGTCGTCTGCACGCCCACACCTTCCTCCGAGCCTGGATCGAAGCCGTGGCGAAGCGGTTTATGAGCGATGGTCTCCCGCACGATGCGTCCAGCGCGATCGACCTCGTACACATCGGCATTGGCTTCGCCACCGACTAACGCCGTCCCCATACCATGCACCGCTGAGACGATGGCCAGGCCACGACGGCCGCTCACCGGGTCGGCGCTGAACGCTACACCGGAGGCTTCGGCGTCGATCATGCGCTGCACCAGCACGGCCGGAGCGCCCGGCGGCACTGCAGGCATTCCCCGCTGCCTGCGATATTCGAGAAGGCGTTCGCTAAAGCCCGAGCGCCACACGTCGGCGACACGTTGCACCACCGATTCCGCATCGACAAAAAGATAGGTTGAAAGTTGGCCCGCAAAGGAGTTCAACGCGCCGTCCTCATCAAGTGCGGAGGACCTCACGGCGAATCGATCGCTTCGGTTAGCCATTGCAGCGATGGAGGCAGTGATCTCTGCAGCGACATCGGCCGCTGGTTCAAGCTGCGCCAAAACCTCGCCCACCGAAGCGTTTTCCCCAGACAAAAGCACCTCTTGCTGGTCAGCGGTGAGACTGTGCGCAAAGGCCGCCGGCGTCACCGCAAACCACTCCGGGATGGGCATCTCAGCTGCGTCAAGGCGCGCGAGCGAAAACGCCTTGCCGCCCAGATCACGGATACCTCCACTCCGCCTCACGCAACTCACAGACGCCTCCAGGCACGTAGCGCCAGGGGCACGATGCCGAGGTTCAGGTACAGAACCAGGCTCCAGACTCCGGCCATGGTTTCGAGAGATTTACCCCCACCGGTCTTTCGCCGTCGCAGGAACATCGCACCGAGAGCTGTCGACAAAAGAACCCACCCACCGAGAACGATCGCCGCCGGTATTTGAAATCCAATGTGCTGCGCGGCCACAACTGCGAAGATCGCAGTCACCGTCATCAAGCCGATCCACACCACAACGGCATTTTCGCGGCCCCACAGGACGCTGTAGGTCTCCACGCCCGTCTCCTCATCCTGCGGCGATCGGATCTTCCGGCCAATCTCAATCACCATGCCGTTGAAGAGACTCACCACCAGAAACCAGGGCAGGCCGCGGGGAGGGCGCGTATCTCCAACCGGAACCCAGTCGCACGCCGTGGCGTAAAGATCCACCAGAGGCATGATCGCCATGTGGGACACCATGTACAGGGTGGGCCTGGCCTTCAGCCAGCGGCCGACGAAAAACTCTTTGCTCATCAGACCGAGATAGAGCCACGTGGCAGCGAGCAGGAGCAACAGCAGTGGTGCAAGCCATAATGCCAGCGCCAACTGGACTGCCATGCAACCGGCCCACACCCAGCCAAGCTCGCGCAGGTGGATTAGGCCGCGAGGCACCGGTCGGTAGGGCCGGAACCGCGAGTCCTCCTCGAAGTCCTTGACCTCATCCGCAAGCCTGAGCTGCAGGAAAGTTAGTAACGACGTGGCAAAGGCTACCAAACAAGGTTTCCAGCCCGGCAGAAACGAGGCTCCGCGCAGCAGAGCCGAGAAACTGACGGCGGATAGGCTGAATGCGAGGATGACAGGGCTGTGAACCAGGATCGGGAATCGCTCGCGTTGATAGATCCACCAGCGACTAGCCATGGCTTTCCTTATCGTCTGCCGAACGGCCACGCGCCAGTCGCTGGTGGGCTTGGGTGAATTCACCTGAGCTCAGGGCACCGCTTATTGAGAGCTCTCCCGCAAGTGCCAGCGCACCACAAACCTCGGCCAGCGCCTGGGCTTTGCCCGCCCCCGCGAGGCCCAATATCTCCAGGCAAGCGCGCTGGCCGGGCAGACCGGTGCCGCCGCCCACTGTCCCCACCATTATGCTGGGCAGCGTAACCGCAGCGTAGAGATCTCCTTCGTCGGTCACTTCAAAGCGCGTCACTCCAACGGCAGATTCGGCCACGCAAGCCGGGTCCTGCCCACATGCGATGTAGAAGGCTGCCAGTGCGTTTGCAAAATGCCCCTGCACACCGATGCTGCCGCTTTGGATGGCGCCGATCGCCGACATCTTCCAATACCGTTCGAGTTGCTGTGGCGTGGTGTGCAAGCGGGTCTGCACCAGCGCCGCGGGCAGTGTGACTTCAGCCGAAACCTTCTTGCCGCGAACCGTCGCAAAGGAATGCGCGGTTGCCTTCTTGTCCCCTGACAGATTGGCCTCGAGGAAGTGGTACTTCGGCGTGATTCGCGAGTTGGCAACGATGTATTCGCAAATGGAATGGGTTGCGATGGTTACCATATTCTGCCCAGATGCATCGCCCGTGATGAACTCCAGGATCAGGTAAACATGGTTGCCTTCGATGGCGATCCCAAGATCGGTCAGTTCCCCGTGGTGCGTGGTGGAGCCGGCTGCCGCGTGCAGTGCGTCGCGGTTTTCCATGCACCAAATGGCGAATAGGCCGGCGTCAGTCAGAGACTTGAATGCAAATCCAGGCGTGCGGCGAATCCCCTCATGCAGCAGGATGCTCACACACCCCCCCGCTTCGGTGATTGTCTGCGCTCCTCTTGAGTAGGAAGCCACCAGCGCTGCCTCGGTGGTTGCCAACGGCACGTAAAAGTCGCCCGCGGCAAACACGCCTCGCACGCGCAGCGGACCTGCCAACCCCACCGGAATCTGAACCGTCCCGATGCAGTTCTCTATATTCCTCTCGTAAATCTCAAGGTTGGCGGACGGATCATACAGCGCGCGGCGGCTCTCTTCAGCGACATTGAGCAACTCCCATCGCTTTTCCACGGATGCGGGTGAGGCCGAACTCCCGCCCGGAATGCGTGCCGGGATAACGTTCTCGCCGGCAGCTAGAGTCTGGGCAATCTCCAATGCCGACCTGCGCGACAACAGGCGATGCAGGAACTTTGCCACCCTGTCTTCGTTACTCGCCATGGCTTGCCCGGTCCGTTTGGGAGTTTCAAGTTCCTGAACGCATGATCATTCTAACCGCATCGTCAAATGGCGCTTGCCATTTAGGCGGATAGGGGAACTTTACGAACGTCGGCCATCCTCGCCGTGCAGATCGATGATTGCCCAGTGGTCGTCTCGCTGCAGAAGATGACCGCAGGTCAGTCGATTGAAACCTGCGCAAACCGCAGCCTGGAGGCACAGCCTACATAGCGTAGTTCCGCTTGCCTTTCATAAAGGTCCTGACAGGTGTTCTTAGGAGCGTCTTCCCCTGTGTGGGCGTCAACCACCCGGGTGGCTGGCCGGGCACTCAACTTGGCTTTCCGTGCCAAGACTACCGGGCGACAGCCACCGCCGCTCGTCTTTGCGCATGGCTTCCACCACGGGCACCCAGGCTGAGACCCCATCTTCGCAAGGTCGGCTCTTTGCCGTGTGGCTCGATGACGTGGCCGGCGCACTCGACCAGCGACGGTCGCAAATACGGTTCCAAATGGAATACAGAAAGGCGTAGTGTCCATCCCGCAGACGGACTCGAGTGCAGAGACGATTTTTTAGCGTTCTCATCGCTGCTCCAAAGGTAAATACCCAAAGGAGGCGCGAGGGCCCGCAATACCTTCCGCAGAAACCACTACGGAACGTGACACAAAAAGTGTCGCACGATGTGTAACACAGCAGCTATTTATTGATTCTAAATATATTTAGAGGTACTGGCGGAGAGTGGGGGATTCGAACCCCCGGTAGAACTTTTGGTCCTACAACGGTTTAGCAAACCGCCGCCTTCAGCCTCTCGGCCAACTCTCCAACCTTCCCCGCGGCTCGACCTGAGAGAGCGCCGGGTTTAACCATGATTATAGTGTACTTTCACTGACTTCGTGTCGGACAACGGAACCGATCGTGGGTCAACTTGATTTCCACGGCGAGTATTTCCACTCGCTCCCCAAGCACTCCCGGACGTTTACTCTACTTCACTTTGGCGTGGATGCAGCCCCCGATGCGCTGGACGGGTTCGAGACCCGCCCCATGAAGAGTATGGAGCCGGTAGCATTGTGCACGATCATGAAGAAGAACGGCCGGTCTGCGCGGAAGAGTTCGATCGTTTCAGGAGGACCTGGCATGGCAGTGGCCGCAAGCATCGTCGTCGCCGTTGCCGCTGCAGCTACGCTGCCCTCTTCGTTCACCTCGATCATCGCCTGATGGATAACCTGCCCGATGTAGAGGTCAGTCTTGCCGTCCATGCCGGAAAAGTCCGCTTTTTTCGCGTCGAATGCATCGGCCACGCCCATCTGCGCAAGCGTCTGTGCTAGGTTGTACCGACTTCCGAACTGGAAGCGCGGCAGATACACGTCCACCATTGCTGATTGCATATCCTTCTGGAGTTGTTGAATCTTTGCGAGAGACAGACTTCCCGCCAGTTTGTTGATATCGCCGTCGGGCAGAATGGCGATCATGGCAAGATCGTTATCCGCGTAGGGCAGTTCGATCGCAGTCAGCCCGTTCTGCTTTACAAACGGAAAATGGCGAACCTGCTCCATCAGGGGAACGGTGACTTTGTTGCCACTGCTCAGCGTAAACGGCGCATCCTGGGTTTCGCTGGTCTCGAAGGGCGATGCCCAGTTTCCTTTAAAGTAGATGGCGCTGGTCAATACCAGCCGCGTAAGTTTGCTGACATCTCCCGGCCCCAAGAGGTTCTGAATCTTGCCTTCCGTGCTGTCCGCGACCGACTGGTTGATCTTCTGCCTGCTTCCATCTGCGTCGTTGATGAAATCAACGGCGTTGAAGCCGCCTCCGTAATACTTGTCGATCAGGCCGGTATACGCTGGGTCGAAGGGCTCGCTCTTTTCTCCCCACAACGCGTTCGCAACATCCAGTTGGTAGTCCTTGCCGGGGGCAGCTTTGGTCTGCCCCAGCAGCGCGGCGAACCCATTCAACAAGCTTTGATCGGGCAAGCTGAAGTGGAGCACACCAGCCATCTGCTTCTGCGTATTGTTCCGGCCGCCCGCATAGGCCATCGCCAGCGCGGTGGAGACACTGTACGGCGAGAGGAAGATGTTATCTGCTGCTGCGGTTGCATTGATCTTCTGGTATAGATCGACCGCAAACTGGCTGTTGGCACTTACGACTCCGGAAAGGTCCGGCTGCGTCACCTGCGGGGCTTGGGCAAGCAGTCCAGACACGCAGGCGAGCAAGACCGGCGCCACGCATGAGATTGCGCGCGATTCACGCCTCGAAAACTTAGCCATCGACATCTTCTTCCCCTCACGACTACCGCCCGATCTTATCCGAACAGTGCGCGGAAAGCGCGCACAATTCTGATTGCATTGCCACCCGCGAGGACTATACTTGGGGCGGTTTTCTTCACGGAGCGCGTATGAGTGCGTACGTTGCCGCTCTTCCCGCGTGGTCATGCGAATCTACCGATTCGAAGGTTTTGCGTAGAGTCGAGGCGCCCTGCTCGCCGCCGTCAATGCCAGTTGCGCAAGGGTGCAGGTTTGAATCTGTCGCCAAAGAATCCACACACTGGAAGCACTTTCCGGCACGCAGTTCCCGGTGCGGACTACGCTTCCCTGCGTGGAACACGCCCCCGGCAACAGGCACTTCTGCGTCGGTTGTCGTGGGCAAGTGTGGCAAGAGCAGTTGAACTCATTGGGGGCTAATGATGAAGTACATGGAGCGTATTGGATTACTTGCAATGGGTTTGGCGACTGCTTTGGTCATGCCTGTTGCGGCCGCCCCTGCGGGGACAAAGATTGACTTCTCTTCTCTCGATACCCACCATCCCATAAAGGTCTCGGGCACGCTCTACCTACCCGCAAACGCTTCTAGTCCTGTTCCCGCCGTCGTTTTGGTTCATGGCACGCTGGGAATCGACCAGCGCGGCGAACTTTATCGCCAACCGCTGCTCGATGCGGGGATCGGGATATTCGAAGTCGACTTCAAGACCGGGGTTTACAAGGGTGTCCGGGACCGGCCAAGTCCCGACGCTCTTCTGCCGCTGGCATTCGCGGCGCTAAAGGAGCTGCGAAAACTGTCCACGGTCGATCCTGCACGCATCGGCATCATGGGCTTCTCTTTGGGCGGCAACATCGCTTTGAGGACAGCGATGGAAACCAATGTCAGACAATGGATGGGAGATGACAAGGGATTCGTCGCATTCGCCTTGTTCTACCCGGTGTGCAGATTCTTCACAAAAGACTTCGAAAAGAGCGGCAGCAAACTGACCGGCGGTCCAATGATTCTCTTTTATGGCAGTGAGGACTCGTATGACGAGGACAAGGCAGTTCCGGAACTCAAAAGCCTGCTCGCAGAGAAGTACAACTTTCAATTGATCACGGTCGAATATCAAGGCGCCACGCATGACTTCAACCTCAATGGGCCCGATCAGACCACGTTCGACCCCCTCGCCAAAGGAATGAGAGTCCACATAAAGTGGAACCCCGAAGCGGCGAACGATTCCGTAACCAAAGTTGTGGCCTTCCTGCGTGAAAACCTGGCCGCCAAATGATGGATACCGCTTCATTTTGGAGCCATGCCGAATCAATAAGGCTGGTTGACCAATCAGGCGCCAACCAATGTAACGGAGGAAGAAAGATGAATCGGGCGCTGGGAGTTCGAGTCGTTGCATGCATCGGCGTTGCACTGTTTGCAGCCGCGGCGGCCGAGGCGCAGAGTTCGCCGATAAATGATCAGATCACCCAGTATGAACAGAAACTGGCGGACGCACGCGCAGCAAATCGCACCAGCGATGAAGGCGTGCAACTGATAACCCTTGGCTACTTGTACCGGCAAGCGGGCAAAATGCAAAAGTCGCTGGATTGCCTCAACCAGGCCTTGCCGATTGAGCAGAAGGCGGGCAACCAGGGCGCGCAGGGCATGGTCGAGAACATTATGGGCCGGGTGTATACGGATCTGGGTGAGGAGAACAAGGCGCTGGAGCTGCTCGACCAGGCACTGCTGATTTGGCGCACACTGGGGCTTCGACCGGCCGAAGCCAACGCCCTGAGCTATAGAGGGAGGGTCCATAACAACCTGGGGCAGCGGGAAGAGGCGCTGAAGGACCTGAACGACGCGATGACGATCTGGCACGCCGTCATCAACGCGCAGGGCAAAACCCAGATGCTCAGCTTGAAAGACAAGCTGCGCGATCTGGCGCAGCTAAAAGCTCTCAAGGATCTGAACGATGCGCTGCCGCCGAATTTGCAGGAGGCCGGCGGACGAACCGGCGAGGCGAATACCCTGGACAATTTGGGAGAGACGTACTCCAGCATGGGCCAGGGGCCGGAGGCGTTCAAGTACTTCAACCAGGCGCTCGCGATCTGGCGGGAGACGGGAGAGCACGGCGGCGAGGCGATGACACTGAACAGCATGGGCCGGGCGTACGCGGACCTGGGAGAGAAACAGCGTTCTCTGGAGGTATATAACCAGGCGCTGGCGTTATCGCGGACGGTCGGAAACCGGCAGGACGAGGCGCTGACACTGGATAACATCGGCCGGCTGTACCGCGACCTGGGACAATCGCAGACGGCGACGGACTACTACAACCAGGCCTTGCCGGTGTGGCGCGAGATAGGAAACCGCAGCGGCGAGGGACTGGTGGTCAACGATATCGGCCGGGCTTACGAAGATATGGGGCAACCGCAAAAGGCGCTGGAGTATTACCAGCAGGCCTTGCCGATCTGGCACGAAACCGGGATCCGGCGCGGCGAAGCGATGACGCTGAACAACATGGGCAGGGATTATACGGACCTGAAAGACCCTGACAAGGCTCTGGATTTTGATAGTCAGGCACTGACGATCTGGCGCGAGGTGGAAGACCGGCACGGCGAAGCGCTGGCGCTGATGACGATCGGGTGGGCTTACTCGGGGCGCAAGGATTTTGAGAAGGCGCTGGCAAGCGAGCTGGGGGCGTTGTCTTTGGCGAAGGCGGCGGGCGATCCGGAGGTACAGGGCTCCATCGAAACCTCGCTGATGATGGGTTTACGGGATCAGCATCTTCCCGAGGAGGCGATTTTTTTCGGCATGGACGCGGTGAACAACTACCAGCAGATTCGCAAGAACATTTCGGGGATGGCGAAGGAAGTGCAAGCTGGATTCGCGCAATCGAAGTCGGCTACGTATCGCATGCTGGCGGAGCTTCTGGTTGAGACCGGCCGGCTCGGGGAAGCCGAAGAGATTCTTGACCTGCTGAAGGAGCAGGAGCTGAAAGACATTGTGCCCGGGACCGATCCGAATGCAGCGGCCAAGGCGGTGCCGCTGAAGTTTACGGCGCTGCAACAGAAGGTGCTGGGCCAGATGGCGGAGTTGGAAAAAAGGGCGTTGCCGCTGGACCAACTCAACGTCGAGTATGTCGGCCTGGAGGTGCAGGGGGCGCGGACCCCCGAGCAGGACACTCACCTGAAAGAATTGGGAGCAAGCATCGAGAAGCAAACCGCGGACTTGCAGGCCTTCTTCGATACCGCAATATCTCCAGAGCTCAAGTCCGATGCCACCCAGACAGGTGGAGCTTCCAGCGAGAACGCCTCCGCACAGAGTTACCTGCAGGAGACGCTGGCAAAGCTAGGCCCGCATGTGCTGGGCATCCGGTTGTTGCTGGGCAAGGACCATGCATACGAAATCGTGGTCACGGCAACCTCGCGAAAGAAGATTGAACTGGCAGCCACGCCGGCTGAGCTGCGCACCAAGGCGCTTGAGGCGCTGAAGATCCTGGGCATGCGCAACTCCGATCCCAGGCCGCAGTTGACCCAGTTGTATGCCATGATCGTGGCCCCGCTGGAAGGTGATCTGAAGGCCCTGGATACACCTGCTGACTCGGACGGCCGCGTTCCCACGCTGCTGTGGTCTTTGGATGACGCCTTACGGTATCTGCCGATGGCCGCGCTTTATGACGGCCGCCATTACATGGTCGAGCGCTACGAAAATGTGCTATTCACACCGGAGAGTTACGGCCACATGGTGGATGCGCCGCTGACGAACGGGAGCGCGCCGAGCGTGCTCGCAATGGGCTTGTCCAAGAGTTACGGCGGCCTGCCGGCGCTGCCCGGCGTGATGCCGGAGCTGGATGCTGTGGTGCACGATCCGGCGGCCCCGGATTCGCATGGCCCCATGGAGGGCAAGCTGCTGCCCAACGAGCAGTTCACGCTGGCGGCGCTGAAGACGGAGCTTGGCGCCGGCAAGGGCTTTCCCGTGGTGCACATTGCCAGTCACTTTGTGGTGGAGACAGGCAGCGGCGCGGAACCGTACCTGATGCTCGGTGGAGGCGACACCGGAGAGGCGACGGGATATGCCTGGGATTTGTCTGAGATGGAGAACTCCTCGGTTGCGTTTCATGGCACCCGGCTGCTGACGCTGTCGGCTTGCAGTACCGGAAAGGATTACACCTCCAGGAACGGGTTGGAGATGGACAGCCTGGGCATGATTGCTCAGCAAAAGGAGGCGGAGGCGGTGCTGGCCACGCTCTGGGACGTGAATGACGCCAGTACCAGCCGGCTGATCAGCGATTTTTACGATCGCTGGGTGAAGCATGCCGCCGAAGGCAAAGGGGAGGCGTTGCGGCAGGCGCAACTTGCTTTCGTACACGGAACGGCCGCGCCCCCGAGCGCCGCGACCGATCGCGGCCTGGTAGCCAAAGGGGAATCTCCATCGGTTGAACATATAACCAACTACTCTTATCCTTACTACTGGGCTCCATTTGTTCTGATCGGCAACTACCATTAACCGTGAAGCGCCCCGAGCCACGGGGTGCTGCAATCCACAGGACGCGCGTTAGAATTCGAGCCAATAGCCGTTAGTTGATTGAGAGGCCCGGTGGCACTGCTCCACAAGTCTTCTTTGTCGACGATTCTCGTCCTGCTGCTCGTGCTCGCTTACCCACGACCCGCAGGGGGCTTTTCCGTGCTGACCCACGAAGAGCTGATCGACCTGACCTGGGCTGACTCGATCCGGCCGCTGCTGCTGAAGCGTTACCCGAATCTGACGCCCGCCCAATTGAGGGCTGCGCGCGCGTACGCCTATGGCGGCTGCGTGATCCAGGACGTCGGGTACTATCCTTTCGGCACGCCGCTTTTCTCTAATCTCCTCCACTATGTGCGCAGCGGCGACTTCATCCGCGCGCTCTTCCGCGAAGCCAAAGGACCCAACGACGTTGCGTTCGCCGTTGGCGCGCTCGCCCACTATTACGGCGACACCATCGGCCATCCTGAGGCCATCGACCTGGCCGTGGCCAACAATTTCCCCAAACTCGCCGCCAAGTATGGTTCCAACGTGAACTACGCCGAAGGCAAGCGCGAGCACGTCCGCACCGAGTTTGCCTTCGACGTCAACGACGTCACCAAGCACCGGCTCGCTCCGCTGGGTTATCTGAATCACATTGGCTTCGCCGTCCCCGTGCCCCTGCTCTCACGCGCCTTTTACGATACCTACGGCCTGGATCTGGCGAAGGTGCTTGGCGAACATCGCCCGACTCTCCAGGGCTACCGGTTCGCGGTCCGCACGCTGCTTCCCCGGGTGGTTTACGCTGAGGCGTTGCTCCACCACAAACGCATGCCGCCGGACGTTCCCAGCGCCGATCTCGACGAGTTCACCAGGCAGGTGGCGGCGACGGCGGCCGATGACGACTGGGCCAAGTACCGTAAGCATGCCGGCTTCGGAACTCACGTGCTTGCCGGGTTCATCGTGATCCTGCCGAAGATTGGCCCGCTCGGCGACCTCGCGATCGTCGGTCCCACTTCGCCGGCCGAGCAGGATTACGTGAAAGCGTTGATGCATACGGCCGACGCTATGCGCCAGGCGCTCGCCCAGGCAACCCACCCCGGTGGCCTGCCCAACAAGGATCTGGATACGGGTGACGACGTCAAGCCCGGGACGTACTCGCTGGAGGACTACGCCTACGCCGACCTGCTGCACCAGATGGCGAGCGATCCTAGCCAGGCGATCCCGTTCGGCATCAAGCGCGATCTGCTCGCTTACTTCTCCGACATGTCCAAGGTGAAGTACGTTGCGAACAACCGGAAGCTACTGGCCCAGGTGCAGGCCGATCTGCCGATCCTGAAGACGATCTCCACCAAGGCGGCCTATCCCGAGAGCGCGCTGCTGCCGGAACCGACGGAAGACCAGCCCGACGCTACGCCCGGGCCGACGCCTCCGGCGCCAGGCTCCAATCCCACCGCTCCAGCCGCTGCTCCGACTACCGCTCCCGCGACACCCCAGCCCCGGCAGTAGCGGGGCCTTAAAACCATAAAGTATGTTTTCTAAAGGGGTTAAGTCTAGACTTGTTCGACCCCAGTCCGAGTGCTATGAGTGGGGAGCGATGCAGCCATTGCTCAGAATGACAGCCAGATCTAGTTTCGGGGCGGGGGTGGGGGAATCTCCAGGCGGGCGTGAGCGCGGGGGACCGTGCTGATGGTGAGGCCGCTGGAGATGCCGACCAATGCGCGGGGATTCTGCTTGCCGCCGGTGGCCTGCGGGACCTCCTGCTTGAGGTAGTTGAAGAGTTCGCCTGCGGTGACTACGCCGTCGTGGTTGGCGTCAGCCTTGCCTGCGAGTCCCTGCAGGAGGAAGTAGGTAAAAACGCCGTGGCCGTCGCCCCATTTGGCGTCTTCGAAGGAGGACTCGCTGATGTCGCTGGCGGTGATGACAGCGCGCTGGCCTTTGGACGCATAGCGCTGTAAGTACTGGTTGACGAGGTTGTTGGCGCGTTTTTGGCCAGTGCCGGCGCGGGCGCCGCTGAAGCCGTAGCTGTGGCAGGTGTCGGCGAAGGTGATTACGCGTTTGGCCTTGAGGACGCGTTCGAAAACATCCTGGAGCTGCCACATGGGAAAGGCGGTTCCTCCCATATCGTCGGGCTTCGCGTCGGCGGTGAGGAAGTATATATTGCGGGGGTCGAGCGGGTCGGGTGCGCCGTGTCCGGCGATGTAGATGATGACGGTGTCCTGCTCCTGCGGCCTGGTGAGGAAGGTGAAGAGCGCGTGGCGGACGGACTCCGTGGTTGCGTCCTGGTTGAGCAGGAGCAGCGAGTCCTGATCGGCTACGCCGCCGCCGGCCGGAGACTTGAGAAAGTCCAGGACTGACTTGGCGTCGCGGTCGGCATACTGGAGGTCGTTGATCTGCTGGTCCCCACCCTTCGCATAGTGCGAGACACCGATGACCACGGCAAAGAGACGGCCTGCGCGCTTCTCAACGGTCTTGGCCGGAGGGATGGTCTCGAATCCGCGGCCGCCGGGGGTGGAGGATGCGGAGTTCTCGAAGTCGAGCAGGAAGTTCGCGTACTTCTGACGGCCGAAGTCGTCCTGGTATTCGAGTTCGACTGAGTTGCGCCCCGGCTGCATGGGAAAGCCCCCGGCGCCGGTAAGGTCGACGTTGAGGACAAAGCCATCGAGGCCGTTGGTACTCTTCATGGCTACGTCGGCGGACTCGGTATTGACTTTGGCATGGATGGAGCCGTAGTTGATCCTGGGGCCGCCGGCAGGAATCCGCAAGACAAGCTGCTGGATGGAACCGGGCGCCCGATCCAGCACAACGGCGCCGTCGACTTCCACGCGCTCGCCGGCCTGGGGCAGCTCGAGCCACGGGTCATTGGTTCGTGCGGGTTGGCTTGCCCCTCCTCCCAGGGAGAGCAACGCCACTGCAACCATCGCAACCAGCATCCGGTGGACCGCCATAACCGTGCACCCCCGTAGAAAACGGCCTATCCGACCGTCCATTTTACTTTGACATGGCTCTATAAAGAAATTATCCTATTGGCCTTCCCACGGGCCCTGCGGTTACAACCTATTTTCAAGGGAGTCTGTCATGCGGATCTCTTCCAAGCTGTCATTCACGTTCTGTGTATTGGCACTCACCGGCACCCTTGCCTTCGCTCAACAGAAGCCTGCCTCCCCTGCCGCTGCCACGGCAAAGCCAGCATCGGATAAGCCGCCGGATTACTCCGACGCGGACAAGAAGAAGATGGCTGAGATCGAGCAGCGGCCAGAGATCAAGGATGCGATCCAGGCTGCGTGGGACGACAAGCGCCGCCGCGACATCGACTTCGCCTACAACATTAATTCGTCCGCTCACTTCTCCGACATGTCGGGGCCGGAGTTTGCGACCTTCCGCGATCACTACGGGCAACTCTACAACAACCCGATGTTGCAGCGCTATATCAACGCGATCGGACAGCGGCTGGTACCCAAGGACTCTCCGAACATCTACTCGTTCAAACTGCTGCTGGACCCGATCCCGAAGGCAGAAGCGCTCTCGACGGGGACTATTCTGATCAGCACCGGCATGGTGTCGATGTTGGACAACGAAGCGCAGCTTGCTTATGTCCTGGGCCACGAAATTGCCCATGTCGAGAAGAACCATGCGTATACGATTGTGCGCATGAGTGTGCTCGAGCCCGCGCTCAATGAGGAAAAGGAGAAAGAGACGAAGGAGAAGCGCGCCATTGTGGGTGCGGCCGTGACCTTTGCGACCGCGGGTCTTGGCGGCATCTACGGTGGATTGAATGGAGCCATTGGCGGCGGCATAGCTGGCCTGGCCGCCGGGATTGTCGGCAGCAACCTGATCTTCCGCGACCACGATACGGTTACCGAGTGGGGGGACGTTTACGAGAACGAGGCGGATGAAGAGTCGCTGCACTACATGCTCAACCAGGGATACGATGTACGCGAGGCGCCACGGCTATATGCCCGCTTGCAGTCGGCAGCGGCGCACGATCCTCGCATCGGACTGGGGTTCATCGCGAAGGACACACGCATGAAGGCGCGCACGGCGCATATCCAGACCGTGCTCTCCGGTGATTTCAAGACCGCGTGGGAAGCGAAGCTGAAGGCCGGCGGCTTGACCGGGTCGAGCGGGGAGTTCTCGCTGATCATGGCGGCGCTGAAACGCGACAACGGCATCATCGCGATCGACTACGACCTGTTTGCGATGGCACGGGACAATCTTGAGGAGGCCGTGGAATTGCGGTCGAACGATCCACGCGCGCAGCTCTATCTGGGCAAGGTGATCTCGCTGACCGCCCGCACCCCCGAGGACCGGCAGCAAGCCGAAGAACACTTTATGAAGGCGATCCAGTATGACGGAGTGCGCGGGGCCTATCCCGATCCGCACCTGGAGCACGCGCTTCACCTGATCGGAGAGAACGGCGACAAGGGAGAGATCAAGAACGAGATTGAAGCCTACGTCGCGTTGTATCAACGCGAGCATATGGGATCGCTGCCGAACAACATGGCCATCCTGTACGACTACCTGACCCTGGTGGGCGACACCAACTGGTACGCCGCGCCGGCCGCGGTGGTCTCGACGAAGAATGTGGAGGCAATCCGCATCAACTCGTCGGGCGGCGGCGCAGCACCTCTAACGGGCCCGCAGGTCATCTCGTCGGCACTTGGGTCCAACAACAACTCCACTCCGGACGCACAACCCTCCAGTGCTCCGCAAGCGACATCAACTCCGGCCGCGAAGACCCATCCCACGGCGAAGAAGACAGGCGGGCAATGAGACTTCGGGGACTTGCAGTTGGGCTTGCTTTTCTTGCAGTCACGGCAGCAGCGCCAGCGCAGCGGATCGTGATCGGCATCGCTCCAACCTACGATGCCAGCGGCGAAGACTACGGCGAGGCGGTGACGCAGCATCTGACGCTCTTCACCTACCAGAATCTGGTGGACAGCAAGCAGTTCGCGCCTTCGCTGCTGAATCCCGGGGGCGTTTACACACCGCTGGATACGAGTTGGCTGACGGAGTATGTGCAGGACCGTCCCGATATCGATCTGCTGTTGGTAACGACGCTAAAGCCGGCAGTGAATGACAAGAGCGGCGGCTATGCGATCAACATCGAGGTGAGTCTGCTGGATCCCCACACCGGCGATACCAAGAGCGCTTGGATCGTATCCGATGCGATGAAGGAAAAAAACGCTTGGCTGCAGAAGGGGTCGGCCATGGTGACTTCCGCAGTCAATGGCCGGGCTGATTCGTACGGCGTGTCGATCCTGTCGACGTCAACCGATTTCGAAAAGCAGCCGATCGGCAAGATCACGGAACACCTGGCGGAGGAAATTCGTGACACGCTGCCGGCACATCTTGGCGGCCTCGCGGCTAAGACGGGCCCCGATAAGGCCCTGGACGTTGCGCTGGCGGGATCCACCACTCCGTGTGAGATGCACACGAAGGTTACGTACAACTACAAGCACGTCGTGTCGCACTCCTACACGCTGCTGGCCAACAAGCTGGACCAGTCGTTGACAGTTCAGGATGGGGTGAGCACCTTCAAGGCGCCTGAAGGGCCGCTGCTGCTGCAGTTTTCGCTGAACGATACGCCGTACCGGTTGGAGAAAGAGCCGGTATATCAGCTTTCGGCGATCCACTCCTGTAAGAACAGTACGCTGGTGATCGACGTTGGCCAGGGCGGCGATGCCCATCAGCATTGGGAGTAAGCGGGTTGGGTGTCGCGTGAGCCCTTGCCGCGTGGCGATGCGGGCGGATTCCTAGGACCCGGTCAGTGGGCGGCGGCCGCAGGGACGCTGCGCAACGGCTGGACCTGAATCCCCCAGTTGGTCGGGACTTCCACCTCGGCACCAAGTCCGCGCGATCCGCCACTCGCGCTGGACAGCAGTTCCTGCAGCGGCGACTTGGCTCCGCGCGTCGCTCCGCGCGCCACCCCTTCAAAGTTAAGCACCGAAGGATCCGGCAGCGGCTGAGCTGTGCTCAGCAGGATCATAGTGTCCACGCCAAACGGCGGGCCGACCACCAAGGTGGGAGCGTGACGGAGAATGATCTGGTTGTCCGCGTCGCCCTCGCCGGGATACTGGTTCTCGGAGTAGTTCTGCGGATAAACCAGGCTTCCCTTGCCATGGCAATCGATATCGAGGATGTAAACCCAGCGCGGATCCTTGACTACGCCATTCGCCTGGAGTGCAAGGCGCACATGGTCCTTCTCGCGGACCGGGTTGCCTGGGTCAAGCGGATTGGTTGTGGTCATGGGGACGAACACGAGCTTGTAGTAATTTGACTCGGACGCTCCAGCCACAGGATTGTTCGCCAGTTGCAGCCATCCATGGACCTTCGCCAGGCGCGTGGAGTAGGTGTTGAGCGTCGCCGCTGCAGCCGGAGCAGTTGCGCTGTTGGCGACGGCGACCCAATCGCTGCGCACCGGATAGGGTGAGGTTGCGGAGCAGCCAGGGCTGTGGTCCGGCGCCGGCAAGGGGTGCGGCACGGTGGCAAACTCATTCTTGTGGAACCAGGTGTAGCCGGGGTCGCCTTTGACCATGGTTCCGGCCAGCACATAGCTGGCGTCCGCGAGAGCAGTCGCGGGTTGGGCTTCACTGTTCGCGTCGCCAAGTTGCAAGCTGCTGGCCAATTCCTTCGAGGCGGGCAGATCGACCCAGAGCTTGGCGGTGGGGGTGAGGTGCGTCTTCAAGGCCTCGGCCGAGAAGGTGGCGCCGAGGTTTACCGGGCCGTTCTTCTTTCGTTCGAAGCTGAAGAAAGAGTGAGTGGACGGTGAGGGCCCGTCGGTGTGCCGTAAGGTCCACGCCGAGCCGTTCCAGCTAAGAACGTCGGTGTAGGTCTCTTCCGCAGGATCGGAGATGGTCGCAACGCCGGACTCCTTGACCTGGGAGACTGCGGCCAGAATGTCGGCAGTGGAGAGGTTTGCGGGTCCAATGAAGAATCGAAGTGCGTTCAGTTGTCCGGGAATCAGGCGAGTCAGTTCGAAGACATCCCCGATTTGGACCTTTGCTCCCGCGGGACTGATGATGGTGGCGCTGGAGCGCGCGACTCCGAGAGCCTTGTCGATCCGCAGCTTGACCGGAGCCGCGCCGGCCTTGGTCGTAATGGCAGTGAACTCGCTCCCTGGCCCGATTCCGGAGACCATACCGATATCGAGCCAGACGCTGCCATCGTCGTCGACCTTCAAGGCCGCGGTCCGCACCTTGTCTGCGTCGGCCGAGTTGGCTACGCCACCGAAGAGCGGCTGCGCCCGCCGCGCGACATTCGCATCCAGGTCCGGCTCCTGCTGAGGGAATCCGCTGCCTTCGAGTATGGCTTTGACGCGCTGATAGACAAGCGACGCCGGAGTATCGGCCGGGAGCACCTGCAGCGTCTCGATCAACGCCTCGGTAAAGGCGCCGTGCGACTCGGGCACGTCCGCGGTTGGATCGGCTTCGTTCGCCTCCTGGTCCTGCTGCACCGCGGAGAAGACCAGGGCGGGATTGTCCACGCGCTCTGTGGGCGGAGGAACCCTCTGCCCGTTCGCGAGCGTATCGGGCGGGTCATTCACAGGCCGTGGATCGTAGGGCAGAGAGCGCTGCCGGCCCACCGCCAGACCCCTGGTGGAACCGCCGCTGTGGCAACTGTCGAAGATGACTGTGAGATGAACACCTTTGTCCAGGGCCGCGTTGAAGATGCGGGTCATCTCGCGATCACGCACATCGTAGCCGCCCTTGTAGGCATCCGACGGGACCAGGGTGCTGTCCACATAGACCAGCTTCCCGTTTTCGTCGCGGACCGTTAGCTTTTCTCCCGCGCTATTCACGCGCAGCGATCCGTGGCTGGCATCGTAAAAGACGACGGTGTCCCCGCGCGCCGGCACATCGACGAGGTACTTCTGCATGGCGGCCAGAATGCCGTCACGCGTGGTCTGATCGGCGGGAAGAACAGTGACCCCGGGGCGGCTCTTGCGGGGAGCGGGGTTGGTGAGCAGGACTACGTTATCGGCGGGAAAGCCGAATTTCGGGCCGGTGAGCACGTCGGCCATCGACTGCGCATCATTCACGGCGCCTTCGAGGTTTTCGAAGGTGCCAAGCTCGCATCGCCCATAGACGCAACCGGCCGGATGGTCGGCGGTAGTGCCGGCAGGCTGATAGGTATCGATGCCGAGGATCAAGGCGCGCCGGGTCTGGGCCGGCGCATTGCCAAGCAGGCACAGCAGCAAAGTGAGAACAGGAACGCAGCGCTTCATTGGACGCATCGCCTCGAGGGAAACTAACCGCAATATTCTATCGCTGGTCACCGGATCAGGTCGTGCTCGGATTGGGACCAGCAGTTGCCGGCATGATCGGCTTAATACCGAATGTTGCCGACAGGTAGGTAATATCGGGCTTGAACGCCAGCGCCAGATCCATGATGGACGTATTGGTCGGCGATCCCTTCGCCACCAGATACCCCTGCCGCAGCTCCACCTTGTCGAGAACGGGCGTCAGTTGATTGGTGTAGGCGTGCGGCACCAGGATGTAATCGCCGGGAACAAGGTTCACGCCCTGCTGGGTTGCGGCGGCCGTGCGAGCTTGCTGGGTCGCGAACGCCAACTGCGGGAAGCTGTTGATCAGGAAGGTAGTCCTCTGCTCAAACGCTCCATACATTTGGCTGAATCCCTGCAGCGCCTCTACGCCGATTTGGGGCAGACCGACGATAGGCGCAAACTTGCCAATGTTATTGGAGACCGTCTTCAAAATGCCGACGAAGGCAGATTCCTTGTGAGCCATGGAAAGATTGACTGCCCACTGTCCGGAGCCACCGGGAAGAATCACCTGCTTCATCTTCTGCGAGGCCGCACCGGGGTCGAAGCTGAGATTCTGCATCGGCGGCAGACTGCCGGAACTGTCGGGGAACAGGGATGCCAGCGAAGTCCATGCCATGGGGTCGAGGACATCCTGTAAGAGCGACCTCGTCTGAACGACGTCGATACGCAACTGGGCGGACTGAAGCTGCTGGAACTGGGCGCGGTCTTCCGCTGACATGCGGAAGCCGTTCACGGCCAGGCTGGCTTGTATGTCGCCGTGGTAATCCAACAGCTCTTTTGGCTCGATGGTGGTCGCGAAGCGCAAATTATTATTTGCGGCGTCGTATTGAAAGAAGTCGATCTGGCGATCGAGCGCGCCCGCGGTCGCATCCGGCTTCTTGTGGGAAAACAGGCCGCGCGTCCGGTTGCCCTGGTCTGAGGCGGGAGTCAGGGAGTTGCCAAAGCTGCTCCAGAACTGCTCCGAGTCATGCGCCCCCTGCGCCTGGCCAACGTCTCCGCCTTTGAGTTGGCCAACGCTTCCCCTGGCCTGGGCCTGCATAAGGGCATCAAAGAAACGGCTTCCCGAAGCCGTTCCCAGTAAAGGAGCAAACGCTCCGCTCATTAAAGCATTCTGCAGGAAATCCCGTCGGCTGGCACTCATATCCACGTCCCGTCCGTTGGAATGGCCCGTCCGCCGGAAAATGAATTTAGTACATGTGACCTAGGCGGTTAGCATACGCCAAAAACGTGCATACGCCTACAAGCACGTTAGACGTAGCGGCTTTCGGAAAGACGCATGGTTTCGCCGCGACTCGGCCCGAGAGCCTCCCCGGAGCACGCAAGCTGAGCTTTCGGGGTCACTTCTTCGCCGGCGTGATGTCGGTCACAGGCAAGTCCCAGTGCGCCAGCAATATCTCGAAGCGCCGTTGCTCCTCGCGCTTGTAGGTCTCCTGGTCGGGGTAGAGCTTGAGGATCAATGCGTCTTCTTCAGGATTTGCGGTAGTGGCAAGGGTTGAGTTCTTGTAGGTGATGGTCACGCGGTAGTCCCAGCGAGCGTCCTCGGTCATGTGGTTCGCCGGCGTCTCGATCTTGAGGGCGACAATGCGCCCACTTTGCGCAATTCTTTGCAGTAGCGGGTAGTGGTTCTTCAGGAATAGTTGCAGGAACTCCTGCTGATGGCCCCATTGGGTCTTGTAGTAGTACTCCATGGTGTATGGCTGGTCCGCGCCGCCCTGCGGAGGCGCCCCCTGGGCCAGGACCGGCAGCGCACACATTGACAGCAGGAATTGAATCGCCAACGTCTTCATATTGCCCTCCAATACTTCAGATGATTGCCGCTAAAACGCTCGCAGCGCGGCACACGCGCGGTCGAGCGCCTCCGGCTGCTTGCCGAAGCAGAAGCGAAGCAGAGCCTCGCCACCTCCGGAGACGAAAAAGGCCGACCCGGCAACCGCGGCGACCCCGGTTGCAGCGAGCAGCGTGCGCGCCTTTTCTGCCGCCGTTTGCCCGTGGATGCGGCTGGCGTCGGCGAGGACGTAGTAGGCTCCTTCCGGGATAGAGGGTGTGAGGCCGGCGTCGGTCAAGGCGGCGCAGAGTTGGTCGCGCTTCTGCTGGTACTCGCGCGCGAGGTCACTGTAGAACGCACCGAGCAGGCCGACGAGTCCGGCGACTGCCCCATATTGAAAGGGCCCGGGCGCGCAGATGTAGACGAGGTCGTGGAAGTAGCCGATGGTTGGGATCCACTGGCTGGCGGCCGTCAGGTAGCCGACGCGCCAGCCGGTGATGCTGAAGGTCTTGGACAGGCCGGAGATGGTGATAGTTCGTTCGGCCATGCCGGGCAGCGTAGCCAGACTGATGTGGCGGTGGCCGTCGAAGCGGAAGTACTCGTAGATTTCGTCGGTGAAGACGAAAAGATCGTGCTCAAGGGCGAGAGCGGCGATGGCTTGCAGTTCTTCAAGCGAGAAGATCTTTCCGCATGGATTCGACGGCGTGTTGACGATGATGGCTCGGGTGCGAGGAGTAACGGCTGCGCGCAGGCGGGCGATATCGAGATGCCAGTCCGGTGCGTCGAGCGTGACGGCGACGGGGACGGCACGGAGCGAGAGGATCGTGCTCCAGTGATATCCGTAGAAGGGCTCGAAGAGAATAACCTCGTCGCCCGGATCGAGCAGCGCCAGGGCAGCGGTATACAGTGCGCCGGTTGCTCCTGCGGTGACGAGGATCTCGGTTTCGGGATCGGCCTGAATGCCGTTGTAGGCGGCGAGCTTGGCGGCAATGGCTTCACGCAGCGGGGCGATGCCGTCGAGCCGCGTGTAGGTGTTCAGGCCGCGGTTAATCGCGTCGATAGCACCCTGCGCGGCGGGCAGCGGAAGCTCCGTATCGCAGACACCCTGCGCCAGATTGACCCCTCCGATGCGTTCGCACTCCACGGACATGGAGCGGATCTCCGACTGAAGGATCAGTGGCGCGATCTGACTGAGGCGGCGCTGGCTGGTGGCTGTCGACACAGGCGGACTCTCTTCGCAGGGGCGGTGCGGTTACCAGGGTGCTACAGCGGGACTATCAACAGCATAAGCCCATGCGTCCACCCTGTGGGACCACGCGCCTTGCGAGCGCCAATGTCACCGCGCGTAAGTGCCCATCCACTGCGCCTCGGAAAGCACATGCAGCTTCATGGCGGATTCCAGTCCGCTCCTGACGGCGCCGGCCTTCACTTCGAGCCTTGCATCGAGGGCATACAGCTTGAAGAAGTAGCGGTGCGGCTTGCCCGGAGGCGGACAGGGGCCACCATAGCCAATGCGCTTGAAATCGTTGCCGCCCTGGCGCGCGCCATTGTCGAGCAGGTCCACCTTGGGCGTATCCTCGGGCAGGAGCGAGGCTTTGGCGGGAATGTTCCAGATGAGCCAGTGCGTCCACGTGCCCATGGGCGCATCGGGATCATCCACGATCAGAGCCAGGGATTGCGTCCCGGCGGGAGCTTCATCCCAGCTCAGCGCGGGCGAGAGATCGGCGCCATCGCAGGTGTATTTCTTCGGGATCACTCCGCCGTTCGGAAATGCGGTTGACTTCAGAGTAAAGGACATTGCACGTTCTCCTTGTGGTTCGCCACGTGCAGGTTGCACCGGGGCAGGGCCGGCAGCTTGGCCAGGTGATCCCGACCGTGTACAGCCAGGGGAAATCGTCAGCAGTGCGCCGATAAGAATCAACAACGCATAGCGGTATCTGCACATGGCGTAACTCCGGCGCCCAAGATGGTACCACCTCGCCGCGGTTTCGACGGTGCGTATATCGATCACGCTGCCCGCCGCAGCAGATGGATGACTTCTTCGTCGGTCACCTGCGAGAAGTTCCGGTAAAACTGGCCGACCGCGTAGAAGTCCTGCGGCTGAACCAGGCAAACGAGCCGATCGACCGTTCTCTGCAACCACGCGCATGTGGACGCAGGCGCCACGGGAGCAGCCACGAGAAGCATCGCAGGCTTCATCTCGCGAAGCGCGCTAACGGCTGCGAACATGCTTGCACCCGTGGCAATTCCATCGTCCACAAGAATGACTGTCCGCTCCCCAACCTGGAGGGGCGGGCGATCGCCTCGATAGAGGACGGCACGCTGGTCCAGCATCTGCTTGACCTCTACGGTGACGCGCTCAATCTGCTCCGGGGAGATGCGCTCCGCTTGAATCACATGCTGCTCCAGGTACCGTCCGCCGCCGGCTGCAATTGCGCCAAAGGCGAGTTCCTCCTGCCCAGGAACGCCGAGCTTGTGCGCGAGAAAGACATCCAGCGGCAGTTGCAGAGCCTGTGCTATTTCGAAGGCAACGGTGACGCCGCCGCGCGGTATTCCGAGAACGAGTACATCCTTCCGATTGGCAAACTCGCCCAACTCCTTTGCCAGTCTCCGTCCGGCGTCTTCGCGGTCCTCGAAGATCATCGCGTCAGCTCCGATGTTTCCTGTCACGCATCCGCGCGAGACAGTCGAGTGCCTCCGTAATGTGCGCCATCATACGCCACACGGCTACGCGGCCCGGTATCGAATTTGGGTCTCCCGCGGAACCTGCCGTCGATCCCAAATGCCTGGCGGGCCGTAGCATGTAAGAATACCGAGTGGACCGTCCGCAGCCTTAGCGAGCGGCGGACAGGGGATCCCGTACGATGCGTTGTGTTGCGCTCATTTACAACCCAGCCTCCGGCCAGCGGCCGGAGCGGCGATCCGCCCTGATTGCGGATGTGGTGGCCGTGCTCCAGGGCGGCGGCATTGAAGTGAAAGTGATCGCAACGGAATCGCCGGAAAGCGCAGGAGCCCAGGCGCAGCAGGCGGTGCGCGAGGGATGCGATACCGTGCTTGCGTGCGGCGGCGATGGCACCGCCCACGAAGTGATGCAAAGTCTGGTGGGCGGATCGGCGGCGCTGGGAGTAATCCCGATGGGGACGGCCAATGCTCTGGCCACCGACCTGGGCCTGCCGTCATCGCCGGTGAAGGCAGCGAAGATGTTGCTGAGTGCGACGCCGTCGAGGGTTTCGGTAGGGCGGGTCTTCTATCGCGACCTCGCGGGTAAATCGCGCGATCGGTACTTTGTGGTGGCAGCGGGTGTTGGCGTGGACGGCGTCTTCTTTTCTCGGCTGGACAGCCGGCTGAAGCAGCGGCTTGGCTACCTGCTGTACCTGCTGCAGGCGCTGCGCCTCGCGGTTACGCATACGTTTCCCATGTTTCGAGCTTCTTTCTTTGAGACCGGAAACGACACTCCACGATCCGAAGAGGCATCGCAGATTCTGGCCGTGCGCATCAGCAACTTTGGCGGTCTGGTGCACAACCTTGCGCCCGGCGCGGCGCTTGGCAACGACAATCTGCACGTGATTGCCTTCAAGACGCGGAGCCGTCTGCGCTATCTGCGATTCATGGTTGCAGTGTGGTTCCAACGCCACACGTACTCGAACACTATCGAACTGGTGGACTGCTCAGCAGTCGAATGCAGCGATCTCGCTGGTGCGAAGGAGCGTTCGTTTGTGGAAGCCGATGGTGAACTGCTGGGGACTCTACCAGTAAGAATCGAAGTCGTGCCGCAATCCCTTACTCTGTTGATTCCGGCGAAGAAGCGCCGCCGCGCGTCTCTGTAGCGAGCAACCCTGACTCGCCTGAAGTCTCGGCTCTGGGGTAGGATGGCCGGCATGGACAGGCGACAGTTCGTTTCTGGCAGCGCGGCCGGGTTGCTGATTGCCGGGGGAAAGGCGATCGCAGCGGCGGCCGCAGATACTCCACCAACCCAGAGCCTGATGAAGCTCGGCGATCAGACTGCGCCGACGAATGACACTCATCTGAAATACCTGGCCCGTTACGGCGTGAAGAATATTTGCGGCTATCCGCAGATCGCGGGCGACCGCCTATATGCCACCGTAGACGAGCTGAAGACGATGATGGATATGGCCGCCAGGTACGGCATCAGCATCGACTGCACCGCGCCGCCGTTTCTCGAGTCCAGCTTCATCGACTCGGAAAAGCATCCGGCCATCATGCTGGCCCAGAGTCCCGAGCGCGACCGCGACATTGAATCGCTGCAGACCTTTATCCGCAACTGCGCGCAGGCCGGCATTCCATCAATTAAATACAACATGAGCATCCTCGGCGTTCTGCGGACGGGACGCACGCCCGGCCGCGGCGATGCGATGAACCACTACTGGAAGCTCTCCGAAATGCATCCCGACCCGCCACTCACCAGGGCCGGCCACGTAGACGCCGAAGCCTTCTGGGAACGCATCACCTATTTCCTCGACCGGGTGATTCCGGTGGCGAACGAATACAAGATTCGCATGGCCTGCCATCCCCAGGACCCCGGCGTTCCGCCTGAAGGCTATCAGGGAGTTAGCCGCGTACTGGGCACTATCGACGGACTGAAGCGATTTATCACGATTCAGGAGAGCGCTTACCACGGTCTGAACTTCTGCCAGGGAACGATCTCAGAGGACCTGCAGAACCCGGGCATTGAAATCTTCGACGTCATCCGCTACTTCGGCACGCGCAAGAAGATCTTCAACGTCCACTTCCGCAATATTCGCGGCCACCGCGACGACTTCGTCGAGGTGTTTCCGGACGAGGGCGATGTCGACTTTGTGAAGGCGATCAAGGTGTACAAGGAGATCGGCTATCCCTACATGTTGATGCCCGATCATGTGCCGCTGGCCGAGGCTGATCCCAACTCCCTGCAATCCTTCGCCTTTTGCTACGGCTACATTCGCGGTCTGATCCAGTCAGTGAACGCAACCTGAGAATTGCGCGGTCCCAACCTGATCTGCCATGCTGTCGAGGGGGAGTTTTTTGTCATGAGCGATGTTACGCAAGCCGTATCTGCCGCGGCGGCGGGAACTGTTCAACTCGGCGACCTCACCGTGAATCGCATGGGATACGGTGCGATGCGGATTACCGGCAAGGGGATATGGGGTCCGCCCGAGAATCGCGGCGCGGCCCTGGATACGCTGCGGCGCGCAGTCGAGCTGGGCGTCAACCTCATCGACACGGCGGATTCGTATGGTCCGAATGTCTCGGAAGAGTTGATCGCGGAGGCGCTGACGCCGTATCCGGCGGGCCTGGTGATTGCGACCAAGGGCGGATGGGTGCGCATGGGCCCGGGGCAGTGGACCCACAACGCCTCTCCGCAGCACTTGCAGGCAGCCGTGGAGGGAAGCCTGAAGCGATTGAAGTTGGACCGGATCGATGTGTATCAATTGCATGTGCCGGACCCGGCGGTTTCCTTTGACGCATCCATGGAGACTCTGGCGCGGCTGCGCGAGCAGGGGAAGATTCGGCATGTGGGCTTGTCTAATGTGACTTTGGAGCACGTGGAGCGGGCGCGCAAGATGGTGCCGATCGTCTCCGTGCAGAACCGGTATAGCTTTGCCGACCGGGAGTGGGACTTTCTGCTGGACCACTGCGAGGCAAATGCGATTGCCTTTATGCCGTGGGCGCCGATGGGACAGAACCGCGAGGCGAATGGCGCACTCGAAGCCGTGGCGCTGGAGTTGGGAGCGACTCCTCTGCAGGTGGCGCTGGCGTGGTTGCTAAGGCGGTCTCCCGTGCTTCTGCCAATTCCGGGAACATCGTCGGCCGCTCATGTTGAGCAGAACATCGCGGCCGCGGGACTGAAGCTGCCGGATGCGGTATTCGCAAGGCTTTCCGCGATTATTCCCAAGCCGGCCAGCCTGCGCGGCTGAGGGCCTGGGATCTGGTTGTATCGTGAGATGGAAGTGAGAAAGGTAACCAGGATGATCACACGCCGTGAGTTTCTGGATGGACTTGCAGGCAGCGCCGCCGGGGCGGCGATTGCCTCCACTGCAAAGAGCTACGCACAGATCCTGGGAGCGAATGAGCGGGTCACCTTCGCGATTGCGGGACTGAACGGGCGCGGCAGGGCGCACCTCTCTTCCCTGTATGCGAACGCTGCGAACGCCCGCGTCGCTTATGTGTGCGATGTCGACGCGAAGGTGCTGGAGAAGTTCACCGCTGAGGCCACCAGCCTGCTTGGCTACGCACCCAGGGCTGAGGGCGATTTTCGCAAGGCGCTGGAGTCGAAGGACGTCGACGCGATCACGATTGCAACGCCTGACCACTGGCACACACCGATGGCGGTGCTGGCGCTGAAAGCGGGCAAGCACGTGTATGTCGAGAAGCCGTCGAGCCACAATCCGCGTGAGGGCGATCTGCTGGTCCAGGCGCAGGCGAAGTATGGAAAGCTGGTGCAAGTGGGCGACCAGCAGCGTTCGTCGCCGCACAGCATCAAGATCATCGGGCAGATTCACGATGGGCTGATCGGGCGGGCGTACTTCGCGAAGGCCTGGTATAGCGCGACCAGAAAATCGATGGGCACAGGCAAGGTGGTGCCGGTACCCGACTCCCTGAACTGGGACTTGTGGCAAGGCCCGGCCCCGCGCAGCGAGTACAAGGACAATATTCACCCCTACAACTGGCACTGGCTGCTGCGCTACGGCACGGGTGAAAGCCTGAACAACGGCACGCACGAGGTAGACATCTGCCGCTGGGCGCTCGACGCCGGATATCCGGAGCGGGTGACGGCGTCCGCCGGCCGTTACGCTTTCAAGGACGACTGGCAGTTTTACGACACAATGGTGACGAGCTTCGAGTATCCGGACAAGCTGATTACCTGGGAAGGAAAGTGCTGCAACGGCATGCAGTATTACGGCCGCGACCGCGGCATGACCATCCACGGAACAACCGGAACCGTGTTGCTCGACCGCGCGGGATATGAGGTCTACGACCTCGCCGGCAAGAAGACGGACGCCTTCGTCGCCAACGACCGGCCATCGAGCCACGACCTGGTCAGCCGCGACGCAATGACGGACCTGCATTTTGCAAACTTCATCGCCGGGATTCGTACAGGCGAAAAGCTGCACTCGCCGATTCCGGTTGCCAATGTAAGCGTGACCATGTTGCAGCTATCGAATATCGCGTGGCAGGTGAAGCACGAGTTGATGCTCAACCCGGCATCCGGCCACATTCTCAACGATCCCGAAGCGATGAAGTTGTGGGCGCGCAGTTATGAGAAGGGCTGGGAGGTCACGGTCTAGTTGGCCGGCAGTTGCGACGAACTCCATCCGCCGCCGAGCGCCATCTGCAACTGGGCGCTCGCGACGATGCGCCGAGCCACCAGCGCAGCGGCTGCTCGTTCATCGTTCAGTTCGATGGTCTGGCTGGTCAGGACTTCCAGATATGCCGCCAGCCCGCGCTTATAGCGAAGCAGGGAAAGGTCAGTGCCCTGCTTGGCGGCGTCCACTGCGCGTTGCTGCACGGTTGCCTCTTCCTCCAGTACCCGCAGCGCCGAAAGCTGGTCCTCAACATCGCGAAAGGCCGAGAGCACCTGCTCGCGATAGAGCGCAGTGGCTTGCTCCCTCTGCGCCACCGCATAGTCGACCTGCGCCTTGCGCCGGCCCGCGTCATACAAGATCTCGCTTGCGGATGGTCCGGCATTCCATTGCGCGCTGCCGGAGTTGAAGAGCTGGCTGACCATGTCGGTCTCCAAGCCGCCCCCGGCGCCCAGGGTGATGTTGGGGTAGTAGGCAGCCTTGGCGACGCCGATCAGCGCGTTGGCTGCCGCCACCCTTCGTTCCGCGGCTGCGATGTCCGGCCTCCGCTGAAGCAGTTCGGACGGCACGCCGGTGGGCACGGCGGGAGGATTGCCCGAGAGGGGCCGCTCGGCGATATGAAAGTCAGTCGCGGGCTCTCCGATGAGCACGGCAATCGCATGTTCGTACTGCGCTCGCCGCTCGCCCAGGTCGATCAACTGCGCGCGCGTCTCCTCAAGCTGCGCCTGGGCCTCCTGAACATCGATCTCCGTGACCAATCCGCCTTTGCGGAGGGCCTGTGTGAGTTGCAGCGTCTGAGTGTATGTATCGAGCGTTGACCGCAGCAACTGCGCCTGCAGATCGAGCCCGCGCAACTGAAGAAAGGTGACCGCCAACATTCCTTGCAGGCTCAGCCGCGTGTCGGCAAGATCCGCCGCGGATGCCTGCGCGCTGGCCACGCTTGATTCAATCTGCCGGCGAACTGCTCCCCATAGGTCCGGCTCCCATGAGATGTTCAGAGGGATCAGGAACTCCCAGTAATCCGCCGCCGCGCCCGCCGGCCGCAGCGGAGTGGTGTTGGAAATGCGGTTCCGGCTGGCCGAAGCGCCGATCGACACGGTCGGGTACAGCGCCGCTCGATTCACACGGACCAGGTCGTGCGCCTGCTCGTACGCGTGCAGCGCTGCCGCTATATTTTGATTCGCTGAGGAACAGCGCTGCTCCAGATCATTCAACTCCGGATCCTGGTAGACGGCCCACCATGCGCCGCGATCGGCTGCGTCGGCCGGTTTGGCTGAGGCCCAGTCGCCATTGTGGCCGCTGTCCGAGTAGGCAGGCGGAGCCGGAACTGCCGGCGCCTTATAGTTCGGCCCGACCAGGCATCCGCCCAGCACCAGGGCTGCCGCCGTGGCTGTCAATCCAAGTAGGCGATGGGCCTTCATGGGTTGGTCTCCGGCGCATGACTGTGCTCATCGCTGCCCGGCGTAACCACGCGCACCAATTCGCCGTCGGTAAGGGAGTCGGGAGGATTCGCGACGACGAACTGCCCGGGTGCAAGCCCGCCGAGTATCTCCATGGTCGAGCCGGAATCGCGTCCCGGAGTCACGCGCAGGATGTGAACGTGCTGCGTGGAATCGACCGTGGCCACATGCAATCCATCGGGTTCAAAGATCAGCGCGCTGACCGGTACGGTCAGCTCGGGCACAGCGCTCGATACGCTTAGGTGGACCTCAGTGTAGCTGCCGGGCAGCAGTTCACCGGATCGGTTGTCCACATCCACCTCGGCCAGCAGCGTTCGCGTTGCCGGGTCCACGGCATCCGACGATCGCACCAGCTTTCCGCGGAAAGTCCGGCCGGGATACTGAGGCAGCGACAGCGTGGCCGTAACTCCATTCTTCGCATCCGGCGCATACACTTGCGGGACATTGATGAAGACGCGCAAGGTGCCGATCGCCGAGATGTCGAAAACTTCCTTGCTGCCCGTGACCGTTCCCGCGCCTGGCGTCGTGGTGCTTCCGGCGGTGGTGATCAACTGGCCGATATCCAGATTGCGCGCGGTGATCACGCCATCGAACGGCGCCTGAATGTGTTCGAATGATTGCAACTCTTCGAGCCTGCGAACGTTGGCCTGCGCGGACGTTACCTCCGTCTGCCGGGCGGCGAGCGCCGAAACGGCGTTGTCCGTGTCCTGTTGCGAGACTGCATTCTGACCGATCAAGCCCTGATAGCGATCGGCGGTAACCTTAGCCAGCGCCACATTGCTCTGCGCGGTGGCCAGGTCTGCCTTCGCTTGGGCGAGCTGCTGGTCGAGCTCCGGAGTTTCAATCTCCGCAAGCAGTTCCCCTTTGTGCACGTGCGCCCCGATGTCGCGGTACCAGGCTTTGACGTAGCCGGTAGTCCTCGCATAGATCGGCGCCATGGTGAAGGCCTGCATGTTGCCGGGCAACACGATCTCTGTCGCACTCTTCTCGAACACAGGCTGCGCCAGCGACACCGGCGGGGCGGCCATTGTGTCGGTGTAGTGGATCAGTTGCGCACGAGCATGCATTCGGCTAACGATGCCGACGGCCGCGACCACCACCGCCAGCACCAGCGCGACCACAACCAGCGTCAGCAGCGATCCACGCGACACCTCCGCAGGCGCCGGTGCGGCCCCATGACTGCCAACGTTGTCACCCGCCCCTATTTCATCTCGACCCTTTCCTGGGAACTTCGATTCTCCGGCGTTCATAGCTGTTTCTCCGTGCGCGGCTTGGGCGCTGATTCGGTTAGTCTCGTCCGCTTCCGGTTATTCATGATCGGCCTCACGCAAATTACCCGGTTCGGTTTGCAGGTGCGGCGGATCGTTGCGGTGCATCAAGGAGAAGAAGACCGGCACAAACGTCAGCGTGCCAAAGGTCGCCAGCAGCAGCCCGCCAATCACGGCGCGGCCCAGGGGCGCATTCTGTTCCCCACCGTCACCCAGACCCAATGCCATTGGAACCATGCCGATGATCATGGCCAGCGCCGTCATGATGACAGGCCGGAAGCGGGTAAAGCCCGCGCTAAGCGCCGCCTCTGCCGCACCCAGGCCATGATCCATCTGCTCCTTCGCGAAGCTGACAACCAGGATCGAGTTCGCTGTCGCCACGCCCATGCACATAATCGAGCCGGTTAGAGCGGGTACGCTGATATGGGTCCCGGTAACGAACAGCATCCATACGATTCCCGCCAGCGCGCCGGGCAGCGCAACGATGATGATGAACGGGTCGAGCCAGCTTTGGAAGTTCACCACAATCAGCGCGTAGACCAGCACGATCGAGAACAACAGCCCATAGATCAGCCCTTGAAATGAGGTGTGCATGGTCTCAATCTGGCCGCGCAGGAATATCTGGGACCCATGCGGAAGCTGCGCCTGGTTGTCGCTGATGATCTTCTCCACCCTGCGCGCCACGCTGGCAAGATCGGTGCCCTCAACCGAGCCATAGACATCGATGATCGGTTGTGCGTTGTAGTGGCTCACCAGCCCCGGCTCGGCGCCCCTCTCGATCGAAGCCAGGTTGCCGAGAAGCTGCGGTTGCTGCGCGGAGCCATTGATCGCAATGGGAAAGTTCTCCAACTCCTGCAGGCTCTTCACGTCGTACTGCGGGGTCTGCACGGCGATGTTGTAGCTGACATGGTTCCCCGGATTGAGAAAAAACGTTGGCGAGGTTTGGAAGCTGCCGCTCAAACTGGTGAGTAGATCCTGGGCCACGTCGCGCTGACTGTAACCGACCTCCTGCGCGCGGGTCCGGTCCACATTGACGGTCCACTTCGGCAGATCGAACGGCTGCTGGATGCGGAGATCGGTAGTGCCCGGGACAAGGCTGATCTGCTGCATCAACTGCTCGGCCAGCGCACGGTTCTCAGCCACCTTCAGTCCCGCCACCTGCACGTCGATCTGCGCCGGCAAACCGAAGTTAAGGATCTGGCTCACCATGTCCGTCGGCAGGTAATAAAACTCCGTTCCGGGGAAGTCCTGGGTCAGCCGGTCCCGCAATGCACGCGTGTACTCTGCGGTGGGCCGATGCTTCTCCGCCAGCGAGACCAGGATGTCCGCATCGCCGGTGCCCACAGGGGCCGAGTTCGAGTAAGAGAGATTCAACCCGGAGTAGGGCAGGCCGATGTTATCGATAATTGTCCCCAGCTCCGACTTGGGGATTTCTCCGCGAATCACATCTTCGATCTGGTCACACAAGCGTGCCGTATCTTCAATGCGCGTGCCCGTATGCGCGCGCACATGCAGCTTGAACTGGCCGCTATCCACCGAAGGGAAGAAATCCTGCCCCAGCCACGGGTACAGCACCGCCAGCGACACGATCCAAAAGGCCACAATCGACACCAGGAACATTCCGCGATGTTCCAGGCAGAGCCTTAATACTTCGTGGTAACGGTTGCGTAGCTTCTCAAAGGAATGCTCAAAGGTGATCTGAAACCGGACAAATGGATTGCGGCTTGCACGCGCCTGTTCTACCCGGTCGTGTTCGTGACCCTTCAGCAGGTACTTCGCCATCGTAGGCACCAGCGTCCGCGACAGAAAATAGGAGGCAAGCATGGCGAACACGACCGCCTCCGCCAACGGCACAAACAGATACCTGGCGACGCCGCCGAGGAAGAACATGGGCACAAACACGATGCAGATGGAGAGGGTGGAGACGAAGGCAGGCACCGCAATCTGCGCGGCGCCATTCAGAATTGCCGGCTCGACGTCCCCGCCCTGGGCAAGATAGCGCTCAATGTTCTCTATGGTCACCGTGGCATCGTCCACCAGGATGCCCACCGCGAGCGCAAGTCCTCCCAGGGTCATGATGTTGATCGTCTCGCCCAGGGCCGACAACGCCAGCAGCGAACAGACGATGGACAATGGGATCGAAACCGCGATGATGATCGTGGAGCGCCAATTTCCCAGGAAGATCAGAATCATGATCGCGGTCAGGCAGGCTGCGATCACTGCCTCGCGCACTACGCCACTGATAGCAGAGCGAACAAAGATCGATTGATCGGCGATGGGCGTAATCTGGAGCGCCGCTGGAAGCTGCGCTTTGATCTGCGGCAACTGCGAGCGCACCGCCGTAATGATGTCGAGCGTCGATGCGTTGCCGGTTTTCTGGATAGTCATGAGCGCGGATCGCTGCCCATCGACGCGCACAATATTCGTCTGGGGCGGGAAGCCGTCGCGCACATTGCCGATGTCGTGAACGTAAATGGTGGCCCCGTTCACGGTCTTGATCGGCAAATCGTTGAGCGCCGGAATCGAGTCCGGAGCACTGTTGGTCTCCACCTGGTAATCGACGTGGCCCATCTTCACCTCGCCTGCAGGCAGGATGATGTTTTGCGCTCCCACAGCGTTTACCACGTCCGAAGCGGACAGCCCGTGGGCCTGAAGCTTCTGCGTGTCGATATCTACCTGCACCTGCCGCATCTTGCCCCCGTAGGGGAACGGCATCGAGGCGCCCTGCACGGTGGCTAGCTGGGTGCGAATGAAGTTCGTGCCATAGTCGTTCAGTTGCTGCTCGGTCAAGCCGTTCCCGGAGAGCCCGAGTTGCAGGACCGGCACGCTCGACGCGCTGTATTGAATGACTAGAGGCGGCGTCGTGCCCTGGGGATATTGGCGCAGCGCCGTCTGCGCGATTGCGGTCACCTGCGCCACCGCCTGCGAGATATTCACGTTTGGGTGAAAATAGACCTTGGTTACGGAGACGCCGTTGAGCGTCTGTGACTCGGTGTGCTCGATGTCATTGACCGTCGTGGTCAGGCTGCGCTCGAACTGCACGACAATCCGGTCGCTCAGTTGCTGCGGAGAAAACCCCTGGTAATTCCAGATCACGGACACAACCGGGATATCGATATTCGGGAAAATATCGACCGGCGTCCGCTGGATGACCACCGGGCCCAGGAAGAACAGCAGCAGCGACAACACTACGAATGTGTAAGGCCTCCGGAGTGCGAGGCGTACAATCCACATCAAATCACCCTTGGCCGAGGACCATTTCGGCATTCGCCGAACGGAACTCGCATTGATTGCAGCAGTGGGTCTTCAAAAAAACAACTCCATTGAGGGGTGTTGCTAAACTTCTAGTTCAGTATTTAGACGTTCCCGTTTTCCCGCAAGACTCAATCCGCTTCTTATGACCTCTTCCTGACCGGAACCTTCCGCTTCAACTTCACAGCGCGACGATTCCTCGTGCATCTCACGCCGCCGAACACGGCCTCGACCAAAGCCTCCGACTCCCGCGGGCTAAGCGAGCCATGGCCTGCGAGCAAACGAAAGATCATCGGCCCATAAATCATATCGAGAACGATTTCGCCGTCAATTTCGTTGCGAATTTCGCCCCGGTCGACCCCGCGTTGCCACATTACCCGGGCGGCAGCGCGCCTGGCATAGAGAAAGCGCTCGCGAAACAGCGCGAGAAACGACGGATCACTCTGCCCTTCCGCGATGAACTGCCCAAAGAGACGCCCAAGCGAACTGGTGTAGAAAGCCATCAAAGACTTCAATTGCCGGGTAAAGTCCAACTGGGCAGACCCTGTATCCGGCGTCGGAACCTGCTCCGTCATGCCGGCGAGATACGCGTCGAGCGCGACCAAGCTCTTGTGGGGCCACCACTTGTAGATCGTCGCCTTGCTCACGCCGGCGCGCTGCGCGATGGCGTCGGCCGTCACCTTGCGGAGCGGCTGCCGCTCCAACAGGTGGAGGGTCGCCTTAAGAATGGCTGCTTCCGCCTGAAGGCTTCGCCGCCGCCCACGAACCCTCGGCTCGTCAGCCTCTGCGGATTGATGTGTCCTTGCGATGTTGCAAACTCCTAGAAGCCGGTCGTCTCACGCGGTGAGGTACACCGCACCTACAATCATAAACTATACGTGCAGTCCATTATAGTGGGGAGCGGGTACCCGTACCCGGCACCGGTGCCTCAAGCCGCATCAGTGCGCGTCAGGCCGCGGCGCCGTATCGAACACATGAATCGCCGGAAGCGCCTGGTGCTGGTCGTCGAACAGGTCGCGCTTGGCGATTCCGCCACCGGCCATGGGCTCCCACCAGAAGATGCCCCGCACCTTGCCGCCGGGAGCCTCCCGAACCACGCGATCCAGTGCTGCCAGAAAATCGCGCTGCCCCTCCGGCGTTTGCGGGAACGGCGCAGGTTGGCCCTTGAAGTCCTCGCCCGTCCGCCAGTCGTATGCCGTCTCTGCCACCACCACGCTCTTGTGATAGGTGTTCCACACAAACGCAAGATTGCCCTTCAGATCGTCCAGGCTGCCGTGCCACCACGGATAGAAGGACTGGCCCAGCACGTCGTACGGCACGTGATATTGCGCCAGATGGTCGAGAAACGATTTGGTCGCCGCCTGGTTCCCACCTTTGTCGATGTGGATCATGATCGCCGGCCGCTTGCCCCATCCGCGCCCCTTATCGACCCCATGAATACCGGCCAGCAGCAGGTCGGCGAAGTTCTGCCAGTTCGCGGGCAAACGTCCATCCGGCCACATCATGCCAGCCGTGACTTCGTTGCCCACCTGGACCATGTCGGGCAGCACGTGCTGCTTGCGCATCGCGGCAATCGTATCGCGCGTGTATGCGAATGCCGCCTGCACCAGTTCTGGGTGCGACATCTTCGCCCACGCGCGTGGCACCGTTTGGTGCCCGGGGTCTGCCCAATCGTCCGAATAGTGGAAGTCCAGCAGCAGCTTGAAGCCGCGCGCCTTCGCGTCCTTCGCTGCCGCAATCGTGTAATCCAGGTTGTTTGGCAGCGATATGGGATTCACCATCACCCGCAGCCGGATCCAGGTGTAGCCATGGTTCTTCAGGATCTGCAGGCCGGGCTGGGCCACGCCGGCATCCTTGAAGACCACTCCCCTGCTCTCCATCTGGGGCAGGAAGGAAACATCTGCGCCGACGATCATGCCTTGGGCTCGAGCGCACGGCGCGCAGAGAACAATGGCGGCGGCCAAACTGACTAGAATATTCATCGCAACAACCTATCAGGATTCGAGCTGTTCCGCTTCGAGTTCGAGAAAATCAAAGCGGCGCCATTTGTAGATGGCGATGGACACAATCCAACTCGCGGCAAACAAACCGACAATGCCATAACCCAAATAGCCAAAGTTGCCATTGAGGGTGTTGACCAGGTCCCAAAAGACGCCTTTCGGATGCAGCCGCCCGGATAGCAGTCCCAGCGCCTCAATGCCGCCGACCGCAAAGGCCACGACCACCGAAACCGCGGTAATTGTGATGTTGTAGTAGAGCTTGCGGATCGGCTTGACGTAGGCCCATCCGTAAGCCCCCAGCATCAGGATGTTGTCGGTCGAATCGATCAGCGACATGCCCGCGGCAAACAGAACCGGGAAGACCAGGACCGACCACATGGACAGCCCCTTGGAGGCCTCGGCGGCGGAGAGGCCGAGCAATCCGATCTCGGTGGCCGTGTCGAACCCCAGGCCAAACAGCACGCCCAGCGGATACATGTGCCAACTGCGCCGGATCATCTTGAAGATTGGGCGGAACAGCCGAGTCAGAAAGCCGCGGTTGCCGAGCAGCAGGTCGAAGTCCTCTTCGACGTATGCGCCTCCGCGCCGGACGCGCATGAAGGTGCGATAGACGGAGCTAAGGACGATCAAATTGACAATCGCAATTGCGAACAAGAACAGGCTCGACACTAATGTGCCGATGACCCCGCCAATCTCTCTCACTGCGTCGATGCGATGCTGCAGCGCCAGCGCTGTAGTTGCAATTGCAACGGAACCCACGATGACGATGGTGGAATGCCCGAGCGAGAACATGAGGCCCACAGAGACAGGCCGCTTGCCCTCCTGCATCAGTTTGCGAGTGACGTTGTCGATGGCCGCGATATGGTCCGCGTCGACGGCGTGGCGAAGGCCAAAGCTGTACGCAAGAAACGCCGTCCCCAGAAGCACCGGAAACCGGTGAAACGCAACCAGAGCCCAGGCCCATGCCCCCAGATTGAACACCAGCAGCATGGCATAGATTGCGACGATCTTGGCTTTGGTACTGCCCGGTTCGTCGTTGAACACAGCCCGCAGGAGGGAGTTCATCGGATTCCTTGAGGCCGCACGCAAGGGAATTGAGTCAGCCACGCATCTCAAGCCGGTCCAGCAGCAATCGGCTACGGATGCGAATCGCGCAGGACGAGACATTGCAGGCCGGGACATCGTCCATTACACGGTAACACGATTTTGAGAAACATGCTAATGCGGGTGGGAGTGGGCCGCCTGGGTAAGGCTGCTGCCGGAGGTAGTGAGCACGAGTTTTCCAAGTTCGACCCCGCGCAGCGCCAGCATGCCGTCCGCAACCGCCTGGATCTCCTTGCCCCGGCCCTTCATGATGATCACTTCCAGGCAATAATGATGGTCCAGGTGGACATGGGTGGCAGCCAGCACCATGGTTCCGGCCCTATGTTGCACTTCGGTCAGCTTTTGCGCGAGATTCGGAACATGGTGGTCGTAGACCAGCGTCAAGGTGCCCACTACTGGTTTGTTCGACTCAACACTCTCGGACAAAAGCGCCTCGCGGATCAGGTCCCGGAATGCTTCGGAACGGTTCGCGTATCCGCGCTTTGCAATGAGCCGATCGAATTCCTTCAGCAGATCATCTTCCAGGGAAACACCCGTCCTGCTTAGCTGTGCCATCGCCCATCTCCGTCCCGATTGTACTTCCGGAACGGGAAGATATGTGCCGGCAGTAATTTTTGCATTCCGGTCATGTCTGCCCGGTTGCCGCCGATAAGCGCTGTGTGCCCCGTTTGTCCGCGTCGGCGCGGAGAGAAGGAGGGCCAGTGGCGAACTCGCCCGCCGGAACCGTCGATCGTATCCCCGTTCTCAACGCCAAGGAGTACGAGAAGATCAGCCGGCTCGCGTATGAGCACTTCGGCCTCGATCTCCGCGGCAGCAAGCAGGGCCTGGTCGCAGCCCGCCTGGGCAAGAAGCTGCGCGAGCTTGGCCTCAAATCTTTTCAGCACTACTACAATTACGTGAAAGCCGACCGCAGCGGGGCTGCTCTGGCCAGCATGGTGGACCAACTCACCACCAATCACACCAGCTTTTTCCGCGAGCCCAGACACTTTGACTACCTCCGCGAAGCCGTCTTCCCCACCCTGCGCACACGTTCCCGCATTCACATCTGGAGCGCTGCCTGCTCCAGCGGCGAGGAGCCGTACTCCATCGCCATGTCGCTGCTCGAAGAGGCGCCGCGCGAGGCAGCCGCCAAGGTCCACATCAAGGCCACCGACATCTCCACACGCATGCTCGAGAAGGCGAAACGGGGCGTCTACGCGGCGGAGCGCGTTGCCGAGATCCCGCCCGCGCTGCGACAACGCTACCTGCTCAAAGACCAGGGCGAATCCGCCGGCAGCTATCGCTTCAAAAGCGACCCCCGCTCCATGATCGAGTTCGAACACTTGAACCTGATGGACACGCTCCCCCAAGCGTATTGCTGCTCGGTCATCTTCTGCCGCAACATCATGATCTACTTCGACAAACCCACGCAGCAGAGCCTGGTGGAACGCCTCTCAGAACATCTGGAGGACGGCGGAACCTTCTTCATTGGCCACTCCGAGAGCCTAAACAACATCGCTCACGGTCTCGATTACGTCAGCCCAGCCATTTACAGAAAGCCGTCGGCAAGGCCAACGAAGATTCCGGTATCCTAAGGCCACCATGGCCACCACTTCCACTGCGTCGGCTCGGCGCAAGCACATTGATGTGCGCGGTATTGTGCAGGGAGTCGGGTTTCGCCCGTTCGTCTACAAACTCGCCCACTCGCTCGGGCTCACCGGCTACGTGTTCAATTCGTCATCCGGAGTCACCATTGAAATCGAGGGCGGCGAAGCTGAGATTGCCACGTTCCTCGAGACGCTGCGCGCAGAACCGCCTCAGCTTTCGGCGATCGCTTCCATTGCCGTCGAAGACGTCGCAGCTTGCGGCGGCGCGGGCTTTTCCATTCTCGAGAGCCACGAGGAGCCCGGCGCCTTCTCGTTGATCTCGCCCGACGCAGGCACCTGCGACGCCTGCTGGCGCGACTTCGGCGACCCCCACAACCGGCGCTACGGCTACCCGTTCACCAACTGCACCCACTGCGGCCCGCGCTACACCATCATTCAGGACAATCCCTACGATCGCACAACCACTACCATGGCGCGCTTCACTATGTGCGCTGCCTGCGCAGCGGAGTACGCCGACCCAACCGATCGCCGCTTTCATGCGCAGCCCAACGCCTGCGCCGTCTGCGGGCCGTCGCTGGAGTTGGTCCCGAGCGGCGCGGACCCGGCCGATTGCGCCTTCGCGGACCGCGACTCGCTGGCCATGATTCGCCAGGCGCGCGCGCTGCTCCACGCAGGCAACATCGTTGCGGTCAAAGGACTCGGCGGCTTTCTTCTGGCCTGCGATGCAGTCAACGACCAGGCGGTTGCGGAACTCCGCCGCCGCAAGCGCCGTTCCGACAAGCCTTTCGCTCTGATGGCGCGCGATCTCGCTTCCGTCCGCCAGATTTGCTCTTTCTCGCCCGACGACGAAGCTGCCCTGCTCGCCGTGCGCCGTCCCATCGTGGTGCTGCCGCGCCTTCCGGGCGCAGCGGTCTCCGCCGAAGTCGCTCCCGGCAACGACACCCTTGGCGTCATGCTGCCGTATACCCCGCTGCACTATCTCCTGTTCAGCGATTCGCCCGATGTTCCCTCTGAGTTCACAGCACTGGTGATGACCAGCGGCAACCTCAGCGAAGAGCCGATCGTCACTGCAAACGCCGAGGCCATGCGTCAACTCAACGGCGTCGCCGACTGGTTTCTTCTGCACAACCGCGACATCTGGACCCGTGTGGACGATTCGGTCGTGCGCACTTTCGAGGGCTTTGAACGAGTGCTGCGGCGATCGCGTGGCTTTGTTCCCCAAACCATCGACCTTGGTCTCGAGCTCGACGAAATCCTCGCCTTCGGCGGCGAGTTGAAGAATACCTTCTGCCTGACCAAGGGCCGCTACGCAATCCTCAGCCAGCACATCGGCGACCTGGAAAACTTCGAGACCATGCAGTTCTTCGAGGAGACGCTTGGCCGCCTCAAGCACGTCTTCCGCGTTTCGCCGCGAGCCGTCGCCTATGACCTGCATCCGGGCTACTGGAGCACCCGCATGGCGCTCGCATCCCCCATCGAGCGAAAGCTTGGAGTGCAGCATCATCACGCACACATCGCCAGTTGCATGGCGGAGAACCATCTGCGCGGGCCGGTCATCGGCGTCGCCTTCGACGGCACTGGTTTTGGCACCGACGGCAAGATCTGGGGCGGCGAATTCTTAGTCGCCGACTTCGCCGGCTTCACCCGCCGCGCCCACCTGCGCTACGTCCCGCTGCCCGGCGGAGACGCAGCCGTGCGCCAACCCTGGCGCATGGCACTCAGCTATCTGCGCGACGCCTTCGGACCGCAACTGCCGGCCGAACTCCTGCGCTTCCCCGGCGTGACCGGCAGACAAATCGACCTGGTCGACACCATGCTCGCCAAACACATCCAGACGGTCGACACCTCCTCCTGCGGCCGCCTCTTCGATGCCGTCGCTGCAATCCTGGGCCTGGGCTCGGTGGTAACCTTCGAGGGGCAGGCCGCGATCGCACTGGAGACCGCGGCGGTGCGCGCGCGCGGCCGGCAGCACACCCTGGATGCTGAGCGCTATGACTTCGACATTGAAGGCTCGGATCCCATGATCCTCGATCTCCGGCCCACTATCATAGCCATCGCCCGTGACGCCTCAGCCAATCGTCCGGCAGAGGATGTTTCGGCCATATTCCACAACACGTTAGGTGCAGCCATAGTCGAGCTGTGCGAACGCATTCGGAAGCGCGACGGGTTGGACCGCGTTTGCCTCAGCGGCGGCACCTTCCAGAACCTCTACCTTTTGGAGCGTACGATAGTAGAGTTGCGGCATCGCGGCTTTGCCGTATTTCAGCACGCCCTGGTTCCCGCAAATGACGGCGGGATCTCGCTGGGGCAGGCAGTCATCGCCAACGAAGTTTTTGGGCAAGCGAAATGAACGGGGAGTTCCTATGTGTCTGGCAATTCCGGGCAAGGTAGTCGAGACGTACGACCAGGGCGGACTTCGCATGGCGAAGGTGCAGTTCGGCGGCATCACCCGCGAGGCCTGCCTGGAGTATTTGCCTGAGACGAAGTCCGGCGAGTATGTACTGGTGCACGTCGGCTTCGCCATCAGCCGCGTGGATGAAGCAGAAGCGAAGCGGACCTATCAGGCGCTGAAGGAGCTGGACCAACTGAACGAGTTGGACGCGCCCGCAGTCGACGAGACCGAAGCGGCAGATGATCCCACGGTGAGCAGATTGATCAAGGGGAGCAACGGCAATGAAATACCTTGACGAATACCGCGACGGCGACGTTGCCAACAAGATCGTAGCCGAGATGCGCCGCATCCAGACCCGCCCGTGGGTGCTGATGGAAGTGTGCGGCGGGCAAACCCACTCCATCGTGAAGAACGGTATTGACCAGCTACTGCCTGAAGGCGTCGAGTTGGTGCACGGCCCGGGCTGCCCGGTGTGCGTGACGCCGCTGGAAATGATCGACAAGGCGCACGCCATCGCGCGCCGGCCGGATGTCATCTTCTGCTCGTTCGGCGATATGCTGCGTGTACCCGGCTCCGACGGCGACCTCTTCACCATCAAGTCCTCGGGCGGCGATGTGCGCGTCGTCTACTCGCCGCTGGATTGCCTGAAGATCGCCCGCGCTAACCCAGCCAAGCAGATCGTCTTTTTCGCCATTGGCTTTGAGACCACTGCCCCGGCCAATGCGATGTTGGCCTGGCGCGCCCGCGAGGAGCGCATGACCAACGTCTCGCTGCTGGTCTCGCATGTGCTGGTGCCGCCCGCGCTAGAAGCCATTCTGGCGTCGCCGGAGAACCGCGTGCAGGGATTCCTGGGCCCCGGCCACGTCTGCGCGGTGATGGGCTACAGCGAGTACATTCCCATCAGCGCGCGCTACAAGGCGCCCATTGTGGTCGCCGGCTTCGAGCCGCTGGACATTCTGGAAGCCACGCTGATGACAATCAAGCAGCTCGAGGAAGGACGCGCGGTCGTCGAGAACCAATACTCGCGCGTGCTCAACCAGACCGGCAATCTGCCGGCGCAGCAACTAATCGGCAAGGTCTTTGAGGTGAGCGACCGCAAGTGGCGCGGCATCGGCACCATTCCGCTCAGCGGTTACCGTCTGCGCGAGGAGATCGCCGCGCACGACGCGGAGAAACTCTTCGATGTCGCCGAGATCGTCACCCTCGAGCCGGAGATATGCATCAGCGGTAGTATTCTGCGCGGCATCAAGAAGCCGCACGATTGCCCGGCCTTTGGCACACTATGCAATCCGCAGCATCCGCTCGGCGCAACCATGGTCTCCGCCGAGGGTGCGTGCGCTGCGTACTACGCCTACGGCCGCCACCTTAAACCGCAAGGCGCCGACGCACTGCACAGGATTGCGCCCGCCGCTGTGCATGCTGCGCCGGTCAACGGAGGCAGAGCGTAAGCCGATGGCCACCCCGCCCGACACGACGAACGAGCAGCAGGAGGCCCCAGAGGCGACCGTCTCTCCGCTCTTCGGCTCCTGCCCCATCCCCATCTTCGAGCACAAACAGATCGTGCTCGGCCACGGCAGCGGCGGCAAGCTCACTTCCGACCTGATCGACAAAATCTTCCTGCCCGCCTTCCGCAATCCCATTCTCGACAAGCTCGACGATCAGGCTGTCCTCACCATCGCCGGCGCGCGCCTAGCCTTCACCACTGACTCCTTCGTGGTCACGCCCATCTTCTTCCCCGGTGGCAACATTGGCCACCTCGCCGTGCATGGCACCGTCAACGATCTCGCCATGAGCGGCGCGCAGCCCATGTACCTCTCTGCCGCGTTCATCCTCGAAGAGGGCCTGCCCGTTGACGACCTCCGCCGTATCGTCGAGTCTATGCGCAGCGCCGCCGAGAGCGCCGGGGTGCAGTTCGTTACCGGTGACACCAAGGTCGTCGACCGCGGCAAGGGCGATCAAGTCTTCATCACCACCACCGGCATCGGCGTCGTTCCGCCCGGCGTCAACATCTCCGCCGACCGCGCCCAGCCCGGCGATGCCATCCTGCTCAGCGGCTATATTGGAGACCACGGCATGGCCATCATGTCGCAGCGCGAGGGCCTCGAATTCGAGGGTGCCATCGAAAGCGACTGCGCCTCGCTCAACTCGCTGGTCGCCGCGATGCTTGCGACTCCGTCCGCCACACCCGATTTTCTCCATTGCCTGCGCGATCCCACCCGCGGCGGCGCAGCCACCACGCTCAATGAGATCGCCAAGCGCGCCAATGTCGGTATGCTGCTGCGCGAGCAGTCCATCCCCGTGCGTGAATCGGTGCGCGGCGCCTGCGAGGTCCTCGGCCTGGACCCGCTCTACGTCGCCAACGAAGGCAAGCTGCTCGCCGTCGTCCGCGCTGACATGGCCCAAGCCGTGCTTGATCAGATGCGCACTCATCCGCTTGGCAAGGAAGCCGCCATCATCGGCGGGGTCGTCGCCGACCACCCCGGCATGGTCCTGATGAAGACCGAGATCGGCGGCACGCGCGTGCTCGACATCATGTTTGGCGAGCAACTGCCCCGCATCTGCTGAGGCGCGGTCGCTGCGCGGAGCCGCCGCTCAATAACCGTTCGCCAGCAGATACTCCACCGTCAACTCGCGCTTCCCAGCCTCCGCCAGCGAGCGGCTCTCCGCGTACTTTGCCAGCACATCTACCTCGATGTTCACTCCCATACCCGGCCTCAGCGTATGCAGATTCGTCGCCGTATAAGTATGCGGAAGGATCGCGACCCAGATCTCATCGCCCTCCATCCCCGCAACCGTCAAGCTGATCCCCTCCACTGCGATCGACCCCTTCTCCACAACGTACCGCAGCAGCGCCTCCGGCAGCCGCACCCGCAGTATCCAGTCGCTCTCCGCTCCGGCGGTCACCGGATCGAGCGCCGCCAGCGTGCCCACTCCATCTACATGCCCTTGCACCACGTGTCCGCCCAGCGGCGCGCCGACCGGAGTGGGCAGTTCGAGGTTCACCTGCGACCCTGCCGCCAGCCGCGAGAGCGTCGTCCGCGCAATCGTCTCCGCTGCCAAGTCTGCTGAGAACCAGCCCGGTCCCATCTCCAGCGCCGTCAGGCAAACCCCGCTCACTCCAACGCTGTCGCCCTTGCGCAACTGCGCCGCAACTCCCGGCGCCGCGATCTTCAGCCGCGCCGCGCCCGCGCCCGGTTCAAACGAGATCACCTCGCCCGTCGTCTCTATGATTCCCGTAAACATGCTTCTAGCCTAGCGCAATTCCACTCCGTCCCACGGATTGCGCAGATAGCCGCTCACTCTCGTATCCGCCCCAAACATTGTCCGCGTGCGCCCCTTCAACTCTCGCTCCAGCAGCAAGGGCGAGCCGGCTCCCGCAGCAAACGGCACCGCACCCTCGCCCAGCACCGTCTGCGAGTAGAACAGGACAACCTTGTCCACCAGTCCCTGTGCCAGAAACGCCCCATTCAACTCCGAACCGCACTCCAACAGCAGGCTCAGGATTTCCCGTTCACCCAGCAAGTCCAAGGTCACGCCCAGATCGAGCCGCCCGCCCCGCCCTGCGACCCGCTCTACCTGCACCCCTGCGGTCTCCAATGCCGCAGCGCGCCCCGCCTCAGCCTCTACGCTGGACAGTACCAGCACATCCCCGCACGCGGAGCGCACGAGTTGCGAATCCAGCGACAACCGTAAGTGCGAATCCAGTACCATGCGCAGCAGCGGTCGTCGCCGCGCCCGCCCGGCCAGCCCCACGATCCCGGACCGGTCCGTCAGCGCCGGATCGTCCGCCAGCACCGTGCCGATGCCCGTCAGCACCGCATCCGCGCCATGGCGCATTCGCTGCACCTCGGTCCGCGCCTCCGCGCCGGTCAGCCAGTGAGTCTGCCGCTTCGCGCGCGTGTCCAGCTGCGGGGCCAGCATCCCATCCGCCGACAACCCCGCCTTCAGCGTCACCAGTGGCCTGCGCGTCCGGATGAACTTGGCGAACGCCTCATTCAGTTCGCGCGCCTCTTGCTCCAACACGCCTGCCTCCACTTCAATCCCCGCCGCCCTTAGCCTCCGAATTCCCTCACCCGCCACCTGCGGATTCGGATCGACCGTGGCCACCACCACCCGCCGCACTCCCGCCGCGATCAGCGCCGCCGTGCAGGGCCCCGTCCGTCCCTGATGACTGCACGGCTCCAACGTGACGTACGCGCTTGCCCCGTGAGCCCGTTCTCCGGCGTGTTTCAGCGCGACGACCTCTGCGTGATCGAGTTCATCATAAAAATGCGCCCCCTCGCCGACGACCACCCCATCGCGCACCACCACGCATCCTACCTGCGGATTCGGCGACGCCAGTCCTACTGACGCTCGCGCCAACCCCAGCGCCCGCCGCATGTACTCAACGTCAACCTCACGCGTATCCGTTGGGCTCTCTCTCACCCTCGAACCTCGAACCTAGTAACCCGAACCTACCTGACCATCGACTCCACAAACGCCCCGCTGTCGAACGGCAAAATATCTTCCATCTTCTCGCCCACGCCCACGTACTTTACCGGCAACCCAAGCTCGGTCGCAATCGCCAGCACGATCCCGCCCTTCGCCGTTCCGTCCAGCTTGGTCAGCACAATCCCGGTCACGCGGGCCGCTTCGGTAAACAGCCGCGCCTGCTGCAGGCCGTTCTGCCCGGTGGTTGCGTCCATCACCAGCAGCGTCTGGTGCGGCGCCCCGGGAACCAACCGCTCCGCCGTCCGCCGCATCTTGTCCAACTCCTTCATCAGGTCAGTCTTGGTGTGCAGCCGGCCCGCCGTATCCACAATCAGCACATCGGAGCCGCGCGCCTTGGCCGCGGTGCACGCATCGTAGAGCGCTGCTGAAGGGTCGCCGCCGGTCTTGGTCTTGATGATCGGCACCTCGCTGCGCGCAGCCCAGACCTCAAGCTGCTCAATAGCCGCCGCGCGAAATGTGTCCGCCGCGCACAGCAGCACAGTCCTGCCCTGCCCGCGGTAGAACGCCGCCAGTTTGCCCGTAGTGGTGGTCTTGCCTGTCCCGTTTACGCCGACCATCATCACCACTTCCGGCGCAACCGCTGGTGTCACATCCTCCGTCGCCACTCTGTCGAGCACCTGCTTCAGCTCCATCTTCAGCAGCCGCTTCAACTCCTCGCCGCCCTCGATCCCCTGCCGCAGTCCGCGCTGCCGCAGATTCTCAATAATCGTTCGTGCCGTCGCTCCGCCGATGTCCGCGCGCAGCAGCACCACCTCCAACTCTGCCAGCGATGTCTCATCCACCTCGCGCGTCAGAGCCAGCACGGCCCCGATCGACTCAGAGAACGAGTCGCGCGTCCGCGTCACAGCCTGCCGCATGCGGTCGAAAAAGCCGCGCTTCTCCGACCCTGCGGACGACTCTCCGCCCGTCTCTGATTCCTTGCCTTGCTCTGTCGTTTCGGAATCGGGCGTACGCTTGCCAAAAAGGGAAAAAGCCATACTGCTTCTAGTTTAGCGGATCGCCGCAAAGCAAGGCGTCGCCGTCACTTACCACGTACCACTGACCACCTATCACTGTTTCTACTCGTCCCGCCCCGGCCGCGCCATCAGCTCCCGGATCGCCTCTTTCGGGCTCTTGCCCCGGTGCAGGATCGCGTCCATCTGCTCGGTGATCGGCATCTCGACACCATAGCGCGCCGCCAGCCCCAGCGCCGCCGTCGTGCTGCGAATGCCCTCCGCGACTTTCCCCTGCAAGTCTTCCAGAATCTCCGGCAGCGCCCGGCCTTTTCCCAGCTCCGTCCCCACCGTCCGGTTCCGCGAGAGCGATCCCGTACACGTCAGCACCAGGTCTCCAATCCCCGACAACCCCGCCAGCGTCTGCCTCCGCCCGCCGCACGCCACAGCAAGCCGGGTCATCTCAGCGATCCCTCGCGTAATCAATGCCGCAGCCGAGTTGTACCCCAGGTCCAGTCCATTCACCACACCGGCCGCCAGAGCGATCACGTTCTTCAGTGCGCCGCCCAGTTCCACGCCGGCTACATCGTCGTTCGTATACAGCCTTAGTGTGGAAGAACCGAACTCCTTTTGGACAGTCAACGCCACACTAGGAACCGCAGATGCCGCAACCATCGCTGTAGGAATCCCCGCAGCCACCTCCGCCGCGAAGGTCGGGCCACTTACCACTGCGCACGCATTGTCCGTCAACGACGCGATCACCTGCGACATGCGCAACAGACTCGGCTCTTCCAGACCCTTGGTCGCGCTCACTACAATCTGGTCGCGCGTCAGCAGCGGCGCGATCTGCCCAAACACGCCGCGCATGTGCTCCGATGGAGTCACGCACAACACAATATCTGCCTCGAAGACCGCCGCCGGCAGGTCCGACGTCACCTCCACATCCATGGGCACCACATACCCAGGCAGAAACGGCTTATTCACTCCCGTTTCCCGCATCTCCTGCGCCAGTTCCGGCAGATACGACCACAGCGCGACTTTGTGTCCGCCGCGCCGCGCCAGCGAGATCGCCAGCGCCGTTCCCCACGCGCCTGCGCCAAGTATGCCAATACGACTCATGCCCCCACCTTCCCTGTTGCCGTTCCCGGCTTAGACCCGAACCGGCTCTCTGTCCCATTCAGAAGCCGCCGGACGTTCTCATGGTGCTTCACAACAACCAGCAGCGGAATGAATACAAATCCAAACAGCACCATCGGCGTCCGCGAAGCCACAAAGTGCAACCCGATCAGCGGAAACGCCATCGACCCCACGATCGATGCCAGCGAGACGTACCGCGTCAGCGCAAGCACCACCACGAACACCAGGAAGACCGCTACTCCTGCCGGCCACGTCAGCGCCAGCAGCACGCCCAGCGCACTGGCCACGCCCTTGCCACCGCGAAACCCCAGCCACACGGGAAACACATGCCCCACCACTGCCGCTACTGCCGCCGCCACCGCGACGTCGTACATGCCGGGCGCCAGGTGCTTTGCGATTATCACCGCCGCGTATGCCTTGCCCAGATCGAGCAGCAGCGTCGCCAGCCCCAGCCCCTTCGACCCCGAGCGAGCCACGTTGGTGGCGCCGATGTTGCCACTCCCTTGCTCCCGTATGTCCTGCTTACGGAAGATCCTTACCAGCAGATACCCAAAGGGAATCGACCCCAGCAGGTACGCAATCGAAATTGACAGAATCCAGGGCTTCATCGTGGGCGCACGTGCCTTCTTTCTCCGAACCTAAAGTCTACCAAGCTCTTGTTTGTCATTCCCGAAGATGAATCTGCTTTGCTTTTCAACTAACAACTAACAACTAACAGCTGCCTTGAGTCCGCTCCAGCAGGCTCCGCCGCAGCAACTCCAGCGCATGCTGGCTCGCCCACAGCCGAATCCGCTCCCGGTCGCCGGTCAGGTGCAGCTCCGTCACCTTTGCCTTGCGTTCTCCAGCGAACGAAATCGCCACGTACACCATCCCGATTGGCTTGCCCTCATCCGGCCCCACTCCCGGCCCGGGCCCCGCAATGCCGGTAATCCCCACGCCAACGCTGGCGCCGGTCCGCCGCTGAATCCCCTCCGCCATCGCCCGTGCCACCGCCTCGCTGACCGGCCCGTCGGTCCGGATCATCTCGTCAGGGACGTCGGCAAACGTCGTCTTCAGCCGGTCCGCGTACACCACCGCCCCGCCCAAAAAGTATCGCGAACTGCCGGGCACGGCCGTAAGCCGCTCAGCCAGCAGGCCGCCAGTGCAACTCTCCGCCGCCGCCAGCGTCATATGCCGCAGGCCGAGCATCAGCAGCACCATCTCCTCCAGGCTTTCGCCGTGCGACGAAAAGACCGCTTCGCCCATCTCGGCCTCAATCTTCTCCGCCAACTCGTCCACGCGCGCCTGCGCCTCGGCGTCGCTCGCCTTCGCACACACAAAGTGCAGTTGAATCTCGCCTGCCCCCGCCAGGATCGTCGTCTCGACATCCTTGTACAGCTTGTAGATGGGCGCGGTGCGCGCATCCACCTGCGACTCCGGAATCAGCGCCATGCGCAGCATCCGCCGCGCCATATGCCGCTCCGGCAGCGACGCCGCCAGTCTCGGCCGGCATTCGGTCTCGTACATCCCCTTCAACTCCTTCGGAGGACCAGGCAGCAGAATAACGATCTTCCGGTGCCGCCCCACCACCGTGTCGATGTACTGGCCCGGCGCGCTGCCATTCGCGTTCTCCATCACCTCGGCGCCCTGCAGCACATCGGCCTGTTTCGCGTTGTTCGGCGGCATCGCCATGCGCCGGGCCGCGAAGCGCTTGTACATACCGGCAAGAATGTCGTTGTCCCGATGCAGCCGCAGACCCAGTGCCGCGCCCACCGCCTCGCGCGTCAGGTCGTCCTCGGTGGGCCCCAGCCCGCCGGAGAAAACCACGATGTCTACCCGCGCAATTGCCGCCTTCGCCGCACCCGTCAGGTGCGCCAGGTTGTCGCCGACGATGGTCTTGAACGCCACCTGCACCCCAAGCTCGTTCAGCTTCTCCGTCAGGTACAGCGAGTTGGTGTCCTGCCGGAACGGCGTCAGCATCTCCGACCCGGCAGCAATAATCTCAGCAATCATGATCAACTTTGGCTTGTCATTCTGAACGGAGTGAAGAATCCCCGTATTTGTCCTTGTCTGTCATCCCGAGGGCTCGTTTTGAGATGGGGGTGCGGCAGGTCACACCAATTTCCTTCCTTCGATATCCAAAGCCACATGGTACAGCGCGTCCTTGGTCGCAAGCGCCGCGCAGCCATCCTCCAGAAACGCCAACCCCACCAGATCATTCCCCGAAACCGCCAGCGAAGCTTCTCGCCCTGGCGTAATCCGCACAATCCCGCGCTGCCCGCGCAGCGACGCCGCCACGTACAGGTTCCCGGCCACATCGAGCGCCATGCCCTGCGGCCGCCCCAGCCCCTGGTAGTACACCGACGTGTGCCCGGTGCGGTCGATAGCATACACCGACTGGTTGCTGGAGGTCGTCGGCCCGGTCACAAACAGCGTGCCTTCGTCGTTGAACGCCAGGTGGTACGCCGCAATGCTCGGCTCCAGCGTCGCATAGACAAAGATCCCGCGGTCCACGCCCGGCTCCTTTTCCGGCCCCACCTTGAAGATCGTTCCCGACCGGTCGCCCACATACAGGTTGCCATCGCGATCGAACGCGATGCCGGTCGCAACGCCCATCCCCTCCGCATAGGTCGACATCGCCCCCGCGGGCGAGATCCGGTACACCGTTCCCTCCGCCCGCGAACTTACATACAGATACCCGTCTGCGTCGAACGCCAGCCCGGTCGCGTTCAGCAGATCGCGCACAAACGGCCGCACCTGGAAGTCCCGCGCAATCGCATAGATCGAAACCGGCACGGCCTGCCCGCGCGCGCCCGACACCGTCGCATACACATTTCCATCCGCATCCACCGCCGGATTCGCCACCGGATGCAGACCCTCCGCCATCGGCACCGCTACCCGCAGGTCCAGCGCGTTGCTCGCGCCTGTGTGCCCGGCGCCGTCGCCCACCTGAAGCACCACATCGCCCGAGATCGCCCCCTCGGGAATCCGGATCACCGCGCGTCCCGGCCGGCTTAGAGCCAGGTATACGGGCGTATCGCCCACCGCGACCTGCGGTAGCACCGCCCCGCCTGCCCCTTGCAAACCGCTGCCCCGCAGCTCTACTTCCCCTTCCGGCATCGCCGCCGGCGGGCTCAGCGACGCCAGCCGCGGTCCATCTGCCTTCAACCCGTGCAAGAGAGGACTCATGTCACCCCCAGCCTAGACCGCTGCGCTCCTCAGCGCAAACTACACCCACCGCGCCAACGCCAACCCGCACACCAACGCGAGCACACCTGCCGCCACGTCGTCCAACATGATTCCCGTGCCCTCGGGCAATGCTTCGAGCTTCCGGATCGGCCACGGTTTCCAGATATCGAACAGCCGGAACAGTACCAGCGCCAGCACCGCATGCCGCCAATCCGGCCGCACCGCGATCAACGCAATCCATTGCCCTGCAACCTCGTCCACCACTACAAATCCCGGGTCTTCGCGCCCGGCCTCGCGCACGACAATCGTCGCTGCCGGAATCCCCACCAGCGTCGCCGCCAACGCCGCCAGCCCCGTCCCCACGGCCAGCGTCACCCACGTTGGTTGAAATACGTGCGCCGCCGCAAACCACAGCAACACCGCCGCCACCGACCCATACGTCCCCGGCCCCGGCTTCAGCAGCCCCGCCCCGAACCACGTTCCCACCACCCACGCCCAGCCGGTCTTCTTCACGCCAATCGCCCCGGCCACTACTCCCCGTCCTCAGAACCTGAGCCAGAACCCGGGCCCGAACTTGACCGTCCACGGTCGCGCAGCCCCTCCAACTCGTCCAGCAGCTCAGGATCATGAATCGGCGAACTGATCACATACCCCCCCGACGCCCACTTGCCCAGGTCGATCAGCCGGCAACGGTCCGAGCAGAACGGAAAGTCCTCACTCCCCGCCAGCACAATCGTCCGGCACGTCGGACACCGCAGCGTCTTCAGCTTCTTCGCCATATCAGCATTTTAGAAGCAAGCCTTTCACAATCCAAACCCCGTCGCCTGCTCCTCATTGTCCGCCCGCAAAGCGCCGCCTCAATTGGTGAACTGCACCGTTCGCCACTCGCTGAGGGACACTTGACCATCCTTGCCGATCGCCCATATGCGCCAGCGATGTGGCTGCCTCCCGATGCCAAATGGCTCAGGGATGCGCACGATGTCGCCGAAATTGATCGCAGGCACAATCGAGATGGTTGAAGAGCTATAGCTTGCCAGGCTACCCGAAGGTTGACCGAAGCTCCATTCCACGGCATACGCCACAGGCCGGGGTGCATCCTGCCGCCAGGAAACATCCTGCTTCGGGGATCGGGTCTGACTCTCCCCGTCGAACGGCAAAAGGAGTTCCGGTGCATCAGGCGCGTAACCCTCGGCGGTCGCGAGGTGCAGTTGATCGAACTGATGAGCGAAGCCTGCCGCTTGCTCCAGAGTCACATGCGGCATCAGCAACAAGACCTTCCACCCTTCAGAGCGCTTGCGCAAGACCAGGAAGGAGTACATCACCCCGCTACATTCCGTACCTCCGGTGGTGGACATCGCTTCCGACGCAACCGCAACATAGGCAAGCCTGCCGTTTCCGAACAGGAATCGGGTGACAGGAAAAGACATTCCGGAGATCTGGCCGCAGGCTGGTCCCCAAGTCAAGGAGAAAAGCTTCAATGCGTCCGGATCCATCGCCGGATCATCCATGGCTCCTCCACCCGCCATGCCCGCCACGGCAAGAAGCGCGGCGGACGTCACTTGCTGTTTGTCGAGCTCAGTCATCCCGTCGGTTGACATCCGTGGAGGCTGCCAGTGTGGCGAGTCCTCCAACCATCGCAGAAATGCCTGAGCCGCCGCCTGGTGCGCTCCCGCGCTCATCTGAAACCACCACCCGTTGGCCCAAAACCTCGCGTGGCCCATCAACTCCACCACTCTCTGCTGGGCAACGAGCGGCGCGCCCTGGCGCCAGTTGTCCACAAACACAACATCCGGCAGCGTTCCACTCTGCTTCGCGGCCGCCAGGTCCCCAATGAATTCGTCCGGGTCCACCACGCGGAAGTTGACCTGCAACTCCGGGAAATCGGCTTTCAGTGCATTTTGGATCGTAGCCCACCCCAGAAGCACTCCGCTCCCGGACTCCCACACCGTCAATTGGCCTGAACGCAAACTCGCCAATTCTCCATTGGCCAATCCGGCCACATTCGCCCTGGCCCCGGTAGGCCCGGGTTGTTGCCCAGCCCCCAGCACACAGATGAACAGGAACAACGGAACGCCAAACCATCGAAGCCGCCAACCCAAAGTCGATCCGTACATGGGCCCTCCATTCAGCCGGCAACTACGTCAGCCAAATCGACGCCCCCCAGCATACTCCTGCTCCCAGCAGGCAGCCGCAAAAACTACAACCCATAAACCTCTATCGCGGTGCCGCCAAAGACGGCTGCCCGCTCCACCTCGGTGAACGGCGCGAAGTAATCTCGCAGCAGGCCCCACCACTGCGCATAGCCGCTCGCCACCAGGCACACTGGCCAGTCCGACCCGGCCATCAACCGCTCCGGCCCAAACGCCTCCACCGCGACATCCAGGTACGGCCGCAGCGTCTCCAGCGACCACGCACTCCACTTCGCCTCCGTCACCATCCCCGACAGCTTGCACCACACATTCTCGCGCTGCCCCAACTCCATCATCCGCTCGGCCCACGGCTCCAGCACCCCCGCCGCAATCAGCGGCTTGGCCACGTGGTCCAGCACAAATGGCTGGTCTGGATGTTCATCGACAAAGTAGATTGTGTCCGCCAGGTGGCGCTCGTAGATCAGAATCTCGTACACCAAGCCGCTGCCCGCCATGGTCCGGATGCCGGAGTTGAAGTCCTCGCGCAGAATGTAGTGCTCGTCTCTCTCGCCCTGAATTACGTGACGCAGGCCCTTCAGCTTCGCGCGCCCGTCGAACTCCTCCATGCACCCGGGAAACTCCTCACCCGCGATCGGCGCCCACCCCACCACTCCGCGAATCGCGTCGCATCCGTCGGCCAAATCAAGCAGCCAGCGCGTTTCCTCCAGCGTCTGCCGCGCCTGAACCGCAATCGTCCCGTCGATACCCGGGGTCGCCATCGCCGCCCGCAAATCCTCGGGGAGAAAATCGCGCCGCAGCGCCTGCATCGTCTCGTCGATCCACCCATACTCCGCGGGCGTGTACCGCCAGAGGTGGTGATGCGCGTCGATTACCTCCGCCCGTCCCATCCCGCTCACGTGCACGCCCCTGAAATCCGTGGCCGCCGGCTACTTGCCGCTATACAACAGCTCTTTGATCGCCTGCCGCCGGGCGGCGTTCGCCTCGCGCGCACTCTTCAACTCGACCGCATCCATATGGCCTTTGCTTACCGGCTCATCGGACTCAGGCTCGCTGCACCTTGGGCAGCGATTAGCGAAGCCAGGCTTATCCGGCTTCAACTCAAACTCTTCTTCGCAAACCGCGCATACTCTGATTGGAAACGGCATTGAATCTCCCTCTAAAACGGAGTCTTTATTTTACGACTCCTGCCCCTGAAACTGAACCCCAAATCTCATCCGAAAGTACCGCGCCCGCGCGCCTCCTCGGCTAGAATGCAATCTCTAACCTCATGATCCCGCAGCTCGAAACCCCGCGCCTGATTCTCCGCCCGGCCTCGCTCGCCGACGCCGAGCAAACCCAGCTTATCTTCCCCCATTGGGACGTCGTCCGCTTCCTCGCCGCGCGCGTCCCCTGGCCCTACCCGCCCGACGGAGCCCTCACCTACTACCGCGACATTGCCCTGCCCGGCATCGCCCGCGGCGAAGAGTGGCACTGGTCGCTACGCCTGCGCACCGATCCCGCGCAGCTCATCGGCTTCATCTCGCTGATGAAGCGCGCCGACGACAACCGCGGCTTCTGGCTCGGCCTACCGTGGCAGGGCCGGGGCCTGATGACCGAGGCCGCTGCCACCGTCACCGACTTCTGGTTCGATACCCTCGGCTTCTCCGAGATGCGCGTCGCCAAGGCCGCCGTCAACACCGCCTCCCGCCGCATCTCCCAGAAGCACGGCATGCGCCTGGTCGCCATTGAAGAGCGCGATTACGTCTCCGGCCGCCTCCCCGCCGAAGTCTGGGCCATCACCGCCGAAGAATGGCGCCGTCACCGAGCCGCCCGAAAGTAAGCTTGAATCCTGTATGCAACCAGGAACCAGGGGCGATTCCTGTTCCCATTCACTCCCAATCGTTTTATCCTTACCGGATACCCGGAACCGTCTAAACGCCATGCCTGAACTCGGCCCCATCCTCGGCACGTCTCCCATTCGCAAGGAAGGCCGCGCCAAAGTCACGGGCCGCGCTCAGTACGTCGACGACATCACCCTTCCCGGCATGTGGTACGGGGCCACCGTCCGCTCCACCATCGCCCGCGGCCGCATCACTTCGATCTCGTTCGGCCCCGCCATCGACTGGTCCCAGTTCACCATCGTCACCGCCGCCGACATCCCCGGCAAGAACACCATCGTCCACCTCACTGAAGACCACCCTTGCCTGGCGACCGAGCGAATCAACCACCCCGCCGAGCCGATCTTGTTGCTGGCACACCCGGACAAAGCCGCCCTCCATGCCGCAGTGGAAGCCGTCCAGATCACCTACGAAGAGTTCCCGGGCGTCTTCACCATCGAGGACTCTGAACTCGGCGCAGCTGGCGAAGAATCCAAAATCATCTGGCGCGACGATCCCGCCACCGATGCCAAACACAACGCTGCCCCTAACACCTTCAAGACCTTCCTGATGCGTTCGAGCAACGATCCTGCCGCCCACGACGCTGCGCTCGAAGCCGCCTTCGCTGCCGCCGACTTCATCGTCGAAGGCGAGTACCGCACCGGCGCTCAGGAGCAGCTCTACATCGAAAACAACGGCGTCATCGCCGAAGCCTTCCGCGCTGCCGACGGCTCGCTCGAATCCGTTTGCGTCTCCGGCTCCATGCAGTGCCCCTACTACCTCGTCCACGCCCTCGGACTCGTCTTCAACCTGCCTGCCGAAAAGTGCCGAGTCATTCAGACCGAAACCGGCGGGGCCTTCGGCGGCAAGGAGGACTTCCCCTCCGTCATCGGCTCGCACGCGGCCTTGCTCGCGATGAAGTCCGGCCACCCCGTCAAAATCTGCTACGACCGCGCCGAAGACCTGATCGCCACCACCAAGCGCCACCCCAGCCGCACCCGCCATCGGACAGCCGTCTCCAAAGACGGCAAGCTGCTTGCGGGCGAGATCGAAGTCGTCATCGACGGCGGCGCCTATGTCACACTGTCGCCCGTCGTCCTCTCCCGCGCCACCATCCACGCGCCCGGGCCGTACCGCTGGCCACATCTCACCGTCCATGCCAAGGCCATGGCCACCAACGTCGCGCCCCACGGAGCGTTTCGCGGCTTCGGCGCGCCGCAAACCTTGTTCGCATTAGAACGCCACATGGATAAGATCGCCCGCGTCGTCGGCCTCACACCCGAAGAACTCCGCCGCCGCAACTTCCTCGCAACCGGCGACCATACCGCAACCGGACAGCATTTGTCCGACCCCGTCGACATGCAGCATCTCCTTACGCGGGCCCTCAAGGAATCCAACTACCACGCCAGGCGCGCCGAGTTCGACCGCACCAATCCCACATCCACGGTCAAGCGCGGAATAGGCATCGCCGCCTTCATGCATGGCTCCGGATTCACCGGCTCCGGCGAGCGCCGCCTCAACTCGCTGGCCAAAATCGAGCTCACGGCTGACGGCCGCCCCAACATCCTCGTCTCTTCAACGGAGTTCGGCCAGGGCACCAACACCATCCTCGCCCAGGTCTGCGCGCAAACCCTCCGCATCCCTTATGAAGAGGTCCTCGTCGCTCAGCCCGATACCTCCGTCGTCCCCAACTCCGGCCCTACTGTCGCCAGCCGTACCGCCATGATCGTCGGCAAGCTGGTGGAGCGCGCGTCCGAGTCCATGCTGGCTACGCTCGCGCCCTATCTCGCCAACTCGGCGCAGATCGCGGACTTCGACTACTCCGTCGCCTGCGAGATCCCCGCGACCTACACTCCCGCCGACTTCAAGCGTGCCGCGCAGGCCTACCTCGCCCAGCACGGTTCGCTCGTCGCAGAAGCCCGCTACGAGGCGCCCGGCAACATCTTCTGGGACGACGACCAGTACCGCGGCGACGCCTACCCCACCTATGCCTGGGCCGTCTACGTCGCCGAGGTTGCCGTCGACACGCTCACGTACATGGCCGAGGTCACCGACTTCCACGCGCTGCAGGAGGTTGGTAAGGTCATCCACCCCGTCCTCGCCAGGGGCCAGGTGGAAGGCGGCGTCGCCCAGGGCATCGGCTACGCGCTGTACGAGAAGTGCGAGTATCAGGACGGCCTGATGCGCAATAACCAGATGACCAACTACATCATGCCCACCTCCGCCGACCTGCCGCCCATCCACGTCTACTTCGAAGAGACGCCCAGTATCCACGGCCCCGGCGGTGCCAAAGGCATCGGCGAACTCCCCATGGATGGGCCCGCGCCCGCCATCCTCAACGCTATCGAGCACGCCACCGGCATCTCGTTCACCCAGATCCCTCTGCTGCCCGAAGATATCTTCGAACGCATGACGCGAACGCCCGACTCCGGTGCCGAAGACCTCAACCGGTCAATCGACCTCGACACACAAACCGAAATCACCGAGGTCTCCGCATGAATTTCCACGTGGCTCATCTGATCCTCTTGAGCCTGATCGCAGCACTTTTAGTCGACAGACTCTCGCGCGGCAGACTGAGATGACTCAAATCACCCTCATCGTCAACAACGAAACTCGCACCATTGAAGCCCCGCCAATGAAGCGCCTCCTCGACGTCATCCGCGAGGACCTCAGCCTCACCGGAGCTAAGGAAGGCTGCGGCGAAGGCGAGTGCGGCTCCTGCTCCGTCCTCATGGACCGGGGAGACGGGAATGCCGAACTCGTCAACTCCTGCCTCGTCCCCATCTTGCAGTGCGAAGGCGCCACGATCACCACCATCGAAGGCCTCAGCCCCGAAGTCACCGCCCCCCTCCACCCCATCCAGCAGTGCTTCCTGGAACACGGCGGGGCCCAGTGCGGCATCTGCACGCCGGGCATGATCCTCGCCACCCACCACCTGCTGCAGAAGTACCCGCACCCAACCCTCGACCAGATCCAGGAAGGCCTGGCTGGAAACCTCTGCCGCTGCACCGGCTACATGCGGATCTTCGAAGCCGTCCAACAAGCCGCCAAACCCGGCTAGTTTGTCATTCTGAGCGCAGCGAAGAATCCCCGTATTTGCTTTCGCTGTTGCTTGTTCTTGCCTTTGCTTTTGCTTTCAACTAACAACCAGCAACTAACAACTGCCCCCATGCGCTCAAATGTCACCGAGTACGATCTGATCGCCCCCGCGACACTCCCCGCTGCGTTAGAAGTCCTCGCCGCAGACCCGGGCCGCTACACGCCCATCGCCGGGGGCACGGAACTCATGGTCGCACTCGCCGCCGGCCGCCTCGCGCAGAAGCATCTCCTCTCCATCAACCACCTTAAGGAACTCCGCTTCATCGACGTCGTGCCCGACACTGTCACCCTCGGCGCCGGAACCACCTTTACCGACATCCGAGAGCATGCCGTCATCGCCAGCGATTTCCCTCTCCTCGTCCAGGCCGCAAGCTGGACCGGCTCTGTCGCCAATCAGAACCGCGGGACGTTAGGCGGAAACATCGTGAATGCGAGCCCGGCAGCCGATTCGCCCCCCGCTCTGCTCGTCTATGACGCCTCCGTCACCCTCATCTCCGCCCGCGGCGCCCGCACCCTTCCCTATCGCGACTTCCACCTCAGCTACAAGAAGTCCGTCCTCGCGCCCGACGAGCTCCTCTTCAGCGTCCAACTTGAGCGCCGCTTCTCCGCCTACCGCTGCTACATCCGCAAGGTCGGAACCCGCAATGCCCAGGCCATCTCCAAAGTTGCCCTCGCGTGCCTCGCGCTCATAACCGAAGGCGAAGCGCGCCGGATAACCGACATCCGCGTCGCCGCCGCCTCGCTCCGCGAAACTCCCGCGCGCTGCACCGCCGCTGAGCAGGCTCTCCTCAACCAGCCCATCACATCGGCCACCATCGCAGCCGCCAGGGCAGCCCTAGCCACTGAAGCCCGACCCATCGACGACATCCGTTCCACCGCCAAGTATCGCGCCGCCGTTGCCGCCAACCTGCTGGAAGAGTTCCTACGCTCCCTCCTCCACTAGCCGAACAACTCACGTGCCCGCTTCAGGTCGTCTTCCGTGTCAATATCTAATCCAAGCGCCTCGCAGCTCACCGATCTCGCCTCCCGCAGCAGCTCTCGCGCCCCTATATCGCCGCACAGCTTCATCAGCTCGCCAAACGACGAGGACGGAAAGTAGGCCGGGATTCCTATCCTCCCCGCGTATCCCGACCCCGCTATCACTTCCGGCTCAGCGCACAGCTCCCGCAAGTGCCCTGAGGTTACGGCCGGCTGGTCGCACGTCATCAGCACCACGCCATTGGCTTTGATACCTTCGGCCCAGCGCACACCAGTGTGAATCGACGTCGAAATCCCTTTGTAGAATCTGCGATTGAGCAGCACCTGTGCGCCACGCTCCTTTAGCGTCTCGATTAGCGTTGCATCCTGCACAACCGCAATCACTGGCGACAAACCAGCCTCAAGCGCAACCCGTACAGCCCGTTCGAGCAGCGTTTCGCCGCTGATTACAATGAGTTGTTTCGGTTTACCGAGTCGCGCCGATGCGCCCGCGGCCAGCACGATTGCAGCGATCATTTCGCCGGGTCCAGCGCGCACTGCGTCTGAAGATAGCGAGACGCTCCGCCCTTTTCAATCTGCTTCGCGACAAGCTCCGGCGTCAGACGGCGCGACGCGCCAAGCTTGCCTTCGCGCCACGCCTGCACCTCGGCAATCACGGCCAGTGCGATCGCCTCCGCGCCATCGCCGCCGAGGTCCAGTCCAACCGGCGCCCAGACTTTTTCGCAGCACGCGGCCACGCCGCAGCCCAGCGCTGCCGCGGCTTCGCTGAGCAGCAGGCTGCTGCGATGCGACGCCCCCAGCAGACCGATGTAGCCGGGCACTTCGCGGGCGCCGAGCAAGCCGATCAGCAGCGCGCGGTCCTGTTCGTAGCTGTGGGTCATGATGACGACTGCGTCGGATGCCGTGAGTCCGAGATCCGCGACCGATGCGGTGGCGAAGACTCGTTCGGCATCGGGAAAACGCTCCGGGCGCGTCACTTGCGCACGACCCTCGGCAACCGTGATGCGCCAGCCGAGTTGCGCCGCGATGGTTACGACGGGCTTGGCGTCGTCGCCGGCGCCAAGCACAAATAACCGTTGCGGCGGAGAGAGCGTTTCCAAATAGATGTGGGATGCGCCGGGCGAGATACCGGGACTCCAATTTGTAATATTTATGGTTGCTAATTCGCCTGGGGAGAACGAGCCGCACGCGTAGATCAACTTGCCGCCGGGGGTGAAGATGGCTCGCGCCAGAGGTATTTCTGGCTGCGGCAGCCGGGTAGCAACGCGAAATTCAAGGCCGGAGAGCGAGGCCTCCATTGCGTCCAGGATGGCGCGGCATTCGGGAGTTTCGGCAGGTTCGAGCAGCAGGTCCACGATGCCGCCGCAGCCGAGGCCGAACGGGACCTCGGCGGTGTCGTCGAAGAGGGTGGAATAGCGTTCGAGAACCGCGCCGTCGCGGACCATCCACGCAGCCTTGCGCACTACCTCCGATTCCAGGCAGCCGCCGCTGATGGTGCCCGCATATTCACCGTCAGCAGCGATGAGGAGATGCGCTCCGGGCCTGCGGTACGACGAACCTTCGATGTGCACGAGGGTGACAAACACCTTTGCGGAATGTTGTTTCCCCATGCGGACGATGCGGCGGCGATCGACCATAGATGGAGGAAGTTTATACCTTCTCAGAGAAGGTATGGATGCCGCATTCGAGCTTCTTGCCGCCCCAGCGGCCGCTGCGCGGGTCGGCACCGGCCTCGGGAATTGCGGTGCAGGGTTCGCAACCGATGCTGGTGTATCCGCGGGCGTAGAGTTCGAGCCTGGGAATCGCGTGGGCCTCGGCGTAGGCATCGACTTGGGCCATGGTCCAATCGGCGAGGATGCTGACTTTCTTCATCTGCTTGCCGGTTGGGGTGCGGTGGTCTTCGACCTTGCGCAGGCTGGCGCGGGTGGGCGATTGCTCGCGACGCAGGCCGGTAAACCACCAGTCGAACGGCTCGAGATGGCGCATGAGCGGCTCGACCTTGCGGATCGCGCAGCACTGGGTGGGCTGGACGATGTAGAGGAGTCCATGTTGCGCTTCGTGCTCCTTGAGGGTCGTCTTGGGCAGCGCGTTGATGAGGTTGAGGTCCCACTCAGCGGCCATGCGGTCGCGGTAGGCGAGCAGTTCCTTGAAGTGATAGCCGGTTTCGAGGAAGATGACCGGCACCTGCGGCAGGTGCCGGCGCAGCATGTGCAGAACGACCATGTCTTCGGTCTGGAAACTGCTGGTGAGGCAGATGGGCGCACCCGCGGACTCGCGGACGATGTGGTCGACGAGGGCCTGGGCGGTGAGAGTTTCGTAATTTGTAGCGGCTTCGGTAACGCTCATTGGTCCCCCAATGCGCTAAGGATGGCTGCTTCGTCCTGCTCCCGCTCGGCGCGAACCACTCCTGCGAAAGCTTCGATCTCCGCCAGCATGGCCTGCGGCAGGATGCGCGCGGAGACGGCGATGATGCCGGCCAGCGAGAGGGCGCGGATGACGGACGGAACCGCGGAGTCTGCGACGAGCGGATCGTCAATCAGGACGGCACGGTCGCCGCGGGCGAGCAGCGCGTCGCGGACGCGGGCTGCGCGGTCCGGTTGGCCGGCGAGGAGAATCAGCGAGGCGGTTTCGGACTCAGCGGAAGATTCTGCGACATTGTCGAGCGCGCCCGAGATCATGACGGCGCCAACGGTGGCATTGGTGAGCGGGTCGATCAGGATGAGCGAGCCGGTTTGCCGGCACTCGCGATAGCTGTCGAAGAAGAGCGGTAGATTGGTCTCGAACTCGACCTCGGCGATCTCGTTCATCGCAATGCTGTCGGAGGCGAGATGGTCGAGAGTGTTGACATCGACGCGATAGCGAATGGCGCGCACGGTGGCCCGGACGGAGCGCGTGGTGTGCTTGGCGACGTAAGTGCGGCCGGGGACAAGTGGATCCTCGTGCATCCAGACGACCATGGCGCGGAAGTGGTTGCTGACGCCGGGAAGCGCGCCAGGCGCGGCGTTGGCGGCCACGAGCATTTCGCCGCGGCTGAGGTCAATCTCGTCGGCGAGTTCGACGGTGATGCTCTGCGGGTGCGAGGCGGCGGGGAGGTTGCCGTCGTAGGTGACGATGCGGCGCACGGTGGTTTCGCGGCGCGAAGGCAGCGCCATGACGCGATCGCCGGCGCGCAGGGTGCCGCGCGCGACCTGTCCGGCAAAGCCGCGGAAGTTGGCGTCGGGACGGAGCACAAGCTGTACCGGGAAACGCATGGGTCCGGCGGTCTCGGCCAAAGCCAGCGGCACCGTCTCGAGGTATTCGAGCAGCGTTGGGCCTGCGTACCAAGGCATCGCGGTGGTTCGCGTAACCACATTCTCGCCTTCGAGCGCGCTGACGGGAATGACAGTGACGTCGGGCAGGCCAAGCTGTGCGCGCAATGCCTGGAAGTCGCGGCGAATGGCGTCGAAGCTGGACTGCGAGTAACCGACCAGGTCCATCTTGTTGACGGCGGCGACGACGTGCGGAATGCCCAGCAGCGACGCGATGTAGGTGTGGCGGCGCGACTGCGGCAACAGGCCACCGGCCTTGGCGTAGGCTTTGGCGTCGATGAGCACGATGGCCACGTCCGCGGTGGATGCGCCGGTAGCCATGTTGCGCGTGTACTGCTCGTGGCCGGGGGTGTCCGCGATGATGAACTTCCGTTTTGAAGTGGAGAAGTAGCGATAGGCAACATCGATGGTGATGCCCTGCTCGCGCTCGGCGCGGAGGCCGTCGGTGAGCAGGGAGAAGTCAACGTAGCCGTTGGCGGCACGATTGACGCGGCTCTTTTTCACCGCGGCGAGCTGATCTTCGTAGACGCTCTTGGTGTCGTGCAGTAAGCGCCCGATGAGGGTGGATTTGCCGTCGTCGACCGAGCCGGCAGTGGTGAAGCGGAGCATCTCCTGGCCGAGGTGGGCGTCGAGAAACTGCTGGAAGGCGTGGGAAGCTGCGTAGTGTTCGGGAAGCGCGGCGGTGTAGGTGCTCATTAGAAATAGCCCTCCCGCTTCTTGACTTCCATGGAGCCTTCTTCGTCGTGGTCGATGGCGCGGTTCTCACGTTCGCTGCGACGGAAACCGATGAGTTCCTCGATGATCTTCGGCAGCGTGTCGGCCTCGCTACGGATGGCGCCAGTGCAGGGCGCGCAGCCGAGGGAACGCATGCGGACCATGATGTTCTCGACCTTCTCGCCGGGAAAGAGCTTGAAGTCCTGATGGACGAAGGTGAGCGCGCCGCCGCGGATGACGATGGGGCGCTCCCTGGCGAAATAGAGCGGCACGATGGGAATCTTCTCGGCGTAGAGATAGAGCCAGATGTCGAGCTCGGTCCAGTTGGAGAGCGGGAAGACGCGAATGCTCTCGCCCTTGCGCAGGCGCGAGTTGTAGAGACTCCAGAGTTCGGGGCGCTGGTTCTTCGGGTCCCACTGACCTGCCCCATCGCGGAAGGAGTAGACGCGTTCCTTGGCACGGGATTTTTCCTCGTCGCGGCGGGCCCCACCGAAGGCTGCGTCGAAGCCGCCCTCTTCAAGGGCGTCGAGCAGGCTGCGGGTCTTGAGCAAGCCGCAGCAGTTCTGCGTGCCGAGGGTATAGGGGTTGGCGCCGGCAGCGAGGGCGGATTCGTTGCGGTGGACGATGAGGTCCGCGCCGATCTCGCGCGTGTACTCGTCGCGGAATCGAATCATCTCCGGGAATTTGTAGCTGGTATCGACATGGAGAAGCGGGAAGGGGATCTTGCCGGGATAGAAGGCCTTCTGCGCCAGGCGCAGCATGACCGACGAGTCCTTGCCGATGGAATAGAGCATGACCGGGCGCGCGAACTCGGCGACCGCCTCGCGCAGGATGGAGATGCTCTCGGCCTCGAGCGCCTGGAGATGATTCAGGCGGGCGGAATAGATCTGATGCGTCTCGGATTCCGCCGTTGCCAGGGTAGTCATAGAGGTTTGAGGTCTCCGTCGCGCCAAGAGGAAGAGATGCAGGCCGCGACCACTAGGAATCAAAAGGAAATGGAAGGAAGGGCGATGAGATTGCTAGAGTCGACAGAGGTCGCCCAGCGTGGCCGGGTAACAACAATTCGCGCACTGAAAGACAGTACTCATCGAGTCTCATTATATAGAGAGCGGTGCCGGGCGGCAATGACTGGTGACAGCGCCGGTCGGAGCCGGTTGCAGGAGCGCAACTTAGTGAAGCCCGGGCGCATGGCGAAGGGAATCTCTGCTAAACTGCTTGAGTCGGCATTGCGATTCAGCGAGTCTTCCTACGGCTTGCGGATTACCATCACACCGACATCCAAGTGCAACAATCGTCGGGGCGTAGCGCAGTCTGGTAGCGCACCTGCTTCGGGAGCAGGGGGTCGTTGGTTCGAATCCAATCGCCCCGACCATTTCTAGAAACAATGAGTTACGCGGATTTTCCCCGTTGCCGAAATACTAAGGCAGGTGGTTAGTCCGCGCAACGTATTTGTGCGGCTGGATTCAATCTATCGCGGCGTCCGACCCGCATAGGCTGATGTACCAACCAACACGCGCACAGTAACAACTTCACCTCCCGCTTTCCCCCACAATCTTGAGTAGACTGCCGCGCGCCCACCGGGATTATCCGTCAGCGTAGGCGGGGCGGGCTATGTTTTTGTTTGTACCAACCAAAATTCCGTGCAAGTTCCTAGAATTGGGCCGTTCAAGTTAGCAAGAAGGAGTGTGAAATGGCCTCAGTGAAGTCTCTGTTGTGTGCCCTTGTGCTCGCGGTTATGACCTGCGGGGCGCAGACTCCGCCCCAAGGTGTCCCACCGCCCCTACCGTCCCCGTCGCCCCAAACAGTCCCGCCCGCTCAGACCCCCGCGCCACAACCTGACCCCGCAATCACGCAGATTCGCAAGTCCGTCACATTCATCAAATTGCGTTGCGCTGATGGAGGACAGGAGTTCGATGTTAGAGGTACCGGATTCTTCGTCTTCTACCCCAGCGATTTCTTGAAACAGCACAGAATCGTGGAGGGTGAGCCTCTGTTCTTTGCTGGCTTTTTTTACCAATTCCCAGGCTCAAAGCGGATGGAGCCTATCGTTCGACAAGGAATTATCGCGATGATGCCGAGCGATAAGGTTCCGTTCGTTGGCATGGCGGAGAAGGTCTACTTGGCCGACCTCCATGCATTCGGTGGAAACAGCGGCTCTCCGGCCTTCATCAACCTCGGTGGTTACCACGCGGGCAGCATGATGTTAGGAGACGACTACCGCTTACTGGGTGTGGTGAATGGGGGTCTTACTGAAGATGAGAATTTCAATTTAGAGTTGACCGCGACATTGAAGGGCAAAGGGGCGGCAAACAGCGGAATCTCAACGATTGTCCCCGCTGATGAGGTGCAAGCACTCTTGGACGACCCACGGCTGCAAAAACTTCGGGACGACGCGGTGAAAGCGCAAGCTACGGGGGCGGGGCAGAAATAGCCACTCTAGTGTGGCCGCCCGGCGCTAGTTCGCGCGCACGTTCAGGGTGTAGGTGGCGGAGTGAACCAGGAAGCCGTCGGTGGCAGAGACAGTGATGGTGTAGTTACCGGGTGCGGTATAGGCGGGGTTCTGGGTCGGGAGCTTGCCCGAGCATCCGGTTAAGGACAGACCGATGGCGGCCAGCAAGGCAATCATCAGCCCGGACCGCAGGGCGATGCGGGACTTGCGGCGCGTTCGCCACAGCAACCAGCCGCTGAGGGCCGCGACCAGCCAGAGGTAGCGCGAGCCGCCCACGCCGCCGTAGCCGATGACCGTGTATTGCGAGGTTGTGGTGAGGCTGATCACGACAGTGGTGATCGCCGCCGGCGTTACCGAGCTAGTGGCCAAGCCGCACGCGGACGCGGCCGCACCGGCGACCGTGCAGGTGAGCGAAACCGGCGCGGCGAAGCCAGCCAGCGGGGAGAGGGTTGCAGTGGTGCTGGTGCCGTCGCCGGCAACCACGTTCCCCGAGGTAGGGCTGAGGGTGATAGTGAAATCGATGCCGTTGCCGGTAAAGTTTGCGCTGAGGCCCTGGTAGAGCAGGCTGGCGGAGTTGACGCCGACCGTGCCGGGTTGGGATCCGGTGGACGTGGGCAGGAAGGTGATCTTGACGGGGCAAGTGGCGCCCGCAGCGATGGTGTTGCCGCAGGCTGCGGTGCTGACGGAGTACTGACCGGTCGTGACGAAGGCCGGGATCGGGAGTGGACCGGAGGCGAGACTGGTGAGGGTGAGCGTCTGCGAGGCGGAGTTGCCGACGTCGAGGCTGCCGAAGGCAAGCGAGTTGGTTGAGAAGGAGTAGCCGGGCGAGCCGGTGCCAGTCAGCGTGGCGGTGAGGGTGTTGCCGGAGGAGACCACGGTGAGCGTGCCGGTACGGGCGCCCAGTGCGGTCGGCGTGAAGGTAACGCCGATCTGGCAGCTCGCTCCGCCGGGCACCGCGCCGCAGTTGTTGGACACGACGCTGAAATCGCCGGTGGGTAGCGCGGCGGACACCTGGGAGGCGAAGCTGGAGTTATTGGTCCAGGTAAATATCTCGACCGGACTGGCGAAGCCGATCGCCTCCGTCCCGAAGTTCTGGGTGGTGGGCGCGAGCGTGGGCTGGCCGCCTTCGTCGGTCAGTTCAAACAGCATGTATTCGAGCAGCTTCTCCTGCGGCGTCATGGCGGTACTGCCGGCGCACTCGACGGGAAACCACTCACTGGGCACGCTGGTGCCGCCCTCCACGTGGTATTCGTTGAAGAGGACGCGCCCGCATTGATTCGGGGTCGGATTAGCAGGCGTCGCCAGCGGCGTGTCGAAGACGAATTGCATCACCGGGTTGCCGTACTGGGTGTCATTCAGCGCCAGCCACGACTGGGTGGGAGCGACCACACCGGTGGTGTCCACCCGGAGTGTGTCGAGGGCCATCTGGCCCGGGGTGGTGGTGACACCGAGGTTTTGCAGCCAGGTCTGGAGCGTTTGTCCACCGGTGAAGCTCGTGTCCACCGTGGCCGTGCCGGAGGTGAGCGAAGCAATACCCGGCGACCAGTCGGCCACGCCGTTGAAGGCCCCGTTCAGGTACATCCACACGTAGCTGTAGTGGCTGGCATAGACACGGCCGCCGGAATTGGCGAAGTTGATGAAGTTGGCGAGTTCCTGCGTTCCCAGCGCGCCCGGCACATAGTCTCCATTCGGAGTGCCCTGGCAGGGGAGCATCAACACATCGTAAGAGTTGAGGATGGAGGCGTTCTCCATCAGCGTGGCCTGGGTGGGAGTCAGGGAGTCGATGGAGGAGCCCGAACTGGCGGTTCCGTTGTAGAAGTTGATTCGGCCCGTGCCGGTGGGATCGGTGAACTCCGAGTCGTTGATGCCCACCTTGCGCAGCACGCACTCCACCTGATCGACAGCGCCAGTGGCGATTGCGATTTTGGGGATGTCGCCCTGGCTCTGGTTCTGCGGCATCACGGCCAAGGAGGGTGGCAATACGGTGTTTGTGCAGGCAGTTGTGCTGGGGATGGTCAACTGGCGGCGCCACCGGCCAGACTGGATGACCAGCGGGAGGTTGGCCCCGACGGGCACATCGATCAGGGTAAAGTTGCCGTTCACATCCGTCTCAGTGCCCACCAGCGGGGAGCCGGAGGGTGGCGCGCCGACCACCGGGCAACTGACTCCCGGGGTGAACGGAGCTACCGCGGTAGTGGGGATATAGACGGTGACATTTGGCAGAGGGTCCGTGCCGTTGGGCGCATAGACGACACCGCTGACCGAGGTGGTCGTGTTTCCCGGGCACGTCACCTGGCAAGCCGATCCTATACAGGTCTGGGCCGCGGCGTTGGCGCCGAACCCGAGCATTGCGAGGACGGGGACGATCAGCAGAGCAGAGCGAGAACGCATAGAGTACCAGCCAAGTGATACATGAGACCTGTTACCATGCGCAAGAGTTTACGCAGCAACCGATATCGGCCGCACTATTTTTCGCGCAAGCGCGGACAGCCGACGTTTGCCGCTGCTTTCGCAGGATACGCCCGCTGCGCGATTTTCGTCCCGAAATCGCATCCGGGCGCAATTATGCCGTGTCCGGTGGTACTCTGGCGCAGCCCGGTAATCGCCGTAAAGTACGGACCGTCTAGGCCATACAGGAGAGAGGGATGAACGACTGGTCGCCTCGGGAGGGAACCCTCCCTCATCGCCCAAATCAATACAGGAGGGCATCGAAGCCCATGGCCATGCTGCAGTGGTGCAGCACGGCGATCGCGATGGTGGGGATGGCGGCGGGTTGGTTTGCTCCGCTGCCGGCTCGGGCGCAATCGATGCCGACGGCAACTCGCGTGGGCGACCTGCAGTTCGGAGGCGGATTTGTATTCGCTACGTCCGACTACAACTTCACCCCGATTAACCTGCTGGGGGGTGCCTTCTACGCCACGTTCGACAAGCGAGAGCATTGGGGAGGCGAATTCGACTTTCGCCATAGCCAGTCGACCCTGGTTTCCACCGCCCACGAAACAACCTACGAGATAGGCCCACGCATTTTCCTCGCCCGCGGCCCCTTCATCCCCTACGCCAAGGTCCTGTACGGGCGCGGCGTGTATAACTTCCCCAACGCCAACATCGCCTACAACATGTACGTTTTTGGCGGTGGGATCGACATCCCGGTCAGGCGCTCCATCAATGTGCGCGGCGACTACGAATACCAGACATGGATGGGATTCCCCATCGCAGACCTGCACCCGAGCGTGATCACCATCGGCGTCGCGTTCCACTTCCACGAGTAGCGCCGCGTAGCCGTCCGCAGAAATCAGACCTTGGTGGTGATCGTGAGCATAGCCGATTGCAGCGACGGCGAGGACGCGGCGATGCGGATGCTGCCAGACTTCGCCGCCGATTGCACCACCGCGAGGCAAAGCCCATTGAACGCCTTGCAGTGATTCACCTTGTAGCTGTCGTGACTTTGCGGGTTGCCATTGTCTACGCCGATGAGTTTCCCCTCGCCTTCGACGTCGAACGCGATCTCGTTCTCCGCCATGGGGACCACGCGCCCTTGCTGGTCGAGAACCTCGACCACAATGTGCGCCACGTCCCGGCGGTCTGCGGTGATCGCAATACGGTCTGCCGACAGACGGATCACGGCGGGTTCTCCGGTGGTGGAAACCTCCATAGTGACGACGGCGACACCGTCCTTGGTGCCCACCGCCTTCAGCGTCCCCTGCTCGTACGGCACGTCCCAGGAGAGGTGAAGATCGGCCGTGGTCCGCAACGCGCGGTCGCGGGGCGCGATGTTTCCGTAGCGGTCCTGCATCCCGTAGCGGGGGAACTCGTAGCCTCGCACCCCAACCGACCTGCCGTTGATGAAGAGTTCGACTGTGTCGCAGTTGGTGTAGCAGGTGACCGGGATGAACTGGCCTTCCCTGCCCTTCCAGTTCCAGTGCAGGAAGAGATGGACCATGGGCTTGGGGGTCCACTGGCTCTGGTAGAAGTAGAAGCCGTCCTTCCTGAATCCGCAGGTGTCGATGACGCCCGAGGACGCCGCCTTGGCCGGCCATCTGGCCTCGCCCAGATAGTCGATGCCAGTCCACATGAAATCGCCGGAGACGTAGTCGTACGCGCCGACGAACTTCCATAGCTGCTCGGTGTCGATACCCCTGCCACCACCGCCGAAGGACGGACGCGCGGGAGTTTGCGGGGCTCCTGGCGCGGGAGGAGGCGGGGGTAAGAGACCGCGATATTCGCCGCGGATACCGCCCATTCCGCTGCTTTCGGTCCCGATAACAGGACGCTGCGGGAAGGTATCGTGGTCGATGCTGTAGTAGAGTTGCGCGCGTTGGCGCCAGCGGTCTGCGTAGTTGTACCCGACGACATCGAGCTGCGCGAGAAACTCCGGTCGAACCGCGGTCGGCTCGGACGCAATGTGGTCGCAGGCGACCGTTACCGGACGGGTCGGGTCTTCGGTGTGGAAGACGTGGAGGAGCTTGCGCAGCGTGTCCGGGCCTTCCGAGTCATTCTGGTCGGGAACCTCGTTGCCGGCGCTCCACAGCACCACCGAGGGATGGTTGCGATCGCGATGGATAAAGTTCATCAGGTCGCGCTCGTACCACTCGTCGAAGTAAAGGTGGTAGCCGTTCTTCATCTGCCCCTTGGGCGACTTCCACTCGTCGAAGGCCTCGTTCATGACTAGGAAGCCCATCCGGTCGCAGAGGTCGAGAAACTCGGCTGCGTACGGATTGTGGCTGGTGCGGATGGCGTTGCAGCCCATGTCGCGAAGAAGAGTAAGGCGCCGCTCCCACATGGCTTCGGGGACGGCCGAGCCGACGCAGCCCGCTTCCTGATGAATGCATGCGCCGTTCAGCTTGATGCGCTCGCCGTTGAGCAGGAAGCCGCGTCTTGCATCGAAGACGGCGTCGCGAATGCCGAAGGGAGTTTCGTAGACATCGACGACCTGGCCGGCTTCGTGCACGGTGCTGCGGGCAGTGTAGAGATATGAACTTGCAAGCGACCAGAGGCTCGGCTTGTCGACTGATACCTGGTGCACGAATTCGTACTCGCCCTGCGCCGCTACGGTCTGCGACGATTCCATGGTTGCGACCACTTTGCCGTCTGTGTCGACGAGGTCCGTGGTTAGCGTGCATTGCGAGGCAGCCTTGCGGTCGTTGGCGATGCGCGTCTTCACCTCGACGATTGCCGATGTTTTCGACACATGCGGACAGGTAACAAAGGTTCCCCAGTGAGCGACGCGCACCGGATTCGTCTTCAGCAGCCAGGTGTGCCGGTAGATGCCGGAGCCCGAATACCAGCGGCAGTTGGTCTGGCGCGAGTTGTCGACCTTCACCGCGACGACATTTTCGGCATCGAACTTCAGGTACGGCGTCAGCTCATACGCGAACGGCACAAAGCCGTACGGACGCAGGCCGAGGTACTGGCCATTGATCCAGACTTCGCTATTTTGATAGACGCCGTCGAACTCAAGCGTCACCACCCTGCCGCGGTCGGCGGCGGGCAGCCGAAACCGCTTGCGATACCAGCCGATGCCGGTGGGCAAATAGGCGCCATTCCCGCTGCTGGGCGCATTCTGGTCAACCGGCCCCTCGATGCTCCAGTCGTGGGGGAGATCGACGTCGCGCCAAGTTGCGTCGGCGAAGCTCGGCATTTGGGCGCCGGGAGCATCGCTTTGCAGGAACTTCCAGCCGAAGTCGAAGCTCTCCCGCGATCGCACCTGGTTATCCTGCGCAACCATCACCTGCGCCCGCCCGACCAAAGGCGCCACCGCCAACGCCGCCGCACCCAGCGCAGCCTGTGCCAACACATCTCGTCTCGTGATCCAGGGGGCTGAGTTTTCGTTGTTGCAAGTCATGGGGTTTGTTCCTCGTCCGCAATAGTAGTGTGCGGCCGCATGGTTGTCATGGGGTTGGACGAATTCGAGCTCCGCGACAAGAATTCTATTGTCTGTTTCAAACATCTGTTTTATACTTGCGTTTGAATATGGTTTCGACTGGCATCCATCCCGGAATGAGGGCAGCGCGGCGTAGCCGGCGTCCTGCGACCTCGGACCCAACCCGCGAGAAGTTGCTCGACGTGGCGGGCCGAATCTTCGCCGACCGCGGCTATCGTGCGGCCACGATTCGCGAGATTTGCGTGGCTGCCGGAGCCAACATTGCGGCAGTGAATTACCACTTCGGCGATAAGTTGGGGCTGTATACCGAGGTGGTGCGTCAAGCGATGCGCATGGCCGAACTGGAGGCGATGCAAAACGCCCTTGACCAGTTGGCGCCGCCGCAGGCCATCCTGCGCTCGGTGATTCTGGTGCGCCTGCGCGGCATCTGCAGGCGAGACCGGCCGGATTGGTATTTCCGCATCCTGGTCCACGAAATGGCAGAACCTACGGCGGCGCTGCGGCAACTGATTAACAAAGTTGGCCGCCCACTGTTCGAGCGCATGCTGGGGTTGATCGGGGGAATGATCGGCCTGCCTGCGGACGATGACAAGACGCGGCTGTGCGCGATCAGCGTGATGGGGCAGATCTTGGTCTATGTCTTTTCGCTTCCGCTGCTGACGGGCGTGTGGCCGGAACTGAAGATGACGCCGGAACAGGTGGAACGGATCGCCGACCACATCGCGGATTTTTCTCTTGCCTACATTCAGAGTTTTCGCCCGGGCAACTCCGCCGCGAACCCAGACAGACCCATACCGGCACCTAAATTGAGGCTAAGCAAATGAGCATATCCACTCCACTGAACCCGCCGCAGCCGGCCGAGCCAACGACACAGCCCGCCGCCGCCGGCAACCCAACCGCGGACGCAACCGAAGCCGCCAAGCCTGCCGCGGGAAGGCGACGGCGCATCATCCGGATCGCGGCCGTCGCAGCCCTGGTGATTGTGGGCCTCATCGTCTGGCGGGTCTTCTTCGCCACGCCAGCTTTGCCGGCCAGCATCGTCGCCGTCAGCGGCCGGATCGAAGGCGACGACTCAGCGATTGCCTCCAAGACCAGCGGGCGCATCCTGGAGGTGCGTGTGCGCGAAGGCGATATGGTGAACGCCGGCGATGTGATCGCGGTTTTGGACGATGCGCAGATAAGAGCACGCGAAGACCAGGCCCAGGCCGCGCTCTCGGCTGCCGAAGCCAAGGGTGCAGCGGCGCGCGAGCAGATTGCGGTGCTGCAGCAGCAATTGATGCAGAACCGTCTGCAGGTGGGCCAATCCAGACTTGACACGCAGGGACGCGTGAAGCAGGCCGAGGCTGAAGTGGCCGCGGCCCAGTCCGACCTAACGCAGCAGCGGGCATCGTATTCGATTGCCGCATTCGACAAGGACGCCTATACGCGGCTGGCGAAGTCGGGTGCGGTGTCGGAGCGACAGGGCTTGCAGGCCGCATCCACGGCCGATCAGCAGGCGGCAGCAGTGGCGGCTGCGGAGCGCCGTGTGGATGCGGCAAAGGATGCTCTCACGACGGCGCAGGGGACCTTGTCCAATCCGGATATTCACGAGTCCCAGGTCGCGATGATGCGCAACCAGATTACGCAACAGCAGGCTGAAGTCGCCAGCGCGGCCGCCGAGACGCGGCAGGCGCAGGCACAATTGGCGGAGGCGCAGGACAATCGCAATGACCTGACCATCCGGGCGCCGTTCGCCGGAACCGTGGTGACGCGTGCCGCCGAGCCGGGCGAGATGATGAGTGCGGGCACCGCCATCATCACACTGCTCGATTTGACCAAGGTGTATCTGCGCGGATTTGTGCCCGAGGGCCAGATCGGCGAAGTGAAGGTGGGGCAGACTGCGCACGTGTATATCGACTCGGCCCCGCAAACCCCAATCGACGCCTACGTCTCCCGAATCGACCCGGAAGCAACCTTCACGCCGGAGAACACCTACTTCCAGGACGACCGCATCAAGCAGGTAGTGGGGATCAAACTGCAGTTGAAGGCAGGATTTGGGTCGGCCAAGCCGGGCATGCCCGCCGACGGCGATGTGCTGGTAACAGGCAACACGTGGCCGAAGGTCAGTCACTAGTGATTGGCGCGAACCCAAGCCGGGAGATCGAGCACGACGCCCCAGAGAGCGTTGCGGCGCCGTCGGCAATCGAGGTGCGCAACCTGACTAAGCGATATGGCACGCTCGAGGCGGTCCGCGGAATCGACTTTGAAGTCCGCGAGCGCGAAATCTTCGGCCTGATTGGGCCGGATGGAGCGGGAAAGACTTCGACGTTTCAGATTCTCGCCGGGGTGATGGAAGCGACGTCTGGCGATGCCAGGATCTTTGCGCGACCGGCGCGCGAAATGCGGTCGCAGACCGGATATCTGACGCAGACGTTCAGCTTGTATCCCGACCTGACGGTGAAGGAAAACATCCGCTATTGCGGCGACCTGCGCCGGCTTCCACCCCAGGAGATTGTGGACCGCGGCAACCGCTATCTGCGCATGTTCGATATGGACCGGTTCGGGGACCGGCTGGCCGGGAAGTTGAGCGGCGGCATGAGGCAGAAGCTGTCGCTGATTTGCGCGCTGGTGCCGCAGCCGCGGGTCTTGCTGCTGGATGAGCCAACCACCGGCGTCGATCCGGTTTCGCGCCGGGAGTTCTGGGACGTGCTGGCTCATTTGTCGGCGGATGGCCTGACCATCCTGGTGGCGACGCCGTATCTGGATGAGGCGGAACGGTGCCATCGCATTGCATTCATGCATCAGGGACGGTTCCTTGAGCTGGGCACATCGAAAGAGCTTTGCGCGAGCCTGGGGGCGAAGCGCATCGAGCTGCACACTGAAGACTTGCGAAAGACAGAGACGATCCTCGCCCACCTGACCGGATCGCATGTGGACATTCTGGACGTGCAGAGGTTCGGCGACCGGCTTGACCTGCTGGCACACGATCCCGAAGAGGTGCAGCCGGCGGTTCGCAAAGGACTGGAAGGCGCGGGAATCGCGCTCGACGAGATGCGGGTCGACGATCCAACGCTCGAAAACGTCTTTGTTGCGAAGCTGCGTGCTTTGGGGCAAGGGGCTGTCGCAGCCGAATTCCCCACCCAGCACGACCACTCCAGGCTGCGCGGCCAAATCGCGATCGGCGCCACCAGCCTTACCAAGCAATTTGGCGATTTCACCGCCGTCCACAACGTCAGCCTTCAGATTCGCAACGGCGAAGTCTATGGCCTGCTTGGAGCCAACGGCGCCGGCAAGACCACCACCATCCGCATGCTCTGCGGGCTGCTCGATCCAACCAGCGGCACCATGGAACTCGCCGGCATGCAAGGCAACCTCCGTACCGAAGCTATACGCAACCGCATTGGTTACATGTCGCAGAAGTTCTCGTTATACGATGACTTGACGATTCGCCAGAACCTGGATTTCTTTGCGGGCGTGTATGGCGTGTCGCGGCAGGAGCGCGAGGAAAAAATCCGCTGGGTGCTGTCCTTTTCGGGGCTGGAGGGAAGACAGGACCAGATCACCGGCAGCCTGCCCGGCGGCTGGAAGCAACGTGTGGCCTTTGGCGCGGCGATCATGCACGAACCCGACATCCTCTTTCTCGATGAGCCCACCTCCGGCGTCGACCCGCTCGCCCGGCGCGCGTTCTGGACCATGATCAACCGCCTCGCCGACACCGGCGCCGCGATTCTGGTGACCACGCACTACCTGGAGGAAGCCGAACAGTGCAACCGGCTGGGAATGATGGTGGCGGGCGAGCTGGTGGCTGAAGGTACGCCCAGCGGGATAAAGAGCCAGCAGTCAGGGCACCTGCTTCAGTTCATTGTCGACCAGCCGCAGCGCGCCGCAGACCTGCTGAAGAGCGGGAACGAAAGCTGGCGCGTCTCGCTCTTCGGCGAGCGCCTCCACCTGATCACCGACGAAGCGCCCGATCTCGCCATCCGCCAGACCACGCAGCGCCTCGAAGCGAACGGCCTCCACGTCATCAGCGCCCGGGAAGACCGCTTCTCGCTCGAAGACGTCTTCATCTCCATCGTCGAGAAGGCGCGCCTCGAAGGCAAGGTGTCCATTGAATCGTAAGCGGGAGCAGCCATGAGGCGAATCATCGCGCAGTCGCGCAAGGAGCTCACCCAGATCGTACGGGACTGGCGCACGCTTGCGCTCGCTCTCATCCTCCCGGTGGTCATGCTGATGCTGCTCAGCGCGGGTCTCTCGCTGACCGTAGACGAGCTCCCGATCGCGGTTCAGGACTTCGACGGCTCCTCCGCCTCCAACAACTTCATCGACGCCTTCCGCGCCTCCATCACCTTCCACATCGTCGCCTGGCCGGTCGACAAGTCCGCCGAAGAAGCGCTGGCCTCGAACGCCGCGCGTGCGGTGCTGATCATTCCTCCACACTTCGGCCGCGATCTCGCCCGCGGCATCAACTCTCCCGTCCAACTCCAGGTCGACGCCTCCGACGCAAACACCGCCAAGCTGGTCTCGGGAAACGCTACCGAGATCGCGTCCGCCTACAACCAGCAGATCTCCAGAGCAGCCCAGGCAGCGCCCGTCCAGGCTGCCATGCGCCTGTGGTTCAATCCGGGCCTGTCGTCAAAGAAGTTCTACGGCCCCGGGGTCTTTGTGCTCGCGATCTCCATGTTCCCGCCGCTGCTCGCCGGACTAGCCATGGCTAAAGAAGGCGAGCAGAAGACGATCCTCCAGGTCTACGTCTCCAGCATTTCGGCGCACGAGTTCCTACTCGGAAAGATTTTCGCGTTCATGGCCGTGGCGCTCGGCGAGGCCTTGGTGATGTCGACGCTCCTGTTCACCTACTTCGGCCTCGCCTTTGCCGGAGACCCCACGCCCGTTATCATCGCCACCATCCTCTACACCTTCTGCGTCGCCTGCTTCGGCACCATGGTCGGCGTCAACATCCCCAATCAGGTCGCAGCCATGCAGGCGGTCGCCCTTGGCGGATTTCTGCTGGTCTTCCTGCTCTCCGGTCTGATGTTCCCCATCCAGAACATCCCCATCGGCCTGCGCTGGATTTCCAACTTCATCTGGGGGCGCTACTACATCGAGATCGTCCGCGATGCCCTGCTGCAAGGCGGCGGTTGGCCGGCGGTCTGGTACAAGGTGATCTTCATCGGCATCATCGGTGGAGCCTTCTACACGCTCGCCTGGCGCGGCATGAGAAAGATGCAGGTGAAAGCATGACCTTGCGACCCCTCCTCAATCGCCTGCTCAGCCGTCGCCTCCGCTCTTTGATCACGAAGGAGTTCAATCAGATTGGCCGCGACCGCCGGCTACAGATCTCTCTCATCCTCCCACCAGTCCTCCAACTGACGTTATTCGGCTTTGCCCTTAGTGCATCCGTATCCAACGTCCGCCTGGCTGTCGTCGATGACAGCCGTTCGCCGGAAAGCCGCGAACTGATCTCGACCCTCACCGAAAGCAAGAGCTTTCAGCTCGCAGGCTACTACTCCTCGGTCGACCAACTTGGCGATGCGGTCAGCCGTAATGATGCCGACGCCGGCGTGGTGGTTCCGTACGACTACGCGCGTGATCTCGCTCGCGAACGACCCACCACCGTGCAGTTTCTGCTGAACGCCACCAATGCCAACACGGCCGACATCAGCCGCGCCTACGCAGAAGGCGTGATCCAGACCTACAACGCCGGACTGGCACAAACGGGCATCCGCGTCCGCGCGCAGCCCAACTCCGAATCGGACCTCGCCCGCACCGGGCAGGTGCAACTCCAACCCGCATTCATCTTCAATCCCGGCCTGGTCGACTCCTGGTTCATCGTCACCGGCGTTCTCGGCCTGCTGCTGATCCTCAACAGCTCCATCGTGTCATCCGCGGCCATGGTGCGCGAACGCGAAGCGGGCACCATCGAACAGCTCCTGATGTCTCCCGCGACCACCACTGAGATCATCATTGCCAAGATCACTCCGCTCTTCCTTCTGCTCTCCCTCATGATGATCGCGGCGATCACCGTCATCAAAGTTGTCTTCGGGGTTCCATTCCATGGCAGCCTTCCTCTGGTTCTCGTGGCTGGCTGCCTGTGCATCCTCTCCGGCATCAGCATTGGCACGGTCATCGCCACCTTCAGCAAATCGGCGCAGCAGGCGCAGCTTACCAGTTTCTTCGTCAACCCGCCACTCTCCTCCCTGTCCGGTGCGCTCAATCCTGTCGAAGCAATGCCCAAATGGCTCCAACCCGTCACCGTCATCAATCCGGTCCACCACTTCGCAGCCATCGTCCGCGGAACCATGCTTAAGGGAGGCGGATTCCTCGATGTCTGGCCGAACTTCCTCGGCTTGCTCTTGTTCACGATCGTTCTGGTTTCGCTCAGCATTTGGCGATTCCGCAAACAACTTAGTTAGGCATAAAGGACCTCTGCTATGAATCGCTTAGAGCCTAAAGTCTCCCCAATTCTCTCCGTTGCCGGCGCCGCACTGATGGTTTTCGTGGGGACCTGCGCGGCCGCTCAGGCGCCTTCGGGCCAATCGCAGCACACGCTGGCGACCCCGCTGCCGCTCTCCGGGCGCAGCGGACAGAACGGCTCAGTGACTGCGGTGGAAGCGCCGATCGCCGGGACCACCAACAGCGTGACGACAATCAACCCTTCGGTGCAGGTACAGGGGCCGTATACGGGAAGCTCTTCGAGCGCAGCTAATCTGCCGTTCTCGGGCAAGCTCTCGTTGCGCGACGCAATCCAGCGGGGGCTCAGTTACAACCTCGGCGCGGCGGGCCAGAACCGTGCGGTTCGCCAGGCGCAGGGACAAACACAGATTGCGCGAAGCGCACTGCTCCCCAACGTCAGCGGCTATCTTGCCGAGACCCTGCAGCAGACCAACCTTGCCGCTGAGGGCCTGCGCATCCACATCCCCATCCCCGGGTTCACCTTCCCCACCCTCATCGGTCCGTACAACAACATCGACTTGCGCGGCAGTGTCTCGCAGTCGATCGTCGATCTGACCGCGATCAATAACTACCGCTCGTCCAGCGAGCTCTACCACGCTGCTCAATTCTCCGCCCAGGATGCGCGCGATGCGGTGGTGCTGGCGGTGTGCGGCTCGTATCTGCAGATTCTCGCAACCACCGAGAAGGTCAAGTCAGCGCATGCGCAACTGGACACCGCAACCGCTCTCTTCAACCAGACACAGCAAAAGCGGCAAGTGGGACTCTCGCCGCAGATCGACGTCGATCGCAGCGAAGTTGAAGAGCTTACGCAGCAGCAGCGCGTTATCTCGCTGGAAACCGAGTTGGCTAAGGAAAGGATCGCGCTGGCACGCATGACTGGGCTGCCGACCGGTGCGCAGTATGACCTGACGGACGACGTGCCGTTCGCCGCCGCGCCTCAGCTTGATCTGGACACTGCGATTCATCAGGCACTCGAACGGCGCTCGGATATCAAGGCGGCGGAGGCACAGGTACGCGCGGCCGAACACGGGTTGACTGCGGCCCGCGATGAGCGGATGCCTTCGCTCTCCGTGAACGGCAACTACGGCGCCATCGGAACCAACCCGGCCCAGGCCAGCGCAACGTTCAGCGCCGCAGCCACGCTGAATATTCCCATCTGGCAGGGAGGCCGCACCGAAGGAGACATCCATCAGGCGGAGGCTGTGCTCGCGCAGCGGCAGGCCGAACTCGAAGACCTGAAGGGTCAAGTGGAGAGCGATGTGCGCAATGCCTACCTCGATCTACAGGCGGCCACCAACCAGGTGAAGCTGGCGCAGCGGAACCTGCAGGTGACCAAGGAGACGCTGGACCTGACGCGGCAACGCTTCGATGCGGGCGTGACCGACAACGTAGAGGTGGTGCAGGCGCAGGAGTCTCTGACGTCCGCAGAACTCGACCAGATCAACAGCGTCTTCGCCCATAATGTGGCGAAGTTGAGCCTGGCCAGGTCGATTGCCAGCGCCGCCGATAACCTGCAGCAGTTTCTTGACCTGAAATAGCGGGCTCGTGGTTGGTTATTAGCCCTTGCTCCGGCGGGGCAGAATACCCTTCAGCGGTTCTAACTCGCATTTCGCGACGCCGCTGTGTGCCCCAGGCAACACTCCGCGCCGCTTCCCACCTTAGTTACTGGAATATTCCGCGCTGCCGGGAATTTTCGTACGGCGTCGTCAAGGTCGTCTGTGACGCCCAACACAGACAAGCATAGCCCTCCGAAGCCGATTGTAGAGTCGATTAGGAATTGTCGCGAGGCGCATTCCGTACTATGGATGACCCGCACGCCCTCAGCCGGTTGAAGTCAAGTTATTGATTTGATGAGCTCTGAGCGTACAGCCACCCAGACATGGATTCGCCTCCGCGGATTACTTTCCTACGGAGGAGTGGTCTGATGACGCAGCGCGTGGCGCCCAAGGCGCAAGATAAGAATCAAGGTTCAACCTTCACCCCAACCAAGTACGTGTATTTCTTCGGCGGCGGCCATGCCGAAGGCAACGGCCGCATGAAGGACGTGCTGGGCGGAAAAGGCGCCGGCCTGGCCGAGATGACCAATGCCGGATTGCCGGTGCCTCCTGGATTCACCATCCAGACCGAGGCTTGCCGCGAGTACATGCTCGGCACATTCAGCCCGGAGATTGACATTGAGATGCACGCCGCCCTCGCGCGCCTGGAGGAACTGCAGGGACAGAAGCTCGGCGCGGCGGAAAACCCCCTGCTGGTCTCGGTCCGTTCGGGCGCGAAGTTCTCCATGCCCGGCATGATGGACACCATTCTGAATCTCGGTCTGAACGATCGCTCCGTCGAAGGGCTTTCCCGGCGCAGCAGCGACCCGCGGTTTGCTTACGACTCGTATCGCCGCCTGATCCAGATGTTCGGCAGCGTCGTTCTGAACATCAATAAGAAGAAGTTTGAGCACATCTTCGACGGCGTCAAGCATCGGGAACACGTCAAATTCGACTATGACCTGAACGCCGAGGCGCTGAAGGAGATCGTCGTCGAGTATAAGAAACTGATCAAGAAGGAGATGGGCAAGGACTTCCCGCAGGACCCGCTGGAGCAACTGGTAATGACCCGCGACGCGGTGTTCCGGAGCTGGAACGGCGATCGCGCCAAGACCTATCGCCGGATCAACAAGATCGACGACTGGCTGGGCACAGCAGTCAACGTACAGTGCATGGTCTTTGGAAACATGGGCGAGAGCTCAGGCACCGGCGTCGGCTTCACCCGCAATCCGGCCACCGGCGAGAAGGTGTTTTTCGGCGAGTACCTGATGAACGCGCAAGGCGAGGACGTGGTTTCCGGCATCCGCACTCCGCTGCACATCAGCGAGCTGGAGCGTGCCATGCCGAAGGCTTACCAGCAACTGCGCACCATCACATGGAAGCTGGAGAAGCACTATCGCGACCTGCAGGACTTCGAGTTCACCATCCAGGATGGCAAGCTCTATATGCTGCAGACGCGCAATGGCAAGCGCACCGGCCTGGCGGCGGTTCGCATCGCCATCGACATGGTCGGCGAAGGCCTGATCACCCAGGAAGAAGCGGTTATGCGCGTTGAGCCCAACCAGCTTTACGACTTTCTGGTTCCGCGCCTGGTGGAGAAGGACGAGAAGATTGAAGTGCTCGCCATCGGCCTGCCGGCCTCGCCCGGCGCGGCTGTCGGGCAGATTGTATTCAGCGCCGAAGATGCCGTGAAGTTCCATCGCGATGGCGTCTACAAGGACGTGATCCTGGTGCGCGGCGAAACCACCCCGGAAGATATCGCTGGCATGGAAGTCGCCTCCGGTATCCTCACTTCGCGTGGCGGCATGACCTCGCACGCAGCCGTCGTTACCCGGGGCATGGGCAAGTGCTGCGTGGCCGGAGCCGGCGACTGCACCGTGGATGAGGCCCGCAAAGAACTGCGCGTTATGGGTCACACCCTGCGCCAGGGCGACTGGCTCTCGCTGGACGGCACCACCGGCCGCGTGATTCTGGGCAGATTGAAGACCATTCCTGTCCAGCCGGACGATTCCGACCTGGTGAAGTTCATGAGCTGGGCCGACCCGCTGCGCAAGCTGAAGATTCGCGCCAACGCCGACATCCCCCGCGATGCGAGGCAGGCACGAGCATTCGGCGCCGAAGGCATCGGCCTGTGCCGCACCGAACACATGTTCTTTGCCGAAGATCGCATCGAGCACGTGCGCGCGATGATCCTTTCCGACAACGAGAAGGACCGCCGCGACGCGCTGAAGAAGCTGCTGCCCATGCAGCGAGCTGACTTCGTCGGCCTGTTCAAGGCGATGGAATCGCTGCCGGTCACCATTCGCCTGCTCGACCCGCCGCTGCATGAGTTCCTGCCCCAGCGCGAAGAGCTGTTGGTGGAGATCACGCGCCTGGAAGACACCAAGCCCCACTCGCCCAAGCTGAAGGAGCTGCGCCCGCTGCTGGCGCGGGTCCAGGAGCTGCACGAGACCAACCCAATGCTCGGCCTGCGCGGCTGCCGCCTCGGCATCGCCTTCCCGGAGATCACCGAGATGCAGGCGCGCGCCATCTTCGAGGCCGCGGTCGCGGTCAAGAACAAGGGCGGCGATCCACACCTCGAAATCATGGTTCCGCTGATCACCTGTATCGAAGAGATGCGGAACCAGGCCGCGATCATCCGCCACGTTGCCGAACTGGTCTTCAAGGAGAAGGGCACTTCGGTGAACTACATGGTGGGCACCATGATCGAACTGCCGCGCGCAGCCATCACCGCCGACCAAATCGCCGAAGAGGCCGAATTCTTCAGCTTCGGGACCAACGACCTGACCCAGACTACGTTCGGCATATCACGGGACGACATCAACAAGTTCCTCCCGGCCTACATCAAGAACAACATCTTCAAAGAGGACCCCTTTGCCACGCTTGACCAGAAAGGTGTTGGAGTACTGGTGGAGATGGCAACGATCAAGGGACGCAAGACCCGGCCCGATCTGAAAGTGGGCATTTGCGGCGAACATGGCGGCGATCCAGAGTCGGTCAAGTTCTGCCACAAGATTGGGCTGAATTACGTCTCCTGCTCGCCGTTCCGTCTGCTGACGGCGCGGTTGGCAGCTGCGCAGGCGGCACTCCAGGAAAAGCAAGCGGGGCCAGACCTGCACGATCTGCTGCGGAACGGAGATTGGCTCACCACCTAGTGATCCAATAGGCAGCGGGACGGTTGGAGCGCCCGGCAAATTGCAAGTCAGAAGGAAACTCTGGAGACGCTGACATGCAAGGAGCCGGGCGCCCCTTATCTTAAGGGGCTGGCCGACATCAGCGTTCCAGCAGATTGATGCGAGGGTTCTCCATCACATGGAGACGCTGCAGAATTTTGCGCGTCAGCCCGGTGAGCGGGAGGCCGGCAAGCCGCGCAACGTTGGCCCAGTGCAGCTCGCCGGGGCCCCTGGGAACCGCGCGGCGCAATGGCTGCGCTTCCGTCCGGGGGCGTTCGTGCCGCTGCGAAGAAAACACCTGCACGTAGTAGTTGGTGTTGGTGATGGCGTGGCGAACGCGCAAAACGGGTTCCTGACCCTCCACCGCATCGAGCGGCAGCGCGGGGAGTTCGAACATTGCGGGCATGACGGGGGCTTTGGCCGGGCGAAGGGAGAGCAGCACCTCAGTCGCCGGGCCGCGCTTGCGCAGGTCCAGCAAATAGGCCGCGGGCAGGCTGCGTTGCGGTGCCCGCGCCGGCGTCGCGTGCTCGCCCCGGGTTTGGCAAAGCGCATGCACCGGGCACTGGAGGCAGAGCGGCGCGCGCGGCAGGCAAATCGTCGCGCCCAGCTCCATCAAGGCCTGGTTGTGGTCTCCGGCAGGATTGGTGACCAGGTGCGGATATGTGCCGTCCCCCCCGGCAGGCGCGGTCGGGTGCGCGCTGGCGGCGAGAGCGAGGCGCTCGCCGGCGTCCCATACGCCCGCGCCGCGCGGCCTGGAGGCCGGCCCGGAGACGGGTTGTGAATCGAGCTGGGAAGCCGCCTGAAGTGCCGGCGGCATGAGGGCTTGAGCCTGCGCGCGGATGAATGCGCGGTCGGAAGCTGTCGCCTCGTTCGGTCGGCCTTTAAGGCGGAGAATAACCCGTTCGACGTTGCCGTCCACCACGGCCACGGCCTCGCCAAAGGCGATGCTGGCGACGGCCGCCGCCGTGTACTCCCCGATTCCGGGCAGCGTGCGCAGCTCCGCCGAGGTAGCGGGCAGGCGGCCTTCTCGCTCCAGCATGATGAACTGCGCGGCTTTGTGCAGCATCCGCGCGCGACGGTAGTAGCCCAGGCCGGACCAGGCCGCCAGTACTTCAGGCTCTGCCGCCAGCGCCAGTGAAACCAGCGTCGGAAAACGGCGTACGAACTCGTTGTAGTGCTCGACGACAGCGGCGACGCGCGTCTGTTGCAGCATGATCTCCGAGACCCAGATATGGTACGGGTCGGTCGCACCGCGCCACGGCAGCACCCGTGCCTGCGCGCGATACCACCCCATCAGGCGCCGCCGCAGGTCGGCCGCATCCAGTTCGCGTCCGGCCTGCCCTGCAGGTCGCGGTGTCGCCGCCGAGTCCACCGATTTGCCGCGGGGGGTTGCACGCTTCATCCTGCCAGTCTATCCCGTGCCCGCCGGTGATTGGGCGGGCTTGACCTTTCGCCGCCCCGCTGTCCCTTGTCAGTCCCGGAAGCCTTACACTGGTGCGCATGAAGAAAAGCCTGCTCCGCCGGGACTTCCTGAAACAGACCGCGCTGGCCGCGGGCGCCACCGCTTTGCCGTTTGCCGGAATCAGGCTGATCGCCAACGCTCAGCAGAACCCACCGCCGACCCCGGCAGGCGGCCCCAGGCCTCACTTCCCCACCGCCGACCACGCCTGGGCCACGACCTGGGACGCCGCGCTCGCGGTCCTGGCGGGCAACGTCCGCTCCATGCCGCGCTACGACCATCCCGTGCTGGTCGAGGGCAGCACCTACGCGGGCATCTGGCTGGAGTGCGCGCCGCAGGAGGGCCAGGTCTACGGCACCCTCCAGAAGTACGTCGCCACGCCGGCGGGCACGCCCACGCCGCTCGAGACCGCCCGCGCCAACCACATGGCCTTTTTTGCGCAGCAAAAGGAAGACGGCCAGCTCCCCGCCTCCATCAAACTCGCCGACAAGGTTGGCACCGGCGCCGGTTACGGCCAGATCCAGATGGTCGTTCCTATCGCCGCCACTGCCTGGGACATCTTCCAACTCACCAAAGACCAGGAGTTGCTGGAGACGGCATACAAGTCCTGCAGCCGCTGGGACGCCTGGCTGCGCCAGTACCGCGACACCCGCAAGACCGGCCTCTGCGAGGGCTTCTGCACCTACGACACCGGCATGGACAACTCTCCCCGCTGGAAGGGCGTCCGCAACCAGTGCCCCGGCGCCGACGCGCGCACCTGCCCTCCCGACCCCGGCGTGCCGCGCCTCTGCCCGGACCTCTCCGCCACCGTCTACGGCGGCCGCGTCGCCATCGCAGCCATGGCCAAAGCGCTGGGCAAGCGCGATGAAGAATCCCACTGGCTCGCCGACGCCGAGCATATCCGCCAGCTCATCCTTACCAAACTGTACAGCCCTGAAGATGCCACCTTCTACGACCTCGACGCCCGGAACAACTTCGTCAAGGTCCGCTCCGTCGTCACCATTCGCGTGCTCGGCGAACACGTCCTCGACCCTCACAAAGACAAGCACATGTTCAACGACATCTGGACCAGGCAGGTTCACAACCCCAAAGCCTTCTGGGCGCCCTACCCGTTCCCATCCTCCGCGCTCGACGAACCCACCTTCGTCCGCCCCATCCCCCGCAACTCCTGGGGCGGGGCCAGCCAGGCCCTGACCGCCCTGCGCGCGCCGCGCTGGATGACCTACTACGGCAAGCAGGCTGAACTCGCCCACCTGATGCTGCAGTGGTGCTCCGCCATCATGCGCCACGCCCAGGAGGCAAAAGACGGCCCCGCGGACCTGGTCAAGCTCTTCCGCCAGCAGATGGACCCCCTCACCGGCGACTTCACCCAACAGGATCCCGGAGGCTACTCGCCCTGCGCGCTGACTTTCCTGGACTTCGCCCGCCGCCTCAGCAAAGGTTGATCCACCGGCTGCGCCCAACTTCAGGCTCGGACGCAAAGCGCTTTGGCCGGAGTAGACTCGCCCCATGGTCTTCACCAAGCGGCTTCGTGAAGGAGTTCGTCGTGGAGAGATTACCTGCAGCGTCCGCATCTGGATGCGCCCCCACGTCATCGTAGGCAATCGCTACCGCATGGAGGAAGGCGAGATCGAGATCGACTCCATCGACCTGATCGGCTTCCCCGACATCACGCCACAACTCGCGCGCGCCTCCGGCTTCCTCGGCCTGATCGATCTGCTCAAAGTCGCCAAGCACGGCAAGGGCGAGAACATCTACCTGGTCCGCTTCCACTACATCCCACCCAGCCGCTCCAGGGCCACGCAACGTACTCGCGTTTGAACCGAACGGCCCGGGGCTAACGCCCCGACGAATTATGTGCCGATTACCGCGGGCTGAAGCCCGCTGCTAATCCGAAAGCCTATGGCGTCTTGGCGCCCTCTGCTTCTAGCACTCCTGATACTTCCAGTTGCGCTGCTTGCCTTCGGCGATCCACTCGACTGCCTGGGCGATGCGGCGATCGCGAGTTTCGGGGCGCTTGGCGTCGGCGATCCATTGGGCATACTCGCGCTGGCAGCTTGGGCTGAAGGCCGCATAGGCTGCGGCGGCCTTGCGGTCGCGCCGGAGTGCTGCGGTGAATTCCGCAGGAACCTCGACCGGCGGCTTGGGCGCCTTGACCACGCGGCGGGCGACCACTATGCGGTTGTCTCCCAGGCCGCTGTCGATCAGCTTGGCCGCCTGCCGGATGTAGCCAAGCAGCTTCTTCTCCGGCGGCAGGTCCCTGACGCCGGTGATCTTGCCGAGCGAGCCCATCCCGCCCTCCTGCAGCACGCCCTCCTGGCGCAGGACCTTGCCAATCTCCGCACCCCAGAAGCCGAAGCTGCAGTGTGCCTTGAACGCTGAGAGGTTGCAGAGGATCTTACCGTCATGGAGGAAGAACGGCATTCCCCACTTGATCTCTTCCATAACGTCCGGGCAGGCCTTGTGGACGAGCCCGCGCAAGTTCCGCAGGATCGGCTGCGCGAAGGCCGCGGACTTCGCAATGTATGCATCAACTTTGGGATTCGGTTTTGGCTGGCTCACGACAGCAGTGTACACAGGTGGGGGCGGCCGGTGCAGTCGGCTGGCTACTGTCGTGTAGGCAACTTTGTCAGTTCAGCGACGACGAGGGCGAGGGAATCGCGCCAGTCCGGCATACGCCAGCCGAAGACGCGCGCGAGCTTCGAGCAATCGAGCATCGAATTGAGCGGCCGCTTGGCCGGCGTTGGATACTCGGAGGTCGGGATGGGCTCGACCGAGGCCAGCTTGGCGCCGGGGTCATGCTTTTGCAACTCGGCAATGGCCTGCGCGGCAAAGCCGTACCACGTAGTCTCGCCGGAGCCGGTCGCGTGGTACACGCCACTGAGGGGAAGGGCCGCCTCGCTCAAGGAGCAGGCCTTCTGCTCCGCGATCCGTTCTATCTGGCCGATGACATCGGCCGTCATGCGGGCTAGCTCGAAGCTCCAGGTGGGCGCGCCATGCTGGTCCGCGACGATCCTGAGATGGTCGCGCTCGCGCGCAAGGCGAAGCATGGAACGGACAAAATTGTTACCGGTGGCCCCATAGACCCAACTGGTACGGAAGGTGAGGTATGCAGCCCCGCTCCCACTCACGGCCAACTCTCCGGCCAGCTTGCTTCTCCCATATTCGTTCAGCGGTCCAGGCGGGTCGGACTCAACCCAAGGAGTCGCTTTCGAGCCGTCGAAGATGTAGTCGGTCGAGTAGTGAACCACGACCGCACCGATCTGTTTGGCCTCTTCGGCAAGAATCCGGGGAGCGGTCGCGTTGATGGCGAAGGCGAGATCCGGTTCGCTTTCTGCTTTGTCCACGGCGGTGTGGGCAGCCGCATTGACCACCCAGCGCGGCTGGACTTCGTGCATCCACTTGCGAATTGCTTCGGTGTCGGTGAGGTCGAGTTCAGCGATGGTCGGAATAAAAATCTCGCCCAGCGGCGCGAGCGTGATGCGCAGGGCCTCGCCCACCTGCCCACATTCGCCGGTGATGAGGATGCGGTGGTTCGGTGTGCTCGCTGCCATCAATACACTTTCTCGTCGATGATGCGTTTTAGATATTCGCCGTACGTGCTGTTGGCCATGCTTGCCGCCAGTCCCTGAAGCTGGACCGCGTCAATATAGCCCTGGCGGTAGGCGATTTCTTCGAGACAGGCCACCTTCAGGCCCTGACGTTTTTCGATGGTCTGGATGAAGAGGGAGGCCTCCAGCAGCGAGTCGTGGGTACCGGTGTCGAGCCATGCCATTCCGCGACCGAGCAGCTCGGTAGTCAACTGGCCCTGGTTGAGGTACCAGCGGTTGACATCGGTGATCTCCAACTCGCCGCGCGGCGAGGGCTTGATCGATTCGGCCACGCCGACGATCTGGCGGTCGTAAAAGTAGATTCCGGTGACCGCGTAGCGCGACTTGGGGTTCGCGGGCTTTTCTTCGAGCGAGATCGCTTTGCGGTGCTCATCGAACTCGACGACACCGTAGCGTTGCGGGTCCTGCACCGCATAGGCAAACACGGTTGCGCCTTGCTTCCGTTCGGAGGCGGAGCGCAACAGCTTGGCGAAGTCGTGCCCGAAGAAGAGGTTGTCTCCCAAAACGAGGCAGCAGCCCTGGCCCGCGAGAAAGTCCTTGCCAATGAGGAATGCCTGGGCAAGACCGTCCGGCGACGGCTGTACTGCGTACTGAATGGAGAGGCCCCACCGTGCCCCTGACCCGAGCAGGAGTTCAAAGCGAGGCGTGTCGGCAGGAGTCGAAATGACCAGAATGTCCCGGATTCCCGCCAGCATAAGGACGGAGAGCGGGTAATAGATCATCGGTTTGTCGTAGACCGGAAGCAGTTGCTTCGAGACCGCGGCGGTGACAGGATGAAGCCGCGTTCCGGACCCGCCAGCGAGTATGATGCCCTTCATTCGATATTCTCCAACTGATGCGCCTTGGCGGCCGTTCGCCTGCAGTCAGGTTCGCGCGCCGTAGTTTCCTTTGATCCACTCTCGGTACTCGCCACTGACTATCTTGGCCACCCACTGGGCATTGTCAAGATACCATTGGACGGTCTTGCGAATGCCCGAGGCGAATGACTCCCTGGGTGACCATCCAAGTTCGGCTTGCAGCTTGGCACAGTCAATGGCGTATCGACGATCGTGGCCCGGACGGTCCGTCACATACGTAATGAGGCGGTTGTGAGGCGCACCCTCAGGGTGAAGTTCATCCAGGATGGTGCACAGGGTGTTGACGACCTCCAGATTCTTCTGCTCGTTCAATCCGCCGACATTGTAGGTCTCGCCGAGCCTGCCCTTTTCGAGGACAGCCAGAATCGCGTCGCAGTGATCCGCGACATAGAGCCAGTCGCGCACATTTTGACCGTCTCCATAAACTGGAAGGGGTTTCCCGTTGATTGCATTGTGAATCATCAAGGGAATCAACTTCTCCGGAAACTGATATGGGCCGTAGTTATTGGAGCAATTGGTTGTAAGCACCGGCAAGCCATAGGTGTGGAAGTACGCGCGAACCAAGTGATCGGACGCGGCCTTTGACGCGGAGTAGGGGCTATTGGGCCGGTATGGCGTCTGCTCGTGGAAGGCAGGCTCGTCCGGACCGAGCGAACCGTAAACTTCGTCCGTCGAGACGTGCAGGAAGCGGAACGAACCGCGGCGGGAGTCGGACAGCGAGCGCCAGTGTTGCAACGCGGCCTCGATAAGTGTGAATGTCCCGGTGATGTTGGTCTCCACGAACGCCGAGGGGCCCAGGATGGAGCGGTCCACGTGACTTTCGGCGGCAAAATGAACGACCGCGTCGGGTTGGTGTCCGGCTAGCAGGCTTGCTACCAGCGGGCTGTCGAGGATGGAGCCGTGGACGAATAGGTGGGCGGGATTGCCGTTAAGCGAGCCCAGGTTGTCAATATTACCCGCGTAGGTGAGCGCGTCGAGATTGACGACTTTGTGGCCGCGGCGCACAGCTTCAAGGACAAAGTTGGAGCCGATAAAGCCCGCACCGCCAGTCACCAGTAAGACTCGCCGTTCCATGTTCCCTCTTGTGTCATCTTAGATTGTTTTGAGCGAACTCCCGGTCGCTCACTGTGGAACACCGTGGTACACAGGCAACAGTTATTCAAAGCTGGAGGCAGCATAGATCTCTGCATCTGCGAGCAGCGCACCGGCCCGGTCCTTCTCGGAGAGGATCGGCTCACCGTCGAGCGGCCATTCGATGCCGATCGCGGGGTCATTCCAAAGAATGGAACGCTCGAGAGCGGGCGCATACAACTGCGTGGCCTTGTACGCGACCTCGGCAAAGTCGGTCAGCACCAGGAATCCGTGGCCAAAGCCAGGCGGAATCCAGAGCATGCGCCTGTTCTCCGCGCTGAGGGCGAGGCCAAACCACTGGCCAAACTGTTCAGAGCCCCGGCGGAGGTCGACAGCCACATCGAAGATCTCTCCGCGGAGTACGCGGACCAGTTTGCCCTGCGGCTGTCTCAACTGGTAGTGAAGGCCGCGCAGGACGCCCTTTCGTGAGCCGGAGTGATTATCCTGCACGAACCGGGTGGGCAAGCCTAATGCCCTGAACGTCACCTCGTTGTAGGCTTCAAGGAAGAATCCCCTCTCGTCGCCAAAGACCTTTGGCTCGAGGATCACCACGTCCTTCAACGGAGTCGGAATCAGTTGCAATACAACCTCCAGCGGTCCTGCACGGTTAATCAAGCGCAATCATAATCTTGGTATAGGCTGCGGGATTCTCGCTCCAGGCGCGAAGAATTGCTGGCGCCTCCTCAATCGGCACGGTCGCGCTGATGGCCTGAGTGGTGGGAAACCGCTTCTGCTCAAACATGCGGATCACCTCTTTGAAGTCCTGCGGCAGCGCATTCCTCGAGCCCAGAATATCCAGTTCCTTCTGCACAAACAGCCGCGTCTCGTAGCTGACCTGATCCTTGGCGTATCCGATGTAGACGACACGGCCGGCAAAGGCGACCTGCTCCACGGCGGCGCGAAATGTGTCGGGCCTTCCAATGGCTTCGATGATTACGTCGGGGCCGTGGCCGCCGGTGATCTCCTGGAGCCTGGCATGGACGTCGTCACGATTTGAATGGATCAGGTGGCGGGCGCCGGCACTCTGCGCGATCGCCAGCTTCTTGTCATCGATATCGATGGCGATGACGCACGCACCGCGAAAAGCGGCGGCCGAGACCGCCCCCAGTCCGACTCCTCCGCATCCATAGATGGCCACGATATCGGCAGACGTAACCCGGCCGCGCGCGACCGCGTGGCAGCCGACGGTCAGCGGCTCAACCAGGCACAACTCCTCAATGGGCAATGGCGCGGCGTAGAGTTTCGCCAGGGGCATGTTGAGGTGGTCCATAAGAGCGCCGTCGCGCTGCACGCCAAGGGTCTGGTTCGAGCGGCAGGCGTTGAAGCGCCCCTGGCGGCAAGCCGTGCATTTGCCACAGCTTGTATAAGGCGACATGGTTATGTTCGTGCCCTCAGCGAGGCCGAGGTCGTTTGCCGGGACCCGTTCGAGGGTGGCAGCCACTTCATGGCCGGGAATTCGCGGGTAAGTGACTAAGGGGTTCTTGCCAAGAAAGGTGCTGAGGTCCGTGCCACACAGGCCGACGCGGCGAACTCGCATTGTTGCTTCCAGTGGTTCGGCCACCGGACGTTCCATGTTGATGATCCGCGCCTCTCCCGGCCGGTCGATAACGAGCGCTCTCATCTATCCCTTCGTTCCCCCTGCTCCAGCACTATTCAAGACGCGCAAACAGAAGCCAGTATACAGAGGAGCGCCCACAATGCTTTGGCGACGGCGGCTCCTGGGGCGAGTCTGTCCGGCTGAAGGCCGCGAAAGAGAGTCTCCACGCAAACAGGTCCCAGAACCGCGGGAGTGAGCAGTGGGACCCTCGAGAGGGCGTCGTCAGCTGGGACCGAAGTCAAATGGTAACATTGGACAAGAGTGTCTATGGTCTGGTTTGCGCCAATCGCTGTCGCGCGCGTCCAACCCTCCATAACAATTGCCGGTCCGGTTTTGCTAGACGGATGGAAGAGCTGGAGAAGGGTTCACTTGAGTTTTTCAGCAGTTACGGCCGTCCCAGTCCCTTCAGCCAATCATCCAATTTTGCCCTTCCATAAAGGCCGTGAGATTGAGTAATCATCGCGAGAAAACACTGCGGATTCTGGGCACTCATGGAGTCCCGGCGAACTACGGAGGCTTCGAAACGGCGGCGGAGAACATAGCCCGCTTTCTTGTCGCTAAAGGCTGGCGCGTCATCGTATACTGTCAGCGCGCAGGCAAAGGGCCAGTTACAGAAGACGTTTGGCACGGCATTGAACGCGTGATCATACCTGTTAATCTTCCAGGTTGGCGCGGCACCTCAGAATTTGACTGGCTCTGTATAGCGCACGCCTGTCAGTTCCAAGATATTTGTTTGACATTTGGGTATAACACAGGGATCTTCAACTTTCGACAGCGCTTGCACGGCATTCCAAATATCATAAACATGGATGGGATTGAATGGTCTCGCGCTCGGTGGGGACTGTTTAAGCAAGGTATCCTATATCTGAACGAGCGATTTGCTGCACTTTTTGGGAACCACCTGATCGCCGATCATCCCGAAATCGAGAAATACCTGTGGTTGCGCGCCCCAAAACGCAAGATTTCTACCATCACTTATGGCGCTGATCCACTACCTGGCGCCCCTGAGACCCTCGTTGCAGCAATGAACCTCGAACCGGGACGCTATCTGACACTTATCGCAAGGCCGATACCTGAAAACTCCATCATTGAATTGGTTCAGGCCTTTTCAGCACGGCACAGAGATCATAAGCTTGTCGTACTCGGGGAATTTCGCCCGAAAGACGACATATATCACCGCAAGGTGATGGCATGCGCAAGTGAGGAGGTTTTTTTTGCGGGCCCTATCTACGACAAGGAAACGGTGCAGGCACTGCGCTTCCATGGAAAGGCGTATCTGCACGGTCATACCGTAGGCGGTACCAATCCGTCCCTGATCGAAGCAATGGCCGCGGGAAATCCTATCATTGCGCGCGACAATCAATATAACCGGTGGGTAGCAAGTAACGGAGCACTGTACTTCGACACGATCGCAGCCGCCGACAATCAGATTTCTCTCGTTCTGTCAGACGAGGTGTTACGTCAGAAGTTAAGAGCCGCAGCCCTCTCTCGTTTCAATGAAGAGTTTACCTGGCAACGAGTGGCGGGCGAGTACGAAGAACTGCTATCCGTGTATCTGAATTGATTGCATGCTGATCGGGCGGACCGATGCCAAGAAGGTCAGCGCCGGTATTTTGAGGGGGAGTGGCTAGCATGGTTCGTATCGCGATCGTTGGATTAGGAAAGATGGGCCTGTCCCATCTCTCCATGATTCGTGTACATCCTGACGTTCAGGTCGCCGGCATCTGCGACACCTCAAAGTATTTAGTGGATATGCTCGGGAAAAATACGGGACTCACCGCATTTACCGACTTCGAAACGATGCTCCAAAAGGTGAACCCGGATGCGGTGATCATCGCAACCCCATCGCGGTTTCACGCGGACCAGGTGCGGACAGCGATCGAGCACGGGCAGCATGTCTTTTGTGAAAAGCCTCTTTCTCTCAATTACTTGGATGCGGTGTCACTCGCGTCGCTCGCTGAACGTAAGGGCTTGACAAATCAGGTTGGGTATCACTACCGCTTTGTCGGCGCGTTTCAGGAGGTGAAGCGCCTTTTGGAACAAGGAGCCATTGGAACTGTGAACCATGTGCTTGCCGAAGCCTATGGGCCCGTAGTGCTGCGCCCTAAGGGAACGTCATGGCGTACACATAAAGAGGAGGGTGGCGGCTGTCTCTATGATTATGCGGCTCATCCGGTGAATTTACTGAACTGGTACTTTGGCATGCCGGATCAGGTGAGCGGCGCGGTTATTGACAGTGTCTTTTCCAAGGACACGGACGACGAAGTGTATGGGACGTTTCGCTACGTCAACGGTCCGAGCGCACAACTCTCGGTGAATTGGAGCGATGAGTCCTGCCGGAAGATGACCGTGAAGATCACCGCATGGGGAACAGCCGGACGCATCTATGCAGACCGCCAGGAATGCCAGGTCTACCTTCGCGACACCGGTCATGCCCCTTCTGGTTACGTGAAGGGCTGGAACATACGCTATACGACCGAGTTGACGAAGCCCGTCTGGTTTTATCTGCGCGGGGAGGAGTACTCAGCGCAACTCGACTATTTCGTTCGTTGCATCGGATCAAATGAAAGCACGAATATCAACTCGTTCGCGTCTGCCGCCGAAACAGATCGTGTTCTGGCAATGCTGCTATCTGATGCTCAACAGGAGACAGCGCCGACTGAGTCCACTCGCGAACCTGTCAAATCCGCCCTATTCCGCCGCTGAAGCGGCAGCAAAGGTCCTTACGTGTCCATGGATAAGCTGTTGTTTGGAGACAACCAGTTCTTTGGCGTGAACCACATGTCAGAGGAAAAAGCCCGAATGCAGGCGATTCGCTTCCAGGATATTCGGGCCGTCTTCGACGTGCTGGATGCCGCTTACGCTGAAGGCATCAAGACATTTATGTGCACAACGCACGATCGGGTGGCAGAAATCTGCGAACACGTGAGAACCAATTCACAGAACTACAGCGGCTTTCAGTTCTATCCGTGCATGCCGTATGCCCACAAATACGCCAACGCCGCAACGGAAGATGGAATGATCGGGGCAATCAGGCGGTTCACGCCCCAAACCGGATTGCTCAACGCCGCCATTCGTGGCGGTGTGTCCCTGGCGACCAAGGACATCGAGGGAATTACCACTCTTCTGATCGATGCAGAAATGACGATGTTTCATGGCTTGATTACGCCGGTGATCTTCCTACAAAACGTCGTGACCGATCTGTTGCTGGGCTTAGGCTTGAAACGGGCATTTCGCACATTCGCAGATCATGTCCGAGACCGTTACCAAGCCGAACCGGGCTTCATCACCATGAATCTGCCCATGCTGCTTGACGCGCTTGAAGAAGTTGGAGTTGAAAACCCCATCGTCAGCTCCAGCATCAATAAGATCGGATTCCGCATGTCTGGTGGCATTGAGGCCTATGAGAGGGCACTTCGCGAGCGCAGATTTCGCGCGGTTGCGATGTCGGTTTTTGCCTCGGGAGCGATTCCCGCGAAAGAGGCCTTGTCCTGGGTATGCTCCCATCCCAATATCGAGTCGATCGTTTTCGGCGCCTCCAGTCGCTCAAACATCCGCTCTACTCGACAACTGGTGGACGACTACTGGCACAAGAGTCGGACGCCGCGCTAACGCGTCTCCGAGAGCTTCCAGTCCCTTGTTCAGAGCTCGAAAACCCTGGCGTGTGCGCAACTCGACCCCGCAGGCATAGCCCCGATGGACTAACCTCGGAGGATCGAGCTATACAGCTCTGACGTGGCTTTGCCAATCTTGTCCCAATCGTGATGTCGCCGGATATATTCGAGAGCCCGCCTTGCAGTTTCCTCACGCCCTTGCCCGTCTCGCAAAACTCGAATCAGCTTCTCGGCCAATGCGTCCTTCGATCCTTGCGCAAATACGTATCCATTTTCTCCGTCGGTAATCATCTCAGTCATTCCGGGAAGATCCGAAACGACCGCCGGTCGCCCATAGGACATCGCCATAAGAACCACGCCGCTCTGGTAAATCCTACGGTACGGAAGGACAACGACGTCTGCCGAGGCAAAATAGCGAGCAATCTCGTCGTTGGGAATGTAACGGATATGGAGCACGCATCGGCTGCGAATACCCAATGCGTCGATGAGCGTCTCATACGGCGCGAAGCCACTCTTCCAAGGACGCCCGGCGATGATTAGCGTCACTTCTGGAACCTCACGAGCAACTGCGGGAATCGCCTCGATCAGAATGTCCAGGCCTTTTACGTCCTTGATCTGCCCAAAGAAAAGAATGACGCGGCTCTCCTCACTGATGCCAAGAGAACGCCTCGCGTAAGCTTGGCTCGGCGCTTCACCTAAATCCATCATGTAGTTCCCAGCGGCAATAACGCTGATTTTCGTCGGCGATATCTTGAGTTTTTCGACTAACTCCCGTTTCGAGATTTGGTTATGGACAATCAGCCGGTCTGCCAATCCATAGACTCTACCAATTAGCGACCGACTAGTCGTCACCGGAGCGAAAGATTCCACATCATGGACAGTAATGACCACTTTTCTCCGGCACAGCTTAGACAGTATTACCAGGGCTAGCTCTTGCGTCTCACCGTGAAATAGGTGCAGATGACAAATCTTCTCGCGATGGATTGTTGCTCTTGCGAGTGCGCTAACGCTTCCCCTCAAAAACCGGAAGGCGCGTAGCCAGCGGTTACTGCGTCCGTAAACCCCCTTAAACTCAGGGTAGATCGCGATGCAGGGGCTGGCCGGGTTTGTTATCTGCTCGCCCGTATATAAGCTGACTCGACAACCGGCGGCCGCCAATCCGCGAGCCAGACCCAGATCATAGTGATCCATTCCGCCGTGACCGCCGACAGACTCAATAATTGCGACTGCAATTGTTTCTCGAATACCTACCCTATCGCCAGCGGCTTCTGACCACGAATAGTTCAGATCCCTGGATGCTGGTTTCTCACCGCGCTCGGCTGGAATGCTCAAACTCAATACCATACTCCTGCTTGAGACGCTCTAAAACCTCGCCCATAATATCATCGATCGCAGTCGCATTGTTATCGCGGCGATTCAAACGGCGCCGAGTCACACCATGATAGTGATGAGCCAGCGTGGTAAGGCTGTCAATGCCATAGTCAACAAAGCAGGCGCCCTTATCATACTTGAGGTGACAGAATATATCTGCGCCGGTGTCACAGCAAACCATGTTGGGTCGTTCATTGTGATAAGTGGAACGAGTGCCGCGCAAGCACTCGGCACGAATTCTCTTGATAACAGGGACAAAGAACCGCATAGAGAGCAGTTTCGACAGCCATGGAACGGCAGTCACTTCATTCGGAACCCATCGATTAATGAAAGAATACCCCTCATCAAGCGCAGCCTTGATGTGCCTAACCCTTAGCATCGTAATCGGAATCCACATGCGCTCCTGGTATAAAACTACGTTCTTGGGCAGATTGTGCGCGCTCCCTAACCAACTTGGGCCATGAATGGCACCTGCGCCGAAGACATCTTCCTCTACGGTCGCCTCAAGCATTTGATTCACAATCCTGGAGTCACAGATCTCCAGGTCCGAATCCACGAGGAGGAGCCGCTCATCCCTCGTCTCCTTGAATATCCGATCGAGGATATAACCATGCTTCATAAGGGGCGCGGAGTACAGATCAATGCGCGGCTCTGACGAAGCCATTCGGGAGAAATACTCCCAACTCCCGTCTATTGATTGCATGTCAATCAGCAAGATCGGGAGCTGAGAGTGTCTCAATACGCTCGACATGGCTAGCGTCGTCACTTCCTTTGTCGATATATTCACAATAATTGCACGACACGATGCCGGCCGAAGCGCTGAGAGTGAAGTTACTATCATGAAATACCTCTTTGGCGAGGCAAGCGTCTCCCCCGACGTGTCATTGCTATAGAACTGCTGTGATTGCGAGACAATTGCATCGTACGGTTACCAACCCACTTACGATGGTCTTTCTCTAACTAGTGTGTTTATCGGAAATAAGCGTGCGTCTGCTCCGCCACGAATCGGTAATTCCCTTGCACATGGCGATTACCGCGTCCCACCGGCGACCTAGCAGGAACGGGATTATGCGCCGAAGTAAGAACAAAGGAAAGAATATCCACACGATAATCCGCTGCCAGCCACGTGCGTGGAGATACACATTTAGCAGCCGGTTGCGAATCACATGAAACGCATAGAAAGGCAGCTTCTCGTTCTTGGTTGACCAGAAATCTGCATAATCCTCGCCGTCACCTCGGCCGCTCCCTTGACCCCGATGGAGCACGAGTGAGGTTGGTATATATCGGATTCGGATTCCCTGCTCTCTCGCCCTCAAACAAAGCTCCACGTCTTCCTCGTACATAAAGAATCGAGGATCGAAGCCCCCTAACTGTTCCAGCGTCGATCGTCGAATGAATAGCGCGCACCCGGAGGCAAAGGTAACATCTCGCTCAGTCATTGCGAGAGATGCATCAGCACCGCCGTTGAAGCCGGGAGTGAAAGCACTAGCCCTTCGCCAATCTATCTCCCCGCCTCCATACCAGAGCTTGGCGGGATCGCCCAGATACGCGATTCGAGGAGTCATGATTCCGACATCAGGTTGAGCCGCCATGGCGTTCTGCAGGCACTCGACCGATTCGGGATAGATAATTGCATCATTATTCAAACAAAATACAAATTCGCAGGAATTCTTTGCCAGGACCCAGTCAATCCCGATGTTGTTGGCGCGGCCAAATCCCACGTTTTCCTCTGCACGTAACAGAATGGCGTCCGGGGCAATTGACAAGTAACCCTGAAGATCCGGATCGTTTGGAGTCGTATCTACAACGACAATCTGCACCGGTACCTTCGACCGGAGCAAGGACTTGACACAGGCGACGGTGTCAGTGGTCCCACCGTAATTTACACAGATCACCGATGTTTTCTGCATTTCAGGTAGATATTATCCTTTCCGCATCACCCATTCTCAGTTTGCTGCCGTTCTATGTTCTTATTGCCCTTTGGCGCTATGAAGAAGTGGGATAACCGTGGGTTATGCCGGGCATGCTAGCCCGCTGCTCGCCGTGGATGACCCGCCGCCGTCCGCAATCTTCTTCGTAGGCTAAGGCAACCAGTATGGCGATAAAGAGCAATGTTGTCTCGGGAAAGTAGACAAACTCAGTCGCCGTAATGGAACCGATCGCATTAAGCAGCAAGAAGCCAATTGCCGCATCAAACAGCGGACTATGTCTTCGCCTTGAAAGCTTGCGCGCAGCCCCATACGCAAACCAAAACTGATAGGCAAACACCACCAATCCGAGAACGCCGACGGAATAGAGCGCCCCTATCAATCCGATGTCTCCCGGATAGAAATATGGCCCAAGTATGTCCTGGCCTCGCTCCCACTGATTGCTGATCGTTCCATTGCCAAGCAGAGGGTTTTTCTGGATATAAGGCAATGCGGTGAGCGTTTCGAACACCCGAATGTTCGCAGAAATGTCTGCGACCGCGGAGCCGGTGAAGACAACCCTAAATGCATCGCTGAAGCCCGCGGCACGGGTTGCCAGGTAGTCCGGACTTACCGCATATCCGAAACCAATAACTACTGCAAAGACACAGCAACCCTTAGCGATTGTCCCCACAAACTGGCCCAAGGGGCGCCACTGATAGAGGAAGTACACGAAGGTTGCGGTGAGGCTCACCAGGAACCAACGCGCGTCGGCGCTGCTGACCACCCATATCAGCAGGATAGCCGCAGCTACATAATGCCTGGTGCGCCGCGTCCTGAAGCCGAGAAGTGTGTAGTAAATCAACGCGAAGACGATAAATCCCATAGGGAACCTAAACACGGCTTTACCGCCGCCCGCGTCCGCAAAGCCGATTCCGTATGAAAGAAAATTCTCTGGATTCAGAAACAACAACATTAGCGAGTAGAGAACGAGTGTTCCCCATCCCAGCGACAGCAGTGCCCATTCAATATCACGGGGTTGCACTCGGTGCGATCGCATAGCAACAAACAGCAACAGTACCGGTGCGGTGAGTACTGCTGCTCTCTGGGCCAGAAGTCCATAGACCAAAGGCTGCCCGAACTCCCGTTTCGCCCCCCATGCCGGCAGTAGCACGGCTACCAATGTCAGAACCACGACATAGATTTCGAATGAAGTGAGCCGCAGCCTATTCAGGTATTTCCACGCAGGGTACACAAATACTAGAGCCAGAAAGCAGAGCACATACCAGAGTTCCTGCACATAATGCATGCCCGGGAAATACTGCAGGGTTCGCCAGCTCATCAGGAATACCAAAGCCAGACAAATCCGTAATGCTGTGGATCCCCGTCCGCCCTTTGAATCCTGTCTCATGCTTGCTCCTTCTGTGTCGCTAGAAATGCCGTGTCGTCGCTCCTATGGCCGCTCTTGCATTACAGGCCAATGCCGACGTACCACTCGCGACCGAAATAGGAAATGCTTCTCTACCAGATGCCAGCTCACCGCGGCAGCGATGATAGCCAAAGGAGTGGAAATCACAAATAGTACTTCCCAGCTTACTGGCCGGCGAAACTCAGACATAACCAACTGTTGGATCGGGAAAGCATAGAGATAGGTACCATACGAAAAGTCCCCGTATTTTCCAAATTCATGCAGACGAACAGAGTTGCTCCTCGCAAAACACAATATCAAATATGCAACAGCCAACGGCATCGCGATCAGCATCCCGTGCGGAATAAAGACCGCTGCCGTAAGCAGCGCAACTGCGCCGGCTATTCGCGACTTTGTTATTAGAAGTTTGTCGACATATAGATATCCCACCACACCAGCCAGGTATGCCGGCACAAGGCGTATGACGAAGTCCCAATCGTTGGCCCTTGCGTCATGACCGTATCCATATTGCCTGATAGTTGGATGAAACACCGCTATCCCGAAACCTACAATGAGCCAGAGCGCAAAAAGAGCCAAACACAGGCGTCTCCTTCGCAGAACACCACAGATGCTCAATACCGCCAAGCCGATATAGCACAAGAATTCAAACCTAATTGTCCAGAGCGATCCGTTAATCACACCCGGAAATGGATTGGAGCTAAAGGCTCCAGAATATTTCAGGTCTGACAGCGATACAGTCTTCCACACCGCAAGGGCAACCTGAGTCTCTATATGCTCACCTGCAAGATGCCCTGACGAGAGCGGAATTACAATCGCAATCGTAAGTACAGTCAAGAGGATAAACCCGGGATACACTCGCAGGATGCGCTTCCGCAAGTAACTCCATACAGAAGTGGACCGCATAATGCTCGAAGTAACAAGGAACCCGCTAATAATAAAGAAGCCTCCAACTGCCAGGTTGCCGCCCGACATTTGGCCGCGGGTTAGTGCCGCAAAGTAATCGGTAGATTGCGATCCCAAGCCAAGGGTAAATGAGTGCGAATAGATGACCAGCACAGCAAACATAAGCCTCAAGAAGTCGAAGTTGTTGGCTCTTGGATCTAGGAGAAATCTGTTTGGCATTCTGCCTCTTCGCGCTGCGTCCGGCGACCTGCCTTGAGGGCCGGATGGTTTCTCCGGGTTTGGAGTCGATGCCATGTTATCTATTGGATATCGTGCGTTTCATTTGGGCAATTGCCCTATTGCGCCGCGGGGCGGCGCCATTAGTCCAGTAGCGATCCCAGACAACTCTTCGCCCACAGCTCCGATATTATCCATATGCAATTGACGCCTTCGGCAAGCTGAACCTAAATGACGTTCCATCTATTTCCTGGAGGGATTGGAAAAGTGAAATATTATTTGCTTACTTCTTTTCACTATGCGCTTCCCTAATACAAAGCGGGCAATATTCTTGAAATAGACTCGAAACCACAAATCTCTCAACCCATAGGGCGACCACCCGGCACATGGAAATACGTGATAATCGTATTTACCGAGCTCAGAGAAGGAGTTGACGTCGTAGCGATTGATGTGTTCGGAAGACAATTCTATTTCCTTGTATGGAACCACAACGTAGAGATCTCTACACCGGGACAAGAGGTGAATGGCAATCTGTTTATCGTGTTCCAGATGCTCGAATACATTCGAGGCAATGATCACATCAACCTCTGGGACGCAGTGAAAGTCACCCGAAATGAATGAGGCGATGGTTCCATAGTTCTTTTTGCAGATATCGATAGCCGCGGAGCTGATGTCGATTCCAACCAAGGTGGCTTTTGGATATCTTTCTTTGTAGATGGGCATGGCGTCGCCCAACCCGCAGCCAAAATCGAGAATGGTCCCGGCATAACTGTCGCCAAGGCGAATGAACGCCGTCTGGCCTCTAGCAAAGCTTTCGGTCTGCCACCTGCCTCTCTTGGCCTCCCAATCGCCAGATGAAAATCGTTGGTCCCAGTAGTCTTGAGTATTGACGTTGTCGCTCATATCATCCCTTGTCGCCGCCGCACAGCGCCTCCCCCGTAGTTTTCAAGAGTGCTGCGGCTGTCGCCGCGCGCTCCGTCCAACAGTTTGCTTGAAGAAACGCCACCCGTTCGTCATCGTTATATCTCCTGCCGAGCTCGCATGCCGACATTCGGCAAACGATGTCAACAGCTTCGTCGTGCGACCGATAGAAATACACAAAACGCTCAAACCGTGCTATCTCGTTGTAAAACACGCTTACAATCGGCTTTCCAAAGTTGATGTACTCGTATAACTTGACTGGATCGACTGCTTCGATCAGCGGCGTCACTTGAAAAGGCATCAGGAGGCAATCGAATTGCTCCATAATGGCTGGCAGGTCACTGTGTTTTGCCGGCCCATGACAAACGATTCTGCTGTGCGAAGCCACGACTGTTCGCCTATCGATGGGGCCTACTAAGTGGATTTCGATCTCAGGGCGCGCCTCGACGAGCCTCAACAGCAGTTCCTGATCCATCCATGCTGCAATAGTTCCGCAGTAGCCGATCTTGAAAGCATTCGCGCTTTGCCGGCTGCTTTGAGATGCCGGAAGCAATTTGCCGTCGAATGCGTTCCGGATTAGATGATATTTGTGCCGCTGACCATAGCGCGCTTCCAAGAGATGACGAAGCCGCTCGCTGGAAGCAAAGACGATTGCAGCTCGATCGATCAGTGCCCGCTCCTGAGTTTTCAGACCTACGGATCGGTGCGCTTCGCATGGAAACGCCTGTGCGTCGTCCATGCAATCGTAGACGAACGATGCCTTCATCCCGCTGGGCATGTACTGGAACAGCTCGGGCCACGTGAGCCACACGTAAGTCGGTCGAACGTACCAGACGATGATATTCAGCATGATGCGCGCCGCGAGAATATCCAGCTTCGCGAGCAGAGGAACTCGGCCGCTAAGGGGGATATGAAGCAACGGTATATGGGACTGGCCAATACGAAAGTCATTGGGTAGCCCTGCTCGCCGCCAACTTCTGCTGAAGACCACGGTGACGTCAAAGAACAGCTGCAGCTCCTCGGCAATGTGCTGAGGGCGCTGTTTGATCCAGCCCCAATCGACGTGACAGATGTAGAGTATCCGCTCCCGGGAGGACGTTCGGTCGCCGAGTTCCTTCCGCTCGTTCCGAGCGAAAATCTTTCGAACAACGTGCCTTCTCTCTCCTTCCGTCATAGCCAACTTCCAGCCAAGTGCAGCCAGCGCCAGCGTAGCGAAGCATCCAATTACCACAGCGAACCGCGGCAGACGAGCCAGAGTATATGCTGCACCGAGAAAGCCAGCTCCTGACAGTGCGGACAGCGCCGGGATCATTCGCAATGACATGTCGCATACTCGCCTGGCGTATAGGCAAGTCAGGAGCGCAAAAACTCCGTACGATCCAAGGTAGGTGAGCGCGAGTCCGCGGGACGCCAATCGGGGGATCAGCGTAATTGTGAAAGTGCCGAACGCCAATAGCCACAAAGCGTTGAGGCCCAGCGCTTGCCACATCTTCCCTGTGCTGGCAATGACGCTGCCAACGCTGTTGCAGACAGCCATGGCCAGGCCCGCAGCCATCATGAAGAGCAGCAGCCAACGGATGTCTCCGTATTTCCTTCCAAACGCAAGATGAAGCAACTGTGGCGCCGCGAAGGCAAGAAACACTGCAGAGAGAAGAGCGGTGCCCCATGCCACCCGGAGGTTCAAGTTGGATAGAGACCCGAAGGTATCATCCGACCGCGCATGTGATTCCGAAAGAAAACTCAAGGCAGTCATGCTGGTCACCGTTGGGACGAGAATCACGAACTGCATGATGCCGAATGCGATACCAAACTGTGCGACCTCCTGCACCCCGAAGAGCCGTGAAAGGCGAGCCATCGACAGCCAATAGGCAGGGAACACCAGCAAAGCGGATAAGAATACGGGGATCGAAAACCCGGTAATCATACCGAAAAACTGGCGATCGATCCGCACAGCCAGGTGCGCACCGAACCTTCCACGAAGTGTCTTTGATGCAAACATCCCGACGAAGCAGGCAACTGCCACGGAACCGATGATTTGAGCAGTCAGCACGCCGATCAGTCCAAAGGCGAGCGCTCCGGTCACGCCGAGGACAAGTACGATTGCACTTCGGATCAATTGTGCTTCTGAGTATTTGCGGAATTCCTGGAGCCCTGCCAGAGTGCCGCAAAACACATTGAACAGTCCCACGGCCAACATAATAACTGCGGCCACGCGCAGATAGTTGGTTAGACCCGGATCACCATAGATTTTCAGGGCAACGAAATGACTGGTGAGCAACAGGATCGCGCTCAGGATTAGTAGACAAAGCACGGCAATGGTGAGGATGGTATCGACCAGGGCGCCCACGCGCTCGGCCTGACGAACGATAAATTGGGGAAGGAACTTCTGGACGGTGGCGTTCTGGCCTAATTGACCCACCTCGGCCCCTACGGCGACGGTTGAAGTCACAATCGTGAAAATGCCAAAGTCGTACCGAGTGATCAGTTTTGCCACGAGGAATGGAAGCAGCAACTGAAAGAGTCTGGCTACAATGCCCGCTCCTGTTGTGAGGCGTGCGGCACGAACGAAGCGTCCTGAGATGCTCCGGTTTTCTTCCGATGCCACTGGGATACTAGCCATTCCCGTTTCCCGCGCCCTTCAGCAGTCGCGCTGCAATCCGTCTCGCAGCAAACCCGTCGCCGTAAGGGTTCTTCGAGGATGTCATCGCCCGATAGCGTTCAGAATCTCGGATCAACTCTGTCACGCCGGCAACAATTGCCGCTGCCGAGGTCCCCACGAGTGCCGCTGTCCCAGCTTCCAGCGCCTCAGTACGCTCTGTTACTTCTCTCATCACCAGCACAGGCTTACAGAGGCTCGGCATCTCCTCCTGAATGCCACCAGAATCGGTAAGCACCAAGTAACTTCTTTTTGCCAACTGCACGAACGTCAGATAGTCGAGTGGAGGAAGCAGGCTGATGTTGGCAACCCCGCTCAACAGTTCATTGACCGGCTTATTGATACTTGGATTCATGTGAACCGGGTATACGATGTGCACGTCCTGGTGACGCGCAGCAATCTCTCGCAAGGCGGTACATATCTCTCTCAGAGGTGTGCCATAATTCTCGCGGCGATGGGCGGTTACGAGGAGTATCCGCTTCTGGTCAAAAGGCAGGCCGGCCAGCGGCGACCGCTCTATGGAAAAGGGGAGGTCCGCTACATGCAACAGGGCATCGATAACTGTATTCCCCGTGACTATGACATTTGACGGAGAGGCTCCCTCACGCAGCAGCACTTCCCGGTTTTTCTCAGTCGCGGCAAAATGTATGCTGGCGATGCAATCGATATAGCGCCGATTCACCTCCTCCGGGTACGGATTGAACACGTCGTTGGTGCGCAAGCCCGCCTCGACATGTGCCACCGGAATACGACGATAGAAGGCCGCCAGTGCGGCTGCCATCGCCGAAGTAGTATCTCCCTGCACAACCACCCAATCCGGACGCTGCTGCAAAAGTACGGCATCGAGTCTCTCAAGCACCCTGCAGGTGACGTGTGCCAGTGTCTGCGCTTGAACCATGATGTCAAGATCATGGTCCGGATGCAGGTCGAACAGTTCCAGCACCTGATCCAGCATCTGCCGGTGTTGTCCGGTTACGCAGATCACACACTCCGCGCTACTGTCGTCGAGCAGCGCTCGTATCACCGGCGCCATCTTGATGGCCTCTGGGCGCGTGCCAAACACACTAAGTACTTTTCTCTTTACCTTCGAAATGCCCAAACGCTCTCCTAACATCACCGGGTTGATCTTCCCATGTATCCGCGGGATCACCCATGTCGAATAATCGTTAGCCGGAGTAGACCCACCCCATCGTTTATTCGTGGGCAAAATGACTTGCCATCAAGAAGAAGCGCCTCGGGACGGCCTCTACATCCTTCCTATGGCTCCTCAGGACTCACGGTGACCTGACTCAGTTCCTGAGCCATTGCGGCAGCTCGATCTTGATGCGGTTATTTTGATGGTTCTCCAAGCGATTCGCCGGCATGAGAATCATGAACAAACTTGCGGAGTTCAGTGACGACCACCCAAGCCATCCCTAAGATGGCGAACAACACCCCGGCAATAAGGGTCATAGTCAGCCGGTGCGGTGATGCTTTCCTCTCAGGCACATCGGGCTCATCCAGGATTTTAATCGGCGGAATTTCCTTCGCTTCCTCGACCTTTGCCAGCTCGTATTGCTTCGTTAGAATTTCATAGAGAGACTCTTGAATCGTCACTTGGCGATAAAGGTCATAGTAAGTAAATCCCAGGAGGGGGAGTTGGCGGATAGAAGGGAGCGCTTGGCCGGAAGTAAGGTCGGTTCCAGTCATATCTTTCCCCGCACCGCTCATCTTCCTTAGTTGGCTTTGCAACTCATCGATACGGCCCTGAACTTCGCGAACGCGCACGTTATCATCGGTGTACATTGCCTTCAGGCCCGACAACTCGCTCTGGGCCGCGATCAGTTCTCCCTGCAGTTTCCCCGCCGCCTCAACAGTCGCCTCACCCTGCTTTTGCAGATCCAACGTAGCGTTACGGCTGGAGAATTGGCTCAACGCCAGGGAGCTCGCGTCGAGCTCACTCTTGATTGTCTTTAGCCTCTGCTCTAGGAATATGCGCTCGCGACGTGCGGAGGACGTGCTCAAGCTATTGATCAGTTTGTCAAGTTCTTCGATATAGGCTTGAGCGATGTCGCGGGCCCGGTAACGATCTCGGTCGGTCACACTGATAATGATCAGCCCGCTCTTCTTGTCTTCCGTAAAGGTCGTTTGATCCAGTAAGTTCTCGCGCGCGTCGACGTAGAACTTGTCATGATAAACCCGCCGGAGATCGAAGCGATTGACGATATCGTCCAGGGCCGTACGGCTGCTGAGAATACCAATCGTGGTCGCGCCTGGGGTTCTCTGGCTCGTCAGCCCACCCGCCAAGCTCGGTGAAATAAGACCTGCGGCTCCGCCCGACAGCGCTGCATTGAGCGTGGATGTATTCGAGAGGCTCTGTGGATCAGGTGGCATCAATTGGACAGTCGATGTGTATTGGTTTGGGATTAGCAGGGCAACCCCCAGCGTCAACACCATGCCGATCGCCGCCACCTTGACCACAAAGAGACGCCGCTGCCACAACCCCGTTGCCAGCCGGCGGACCGGGATTGGCGTCCAACCCCGCGTATCCTCGGACATATCCTGGTTTTGTTCTTCCATTGTGTTCAATGTTCCGTCTCCAGAACGGCGAAGAGTTCCGATGGATCACAAGCGGACACGCAGCATTCCTAATCAATCCGCCATCGGGTGAAGCACGTGATACTCGGCGTTGCAATCGAGAGAGTGAGTGGTGGGCCCGGTAGCAACCTCGTAAAGCGATGCCCACCGCACAACCGCAACGTGCCTGCTCTGCTGCTTCAAGTAATCCATACACTTAATTGCCTGATATCCTCCATCAGAAAGCTCCGGAGATGGCGAGCGGAAGCGCGGCGGCCGTTAGGATCTGGGCCGTACCGATCAGATTCCTCCAAAGCGTGGAACCGCCAATGACTTTCTCGGGGACGATTATGGAGTCGCCCGGACGCAAGCGGTAGCTCAGAAAACTGCCATTGATCCAACTATTCCCATGTCCGATTACGGATCCGTCAGCTCGCAGAATATAGACCTCTTTTTTGTCACCGGATGGGGAAACTCCACCCGCTTTCAGCAGATACCAGCCGGCAGTCCGGCCCGGGACATAACTAATGGCCGTGGAGTTATAGACCTGGCCGCTTACGACGACAAAACCCGGCTTTTTGGGAATGACCACCGTATCGCCTGCGCGTAATTCAATGTCCGCCGCCGTATTCGCCCAGCTGCTAATATCCGAGGAAATATTAATCACCTGCCGCCCGCTGGCGGGATGTTCGCGAAGCGCTGTAAGAACTTGCAGCCTCTGCTGCTGCAGCGACTGTTGTAAACTCGTCTGATCCTGGATAGACATTGTTCCAGGTTTAACATCTACGGGAGTGGTCTCGATTCTCCGAATCATTTCCTGGCGTGCTTGCTCGCCCAGCTGACGAACCTGCACGCGCTCCAGCACGGCTGCTGCCGGATATGCAGTTGCACGGAAACCGCCAGCACGTTCAATTACCGAGCTCAGCCGTTCCCCCTCACTAATCCCGAAGGTTCCTGCGTGTTCAACCTCGCCACTGATCAGAACCGAGGAGCCAATATCTTGCCAGCCAGCCAGTTGCCGTATGCTGACGATGTCACCGGGCTTGAGAAGTACGTCCGACTTAGTATCGCCATCCAGCGCAGCCTTAATGGGAACGGTAAGGTGGTTGAGCAATACTTTTGCCCCGTCCTGTACCGAATAGCTTGAAACATCAGCCTCGTCCTGATAGGCGCCGCGCTTGAAACCTCCCGCCGCGCGGACCAGTCCAGCCGCGGTCATGCCTTGAGACATCGGGTAGGCGCCTGGACGGAGGACCTCACCCTCAATAGAGACCTTGGGAACATCGATCTCGTACCGGCCAAATATGCGTACCAGATCGAACGGCTTGAGCAGAATCGGGTTGTTGCCGATAAGGATGTTGGCAAGGCTCAAACTTATCGTCTCCGGGCGAAAGTCCGGCGGTTGCAAACGAACCAACTCCACATGATCGGCTGGTTCGGGCATTACGTCCTCATAGGAATGCAGCAAATCGGAGATAGTCATGCCATCCCGGTAGGCATACTTGCCTGGACGAAATACGTGACCCTGCAAATAGACAGCCTGCTGGTTGTAGGGCAGAATCTGCGAAATTACAACGTCGTCTCCGCCTTGCACCCGGAAAGTGGCGAGCTTCTGTTTCAGGCCTTCCGCGCTATCGGGAATGTCCAGACTTATCATGGTCCGGCGCTCGTTTGCTTCAACCCTCTGCACATTGATCTGTTTCAAATTGGCAGTGATCAGCACTCCCCCGGCAAGATCGAGCACTTGATTCAAATCTTGTTCGTCGTTCAATTCGTAAATCGCGGGGCGATGCACCATTCCTTCCACCGTGACCTGCGGGCCTACCGGCGGCACCAAGATCGTGTCGCCTGGAAGCAGCCGGTCGGTATCGGAACGTAGACCCCGCAGCAGAAAATCGTAGAGATCGATGGTGCGGACCAATTCGTTTCCGCGATATTGTCGCAGGACGCGCAATGACCCGCGGCTGGTCGGGCCGCCGGCAGCATACAGGGCACTAAGTGGCGTGGACAAGGAACTGACGTCGTAGGCGCCGGGCCGCTGCACGTCACCGACTACGTAGATTCGCACCGTGCGGAGCCGGCCTAGTGAAATCTCGACGTGCTCATTTTGAAACTGCGTACCGAGCGCTTTCTGAATGGCACTCTGCGCTTCGGCAACCGTGAGCTGGTCGAGCGTGATCGTGCCCACCTCAGGGAGTGCGATCTGGCCCTGGCGGTCGACGGTGATGCTCAACCGCTCAGAGCGTCCACCCCACATGTTGACGATGATATTGTCCCCCGGTCCAAGCACGTAGTCGGGACCGACAGGAAGATCCATGGGTAATTCGTTTGCATTCCCCGTCCCAAGAAGGAAAGCGTTGCTGCCAAAGCGCTGCAACGTGCCTCCAGCGGGCGGGATCTGTGTATACAGGTCATGCAGCGAAGGCACATCCTCATATGGATTCGGCTGTTGTATCTCCCGGGGAAGATCCTGATTCAAACTCGGATTGGGCACCGCCGGCGGGGGCTTGCGCGTCTGGCGTGCACTGGTAGAGCCTGGGCCAGCCGCAGAGGTTCCGGTTTCCGCTCCTACATTTGTGCTGTATCCGCGTTTATTCAGTTCCTGAGTCACCTGCGTGCGCAAGCTCGCGTCCTGCCGGATGCGGCCAAACAGAGCATCATCGCTAATGGTGCTCGGATCTACCCCGGTCTGCCTCGCAACCGCGTCCTTTACATCAGCCAGAAGGTCCGGTTGCTGCCTCAATATGTCGACAATCTGGTCTGCCGACATCGCAGGCTGACCGGCCGACTGATCCGTAGACAGCGGATTGCCATTCTGCTCATCTGCAGCCATTCCCTGCGGATAGGCCGGTGGCGCATTGATGGTCTGGCCATTTGCTGTGGGCGCAGACGAATCTGTAGTTGAGGTGTTGCCACTCTCATCTGTAGTTGAAGTGTCGCCAGCCTGAGCAATTGCGAATCTGCAAAACAACATGGCGGCAACTGCAATCAACAACAGCAGCGAGCGAGTTCGACTCCTGGGTGACTTGAAGTCAGAACCCCTGGTGCCATAAATTGCGCGGTTACTCATTCTTTGCCCTTCGACCTGTCCTTGCCGGTTCAGTATTCACAGGCTTCTGGCCGCGGATCTCACAAACCCGGAACCTGCTGATAGCTGCGCCCAACGAAACCCCTCGACTTCGTAAACTCCTGATACATATCCCTCTTGGCTTCCCATTGGAACGAATGACATCGCAGTGCCGATGATATCGGTAAGCCCGCCGGCTGCGGGGCTTGCTCTGACGACGCCATCAAGCTCTGACATATTCAGTGTAACCTGTGCCCTTCCGTTATCTTCACTTTCTATTCTCCAGATCGGGCGTCCAGGTCATCTGCAGCCAACCCGACTTGTTCGTCTGCGCCCCGGCCATATAGCTCGGAATCAGGAACCGCTCGTACTGGCCGAACACCTGCGCGCTCCATTGCCGGCTCAACTGCACCCTCGCGTTCACAAATCCGTCGCTGATCGTCGAACCGCCCGGCAGAAACTGCGTCCCTCCCTTGTTTTGCCGGTAACCCGCCTCCACGCGCGTCTGTGCCGAGATCCACCAGCCTATGCGCCCCTCTTCGGCGCGGCTATCACGGCCAATCGCGCTGCCCAGCAGGAACCCCTTGTTGGTCGCCTCGTCGTGGTAGTAGTTCTTGTAGAAGTAGCGAGTCCCTCCAAGGTCCGCGGCCAGGCCCTCCGAGCTCACCGCCTCCACGCGTAAATCCATGTGCGGAAGCCACGGCAGCCGCGCAAAGTAAACCCCTGGATTCCACGCCGCCCGGCGAGGCGCATCGATCGGGTTGGGGTCGTCGTCCGAATACGCATCCGCATACAGCGTGACGACCTTGCTCAGCCACGGGAGCCGCCAGCGGAAATCAAACGCGCTGTCCAATGCGCCAGGATACGTTCGAGGATTGAGAGCGCCCGTGTCCCCTGACGAGAAATTGTCCAGATTGCGTAGCAGGCTGCCCAGCGTCATCGGATGTCCCACACCCCACAGGACAGACCGCCGCGTAAAACTCAATTCCAGATTCTCTCCAAAATCGAACACGGCTTTCTGCCCGTTGTAATAGGGCCGCGCCGGATAGCTGTGCCCGCTCAACTTCCCGAACACAATGTCGAATCGATACGTTCCCAGACTTGGGAAGAACGGCAGCGGGTGCGGCCGGTCTGCGACAAAGCGCAAACTGTACGTCGGCTCCGCATTGCTCGAAAACATCATCGGACCCATCGTCGTCGGCCCCCAGAACAATTCCTGCTTGCCGAACGAGAGTGAGTTGCCGTCAAACGCTACGCCCGTATACATCTCCAGCGGCCGGTAGCGCACATAGCTTTGCGTCGCCACCGGCGACAGCACCGGGTTGCTATCCAGATTCGCAAACAACTGCACTACGCTGGCAGAGTACGCATGCGCGCCAGGCCCTTGCTGCATCTCTGCCCGCAGATAGACGAACATCCGTCCCTCGGTTGCATATCCGGAGAATCCCGCCAGCGAACTGCCACCCTCTCCCAGCGGCCGCCCAAAATCATTCCACCACGTCTGCCCAAAATGAAAACTGTCCGCCAGTACCGGCCCTGCGATGTTTCCGTACCGTACATAGGTACTCTCCAGCGCAACCGACTCGTTCGCCATCACCCGCCCGTCGAACTCGCGCTTCAACGGGTCCAGCAGCCGTCTCGCCTCGCTCACCTCGCTCGCGCTGAACTGGTCCGAGTCCGGCCCATCTCCACCAACCAGGTCCCACGCCTCGGAGATCTGACGCTCGCACTCAATCCGCGTCCACGGCCGGATCGCGATGCTCTGCGACGGAATGAACCCCATCGCCGCCAGCCGCTCCAAGGCCGGATATACCCAGCTGTCCATCGGCACCTTCGTCGAGCCAATCGTGTCCGGGTCGGATTCCCCAATGTCATCCAGCGACGGATTCTGCGTATTCGTCGCCATTGTCACTGGCCGCGGCGCCGATCCCGTCACCGGTTGCCCACTCGGCTGCGCGACCGCAATCGGCGCCGCCTGGGTACTCGGTTGTGTCGCTGCAATCGCCGCCTGGGTTTTCTGCGCCGGCTGCACCCCCGTCATACTCGAACTCTTCCCTGCGCTGCTTCGATCCTGCGCGACAGGCGGGTCCAGGTACGGCGTCAAATCGTAATGATGATGCCTTCGGTAGACATAATGCCCCACCAGCCAGCCCAGGGCGCCGCCCACCAGCACGTCCGAAGGGAAATGACTCTCTGCCACAACCCTCCCCACGCTGGTTGTCGCCGCCAGTGTGTATACCAGCGTCCGCGGCAGCCACCCGCGATACTCATCGCCGATCACCGACGCCATTGCCCACGCCGCTGTCGAATGGCTCGACGGAAACCCCGAATTGCTGAAGCTTGAGCTGAAGAAACTGCCTTGCATGTTCCCAACCAGCGGGCGATTCCGTCGCGAGATCGCCTTGCCCACCTCGTTCAGGATCATTGCGTCGCCCAACGATTCGCCCGTCAGCAGGCTCGTCTCTCGCGCCAGCGGCGAATAACTCACTGAACTCCATAGAAACATCCCCGCCGGCAGAGCACCCAGCAGCCCAACCGTCCCGTCGGTCAGCTTGTTCGCGCGGTCCCGGTCAGTGGCATTAATGTGCTCCAAAGTCATCGTGTGCGGATCCGTTCCAATCAGGGCTCCAGTCGTCGCAGCCAGCGGCACCACCCAGCGAAGGTCCCCCACCCGAAATTGCCTCGGGCTCGTCAAAATCGCCGCCTCGTCGAAAAACATTCGCTTCGGCGTGCCCAGTACGGTCACATCCCCCGGCTCGCCCGGATGGTTCGCGGTATCCCACGCCGCCTGTTGCTCCGGTTGATTGTGCGGCGTCGGCGCATCCGGCAGTGCTGCCGCAGCCTCAGTCGTTTGCGCCCGCAACGTTGGCGCCAACATCAGCAAACAGACCCACACCACCGCCCAAAAGCGCAGCCCGCATCGTTGTCGTCTGCTCCCGAGACCACTCAATGTCCTACCGGCTCCAGGTCCTGCGCGTCTACTTCCACCGCAGCATGTTGATTGATCAGTTGAAGCGTCAGCACGAACCGCAGGCTCTTGTTCTTTCTCACAAGAACGCCCTCCACTCCGCGCATCACACCATCCCGAATGCGCACCTTCTCGCCGATCACCAGATCCCGATACGGCTGTAGCGTCCGTCCGCGCAATCCCACCCGCAAGAGTTCAATCTCTGAGTCCGGAAGTGCTGTCGGCTCCCGCCCGTTTCCAACCAACTGCAACACTCCGGTGGTCTGCAACGCCTTCACGCGTTCGCGGCGATCGATGCGAACAAACACGTAGTTCGGAAACAACGGCCGGATGATCTTCATCCGCTGCCGGTTCTTCCATACCCGAATCGTTTCGTACACCGGAAGTAGCGATTCAATCCCTCGCATTTCCAGATTCTTGACCACGGCCTTCTCATGCTGCGAAAGCGTGTAGGCGACATACCACCGCTGCTCGACAACCCGGTCAACCATCCTGGGGACCAGAGGAATCGCTTCACCGAAGAGGAGACCATCACCCTGCAAAATGAAACTCATGGCTTTTTCTGGCCCTGCCCGTTGCCTGTGCCGAAGACTCTTGGGACAAAGCTCCGCCAACCTGACTTAGCAGACCGGTATTGTGCTAAGCACCTCGAATGCCTCTAAGGATAGCACCCTTAATTGGGCCGCGCACCCGAATCCCTTGGTTCAGAAATCTCGGGCGGAATCCGCAAGGGAATGATTCCTTGCGTCTTATGCGACATTCCAGCAGAGACGGCTCAACCACGATGCCGGATTCCTAATGGCTGTACGGCCGGGTCAACTCGTCGAGCCGAACGGAACCAAGAAACCCCCGCAAATCCTGGGTCAACTGCTCGCGCGCAGCCTCATCCGACCGATCGGAGCCAAGGCTCTCGGCCCGGACCAGGATGCGAATCGGGCGCCGCGGGCCGTCTTGTAGTAATGCCTTGGGATCAGGACGGCTATACACCAGGCCGAAGTGCATGCGTTCCGTTGCAAATTCGCCACAGCCCCCGCCGCTGCACATCGTTGAAGCCTCCATCGACTGAGTCACCCCATCGTCATAGAACGCCGAGCTGAAGTGGACCGGCGCACCCTCCGCAGTCGAAACCGCCAGTTGCCCACGCCATCTCGGCTTCTCCCCACGAATAAAGTGACACATGATCGGGTCGTGCCAATCAGGTACCGGAGACACTCCAATCGCAATCGGCGTACCTCCGCCCGCCAACCCATACTGCGCCCACACGTAAACAATCGGCCCGGTAGGCAGCGTCTCGTTCCAGGTTCTTACCAGCGTGTAGTCGCCCAACCGCTCTGGAAATCGTTCTGTGGTCGCATTCGAGGTCCCGCTACCGGGCGAAAAGAACGCCCCGCGCGCATGCGCCAGCCCGACGCACCCAAAGAGCACAATCAACGCCAACGCCGCCATCCGCGCAACCCCCATGCGCGAAAGCGGCCCTGATATCTCATCGGGTTCCGCTGCGGAAGCCGTATCCAGCCCGTTCGCGCTCTGGGTATTACGCAGTCGATGGATCGCCGTAAACAGGAGCAGTGTGGCAATCAGAAATAACACTGCGCCAATTAGGTAGTCCGCATTCTCCGCCTTTCCCTGTAGCGACGGAAAGTGCAGGGCCACCACGTAGTACAGAACCAGCATGCATAGCCGCGCCAGGTTGAATACGTACGCCAGCAACACTGCTCCCGCGGTCACCAGTGCATTCGCGTACCACCGGAACCGGTAAATATAGCCCGCAATCATCGCGACGAATCCCATCGTCACCGAACCACGAATCCCATCGCACCCCGGCGCAATAAACATGCCGAAGTCTGGCGTAAACATCAGCCGCAAATGATCCGGCGTCAGCGTATTGCCCAGACTCATCGCAAACGCCCGCGCGATGTGCGCCGAAGCATGCTGCAACGGCAAATCCACCAGTGCGTTGAACACATGCGGGACGGGGTTCGCAAACCACAGCAGAAGGACTGGAAACAGCGCAGCCCGATACAGCCGCACACCGCCCAGCAGCAGCACCACCCCCGAACCGTATGCCAGCAGCACCAGCGAGGCTGGCGGAAACACCGTCCAATAATTCGGCGAGACAACCACCATAAAGATGGCCTGCTCGCGAATCCGCACCACCATCATGGTGGCCAGAATCAGCGCGAGCCCCCACCAACTCCCTTGCGCCTCCCAGCCAATCCTCCTCCAGGCCCGTAGGACGAGCACTAAGCTTACCAAAGGGACGACGATGCCGATCGACTCCAGCGCGTCGGTGGTCCATACAGTCCACAGGGAGAGCATCGCAGGCCAGATCGTCGACAGCCCCAACACCGCAAGCACGCTCGCAACTGCCGCGTATTGCACCGGCGAAAGTCCCCTCGAACGTTCGAGGGGCACACCGGCGACGGAATCCGGAATCGCGGACATGGGTTCAGCTCCTGAGCTCACAAGACTTGCCTGCACCTAAGTCTATCGCGTCGAGGAGCTCCGGCGGGTCTTCAGCTTGGTGCCGACCGCCCGGCCCGCGGAGCAATACACTCATCCCGATCACCGCGTGAATATCCACCACCGCCTTATGCCGCGGATTATTCACCACATAGTGGGTGCCCAACGCCAGCCGCATCCCGCGAAGCTCGCTTGCTCTTGCGCGCTAAGGAAGAACTAGAATTCCCCCATGGACATCCCCGCGATTCAGATCGCATTGCGCGACGCCGGCCTTGACGGCTGGCTCTTCTATGATCATCACCACCGCGATCCGCTGGCGTACGGCATACTGGGACTCGACCCGGGAATGCATGTAACGCGGCGCTGGTTTTACCTGGTTCCAGCAGTGGGAGAGCCGCGCAAACTGGTACACCGGATCGAGGCGGGTCGGCTGGATACCCTGCCGGGGACCAAGGCCGAGTACTCTTCGTGGCAGGAACTCGAGACCCAGTTGGAAGCCATGCTGACCGGCGTAAAGCGGCTGGCCATGCAGTACTCCCCGCGCAACGCCATCATGTACGTCTCGATGGTCGACGCCGGCACGGTGGAGCTGATCCGTGGGATGGGCAAGGACATCGTCAGTTCCGCCGATCTCGTCAGCCAGTTTGAAGCCGTGCTGACTGAAGAGCAGATTCGCACCCACTACGCTGCGCAGGAGAAGCTCGACCGCATTCTCGCCGAAGGCTGGAAGGAAATAGGAATGCACGCGCGCAACGATGGCGCCAATGAGTTCGCAATGGTCCAGTGGCTTAGCGAAGCCATGCGCGGTGAAGGCCTGGTGTGGGAGTTTGGGCCCAACGTGAGTTGCGGGCCAAACTCAGCGGACTCGCACTACGAGCCGGCCGCCGAGAACTCCCGCCCCATTCGCCGCGGTGACTTCGTCCTGATCGACATCTGGGCCAAGCTCGATCAACCGGACGCCTGCTACTACGACATCACTTGGACCGGCGTGGTTGACCGCGAGCCAACCGAACGCGAGCAGGCTATCTTCGCCACGGTGCGCGCGGCTCGCGACGCCGCCATTGCCAGAGTACAGTCGGCATTCGCGGAACGAAAGCCTATCGCCGGATGGGAGGCGGACGACGCCGCGCGCGCTGTGATCCGCGCAGGCGGCTATGGCGACTCGTTCACCCACCGCACCGGGCATAACATTGGCAGCGACATCCATGGCAGCGGAGCCAACCTCGACAATCTGGAGACGCACGACGTGCGCCTGATCCTGCCCAACACCTGCTTCTCGGTAGAGCCAGGCATCTACTTTCCCGGTGAATTCGGCGTTCGCAGCGAGGTCAACATGATGACCCGGCCCGGGCAGGCCGGTGTTACCGGACGCATACAGAAGGAGTTGGTGCGGATCTAGGCCATACGACTTGAAGCGCCCGGCAGGCTGGTATGATGGGAGTGGATGGCAACGAAAGTAAATTATCCCCTGGCGGCTGGTGACAAAGGGCTGGTCGAAGAATCGACCAGCCGAGTGTCTCCCACAACCGCACTTATCGCTGGCTGGCTGGTTCCGGGGGCGGGACACCTGCTGCTCGGCAAGTGGATTCGCGCGATCCTGTTGATGGCTTCCGTCGTGGGTATGTTTGCCATCGGAATCGCGTTGAAGGGCAAGCTCTACTCCCCAAACACAGGCGAACCGCTTGACATGCTTGGATTTGCGGGTGACCTTGGGTCGGGCTTGCTGTACGGGCTGGCTCGGCTGTTGGGCTGGGGGCAAGCGCCGGTGCTGGTGGCGATTGCGGACTACGGGACGAAGTTCATCGTGGTGGCCGGGCTGTTGAACATCGTCGCCGCCGTCGACGCGCATTCCCTGGCAAGCGGGAGGAAACACTCGTGACCATCTCCCATTTCAGCGCCGTGCTGCTGTTTTCGCTGTTCACCTCCGTCGTCTTCGGCATCACCCAGCGGGCCGAGCCAAAGATGATGGTGCGCTTCGGCGCGCTCTGCTTTGTGCTGTTCGTCGGCGGCACCATCGCGGCGAGCTGGGTAATGTGGCTCATTAAGCACTGAGGGCGGCGCGCCGGCTGGAACCACAGTCGGCTGAAAACCAAAGTAGAGCTTCCTGTCGCGACATTCAGCCACCCCTCACCGCATCGCGCGGTGGAATCCTCGCAGGAATCTTCCCTTTCGCAACTTGGAGGGCACGAAACGCAGCATTGTAGACAACCCCCTTGAATGCGAGCGCCAAGAACGAAAGTTCGTCCCAAAACCCTCCGCGGTACAACATGATGCCCAACCCGCTGCCGGCGATCACACCAAAGTAGAGGTACTCTCCCTTGTGTTGCTTGCGAAAGTCCTCAATAGCTGTGAGCACGCCATTGTGTTCCCCGCCCTCCGATACGGACTTCTTGAATCCCGCAAACATGCCCGAATCGCCCGGCAACTCATTCTTCGCTCGAACAATGCCCGATTCCGTCCAAGGGTTCCGGTATTTCTCCGGTATGGTGTCGAGCGAATAGTACAAATCCCGGCGAGCCCAAGGCCAGGTAACGTCATGGAAGAAAATGATGCCTCCTTTTCGCAGGAGGTTCCTTTCGGAAATCACCCTTAGTTCGTTGTAGACCGTGTACCAATTATGGTCCCCATCAATCAATATGCAGTCGTATGGATTGTCCAGCGTCGGCAGCACCTCGAGGCTGAGCCCTTTTCGGATGTCGATGCGGGCATCGCTGGCAAACTTCTGCTGAAGGTCGCAATCCACGCATGGATCAATCGTGGTGATTTCCAATCTTGGAATTCCGCGCAGCAGCTCGGTTGCCTCTCCCAGGCTGGAGCCGATCTCACATATCCGGTTCCACTTCCGGCGCTTCATTACCGGAGCCACAAAGGGCTTGATGAAATTGTGCATTACTACCTCACGCTGGCAATAACTATACCGAAGGATTTTTGCCACCGCTGGCTCAATCCAATCTCACACTCTCACAATACTTGAGCAACTCGCATAACCCGAACTTCCTGCATCATCCACCTCTCTTTGCAAAACGGGCAGCGCAGATTTTCCGCTTTGACGGCTCAAGATTCTGCGCGTCGCGCGGTCTGACGGCCTGGAGAGGGCGCAGCGCTGACAGCTCGGGCGGTGGTGGGTCGCGGGAGGATTTGGGCGGCGGCGGTGAGCTCAGGCCTGCACAGGCGTGGGGTTACCGGTGGGCGGAACCCCCGCGGTGTCTGCCGGCTTCGCACCACTTGGCGTGGGCACTGCAGGCTTCTTCGGCGCCGAGTCCTTCCTCGATGGAGCCAGGATCGCGTGCAGCGTAGTGCCTTCCATGCGCGGCATGAACTCCACCATGCCGGCGTCGCCGATGTCCAGAATCAGCCGGTTGATGATCTTGTAGCCGAGGTCGCGGTGCGCCATCTGCCGCCCTTTGAAGCGCAGGGACGCCTTTACCTTATCGCCGTCACCCAGGAAGCGAATCGCCATGTTCTTCTTGGTCTGGTAGTCGTGTTCGTCCACCGTGACTGAGAACTTGACTTCCTTGATGGTGATGACCTTCTGCTTCTTGCGCGCGGCACGCTCGCTCTTGTCTTTCTCGTAGAGAAACTTGCCGTAGTCCTGGATGCGGCAGACGGGCGGAACGGCGTTGGGCGAGATCTCCACCAGGTCGAGCGAACGCTCGCGGGCCATCTTCAGCGCTTCAAAGGGAGGCATTATTCCAAGCTGCTCACCGTTCTCGTCAATGACGCGGATTTCGCGGGCGCGAATGCGTTCGTTGGTGCGGATGAAGGACTTGGCGGAACGCTTATCGATCGGGGGAATAGGTTACCTCCACGGCGTGCCTCTCAGGCCGCCATGTCTCTAGTTGATTGGATTGCACGCCTCGGCTCAAGGTTGCGTATATAGCGAGAAGTATAGCATTTTGCGGGCCGTGGGCCGATTACTAGCGACAAAAGCCGCGCGGCTCTATATCCCACGAAAAAGAGCAAATGTGCAGACATCGGCCAGAAGTGAGATGCAGATGGCGGCCAAGAGCCTGCGCGGCATCACCTTCTCGCTCAGCACGCGCCAAGCTACGATTGCGACTCCCAACGCTTCTGAAACAAATGCCAGCGCGAGGGATCTAGTGGCGCGAGCACCCAAAATGGCAAGTTCGGTTTCGTTACCACGAACACCATAGGCGTCGCCATACGCGAGGCCGTTTCCGAGGTAGCCCAGCCATGCAGCTGCCGCAACCGCGAGTAGTAAGACCGCTATGCACCATATCGTAACTCTTGGCTGACATCGTGGTATGTGTATACGGCCCTGACCTGTTGCCGGTTCCCGCCGAATTCTGCGTGCAAAAGGCAGCTTGACACGTCTCAGATAGAGTTGTAATTTATAAGATACACGAGGGCCGCGGTGCAGGTTACGCCCAAAGAAGTCCTGATCTACGAAACCGAAGACGGCCGCGCTCCCTTCAGCGAGTGGATGGAGCGGCAGAGCAAGCAGGTTTATGGGGCCGTCATGACCCGATTGGAGCGGGTCGAGATGGGCAATCTGGGCGACCATCGCAGCGTGGGTGAAGGCGTCCTTGAATTGAGGATCGATGCGGGCCCCGGGTATCGGGTGTATTTCGGCAAAGACGGCGAACGGCTGGTGATTCTGCTGATTGCGGGCACAAAGAAGACGCAAAGGCGGGACATTGAAACGGCCAAGCAGTTCTGGAGGGACTACCATGCCTAAGCGGACGCGGCCCTATCGCGAGTGGCAACTGGAGAAGCTGACCGATCCGGAGATCGCCGCGGCCTTTCTCAACGCATCTCTCCAGGAGGCACCGGAGGTCTTTTTGTCGGCGCTGGGCAAGGTGGCGCAGGCAAATCGCATGTCGAAGGTCGCAAAGGAGTCCGGGCTGCAGCGGGAGACGCTGTATCGGTCCCTCTCTGAAAAAGGGAACCCAACGCTGGATACCCTGACCGGTGTGCTGGCCGCGCTGGACCTGAAGATCGAGATCGTCAGCGCGAAGGAATAGCGCGACCCGGCCGCAATCCCTTATTTCGCCGCGGCCATCTGCTGTTGATATTCCGCGTACGGCCCCTTGAAGTCCTCGATACGGAAGTTCGACGGGCCACCCTCGAAGTGCCAGATGCGCGTGCCAACCTCGTCGATCAGGTCCAGATCGTGGGTCACGAGCAGCACCGTTCCCTCGTACTTCTGCAGCGCCAGGTTGAGCGCGTTGATGGCCTCCAGATCCAGGTGGTTTGAGGGCTCATCCAGCACCAGCACGTTCGGCTTCTGCAGCATCAGTTTGCAGAACAGCATCCGCGCCGCCTCGCCGCCGGAGAGGGCGTCGGTCATCTTCAGGCCTTCTTCGCCCTTGAACAACATCTGCCCCAGAATCCCGCGGATGTCCTCCTTGGTCGCGTCCTCGTCGAACTGGTGCAGCCAGTCGTTCACCGTCATGCCCAGTTCGATGGATGCCTTCAAGTCCTGCGGGAAGTACCCGATCTGCGCCTCGTGGCCCCACTTCACCACCCCCGAGTCGATCGACACATCCGTCTCGTCCACGCCGGGAGCGTTGGCCAGCAACGCCTTCAGCATAGTCGTCTTCCCTTGCCCGTTGCGCCCCATCAGGACGATTTTGTCGCCGCGCAGACAGGAGGCCGAGAAGTTTTCGATCACTGGCAGCGGCGAGCCGTCCTTTTGCTCGTACGCCTTCGACAGCCCCTCGATCTCGAGGATGTGCCGGCCCGACGGCCGCTTCTGCTCGAACCGGATGTACGGCCGCTGGATGTTGGACCGTGCCAACTCCGTCACCGCCAGCCGCTCGACCTCTTTTTTGCGCGAGTTCACCTGGCTCGACCGCGTGCCGGCCGAGAAGCGCGCAATAAAGTCGTTCAACTGCGCAATCTTCTTTTCGCGCTGCTCGTTCTGGCTCTCGATGCGCGAACGGATGGCGGTCTTCTGCTCCACCATGTCGTCGTAGCCGCCGTTGTAGAGGATGATCGTCTCGTAGTCGATGTCCGCAATATGCGTGCACACCGAGTTGAGAAAATGGCGGTCGTGCGAGATCGTAATCAGCGTCCCGTTGTAGCGCACCAGAAAGTCCTGCAGCCACAGGATCGAATCCAGATCGAGATAGTTGGTCGGCTCGTCCAGCAACAGCGCCTGGGGCTCGCCAAACAGCGCCTGCGCCACCAGCACGCGCACCTTCTGGCCGCCCTGCAGCTCGTTCATCTTGCGCTCGTGCAGGTCGTCGGCGATGTCGAGCCCCTGCAGCAGGATCGCCGCGTTCGCTTCGGCCTCGTAACCGTCCTCTTCGCCGACGATGCCCTCCAGTTCGCCCAGGCGGCTGCCGTCCTCGTCCGTCATCTCCGGCTTCTCGTAGATGCGCTCGCGCTCCTCCAGAGCCGCCCAGAGGGGCTTGTTGCCCATAATGACGGTGTCGATCACGCGGTACGCATCGAACGCGTACTGGTCCTGCGAGAGCACGCCGATCTTCTTGGGCCGCACCACATCGCCCTTCTGCGCGTCGATCTCCCCGGTTAACACCTTCATAAACGTGGACTTACCGGCGCCGTTCGGCCCCGTCAAGCCATACCGCCGCCCGCTGGTAAATGTGACCGAGACATCCTCAAACAGGAGCTTGGCTCCGTAGCGCATTGTGACGTTGGAAACTGAAATCATGGTATGCCTTCAAGTTTACAGGTTCTTCGCGAACCCTGAGTGAATCGTCCCGCACAAGCTCCACCCGCCTTCGACTGCTCTGTCTTAATCTGCCGGCAGGGGCGAGCCAGAGGCAGAACAGCCCCGTTCGGCGGCTGGTTGGCCCGCGGAGCGGAGCTGGACGTGATTTCTGCTTTCTTGCGAATAACCTGGTCTATTGCCCGCGCCGAGCGGGACCCGAACGGCTGGCGCCGGGACGGCTGCTATTGAAGCGGCCGTGGCCACCGGGACCACGCCCGCCGGAGTTGCGTCCGGCAGAACTGCCGGAACGGCTGCGGAACCCGCTTCCATTGGACCGGAATGGGGCTGCCGGAGCCTGCGTAGACCCATCCCCCGACTTCCAGGCCCGCGTCTCGAGCGCGAGCAGATCAGTAACCGGCGCGGATAGGTCGAGAGGCTTGTTGCGCTCCTCTTTCTCTAGGTTTTTATCGGCCTCGCTCCAGCCGAACTTTACCTTGAGCTCACGCTCCATTTTGCGGGCATCGGCGCGTTCCTGGGGCATCACAAAGGTGGTCGCGATGCCAGTTGCGCCGGCGCGTCCGGTCCGACCGATGCGGTGGACAAAGTCGTCCGAGCCGTTGGGCAGGTCGTAGTTCACGACGTGCGCGATGTCCTGCACATCGATGCCGCGGGCGGCAACGTCCGTAGCCACCAGGACACGATGTTTGCCGGTGGAAAAGCCCTTCAGTGCGGCCGTCCGCTGCGATTGCGATCGGTCGCCGTGGATGACGTCGACATCGTGCCCCAGCCGCTCCAGCTTCTTCGAGATACGGTCGGCGCCGTGCTTGGTGCGCGAGAAGACCAGAAAGGTGCCGGTCTCTTCGCGCAGCATCTGGTCCAGCAGGCCAAGCTTCTGGTCCGCCATCACCGTGCAGGCGCGCAGCTCAACCTGCTCGCACGGATGCGAGGTCTGGCCGATCTCCACCCGCACCGGATTGCGCACGTAGTCGCGGACCACCTCGCGCACGTTCGCGTCCAGTGTGGCCGAGTAGCACATGGTCTGGCGGCTGCGCGGCAGGGCGCCGACGATCCGCCGGATCGAGGGCAGAAAGCCCATGTCCAGCATGCGGTCCACTTCGTCCAGCACCAGCATTTCAACCGTGCTGATATTGACCGCGCGCCGGCGCAGATAGTCTTCCAACCGCCCCGGCGTCGCCACAACAAGGCGTGGGCCGCGGCTCAGTTGGTCGAGCTGGTTGCCTTCCGAAAGGCCGCCGCAGACCAGCACGGCGTCGTGCTTCGTGGTTGGCATCAGCTTGTAGTAGGCCTCCAGCACCTGCATCGCCAGCTCGCGCGTCGGCAGCAGGATCAGCGCCCGGATGGGACCGCGCTTGCCCTTCACCGAGGGAATGGGGTTGCGATCCATGTGCTCGATCATGGGGAGCAGGAAGCTCAGCGTCTTGCCGGTTCCGGTCGCGGCCGTGGCGAGGATGTCTGCGCCCTCCAGCGCTGGCGGAATCGCCTTCGCCTGAACCGGCGTGGGGATCTGAAACCCGGCGGCGCTGAGACGGCCCTTCAGCACGCTAGAGATGTCGAAGTCGTTGAAGTGGACGTTCTTCAGGAACGGTAGGTGGGTCGTCGGATCGATTTGGATCTCGGACGAATCGACGTGGGTTGTGATGGGTTCGGAGCTTGGTGCGGCGTCCGCGTAAGTTGCGATATTGCCGTAAGATGCGTTGTTCATAGGGATTGCAGTAATAGCCTCAGGCTCAAGAGTTGCGGTAGTCAAAATTTTCCTTATCGATCGATGTAGTTGAAGCGCAAATAGATGCAGCGGTGCCGTTGGCACCTTGAAATATAGTCAGCATGGCTATCGGGTTCGATGAGCTGCTGCTGCACGGCGAGACACGTCCATTTTGACGTGTCTTCCAGCCAGAGCAACCAGCGCGTCTTCTTGCGGGTGTGGGGCCTGTCTTGGGCCCAATTGCACAAGTTCTGCGGTGGAAAGGCAATCGCAGTCTCTGGCCAGAGACTTCGAATCTCCCCGAAGTCCTTGCCTGCAATGCCCGCACTCGTCTCAATCGAGCGCAATCCTAGTGTAACACAGCGCACGGCTGGGCTGTTGGCGAAGGAGGGACATGCGGAAGGGAGTACAAAAATGGAACGGGCCGCACCCGATGGATGCGGCCCGGCTGAATGGATTTGGATGAGCTAGAAGCTCTCCGGCTCGTTGGCCACGTCGAGGTCCTCGTCGTCGTCATCCTCATCGTCGTCGAAGTTGCCAAAGCTCGCAGCGAGCGTTGCCGCCGGCAGCACCGACGTGGGCCCGGGAACCGGGTTGCCCTGCTCGTCGATCTTCATACCCAGCGACAGACCCATCTGCGCCAGGATCTCCTTGATCTCGTTCAGCGACTTGCGGCCGAAGTTCTTGGTCTTCAGCATCTCGGCTTCGGTCTTCTGGATGAGTTCGCCGATGGTGGCGATGTTCGCGTTCTTCAGGCAGTTGTAGCTGCGCACGGAGAGTTCAAGCTCTTCCACCGAGCGGTTGAGGTTTTCGTTGCGCAGCGGTGCGCCGTCGACAGAATCGTGACCCGCCTCAACCTCTTCCTCGAAGTTGATGAAGATGCTCATGTGGTCCTTCAGCAGCTTGGCGGAGAGACCGAGCGCGTCCGCCGGGAAGACGGTGCCGTTGGTCCATATCTCCAGCGTGAGTTTGTCGTAGTCGGTGATCTGACCCAGGCGGGCAGCTTCCACCAGGTAGTTGACCTTGCGGACCGGCGAGTGGACGCTGTCGACCGGGATGAAGCCCAGGCCGAGGTCGGCGTCGAAGTTCTTATCGGCGGAGATGTACCCGCGGCCGCGCTTCAACCGCATCTCCATATCGATTTTGCCGCCTTCGCTGACGGTGCAGATGTAGACGTTCTTGTCCAGGATCTCGACGTCGCCGTCGGCCTCGATCATGCCGGAGGTCACAACCCCGGCCGTATCCGCACGCAGATACATGGCCTTCGGGCCTTCGCCTGCCAGCTTGAAGGGGATCTGCTTCAGGTTCAGGACGATGTCGGTGGCGTCTTCGACGACTCCGCTGATGGACTGGAACTCGTGCAGCACACCCTCGATGCGGACGGCGGTTACGGCTGCGCCTTCGATCGACGAGAGCAGCGTGCGGCGGAGCGCATTGCCGATGGTGGTGCCGAAGCCGCGCTCAAACGGCTGAGCGGAAAATTTTCCGTACTTTTCGGTGAGTGTTTCGGTGTCGACGGCAAGACGCTTGGGTTTCTGAAAGCCTCTCCAGAGCATGGGCGGTTCTCCTTTATCCGTCCTAGCCGCGATGCATTCTGCGGACTGGCGGGTGGTTCGGTTGCGGTTAAGTTGTAGGTGTTACTTTGTCATTCTGAGCGCAGCGAAGAATCTCCGTATTGGCCTTCCCTCGCTGCTGCCCCGAATGCAATCTTTACTTGCTGTACAACTCGACGATGAGCTGCTCGTTCACCGGCAGGTTGACGTCTTCGCGCTTCGGCAACGCAAGCACTTTGCCTGACAAGCCTTCGCGGTTGATGTCGAGCCACTGGACAGAACGCTGGCCGCTGGCGAAGTTCCCCGACTCTTCGAGAACCACGAGTTTCTTGGAACCCTCGCGAATCGCGATCTCGTCGCCGACCTTGCACTGGAACGACGGAATATTGACCTTGCGGCCGTTCACCTGGATGTGTCCGTGGCGAACGATCTGCCGGGCCTGGCGGCGCGACATCGCGAAGCCGAGCCGGTAGCAGACGTTGTCCAGCCGCGTCTCCAACTGCTGCAGCAGCAGCTCGCCGGTGACGCCGGTCTTGTTGGCGGCCTTCTGGTAGTACGCGCGGAACTGGGTCTCCAGCGTGAAGTAGATGCGCTTCGCCTTCTGCTTCTCGCGAAGCTGCAGGCCGTAGCCCACAACCTTCTTCACTTTGCGCGACTGGCCATGCTGGCCGGGGGGAAAGTTGCGCTTCTCAATCGGGCATTTGTCGGAGAAGCATTTTGCTCCCTTGAGGAAGAGCTTGGTTCCGTCGCGGCGGCAGAGGCGGCAGACGGGTCCTGTATAACGTGCCATTCGTATTACTCCTTTACTTCAGGTGACGATCGGTTT
>Ga0181520_10000116_pt1 | contig 159088 bp, 125 predicted proteins | sample PEATcosm2014_Bin_29_FD_132451 | JGI IMG/M metagenome (GOLD analysis project Ga0181520, IMG submission 132451) | Peatland microbial communities from MTU Mesocosm Facility, Houghton, MI, USA - PEATcosm2014_Bin02_30_metaG | ecosystem: Environmental > Terrestrial > Soil > Wetlands > Peat | place... | reverse complement strand
CTGGCGCCCATTCCACCAACGGTCCACGCACATTTCAAATCGCGGCAAGATAAATCACACTCTAAACAATTACCCTGCAACTATTTGCAGACAATGCCACCGAGTTAAACCGGACAGTAGTGAGATTGTTATTCCAAGCGCAACAATTCCTCCAGGGCTTGATAGCAATAAGTGAACTTCTTTGAATCCCTGATTCACTAGGTTTGTCATTGCATTGAGCAGGGCTTCAGAAGTCTGTGGGACCACCTCAGCACAGAACGACACAAATGCTGGCGGTCGGGCTAACTGCCCAAGCGGGAGTTGTATAGCGGGTTGTGTTGTCATAGCGACAGAATCTTAAACCCAGTCCCAACAGACGTCAACCAGACCCTCGAATTACACGCAGAGCTTATACGCAGAGCGTGATCGGACATTATCTGATTTCTCGCCGAAAACGCAAAGTACGATATGCTAGTAGTGCGCGCCCGTAGCTCAGCTGGATAGAGCGAACGCCTCCGGAGCGTTAGGTCGGGAGTTCGAATCTCTCCGGGCGCACCATTTCTCCTTCATCGATTTCATCCTGCTACTCATCCTTCCACCGGATGCTCTTTTCCCCTTCATGCAATTCACCAAAATGAGGGTCTATGGCAGATTGGAATACCGCTTACAACTGGATGATGGACTTTGAGGATGCTCCTCGCGCCTGCGCTCAGGTTCCCGATGCCGCCCCTAGCGGAGTTGCCGGACCGTGTTATGCGATCAGCGGCATCAACTCGGGCGCCTGGCCTGATGAGTTTACCCCCATCGCGGCGCTTCCCCCGGCGCAGCGCGAACCTCTGGTGCAGCAGTTCTATCAGAACCACTTCTGGAACAACTGGTACGCACAACTGCTCTCCGACGATCTTTGCAAGCGAGTCTTCGACTTTGCGGTCAACGGCGGCGCCGGAACGTCGGTACGCTGTCTGCAACAGGCGGTGAATTCTCTGCTCGACGCGAGCGCAACGCCTCTTGTCGAGGACGGCGGCTGGGGGCCGAAGACCGTCGCTGCAACCAATGCTGCCGATCCGGCGACTCTTACCTCGGCCTTCCAGAGCAAGCGGGCGGCGCACTACCAGTCCATTGTTATCGCAGACAAGTCCAAGGCGAGCTTTCTGACCGCGTGGATCGCGCGCGCGAACAAATGACGCCATCGGGAGATGCGCCGGGCGGCAGGTTCCGCGCTCCTGCCGAGTGCGATTAGACTGGAGATGGGGTCGGCGAGGTTTCCGCAGGCTCCACTGAACGGGGCTGAGATGCACTCCAATTTCGATTTTTCTGCGCGCCAAGTCATCTGGATACTGAACTTTGCAGCGGAACTGGTCTTGCTGGTCGTTCTGATCGGCCGCGATCGCATGCGACGCTATCCGTTTTTCACGGCATGCATTGCGTTGTTTGCCCTTCGGCTGATGGCTGAGGAGCTGCTGGCGGGGCGGACGGCGCAGTTGCTCTATGAAGAGATCATTCTGGTTCTGGCTGATATGTCGGTCATAATGAGCCTTCTGGTGCTGGTGGAGCTAGCGCGACGGGCCTTTGCCGGAGCCAAGCGGACGAGCTGGATGATCAGCACAGCCGGTTCGCTGGTGGCGGCCGGCGGCGTCGCAATCGTGGTGGGACCCACGCTTGCCTGGAAGGACCTGGTCTTAAGCACCATCGTTGGAAAGCTGCAGCTGATGCAGTTCCTGGCGCTGAAGGGCGAGGTGCTGGCTGCCGTGCTGAGCGTGGAGCTCGCGCTGCTGATGATGCTCTTTGGCCGTCGATACAAGGCAGGCTGGCGGAGCCACACCCAGCAGATTGTGATCGGACTCTCGGCGGCGGCCATTGCTTTGCTGTCAATTCAAGCGACGGTGCAGTTCATTCTCAAGGCAGCGCAGGCGCATCATCCAGCCCAAGTGGAGGCCCAGCGCATCTTCGCGCTCTTTGGCAAGCTGGCCAATGCCAACAGAGTGGTGTACATCGCCGTATTGCTATGGTGGATCGTATGGTTGTGGCGTGACGAGCCGGGAACGCAGCAAACACAGGCCGCTGAAACGGAGATGGAACCCGAAGTCACCCAGGAGTAGTCGCAACAGCTATCGCTGAGAGAATTCGCGCTTCAGTGATTTCCTGGCGTCGATCAACTCACCGGGGTGATTTCGAATCGAGAGAAATGGCCGTGCCGATTGAGCTCGACACTCTCGCCTTTGACCCGGCCGATGCCAGGGCGGCATTGGACCAGTTGCCCGCCACTGCCGCGGTCTTTGCTCTTTATGGCGCCGAGGCGCACGCTGAGCCGTACATTGGGCGAACCCCCAACCTGCGCGGACGGCTGGAGAGGCTTCTGCTGCCCTCGGCGAAGCATCCGCGGCGTCTGCAATTGGCGGGCCGGGTGCGGCAGATTCGCTGGCGGCTCACCGGTTCGGAGTTCGAATCGCTTCTGGTTCAGTTTGAACTGCTGGAGAAGGTCCACGGCACGAAGTGCCTGGAACGGATGCATCTGCGTGCCCCGGCCTTTATCCGCTTCCTTGGCAGCAATGCCTATCCGCGCATTACGGTGACTCATCGTCCCAACCAGCGGGAGGCCGATTGGGCTTACGGTCCCTTTCAATCGCGCGCGGCGGCGGAGCGCTACGCCGACGAGGCGCTCAAGCTCTTTCTGCTGCGCCGCTGCACGGAGGACCTGGACCCGAATCCGAGCCACCCCGGCTGCGTCTACTCCGAGATGAAGATGTGTCTGGCTCCTTGTTACCAGGGCTGCAGCGACGAACGATACGGCGACGAGGCCGCGGCGGTTGAGCGGTTTCTGGCTACGCGCGGCGAGAGCCGGCTGGTCACGCTTCGGACCGAGCGCGACGGGGCCTCGGAGCGGCTTGATTTCGAGGCTGCGGCGGCCATTCACGCGCAGGTGCAGCGCGTTGAGAGCGTGCGGGCTTTGGCACCCGAGCTGGTCCGGCCGATGTCGCAGCTTCGAGCAGTAATTCTGCAGGCCTCGGCCCTGGCTGGCGAGGTGGCTGTCTTTCGCTTTGAGAACGGATGGTTGACAGGGCCTGCGAGTTTTTCCACGCTTGGCATGAGAATCCAAAACGAGCATTCGGGCTCGACTTCGCTCTTCACGCATCCGTTGGCGATCGAAGCGATTCCAGAGAGTCCGGCTGCCGATGCTCCTGTCTCCGAAACCGATCCGGCTGCTGTTGAAGCGGGACGCGACGCGTCCGCCAGGCTCGCGCGGGGAGTGTTGGAGGCACGCATGGAACAAACGCTAGCTGCATTGGGAGAGTCCTCTGAAGCCCCTTCGGCCACTCGCCGCCAGGGCCATCTAGCGCTGCTCAAGCGCTGGTACTACCGTCCTGAAGCCCGGCGCAGCGGCGAGATCTTCTTTCCGGAGGCCGAAGGTCGCTGGCCGGTGAAGGCCCTGTTGCGCGGAGTCGGGCGAGTCGCTGCAAAGATGCTGGCGGCTGCGGGCCATGCAGGGTAAGCTGTTCAGGAAAAGCAAACCCATGGCTACCCGCAAGTCCATCCGCTCGATGCTCGCCGTTGGCAGCCACCGCATCTCCAGTGGCCGCACGGCAGAGGTAGTCGAGCTTGTCCGAGCCGATCCAAAGAGAGCGGGTCAATTGCTGGAGTGCCTTTGGGACGAGGAACCAGCCGTCGCGATGCGGGCGGCCGGCGCGCTGGAGAAGCTGACACGACGCAATCCCTCGGCGCCTGACCCGGTGAGGGAGTGTCTGCTCGCGACGCTTCAGCGCTCGTGGAAGATGCCCCTGGTCGGATTGCTCGCAGAGGCCACGGAGAACAAGTTGCGATGGAGTCTGGCGGCAACGGTCCCGCGACTTCGATTGACGCGCTCAGAGTGTGAGCAAGTGGCAGAGATGCTCAAATCCTGTCTTGAGGATCGAAGCTCGATCGTCAAGACCTGCGCGCTGCAGGGGCTGGCCGACCTCGCCCGCCAGAACGGCTCGCTGCTCCCGGAGATCATTGACCTATTACGCATTCACAGCCGCTCGGGAACCCCGGCCATGCGGGCGCGCGGGCGGATGCTGCTGAAGCAGTTGGAGACAGCACGGGCGAAGAGTTTCACTGAATTCATATCGGGAGACTCCCATACCGGGAAGCTTTTGGCATAAGCCTCGCGGGAGCCGACACAATTTCGCGGCAGATCTCGAGTCTCTCACGCCTACACTTTCCCCAATGAATCGTTCCATGCATCTGGTTCCGCGTCCCACGCGACAGGCTGTGCGCGTGGATCTTCACGGCATGTGCGACCGGGCAATTGCGTTTCATCAGCGCGGGCACCTGGCCGAGGCGGAACGAATTTACCGACAGATTCTGGAGCTTGATCCGCACCACGCCGACAGCCTGCACCTGTTGGGAGTGATGGCCCATCAGGTGGGCCGCGACGAGATTGCTGTCGGATTGATCCGCAAGGCGATTGCTTCGGACAAGCGGCCGGCGGCCTACTACTCGAATCTGGGCACGGCGTATCAGGCATTGGGCAAATTCGACGAGGCCGCGGCTTGTTATGAGCGGGCACTGGCCCGCAATCCAGAGCTGGCCGAGGCGCAGATGAACCTTGGAGCTGTGCTTGAAGCCCAGGGAAAACACGATCTGGCCGAGGTGCGTCTCCGGGAGGTGTTGGCGCTGCGCCCTGATCTGGCCGAAGTTCACATCAACCTTGGGAACATGATGCAAACGCAAGGCCGGCTGGATGAGGCGCTGGCCAGCCACGAGCGCGCGATAGCTCTCAAGCCGGATTTTGCAGAGGCGCACTTCAACCATGCGAATGCGCTGCTGGCTCTGGGCCGGCTCGACGAGGCGGTCGCGGGCTACAAGCGGGCGACTGGCCTAGAGCCGGAAATGGCTGAAGCGCATGGCAACCTGGCAAATACGCTTCTGGCTCAGGGAAGGTTGGATGAAGCAGAGGCTTGTTATGGGCAGGCGCTTGCACTGAAACCGAACTACGCTGAAGGCCACTACAACTTGGGAAATCTGCGACAGGCGCAGGGATACTTGGATCAGGCGGCGGCCTGTTACGAGCGGGCCATACAACTAAAGCCGCAATTGCCCGAGGCGCACTATAACCTTGGCAACACGCTTCATATGCTCGACCGGCTCGAGGAGGCAGCGGCCAGCTTTGAGCGGGCACTGGCTCTGCGGCCCCAGTACGCGGAGGCGCACTATAACAGGGGCTGCATTCTCGAAGAATTAGGTCAGCTCGATCAAGCGCTGGCTTCGATCGCGCGAGCGCTCCAGATCAAGCCCGACTACCCGCAAGCGCGATTCGGCCAGGCATTGGCTCAGCTCCGCAACGGCGACTTCGCTACCGGCTGGCGCAACTATGAGAGCCGCTGGGAGTCTCCCGATCATGACACGCCGAGGCGCAATTATGCTCAGCCGCCGTGGACCGGGGAGAAGCTGAACTGCGGCCGGCTACTGCTATGGGGAGAGCAGGGGGTTGGCGACGAGATTCAGTTTGCAGGGCTGATTGCAGAGGCTGTACGCACAGGGAACCGGATTGTGCTCGATTGCGATGCACGGCTCAAGTCTCTCTTGTTGAGGTCCTTTCCCGAGATCGAGGTGGTTTCGGGTTGCGGTCCCGCCGAGGCGGCGAACATGAATATTGCTGCGCAACTGCCAACCGCGAGTCTTCCCGGGCTCTTCAGAAGATCAGAGAAAGCATTTGCCGCTGGAAGCCCGCATTACCTTCGAGCGAATTCGATGGAGCGACAGCGCTTTCGCTCGCGTTACGGCGACGGCAGACGATTGATTGGGCTGGCGTGGCACACTCGGAATCAAAAGACCGGCCGCAAACGATCCATCGGCCTTGCGAGCTTTGCTCCGCTCTTTGCAATCTCCAGCATCCGCTGGATCAGCCTGCAATACGGCGATTTTGACGAGCTCGAAGAGCAGACCAGGGCGGCCAATGCGCCCCTGCTCATCGACCGCACCGTCGATCAGTTTGCGGACCTGGACCGTTTTGCGGCGCAGGTCGCGGCGATGGACCAGGTCATCACAATCGACAACTCGACGGCGCATCTGGCCGGGGCCTTGGGGCTTCCGGTCTGGCTGTTGCTGCAATGTGCCGCTGACTGGCGCTGGATGGAAAAGCGGACAGACAGTCCGTGGTACCCAACGATGCGCCTCTTTCGCCAGCCGAAGATCGGCGACTGGGAATCGGTCGTTCAGAGCGTCATGACGGCTCTCTGAGTTCTTGTTCGACAGGACGAGCTTTGATGCCTGACGTAGGTTGGTGCGCCGAAGCGGCTGGCATGTGGCACAATCTGGCTCGTGGTCTCCAGAGACTCGGGCTGCTTCGCGCTGATACACTGGCCCTGCTAGGAGATTCGTCCCAAAGGCCCATGGTAGAACTGCTTCCATCCATTCTTTCGGCTGATTTTGCCCACTTGGCCGACCAGGTTGCCGCGGCCGAGCGCGGCGGTGGCACGGTCATCCATGTTGATGTCATGGACGGCCATTTCGTGCCCAACATTACGCTCGGGCCACCTGTAGTGAAAAGCCTGCGCAAGGCGACGAAGCTGCCGTTGGACTGCCACCTGATGATCGAGAATCCGGACGAATTCACCCCCGCCTTTGCCGATGCTGGGGCCAACTGGGTCAGCGTCCACTACGAGGCCTGCCGCCATCTGCACCGTTCGCTCGAGCTGATCGCCCAGCACGGCATGAAGGCGGGGGTGGTGATCAACCCGGCGACGCGGGTCGATTTGCTGATCGATATTCTCCCCATGGTTCACCACGTTTTGGTGATGAGCGTGAATCCGGGCTTTGGCGGGCAGCAATTTATTGAGTTCTCGCTGGAGAAGATCCGGCGGCTGGCCGCTTTGCGCAAGGAGCTGGGGCTGGCATTTAGAATCGAAGTGGACGGCGGAGTGGCTCACGACACGGTGACACGGATCGTCCAAGCTGGAGCGGAGCTGCTTGTGGCCGGAAATGCCGTCTTCGGAGCTGGACACCCGGAAGAGGATGCGCACGATCTGCTGGCGGCTGCACTTGAGGCCGCAGGCCAATAGCCGGATAGAAGCAAACGAGATTTTAGAGTCTTGGGGAAGAGGTTCGCAGCCTGTCGACGGGCAGCGGCCGCAATGAGGAAATATGAACCGGTTGACGTTGAAGATCACCGCGGTTATTCTGGCGGTTCTTATGATGGGCGGCGTGGCTGTTCAGGCCAGGGAGAAGCAGCCCAAAAAGAAGAAGAATGAGGACTTGAGCGCCAACCCGCTGGCGAAGTTGAACTCCAAGCAGCCCGACAAGGAGCTCTACGACAAGGCGATGTACGCCATGAAGAAGGGCCGCTTCGACATCTGCCGGCTTGACCTGCAGACCATGCTCAACACCTATCCCGACTCCGAGTACCGGATGCGCGCCAAGCTTGCCGTGGGCGACAGCTGGTTCAAGGAGGGCGGCACTGCGGCTCTGACCCAGGCCGAAGCTGAGTACAAGGACTTCATCACCTTCTTCCCCAATGCTCCTGAGGCAGCCGAGGCGCAGATGAAGGTCGGCGACATCTACTACCAGCAGATGGAGAAGCCGGACCGCGACTACACCAACGCCCAGAATGCCGAGCGTGAGTATCGGACGATGATCAATATGTTCCCCGATTCGTCCTTGATCCCCCGCGCCAAGCAGAAGCTGCGTGATGTGCAGGAGGTTCTGGCCGAGCGCGAGACCGAGATCGGTCTCTACTATGGGAGCCAGGAAAACTTCCCCGCGGCCATTGCACGCCTTGAAACAGTCGTCGACACGTATCCGCTCTATTCCAAGAGCGATCAGGCTTTGCTGGGCATCGGCGACGCCTATGCAGGAGAGGCCCGTTTCTTTCAAAACCAGTCCAAGGTGTCCAGCGCCATCAGAGAGAGGCTCCGTGCTGCCTATCAGGACCGGGCGGCCGAAGCCTATACCAAGGTGATCACCCGCTACCCGATGGCTCCTCATGTTGAGGATGCCCGCGACCGGCTGGTCGCTATGAATCGCCCCGTTCCCGAAGCGACCGAAGCCGCGATTGCCGAGAACGACTCAGAGGAGAAGAGCCGCAAACGGGTGGAATTTGTCGATAAGACCTTTGGCATCATCAAGCACGGGCCCACTGTTGTCGAGGCCGTCCATGTGGGCGAGCCCAGCCTGGACGATCCCAAGCGCACACTCGCGCCCGATGTGTCCAAGGAGAACGCCGCGCTCATCAACGCCGCCATCAGCGCCGGCAACCCTGAGGCTTCGTCCCCTGGAACGATCAAGCCCACCGGCCCGAATGAGCCGCCTCGCAGTGACCAGCCGTCTCAGGCGCCGCTTCAGCTTGAGAAGCCAGAGGGTAGCACAGGTGTGGGCGTCCAGATTGTGAATGCACCGAATGCTCCGGCACCCGATCCCAGCGCCGTCGTCAAGGCTGTGGGTCCGGCCGATACCACGCTGCCGGCCGCTGAAAAACCGGCCGAGGCTCCCGACCAGGTCAATGACGTCAAGCCCGGCTCGAACCCGACGGCGGCAGCCAACCGGGCCGATGTTAAGAAACCAAACGCCGATCTGGGTGACGAATCCTCAAGCAAGAAGAAAAAGAAGAAGGGGCTCTCGAAGCTGAACCCGTTCTAATCACTGCACAGCTTGCAAACAAGGCCGTACCCATGATCCGGGGTGCGGCCTTTGTTTTGGCGCTCTACCGACCGATCCTGCGGAATTCTCACCGGCGCCCATCTGGTAAAGTGAGGGATGGTCCCCTCGCTCGAAACCCTCACCTGAAGAGGTCTTTGCGCAGTCCATCGGGGGCTCGGATTGAAACCCCTATGCCCCACGAACTGCCAAAAGCCTACGACCCCTCCGCCATTGAAGACCACTGGGCGGAGTACTGGGTGCGCGAAAAGCTTTTTGCGCAACCTACTCCGTCTGCCGATGCCGCCGAGCAAGACGATCCCTTCACGATCTTGCTGCCGCCGCCCAATGTGACGGGCAACTTGCACATGGGCCACATGTTTGAGCACACGGAGAGCGACATCCTCATCCGCTGGCGGCGCATGTGCGGTGATCGGGTGCTGTGGGTGCCGGGGACAGATCACGCCGGCATCGCAACGCAGATGCTGGTCGAGCGCCAGCTCACCACCGAAGGCAAATCGCGCCAGCAGCTTGGCCGCGAGGCCTTTGTCGAGCGCGTCTGGGAGTGGCGCCGTCACTATGGCGGCGCGATCCTCGGCCAGATGAAGCGGCTTGGCGCGTCGGTGGATTGGGAGCGTGAATACTTCACGATGGACGAGAGGCTCTCGGTTGCAGTGCGCGAGGCCTTCGTCCGCCTACATGAACAAAATCTAATTTACCGCGGCGCATATATCGTAAATTGGTGTCCGCGTTGTCAGACGGCGATAAGTGACTTAGAAGTGTTCCACGAGGAACAAAAAGGCCACTTATGGGAGATACGTTACCCAGTTATCGATGAGTTAGGCAAAGATACAGGCGAGTTTCTAACTGTTGCGACGACGCGGCCCGAGACGATGCTTGGCGATGTGGCCGTCGCGATTCATCCTGAAGATGAACGCTATCTCCATCTACACGGAAAGAAGCTTCGCCTGCCGTTGATGAATCGCGAGATTCCTATCATCCTCGACGAGTGGGTCAGTCGCGACTTCGGCACCGGCGCGGTGAAGGTAACTCCGGCACACGATCCCAACGACTTTGCGCTGGGCGAGCGTCATCATCTGGCGTCGATCAACATCATGGACGACGAGGGCCGGATCAACGGCGAAGGCGGTGCGTATGCCGGCCTCGACCGTTATGTTGCGCGCAAGAAGATCGTCGCCGAGTTAGAAGAGCAAGGTTTGCTCGCGGGGATCAAAGACCACGTCAATAACGTAGGTCACTGCGATCGTTGCAAGACTACCGTCGAGCCGAGGCTTTCAACGCAATGGTTTATTAAGATTCAACCGCTGGCTGATAAGGCGATTGCGGCGGTGAAGCCGGATTTTCAGGGTAATAAGGCGACTCGCATCGTTCCTGAGCAGTACGAGAAGGTTTACCTCGAGTGGATGGAGAACATTCACGACTGGTGTATTTCGCGCCAGCTTTGGTGGGGACATAGGATACCCGCCTGGCACTGCGCGAATTGCCACAAGATGACCGTCGCCCGCGAAGACCCCACCGCATGCGCTCATTGCGGCTCTGCGATGCTCACGCAGGAGACCGATGTGCTCGACACGTGGTTCTCCTCGGGTCTGCTGCCGGTTTCGGTCTTCGGCTGGCCGAGTATCACCGAGGAGAATCGCGGTGATTTCGACGCTTTTTATCCGACCAGTCTCTTAGTCACCGGCTTCGACATACTCTTTTTCTGGGTCGCGCGCATGATCATGTTCGGCTGCTGGTTCTCGGTCGATGTACCGATGCCCGATGGCAGCCCGCGTCCGCTTGCCGAGTCAGTTCCCTTCCGCGAAGTCTATATCCACGCCTTGGTGCGTGATGCCAACCGTGAGAAGATGTCGAAGACCAAAGGGAACGTCGTCGATCCGATCGAAATCGTGACGCAATATGGCACCGATGCGGTCAGATTCACGCTGGCCTCGATGGCCTCGCCCGGCACGGACATTGCCTTCAACGTGGCCCGCACTGAGGGCTACCGGGCCTTTGCCAACAAGATCTGGAATGCCGCGCGCTTTCTCTTCATGAATGTGGATCGCGCCGCCGAGATTGGAATCACGGTCGATCCGGCCGTGCTGGGTGCGATGCCAGTGGCTCCAAACGGTGCGCCTCTTGAGGCTCGCTGGATCGTGGCCGAGTTGAACGCTACCGCGGCCAAGGTGAACCAATCGCTTGAAAACTACCGCTTTGACGACGCGGCTAACTCGATTTATCAATTCTTCTGGGGAAGTTTCTGCGATTGGTATTTGGAAATCGTCAAACTGCGACTCGACTTTTCAGAATCGGCAGACAAGACACAGACTAAAGCGGCGCTCACAACGTTGGTGAGCGTCTTCGAGGCTTCGTTGCGATTGTTGTCGCCGATTATGCCGTTTTTGACGGAAGAGCTTTGGCACGCGGTCTACGATGGTAACCCGCCAGCTAAGTCAATCGCCCTGGCAAGTTATCCGGAGGGCGAAGAGCATATCGATGACGTGGCCCTGATCGATATGGGCATTTTGCAGAGCCTCATCGTCGAGGTTCGCGCGTTGCGCAAAGAGATTGGCGTCGAAGAGAAGGCCTCGACTCCGGTCGAGGTGCGCATCGACGCCGGAATGCAGAGTGTTCTCAAGGCAAACATTGCGTTAGTCGAACGCCTGGCACGCGTCAGCGAGCTTCGTATCGTCGATCAGATTACTGCCGGGCTCTCGAAGCATTCGACATTCAACTTCGATGTTGCTGTCGTCTACGAGAAGAAGGTCGACGTTGCCGTCGAGCGCGAACGGTTGACAAAAGAGATTGCCAAGTATGAGAAGGGTCTAATGTCAGCCGAGCGGCAGTTAGGTAACGAGAGCTTTCTCGCTAAAGCCCCGGCCCAAGTTGTCGAAGGGCTGAAGAAGCAGGCCGCAGAGATGCGAAGATTGCTTGATAAGGCGCGTGGCGACCTCGACGCATTGCCTCCGGAGTGAGCAAGGGAAGCTAGGCCATGCCCTGTGACTGCGATCAATGCCGCCAGCACTGCATGACGCTCGGCCTAGATCTTTTCGCACCGTCGAAGGCGGCCATTCGCAAGGCCTATCGCGAAGCAGCAAAACGCTGGCATCCCGACCGTTTTGAAAAACAACCGCATCTGCGCTCTCAGGCGGAGGAGAAGTTCAAGCAGATTCAGGCTGCATACGAGGCACTTACAAAGCACAGTGCAACCCCGGTGGCGTTGCCGGTTGAAGATGCGGTTGCCGGACCAGCTGCACCACCCTCTACCAGACGACCCCCACCACCCCCCATCTCATTTGGCGGCGCGCCCGGCTGCCTCGTTGGGCCGCACTTTGCTGCCCCTATCGAAAAGATGATCGCCGAGTTTCGGCCAACACTCGAGACGATCCTTGCCATCGTCGACCTTGAGGGCCCCAACTCCGAGAACGGCGGATTCTCTCAATTCCTCCTCTTGGCCAGCGAGGGAATCATGATGCGGGACTCCCGCCAGATCGTTTCTCTGCTCTGGTATGCTGACTTGGGGGAGATCAAGCTTGTCGACCGTCGCAAGAATGGCAAGCCCAGTCTTTGGCAAGAGATCGCCGACAGTCTACACGGCAACCGGTCGAACTACTCGCTTCAGATCTACCGGCGAAACGGTGCTCACTTTTACTCCGTCTCGGGACCGGTGGATGACAATGTTAAGACGATTATTTATAAATTCCTAATGCGCCAAAAGATCCAAACGCACCCTTAAACGGGAAGAGAAGGACCCGTCGGCCGGAAGGGCAACAGCATCGACGCACCTCCGAACCGGGGTTCAGTTGAAGATAAGGCCACGGTCCGCACTGGAAGGAAGATTAGCTATGTCTTGTGAATGCGCTAAATGCCGAGAGCACTATAAGACGCTTGGCTTTATGTTCGGGTTACCGTCGGAATCCGAGATTGAGAACTCCTATCACGAGCTGGTCAAGCAATGGCATCCCGATCTCTATGAAAACTACGCCAGTTTGCGAGCGGATGCCGAAGAGCACTTCAAGCAGATTCAAATCGCTTACCGCGAGTTGAATGAGCACAACGCTGTATCAACGGCGGAAGCGCCCGTGAAACGAGCCGTCGTCGAGACACCCAGTGTGGTCGTTCAGCCAAAAGAGGAGTCGCCGGCTATCTCCTTTAGCGATGCCCCCGGCTGCCTGACGGCCAAGCACTTCACCGAGCAGATTCAAGAGATGGTCGCTCCCCACCTGGGCAGGCTTGGACTGGCGGTGGCTATTGTCGATCTGAGCGGCAACCGCTCGCGCCCAACCTACTCGCATTTCTTTCTCCTGGCCAGTCGAGGAATCATGGTGCGTGACGGCCGTGGAATCATATCGGTCCTCTGGTATACCGACATGGGAGAGGTCAATCTGATTGACCGGAACAAGGGTGGGAAGCAGAGCACCTGGCAGAAGCTCATCTCGGGGACCCAGCCAGGTTACGAGCTCCAGGTTTACCGCAGTAACGGAGCTCTCTTTCAGGCCGTCTCCAACCATGCGGATGACAGCGTGAAGACGGCTCTTTATAACTTTCTATTGCAGCAGAAGGCGCAGGCGCATCCCTGAGCGGACGAAAAAGGAAGCATGGACTGGAAGAGCAGCAGTTTAGACGCGTTATTGGAGCGAGCCCTGATCGAAGACAAGGCCGCCAGCGACATTACGACCAATCTGACGATCGACGCCGCCCTGCAGGCGACGGGCTCCATTGTCGCTCGGCAAGAGATGGTCGTTTGCGGGCTGGGCGCGGTGCCGCGATTGCTGGAGATCTATGCCCGTCTCGACAAGCGCGCCTTCGCGCAGAGACGCTTCGAGGTTGTGAGTCATCCTGAGATCTTCGATGGCGTGCGCGTTCACGATGGGCAGGTTCTGGCCGTCATTCGCCACAATGCGCGCGTGCTGTTGAGCTGCGAGCGCGTGATTCTTAATCTGATGCAGCATCTCAGCGGCATTGCTACTCTGACGCGGCGATTTGTCGATGCCATTGAGGGAACGCACGCCCGCGTGCTCGACACACGCAAGACCGTGCCGGGGTTGCGGGCGCTAGAAAAATACGCCGTTCAATGCGGCGGAGGAACGAATCATCGCCTCGACCTGGCCAGCGGCGTTCTGATCAAGAACAACCACATCTCGCTGGGCGGAGGGCTGCCAGCCGTGCTCGCACGAGCGCTTGAGAAGCGCAAAAAGGGCCAGCGCGTTCAGGTGGAGGCGCGGTCGGCACGGGAGCTTGAAGAGGCTCTCAAATACGGAGCAGAGGCGATTCTGCTGGACAATATGACACCCGCCGAGGTGAAACGGTCAGTGGATCGGATCAAGAAGGCGGGGCGCGCGACGGAAGGCAGTGAGCCGCGCTCGATACCTACCGAGGCTTCAGGCGGCATCGTGCTTGAGAATATCCGCGCCTATGCTGAATCCGGCGTGGACTTTATCAGTGTTGGCGCGCTGACCCACTCGGCCAAGGCAGCCGACATCTCAATGCGCATCACGGCGGAGACGGCTTAGCCGTGTGCGAAGCCTCGCTGGACCTGTTCGACCTGGCCGCATTGGAAACAGGTTTGGCCGGGACGATCTTTGCGGGTAGGCTGCATTTCTCTCCGGTCACCGACTCCACCAACTCAGCCGCTCTTGAAGCCGCTCGCAACAGCGCGCCGCACGGTTCGGTTTACCTTGCCGATGAGCAGCTGGCGGGTCGCGGACGCGGCGGCCATGAATGGCAGTCGGTGGCCGGCGAAGGGCTTTATGTGAGCGCTCTGCTGAGACCCGAGATCCCCGCCGCTCGCTTGCCGCTGCTTCCGCTGGTTGCGGGACTGGCAGCTGCGGAGGCCATTCGTTCCGTCGCCGCTCTAGACGTTGATCTTCGTTGGCCCAACGACCTGCTGATCGGCGAGCGGAAGGTTGGGGGAATCCTGGTCGAGTCGAAGATCGAGCGCTCGCAAGCCGGTTTTGCCGTCGCGGGGATTGGCATCAACGTCCACCAACGCAGCTTCGATCCTGGGCTCTCCACGCAGGCGACTTCGCTCGATCTTGAGACCCGGCGGAGCATTTCACGTCAGCGCCTGCTCGTTGCCCTGCTAGAATCGCTGGAGCATGAGACGCAATGTCTGCGCGATCCGGCTTCGGTGGCGATGATTCCCGCGCGCGTTGAGAGCGCCTCGACCTGGATTCGAGGACGGCGGGTCGAGGTGCATGGGCCCCAGGCCTGCACGGGAGTGACTGCCGGCCTCGATCGCAATGGATTTCTGCAGGTATTGACCGCGGAAGGCACGGTCACGATTCAAACCGGCGGGATTCGCTCTGCAAAGATAGGCTGAGAAGAGAATGCTGTTAGCGATCGATGTGGGCAATACGAATACGGTGCTGGGCATCTATCGGCTCGATGGCGAAAGGCCGGAGCTGACTGCTCACTGGCGCGTCACGACGCACCGCTCGCAGACGGCCGACGAGTACGGTGTGCTCTTTGTGAATCTCTTCGAGATGAACGGCATGGCGCCGAGCCAGGTGCATCACATCATCATTTCGTCTGTCGTGCCACCCGTAGAGGGTACGCTGCGACAGGTCTGCGAGACGTATTTTCATCTGCAGCCGATCTTTGTCGAGCCGGGGATCAAGACGGGAATGCCGGTGCTGGTCGACAGCCCTGCGGAGCTCGGCGCGGACCGGCTGGTGAATGCCATCGCTGCCTTCGAGCGCTACGGCGGCCCGTGTATCGTGGTGGACTTCGGCACGGCGACGACCTTTGATGTGATCTCAGCGAAGGGCGAGTACCTGGGCGGAGCCATCGCACCGGGACTGGGCATCAGTGCCGATGCGCTCTTTTCGCGCGCTGCGCGCCTGAGCCGCGTCGACATCAAGCGGCCGGCCAGGGTCATCGGGACAAATACTGTTACGCATCTGCAGACCGGCCTTTACTACGGCTACATCGGCTTGGTGGATGGCATTCTGGAGCGCATCATCGCCGAGCTGGGTGAGAAGCCGCAGGTCATTGCAACCGGCGGACTGGCGCGCCAGATCTCAGAAGACTCGCGTTACATTGCCGAGATCGACGACATGCTCACCCTCGATGGCCTGCTGATCCTCTATGAGCGCAACCGTGTGGTCAAGCCGCGCGGCAAAGCGCATTGAGGCGCGGGGCGTGCTGAACTACTTCAACTACTTCACCGAGATCGAGGAGCGCTTTCAGCGGCGGCGCGGATCGCTGCTGCTGCTCTCGACGCTCGATTGGGCGCTGATCGAGACATGGCGCGAGGCGGGCATTCCGCTGGAGGCGGTGCTGCGCGGCATTGATGCGGCCTTTGATAAATATGAGGCTCGGCAAAAGCGTGGGCGAATGCGCCGCGTCAACGGCCTGGCCTGGTGCGCGCAGGCGGTGATGCAAGCCGCGGAAGAAATGCGAGAGGCAGCGGCCGGCACGGCCACAGCCGCGACTGCCAGTGCGGCCGAATCCGGTTTTGAGCATGAACGCGTGGCCGTGCACCTCGAGACTGCCGCTGCGGCGCTCGATGCGTCTGCGGTGGCTGCGGAAGCCTGCACGGCAACGGCGACACGACTGCGCGCGCTGGCCACCGAAACGCGGGCGGCGGAGACAAGAGACGCGGCGGCACGCAATCTGGAAGCGCTCGAACGCACGCTCACCGTTCTAGAAGAGAGGCTCTTTGCCGCATTGACCGCTGCTGCTCCCGAGGAGTTACTCGTGGGCTTGAAGGAGCACGCGGCGCGCGAATTGGCGCCCTATCGCAGCCGCATGGGGGCTGTGCAGTTGAGGCAGGTGGAGCGGCAGTTCGTGCAGAAGCAGCTGCTGGTGAACTACAACCTGCCGCGGTTGAGCCTTTTTTATATGAGCCAGCAATGAAGCGACCGAAAGGACAATCCGGAAGGTCGCGGCGCGATGAGATTCTGGCTACCGACCCTAGCCGCAAAAACAAAGACGCGGCGAGGGTCGGGCACCCGAGCATTCTCCAGCCCGTCGAAACCAAGCTTGTCGAGATCGAGAAGCCTGTCTATGGTGGAGCGTTTCTGGCGCGGGTCGAGGGCAAGTCTGTCTTTGTGCCGCTCACGCTGCCGGGCGAGCAGACGCGGGTGCGCATCGTCGAGAGCAAGCCAAGCTACGCGCATGCCGAGGTCGAGGAGATACTTCGAGTTGCTCCGGAACGCATAGCGCCGGCCTGCCCGCACTTCGGCGCCTGCGGGGGATGCCACTATCAACACACAGACTATGCAACCCAACTGGGCTTTAAGCAAGCGATTTTGCGCGAGACGCTGGAACGCGGCGGCGTTCGAGTGCCCGGAGAGATTTCCTTGCTGGCCGGCGAGCCCTGGGCCTATCGCAATCGCATTCGTCTCGCCTTTGATGCGGAGGGCAACGTGGGCTATCGCGGCCGCCACTCTCATGCGGTGGTCCCCGTGCGCGAGTGCCCCATTGCCGCGCCGCTGTTGGTCAACGCTGTCCGGGCCTTTGCAGAGCTTGTGCGCGAGTTTGCGCCAGCACTGAAGCCGACGGGGACCGCGCTCTTTTGTGATGCCGGCGAATCGGCAATGCTGGCGAGTGTCTTCATCTCCAATTCTGCGAAGCTTCATTTCGACGCGCTGGCACAGGCTTTCCGTGAGCGTATTCCCGCTCTCAGCGGAATGGAGCTTCTCGTCGAAGGTCGCGCGGGACAGCAGTCACGGACGATTGCCCGATGGGGCGCTCCTTCGCTTGTCTACTCGGCCGCCGGCTTCGAATACCGGGTAGATCACGGCGCATTCTTCCAGGTGAACCGCCGGTTGGTGGATGGCCTGGTCGAGCAGGTGGTCTCGGATCACGGAGGCAAGCTGGCCTGGGATCTCTTCGCTGGTGTTGGCCTCTTCGCACGACGGCTTACACAGCGATTCGAGCAAGTCGTCGCCGTCGAGTCGGCGCCTTCGGCAACGGCGGCTTTGGCGGCAAATCTCGACGGCTCGGGTGGAAGGGTTGTCGGCGCGGAGACACTTTCATTTCTGAGACGAGACCGCAGCGGCCAGCGACCGGATGTCATCGTCGCAGACCCGCCGCGCACTGGCCTGGGAGCGGAGACCTGCGTGCTGCTCTCCGCGGTTGCGGCTCCGGCTTTGGTTTATGTCTCTTGCGACCCAACGACTCTGGCCCGCGATCTCCGTGGGTTGATCGGCTCAGGCTACGCGATCCAGTCGATCATGCTCGCAGACCTCTTTCCCCAGACCTTTCACATCGAGACAGTGGTCCATTTGCGTCGCGCCTGATAGCCTTGAGGGCCAGAACAGCTTTCCAGTTTCCACGCGATGCAATCCGGCTCTCTCACCATCGGGCAGGTCACAACCGCTCCCGCCAAAGCAGCCTCTGGCGCGATTCAGCTCCCGCTTTTTCACGCGGCCTGGCTATTCGCTGCCGGGGTTGCGGCTTCCCGATTGTTCTGGCTGCCTTCCAGTCTCGTACTCGCGGCACTTGCGGCGCTAGCCGTCTTGTGTGGCATAGCCGCCTATCGGGCGCAACGGGTCGCCTGGCTGCCACTCGCGCTCCTGTGGATTCTGCTCGGGGCATGGTGCGCCTGGATGGAGCCGCGGCCGGCCCCAGCCCCAGCGCTGGCGGCGCTCTCTGACGGGCTGATGCGCACCGTGGAGGGAACGGTCGTCGATGCGGGGCCGATGCGCGGTGAAACTGAGCAGAACCTCGATCAGCCCGCATCGGGCATGCAGCAGCTTCAGCAGCCCTCGCAGCGCATAGACCTGCGTGTATCCGGCCTGGAGTTGGTCACCGACACTGAAGATGCGCAGGCTCCCGTCTCGGGCGGCGTGCGGCTAATCGTTCGCTGGCCTAAAGGTCCGGCGGACCTCAAGCCGTTTCAGTGTGGCGAGCAAGTGCGTGCAGTGGTTCGACTGCTGCAGCCCGAGGTCTATCGCGATCCCGGCGTCTGGAGCCGCGAGGAGTTCCTGCTCGATCAGGGAATTACCTCGACGGCCACAGTGGACATCTTTCAGATGGAACGCCTCGGGCGTACCCCCGGAGCCTTTCCAGGCTGCCGTCTGGCCTCTCTGCAACGCGCTACCAGCCTCCGGCTGATGGCTCTACCAGCCGCGATGCGCAGCCTGCCCGCCTCGCTGCGCCTCTCAGAAGACGACGCAGTCATGCTGGCCGCCATGGTCACCGGTGACCGTACCTCGCTCAGCCACTCGTTGCGTGTCGGTTTTGAACGGACCGGCTCCTTTCACATGCTGGTGGTCTCGGGCTTTCACCTGGCGATTGTGGCCGGATGCATCCTCTGGTTGGCCAAGAAGCTCGGACTCCCGCGCGTGCCGGCTACGCTCGTCACCATTCTTGCCTCCTTCGGCTACGCGTTCTTTACGGGCTTTGCCACGCCGGTTGAGCGATCGCTCTTCATGGTTACCCTTTACCTGCTTGGACGGCTGCTCTACCGTGAGCGCGCTGCAATGAACACCATCGGCTTTGCAGCGCTATGCCTGCTGGCTGCCAGTCCGCGCAGCCTCTTCGATTCAAGCTTTCAGATGACGCTGCTTGCGGTTGCCGCAATTGGCGGTATTGCAGCTCCGCTGCTCCAAAGCACGATTCATCCTTATCTGGCGGCTTCGCGCGATCTGCGTCTCATTGCTCTGGACGTGAAGCTGGCTCCAGCTCTGGCCCAATTCCGCGTCATTCTTCGGATGATTGCAACGGCTCTGCAGAGTGCGGCTGCAGGACGGTTCGCCGGCCGCTTGGCATGGCGTCTCTTTCCCTTCGTGGTGCGCGTCTCTCTCCGAGCGTTAGAGCTACTGGTCGTCTCCTGCGTAGTGGAACTGGCCATGGCATTGCCCATGGCTCTTTACTTCCATCGCATCACCGTCTTCGCTCTTCCGGTGAATCTCCTCATTGTTCCCCTTTTGTTGATCCTGATGCCTGCCGCCCTGGTGACGCTGCTGGTGCTGGTTGTCTGGCCGCCAGCCGCACTGCTCCCGGCGATGATCGTGGCGGTCTTGCTGCACATCGGCGCCGGGCTGGTGCGCCTGTTTGGTTCGATGGCCTGGGGCGATCTCCGGATACCCGCGCCTTCGCTTTGGCAGTCACTTGCCTTCTGCGTGCTGTTCGCAGCTGCCATGGCTCTGGCGCGAAGTGGAGGTCGCTGGCTTTGCCGCGCCGCATGGGCCGCTCTGCTGCTTGCTGCTCTGATCGCCGTCGCGCCGCGACCGGTCGATCACCCGCGCGGCGCGCTGTTTGTGGAGGCTATCGACGTGGGGCAGGGTGACAGCATCCTGCTGATCGCTCCCGACGGCAAGACGATGCTGGTCGATGGCGGAGGCTTCGGAGGCGGACCGCATCAAGCGCCTCAGGACTACGACATCGGCGAAGAGGTCGTCTCAGAGGTGCTTTGGTCGCGTGGAATTCGCCGGCTCGACGTGGTCGTTTTGAGCCACGCGCACTCCGACCACATGGGCGGACTGCCCGCCGTGCTGCGCAACTTTCACCCTACCGAGCTGTGGGTGGGCAACAACCCGCGCTTCGGCGCTTATAACGAGCTGCTCGACGAGGCTGCTAGCCTCCATGTCAGCGTCCGCTCACTGCGTGCCGGTGACGCCCTGACCTTCGGTTCGACCCAGGTCGACGTGCTGGCGCCCTTCCGCAACTACCAGCCAGGCCCCGAGCCGACCAACAACGACTCGCTGGTGCTGCGTGTGGCTTATGAGGCGACCTCCGTTCTGTTGGAGGGCGATGCCGAGGCTCCCGTCGAAGACGCTATGCTGGCGGAGCCCGGCGTGGCCAGCACGCTGCTCAAAGTCGGTCACCATGGCAGCCTGACCTCCACTCGGCCCGAGTTTCTGAGCCGCGTTGCCCCCCAGTGGGCCGTGATCTCTTGCGGGCTTCGCAATCGCTATGGTCATCCGCGCATGGAGGTGCTGGAAGAGCTCGAAGCAGCCAGAGTCCGCACCTTCAGCACCGATGTCAATGGGGCCACTTGCTTCCGGCTCGATGGCAGGACGACGGCCCCGGATCTGGCTTGCGGCTGGCGGCAGACTCAATGAAGCTTCCAAGGCGTTAACTGCGCAGAATCCTCTCCGTCATCTACCCGAAATGGTTCCTCCTGGCACCGATCATGAATCAGTGCCGTTCATTTGGCCTATAATCCTTCGCAGAAATCAATCAGTTGCGGTGATGCTTCTAATTGGTGCATGCAACTGAGGAGGGCTGCTATGTTGAAACCGTTGCTGCTTGTTTCAGCGGTTGTGTTGCTTGGAGCTGCCGTTTCTACCACTTCTGTCTCAGCGACTCAGGATACTGCTGGCTCCGGCCTGAAAAACCCGGTGAAACCCACCGAGAAATCGCAGGCGCGCGCAAAGGAGATTTATTCGGTGGACTGCGTCGTCTGCCATGGAGAGACCGGCGACGGCAAGACCGATCTGGCCAAAGACATGCAACTGACGCTCGTGGATTGGAGGGATCCGAAGTCCCTGGCTGGCAAATCCGACGGGGATCTCTTCAACATCATCCGCAACGGCAAGGACAAGATGCCGCCCGAAGCCTCCGGCAGAGCCAAGGACGACGAGGTGTGGAATCTGATCATCTACATTCGCGGTCTGACGAAGCAACCGGCAACTGCCGCAGCGTCTGGCGCGACGAACTAGAAACGCATTCTCAAACCGAATTGGAACTGACGTTCGCGGTAGAAGTTCGTCGCATTCGCGTTCAGTGGTCGGCCAAAGGCGGTGGTGTTCGCCTTCAGGCCGGTGAGAAAGTTCAGCGTTGGCAGTTCGCCTTCGGTGCCGGGCTCGATGGTGTAGCCGGTGGTCTCAACTTCGGTTACATTCTGGTGATTGAGCAGGTTAAAGCTCTCCGCCAGAAGCTCCAACTGCCTCATGCTGCCAAGATCGAAGCGCTTGCTCAGGCGTAGATCAGCCTTCCAGGTGGCGGGGTAGCGATAGGTGTTGCGGCCGATGTTGTACTCGTGCCCGTCGCTGCCCTGACCATAGACCCGGTTGTCGCCCCCCGAGCCATTCATCCCCGGTCCTAAAGCGACGATGCTCTCGGTCCCGTTGATTGTCGACAGGAACTCCTCGGCCAGCGAGCCCGAGGTCCGCATGGTAAAGGGCATGCCGCCGCGGTAGTGTCCCACGCCGGACAACATCCAGCTATTCCCTAACCGCCCCGCCATTCCTCGCATCTTCCATGGCGCCTCATAGATCACCGTGACGCCCGCTGAATGGCGCATGTCCAGATTGCTGGTTCCGTATTCGAGGCCGAAATCATATGGGTCCAGAACATCGTTGCCAGCCACTTGCGAACTCTCGTTCGGGTTCCAGTCCATCGCGTGCGCATAGGTGTAGTGAGCGTTGAGGCTGAGGCCCCGGTGGCTCGAACGTGAGATCTTCACCGTACCAGCCGCATAGGTGGAGTTGGCGCGGCTCATGATCTGGGTGATCTGCTGGTAATTCGGATTGGGACGCCCAACGGTTCCTGCCGGCGAGTTCCACAATGCGTAAAAAGGGACCGTGATCTCGGCAGCCTTGATGGGTCCAGCGCCGGTTGCGTCTTTGACCGCGTAGGTGATGGTTTGGAACGACGCAGAGGCTAGGTTGGAATCGATGGAGACAGGCAGGAGTCGGCCCAGGCTCGCCATTGCGCTGGCGGTTATCTCGATGTGACCGGGCAACCTTTCTTCGATTGAAGCGATGCCTTGGTGCACTTCAGGGTTGTGGAAGGCCGGTGCAAACTCCACTGCTCCCGGTTTAATTACGCTGGCTGGGTCGCCTTGCAGAACATAGGGAAACGGCGGCGAATCGCTGGTGCCGGTGGAAGGGTTAAAGCCATCCTGTGGCGTGATGAAAAAATTCAAGTCGCCGTTGAGCGATCCCGTCTGGGTCAACGCAGTCTCAATCGCTGAGTTCTGAGTGCGGCCGAAGTAGATGCCGTAGCCCAGCCGCAGCAGTGGCCAATGGCTCTCACCGCTACCCACGGCCAGGCCCAACCGCGGAGCCCAGCTATTGCCCAGGCTAGGCAGCTTCTGCGTGAGCAGAAGGCCCGGATTCGAGAGACTCGCGATCGGCGGCGGTAGTTGTTCCCGCTCCCAGCGCAGGCCGGCAGAGAAGACGAGGAGCCTTCCAGGCTGCCATTGCGCGCTTCCATAGCCCGCCCATTCATTGGTGCTGAGGTGCCAATCGGCAGGACCGATAGTCTGCGAATAATCCGAGTAGCACGGCAGGCTTCCTAGGCCGCGCAGATTGTCTGATGAGTCGCGCCAGACTTTGCCTGTCTGATCGCAGTTGTGCTGATTCGTCGGGTCAAGTTCGCCCGACAGTCCGAACTGCTGAAAGACCAGCGCGTCGGAGATGAAGTTCTCGACGCTGGAGTAGACGTAGCTTCCCGTCTGGTTGCGCAGCAGAGAGGTCGCGTCAAAGTTGTGGCTGAGGTCGAAGCCAGCCTTCACCAGCAGCTTGCTATGAACCCAATCCACCAATTCCTGCGTTTGATAGGAGCGCTCGTCGGGATAGCTTCCCGCTCCAAACCGTGAGGGGTTGCCGATCGTGAAGCCATAACGGTTGTCCACGACGATCTGAGGCAACTGGCCCCAGGCATTGACGGGAAGCAGTGTCTGCTCAAAGGCGGAAGGAGTCTCCGGCGGCGCCTCCTCGAGATCGCCTCCCGCCGAGGTTTGGCTTACGATTAAGAGGTTCGGAGTCAGGAAGGCCTCCCAACGCCCCAGCAACCACTCCTCGTTGGCCTTGGTTGACCCGAAGCTGTGATTTCCGTAAGTCTCTGAAACTCTGGTCAATCCTCCGCCAGCGGCGTTCCAGTCGGCGCCGGTCGCCTCCAGTGTCAGGTGATTGCGCTCAGAGGCCTGCCAGTCAATGCGCCCGAAGCCGGTCCACTGCATCGACGTTCGCGGAGCGAGCCCGAGCAGGGAGTCAAGCGTCTCCAGCATCTTTGAGTATGCCGTAGTCACCTCTGCCGTCGGGCAATAGGGTTGCGTCCCTGGTGGTCCTTGCACCGTGTAACCGAGCCGGGCGCAGAGCGCCTGCATCTGATCGTTCGATGGCTGTGCGAAAAACTCATCCGGATGCTTCACTGTGGAGACTCCTGGATCGTTTCTCTCGGCGCCGTCAAGAGCTGCAAACCAGAAGAGCTTGTTGCGAAGAATCCGGCTTCCCGCACCGAGCCCCCACGTCGTCTCCCGGTCAGTAGGGGTGTAAGGCACTGAAGTGAAGACGGGAGTGGCTGTCACTGTAGCCGGCGCCGTCTCTTGAATAATTTGGGTCAATGGATTCTGCGCGCCCCAGTTGTTTTGACGATCGAAGATGAACCCCTGCCCATGCAGACTCTCGCTGCCGCGCTGAGTCTCCACGTTGATGCGCCCGCCAGCCGCCCGGGCCGCCTCGGCCTCCAGGTTTCCGGTCGCAGTCTCGACCGCGCGCACCGCCGCCTCGCTCACGGCGAATCCGTGCCCTCCAGCGCCCACCTGTGCGATTCCAGCTGGTTCTTCTCCGAAGGAGCCTTCTCCGGATGGGTTCGTCGAGCCGAAGGCAAGCTCCCTGCCGATGCCATCGACTGCCGTCGAGACTGGCTCGCTGCCCGCTCCCCGCAGAGAGATCTCCGCTTGGCCTCCCGCGGGAGCTGCGGATGTCGGTGCGCTGTCCAGCACGAAATCCTGCCAGTGGCGCCCCCGCACCGGCAGAGCCTGCAACTCTGTAGCGCTCATCGATGCGCCGACCGGGAGGGCGCTCTGCTGAGCGGCCGCTAAAACCGGCCGGTAACGAGCCTGCGCAATCTGCTGAGCTGCTGCCAGCGCTGTGTCGATCGCCACCAACATGAGGGTGCGGTGGCCTCCGGCGGAGACAATTTGACCCGCCGCAACGGGCACAGCCGTGGCCGGAGCACTGAGCCGCGCGACAGCCTGGGGAGAAGCAACGGTCAATGCCGGTTTGCTCACCGTCGGCGCTGGCAGCTCGACAGGGGGCAGCGGTGTCGTGACGTGCGCCTCGGCCTTGGGCGGATCTGGCTCGCGCGATGCCGCCATAACCGGACCGTTCGCAGTAGGTGACTCAAAGGCGATTGCCGTCTGTACGCGCGCTTCGTGGCCGCCCGCGACGACGATCTCCTCCACCTGGCCTCGACCCAGAGTCGGGCTATTAGCCTCGACCTCGTACTCGCCGGGCTCCAGATTGCTGAAGCGGTATGCTCCGTTCTTCATTGAGATTGTCTGCGCTTCTTTGCCCGTAGCCTGATTGCGAAGGATGACCGTAACCCCTTCGAGAGGCTTGGAGTACAGGTCGGTCAGCTTGCCTGCGAGCGAGCCGGTCTCTTCGATCTGGTCCTGTGGAACCGATTGGGCGAGAATCAGCACTCTCGCACCCGCCAGGAGCGCGGCTGCGGCCAGCGTTCTCGTCCAAATACAGCCCGCCCCTGCCATCGAGCCCCCGCTCGCGGCAGACCCTGGGAAGTTCAGTATTCTTCTCCGGCCCGCTCTTCGGCGGGTCCGGAACACTCGAATTGTCGAATAAGTGAAGTTGAGAGTGATTCTAAGCCCTCCTCAAGTAAACTGGGAAGACGGTATTTTTGAGCCTTCCTTCGAGTCCTCTCAGTTGCGGCGCTCTGATCACTGACCACTGTTCACTATCCACTGGTTTTTCATGTTCATTGATGAAGCGAAAATTCGCGTCAAGGCCGGCGACGGCGGCAACGGCTGCATGGCCTTCCGAAGGGAGAAATTCGTTCCCCGTGGCGGACCCAGCGGCGGCGACGGAGGCCGCGGTGGCGACGTCATCATGGTCAGCTCACAGCGCCATAACACACTGATCCACTTTCGCTACAACCCGGAGCACAAGGCGCAGCGCGGCGAGCACGGCCTGGGCTCGAATTGCACGGGCCTCGACGGCCGCTCCGTCATCCTGCAAGTTCCTGTCGGCACAAGTCTTTACGACCAGCAAACCGGTGAGCTGATTCACGACTTCTCCGAGCCCGACGAACAGCTTGTCATCGCCAAAGGCGGCCGTGGCGGGCGCGGCAACCAGCACTTCGCCACCAGTACACATCAGGCTCCTCGCGAGCACGAGCTTGGACGCGCCGGTGAGGAGCGGCTTTATCGGCTGGAATTGAAGCTGCTGGCCGACGTCGGCCTCGTCGGCTATCCAAACGCCGGAAAGTCCACGCTCATCTCGCGAATATCCGCCGCTAAACCCAAGATCGCCGACTACCCTTTCACCACGCTTGAGCCGAACCTCGGCGTGGTCACCGTGGGAGAGGAGCCCGATCAGGAGTCCTTTGTCGTCGCAGACATGCCCGGCCTGATCGAGGGTGCGCATCTCGGCCAGGGCCTCGGCATCCAGTTTCTGCGCCACATCGAGCGCACGAGGCTGTTGCTGCACCTGGTGGATGTCTCCGATGCAAGCGGCCGCCCTGACCCCGTTGAAGACTTCAAAGTGATCAACAGTGAGTTAGCCAGCTTTACCAGCAGCGCGACGGTCAGCGACTCCGACCCCTTCGCAGACGAGAGCGCCGAGCCTTCGAAGCCCAATCACCCTTTGGCCCACAAGACGATGATCGTCTGCGCCACCAAGATCGACGCCGCCAACCCAGACAAGCTCAAGAAGCTGGGGACCCATGTCAAGCGCCGGAAGCTGGAGTTTCATGCGATCTCCGCTGTCACCGGAGAAGGGATCGAGGAGCTGAAATGGTCTCTCGCCCGGCATCTTAGGCCCGTCGCAAACAAATAGCCTCATTTATGCTCGAGAGACCGTCTCGCAGAAACCTGTACCGGTACGCAAAGATGAGACCAAATCAGATCAACCGAATCGCCAGCTTCATCCTTCTTCTCGCCATTGTCGCCTTTGCGCAGGCCCAGATTTCAACTCCTGCATCGAAGCCGTCACCCGCACCCGCTTCGAGCTGGATTGGCTCGTGGGCGTCCTCGCAGCAGATTCCAGAACCGGACAACGCGCTACCGCCCGATAGCCTCAAAAACGCGACCCTTCGGCAGATTCTGCACCTCTCCGTGGGCGGCTCAACGATTCGGGTTCGCGTATCGAATGCCTTTGGTACGACCCCGCTGCACCTTCTTGCCGTTCACGTCGCTCGCCCGCAGTCTCCCGCGGCAAGCCGGATCGATCCGGCCTCCGACCTGGCCATTAAGTTCAACGAACGGGAGGAGGTCCTGATTCCGGGAGGCGCCGAATACATCTCCGATCCGGTCAACTACACAGTTGCGCCATTGTCCGACCTGGCAATCACGATGCGGGTCGAGGTCGCCCCCGTGCAGGAGACCGGCCATCCCGGCTCCCGCGCGACCTCGTATCTGTCCACGAGCTTACCGGCCTCGGCGCCCGAACTGACCGGAGCCCGTCCGATCGACCACTGGTACTTCCTCTCCGGCGTCGATGTCTCCGCACCCGCCAATGCCTCCGCGATCGTGGCGCTTGGCGATTCCATCACCGACGGCCACGGCGCAACCACCAATGGAAACGATCGCTGGACCGACGACCTGGCCTTGCAGCTGCAGCACTCCGCGTCCACCAGAAGCATTGCGGTGCTCAACGAAGGCATCGGCGGCAACCATCTGCTCACCGACGGGCTGGGACCGAATGTGCTCGCGCGCTTCGATAGGGATGTGCTCGCGCAGAACGGCGTCCGTTACGTGATCGTCTTTGAAGGGATCAACGATCTTGGTGGGTTGACGATCTTGAAAGATGCCTCTGAAATGCAACACGAAGATCTGGTGAGCCGCATGATCGGAGCCTATAGCCAGATCATCCTGCGTGCGCACGCGCATGGCATCAAGGCCATTGGAGGAACCATCACGCCGTTTATGGGCTCGGGCTACTATCACCCCACGGAAGCGAACGAAGTTGACAGGCGCGCGGTGAACGCCTGGATTCGAGCTTCGGGCCACTTCGACGCGGTCATCGATTTCGACAAGGTCGTGGCCGATCCGGCCCATCCCGATCATCTGCGCGCGGAGTACGATTGCGGCGACCACCTACACCCCAACCCAGCGGGCTATCGCGCAATGGCCGGTGCTATTCCACTGGAACTCTTTCAATAATCTGTCACATCAGGGGGAAGGCAGACGGACGAGTCTGCTCTATGAGATGGCGGAGTGATGAGGGTTCCCAACCTATCCATGACAATAAACAAGTTATATTTATTGTCGACCGAACCGATCTTTCCCGCGGCACCGTGTATCAGTGGATCGGCGAAGGGTGCTTTCCAAAGCCTGTGTCGCTCGGTGCAAGGGCGGTCGGTTGGGTGGAAACAGACGTCGAAGAGTGGATAAGTCGGCAGATCGAAAGCAGCCGTCCCGCGCGATCAGGAGATTCGGCCCCACCGCTGTGGAGTGAATTCAAACTCGGCGATGCCTGAGTAACCTGTTTGGATGTGTTCGGCCCCAATAGATACAAATTCGAAATACATCCAGACTGCCGACTGGCGAAAATGGGAGACCAGCTCGGTAATGGGACTCTAAGATCATTATTGAACCGCTAATGTCGCCGTTCCAACAGTAGAGCCAATCCCCGGTGAAGTGCCTGTGATGGTGATTGTATAGTTTCCGAGTGTTGTTCCGGAGCTCCCTCCCGCACCACCACCGCCACAGGCCGACACTCCCGAAATCGCAAGGAGCACGAATAGCCCTAGTATGCCCCATCTCGCACGCCTGTGCCTGAATGGGCCGAAGAGGAAAGTCAATGCCAGTGCGGTCTCTCCCGGCGTAAACCAGAACAAAATCTCCGCTCGATTCTTCGCACTGGACCCCGCGGTGGTTGTGACCGTCAGCATCGAAGTTGCAACATTAAGGCCGGTGGTACCGCCGATGACGGAAACTGAGACCGGATTCAAACTGCAAGTTGGTATATCATTGACGGCCGTCATCGCCGTAGTTACCTTGCACGTCAGACTCACTGTCCCGCTGAATCCGTTCGTCCCCGTCACGTTAACTGATCCCATATTTCCGGAGTTCGACCCCGGAGTTACATACATGAATTCGATGACGGGGTTAACCGTAAAGCCCGGTGGGATCGTGTAGGCGGCAGAAACCACATTACTGGGAGAGTAGCCTGGAGCCACAGCGATCGCCTTGACCGTTTCGCTGATGCCGACCTCGATAGATGATCCGTTGCCAGGGATGAACTCTGCTGAAACACCCGGCACCGGTGAACTTCCGTCTGTCGTGTAGTAGATGAGAGCCGCGGAGTTCGAATCGCCTATAGAGACAAACTGAAGTGTGTCGTAAGTTCCAGCCGGCGGCCCGATCCAGGGATCGGGAGTGGTTCCCAGAAGAGTAAACGTTTCAGCCAGGGTTCCGCTACTCTTCAAGTACCCATTCCATGGCCAGAATTCAGCTTCGATCGTATCTGTTCCAAGAGGCAGAGGTGCACCGCCGGTGCTGTTAACCCAGGTCGCCTGACCGGCATTATCAAGTCCTATTTCTGCGTAAGAAGTATTACCCAGCAGAAAGTAAACAAAACCCACGGCCGGCTTGCCGGTGTTATCGAGTACGGTGGCGGTAAATACAACAGGAGTGCCGTATGGAACATTATTCGCGCTCGACGTAATGGTAGTAGTCGTCGGACGATACGCGACGGTTTGGGTCATCGTATTCATTGCCGCTGCGTTGCTTCCATCTCCAAGGTAAAACGCATTCACCGGAGTTTGAAGAGCCTCTAGAGACGAGGTGGTGAACGTAGCTACTCCAGACCCATTCAGCGCGACAATCGTCCATGGGCCGAAGCCATATCCCATTCCTTCATCGTCGCTCGCTTCCTGCTGAAAGAAGTTGAAACCGACGTATCCGGTCGGTGTGCTATTTCCGGTGGCGGATTGGACGGTTGCGGTAAGGGTCACCGGCTGGCCAATGAGCACTGAGTTGGTGCTTGACGTGAGCGCCACTGTCGGAACAGGCAATGTCGTCATCTCGCTGCCATTGAATTCCGTAACAAACGCCTCTTCCGATGGGGTGGTGAATGGGGTTTCGACCACGCCTGGCGTAGTCGGGAAGTCGACTGAGAGTGTATAGCCGGCGAGATAGACGTTGCCCGAATGGTCAATCGCTATTCCGTTGCTTTGCTCCCCAGTGTAGTAATCGCCACCGTCGCCGTTTCCTGTACCACCCAAAAAGGTGGAGTAAAGAAGTGGCGTGTTGGGCGCCGGGTTCATCTTGGTAAGAAAAGCCGTAGCCTCGCCACTGATTTCACCACCCAGGTTTTGGGGCTCCAATGCTCCTGCCGTAACTGGAAAATCGCGGGTACAAGCGACTCCAGTCACATACACCATCCCTTGTCCATCCACCGCAATCCCACTCGCTCCATCGCCGCAATTGGCAGTAGGGCCCAGACTGATACCCCCTCCCCAGTAGCAGAATTCGATCGTGAGAGTGTTCGCCGTCACCATTGAACGGAGCCGACCATGTGATAATTCAAGTTATCGGGTATTACCGCGATGACTTACCTTCAAGAACGAGTTTTTCCGACCTCCCTCGACTTGCCTGCGAGGATCATCAGCGCTGTCATGATCGCGTGTCTTCTGATCGTTTCGCTACTGACAAAGAGTGCGGTTATCGGTGCGCTCGGGCTCGGCGTAATTGTGTTGACGTATCTGTTCTCTCCGCGGTCGTATCAGATCACCGATCGATTTCTACTGGTGAAGCGCTGGGTCGGTAACGTCCGTGTTCCACTTGAGAGCATTCACGAACTCAGGCTTGCAACGGCAGATGATATCCGGGCCTCTATCCGGCTGTGGGCAAGCTACGGACTGTTCGGTTACTACGGTTTGTTCAAGACAGCCCAACTCGGTCGATGCAAATGGTATATGAGGAATCGCGAGAAGCCCGTCATTCTCGTAACGGGCAATGGAACACTCCTGCTTGGTCCTGACGATGCGCTGGGCTTTCTAGCGGCGGTTCGAAGTTCAGTTTCCATTCCGAAATCAAATCACGAGGAGTCCGGCACAATGTCTAACGTACCCAGCGCCTCTTTGGGCATATTGTTCGGCGCATTCTTCGCAATTCTTGTTGTAGGCGTTGTTTGCGTCGCGCTGCTGTATTCGCCAGGACCACCCAAATGGACCCTGAGTTCGAATACTCTTACCATCCAGGATCGCTTTTACCCAGTGAAAGTAAACGCCGCCGATACCGATGTCAGCGGGATCAGAATCGTGAATATCCAAACGGATGCAGAGTGGAAGCCGACGGCCAGGATCAATGGATTCGGCAATCCTCACTATCACTCTGGCTGGTTTCGGATTGCCGGCGGGCCCGCCCGGATGTATTGGGCCGAGGGAGCGAGACTCATCCTTCTGCCACCCCGCCAATCGGGTTCACCGGTTCTGCTTCAGGTAGACGATCCCGAACAATTCGTGCAGACGATTCGTCAAAGATGGGCCGGTCAGTGAGGTACCCACGGGTTTCGCCGGATAAGCGCTGACTTGTTTCACAGAGGATTTGACAAGTGAATCGCGCACGCGGGGAAGGCTTGCGACGGTCTTCGTGATCGAGTTCCAATTTGGCAGGATCTGACCGATAGTCAAAGCCGTTTCAACAACTCGGGCCCCTGAGTGGAAGGCATAGAGACTCAAGCCAACGACTGAAAGCCCGTGATGAAACCAACAATTTCCGATATCGCGTACTTGGGTGGGTCGAAAGCAGCATATGGAACTCGTGCCCCATGCGTGGAGACATGTCGCCCGGGCCTGTTAGCTCCTGGGGAACTACGACTTTGTACTGGATACGACAGTCTATACCAGCTAATTCGGTGAAGGCTTCTCGACGCGATCGATTACGATCACCTCAACTCCGGTCTTCCCCGCAGAAAGCTTCAATCCCAACTGCTCTTGCAGCGCCTTGTAGAGGTTAGGCGCGCTTGCGGCATCTGTCATTGCCATTCCGTCTGCCCCCGCAGCGATCGGCGGGTGACCATTGAACTGCGAGTCGTCTGGTGAGAACGTGCACTTGAAATCAAATCGGCCGCTAAGTTGGGTATGCTCGACCACCGGCTTATCCAAAACGACAAATTGAAGAAAGTCCGCAAAATCGCCCATGGTTGCATTGCGCACACGCAGGGCGACACCGCCTTTTTCCGGCGAGAAGAACAACCCAGGCAACGTAGAATTGCTCTCGTTCGATGTCATCTTTTGCCCGCCCTTCGCGATCTCCAGAGTATAGGCGGACATCTCACGGGTCTCATGATGAAACGTAAGATGGAAGCGGTCTGCCAGCAACTTGCGAATCATACCTTGGATCTGCTCTGTATTCGGCACGCCCTCGACGTCCGGTAATGCCTCGATGTCGTACCGCTCGTTGGTTGTCCAGGCTGAACCACCGGCAATCTGCTTCAGTTGCACTCGATAGGCAAATGCGATCAGATCGTTGAGGGATGAAGCTCGCGTTTTGAAGCGTCTTCCATCGATCACCAAAGCCTGCATTTGCATTGCGCCAGAGTTATTCGTCTTAATCGTCGCCACATCGAAGGCCGGATCGGCATCGGCTGCCATCGGCTTCAACTGCTCGGGAATCGGCCACGCGTCCTCGGGCGTGGTACGCGCGAGGTTCAGGGCTATCGAGCCTGCCCCCTGAGTCCAGGCTCCTTGAATCGTTGCGTGATCGGCGTTCATCTTTCCTTCGTATTTGCCGCCAACCATGTCAATCGTGAAGGTGAGCGCGCCGTCAGCGAATGTCGTCTTCGACGCCACCGTCGACATCCCGTTTTGGTCGATGTTGTAAAAGGTCGTCTTGTACGCCCCGCCCTCCACTTCGACGATCTTGATCTCGATGCGCAGGTCTCGATTCGCCTGGGGAATATGCATCGTCCCTTGCCAGATGCCAGCAATGTCATTGGGCCTTGCACCTGCCACTGCAACTGGTGCGGGGCTATTCCCGGTTGCTGCGCCGGTCTGCGCCTGCCCACGATCGGCTTGGTTCGCCAGTATGAGAAAGAGGACGCAGGCTGGCAGCAAAAGAAACTCCTTCCATCTCGGCAGCCGCTTCCCGGTAGGTGTTTTCGTCTTCATGGTGACGGTCCCTTCTCTATTCATTCATCGGAGCAGGTCTATTCGCGTACTTGCCCGTATCAATTATTCGGCTCACTCCTGCGGGCGGACAGGTGCAAGGCCTGCCGGCTTCCTACGGAGCATTCCTGCCAACGTACCGAAGCATTCGGCGAACGGTGACAGGAAAAAGGTGAATCCATCATGTCTGCGATGGCCATGGCACGCTGTCCGAGATTGCTGCATGGTAGAGCGCTACATGCGAGCAGATCACCGGTCGTGGCGAAGAACTGCTCCTTCCCCGCCATGACCAGTGAGTTCCATTGCTTCTCTCATGACGCTTGTTATCGCGTCCGCTTGTTCCAAGAGTTAGAACACAACGGTCTCGGTCCACAGCGCCGCGGAGCTATAAGCGATAGCTACGGAATACGCGTTGATACCAGCGGCCACGTTGACTCCCGCAGCTGCATTTACAGTGGCTAGCACGTTGACATTGGCTGCCGCATTCACTGCAACAAGAACATTGCATCCGGCAACCGCAGTGCAGATTTCACTCGTCTGCGCAAATTTTGAGTCCTTCAGCTTCGCGCTTCCGACGTGAATAGACTTGCCTGCAAGGTAGTTTCCGGGGGCGGCCATAAACCGACTTCGATCGTTGGGGCTCGCCGCAAGCAGCGCAGAGAGGTGCGATATCTCGCTCATCTCCGCGGCCAGCGCCGGGCGATTGTTGAGGGCCAGATAGCTCATGTCTTCCATGTATTTCCTCCTTGTTTGTGGGTGCCACACTGCTAGGCAATCGATTCGGCTACCTGGCGAAACAGCGGATCGCACAGGTTCCGGTCGAACGCCAGAACATTATCGAGTTTGCCCGGAGAACTTCTACGAATCCAGATGATCTGGTCGTACAGCAAGTCGCCACTGCCGCCCAGTGCAGCGATCTCATCCACCCATTTGCGGATCTTCGCCTCACGGTCTTCTGATGTCAGCTCAGGACATGTGCTGATCAGATTCGGCCGGAGTGAATTGTCAACGTACTTTTCCAGTGGCGCGCAGGCGGTGATGTGCGCACGGCACTGCAGATCTTGTGATTTTGCCAGGCCGTCCAAGAAGCTCTGATTGAATTGAATGTGGTCCGCACTTCCCAGCGCATGGCAGAACAGAACTCCAGTGGCGCCTTCTTCCAAGTGTTCCGGCAGGCCCGCGAAAATTCCGCGGAGCAGATTGGTTCCATCGTGTCCACCGGTTCCGCATATCGGAAAATCGACGTCCTCCATGACCGGCATGAAGGGTGGATTACACGCGAAAAAGTCGAATTTCTCATCTGCGCCCAGTGCCGAATAAAGATCGGACTGTCGAACTTCCACAATTTCGTCGAGTCGATTGAGACACGCATTGAACCGGGCCATGGAGACTGCCTCCTCTGCCCGCTCCAGAGCAACTACCTTTCGCGCTCCGCGCGCCGCACAAAGCAGGCCCTGAATCCCGCTGCCTGCACAGAGATCGAGTACGCGCATTCCATTAAGACGAGCAGGGATCACCTGAGTCAGCCACAACGAATCGGGCCCCAGATATACGGGTTGTTTCTTGTTCCGCGCGGTTGGATAGATAGGCGGAAGACTTACTGCCAGATACAGGCCATAGAGTGGAAGCAGAGTGATGCCGGAGGTTTGCCAATGGCCGCGATTGTTCTTCGACAGAATTCCTGTGTCAACCAGGGCTTCAAACACTGAAGGTGGCAAGAATCTTCGTACATAGCATTCTTCCGTCGGATGCCCCTGGCGAAGGACGCTGAAGACAAACCGATTGACGGGGCTGAGAACGCTGTATATCTTCTGCGCCATAGGGAACACCGGGAAGAAGAATCCATTCTCATAGTTTGGCACCATTCTGTGATTCACATATGAGTATGCGATCTCGTCGAGGAAATCACGGATGGCCGCCAGGGCCGTTGCATCGTTAGCATTCAACATGAACTTATCTCTCCAATTCCACACAGAGTTCTGCTTCAACGTCGACATACGATAACAGGTCGCCCTCGCGGCTAGCGGCTATTTGAAGCGTGTGTCTTTGGCCACTTAGCATTAATTGCGCCCACAGTTGCTGCTGCTCTCCGTTTCCTTCACGGCGTTCAACGTAGCATGTGCCTGCCGGCACGACCTGGAACGTACGATTTGTTCCACCCTCGAGGCAGAAGCGCTTCGTCGCAAAAAGAGGAGCGTGCAAGGTCCCAGGCAGGGCAAAAAAGAGGTTGTTACGCGGTACGGCGAAGTTGGCCGTCCTCTCTTGCCCCCCTTCCCATACGCGCACTGTCGTTTCGTCGTCACCCACGCTTGCCTCCAGGTGCATGGGTCCGCTCTGCACTTCCACCCGGTTGGGCATCCAGCAGGCATCGACCCATACACGGGTCGACCGGTCGGGAGAAGCATTTTGTCCGTAAGTAAGGCGTCGCGATTCAACCAGAAAGTCATCGGTTGCGAACGGGCCAATGCGGAACCATTCCTCAGCGATTTGCAAATGCGTGCGTGTGTGCCGAACAGTGTATGTTCCCTCGGAGATCATTGCTTCCTTCCCGCCTAGGTCCGGTGTGAATACTTATCTGATTGGTCTCGGCCCTGAAACTTGCTTGGTAAACCATCTGGAACGATGCGCTGACGGGTGCGAATCCGGCCTCATTCGAGACACGGTGCCGGCATCAATCGCAGGCAGCCGCCAGTGCCTGCTTGGACGCCGGGAAAGCCGCAGCCTGCGCTGCCAGTCTTGCAGCCTCAATGGCAATTCGATTCGCAAGTATGTCTCCAGCCCGCTCGTCACCCTTAGTCAGAAGCAGTTCCTGACACCGAGGGTTATAGATCATTTCAGCGCATAGGTCGCAGGCTGAGGTGTACCGGGAGCGCAGGGAAAGATCTGGATCTTTCTCGAGTAGCCAGGACTTCATGTCTCCAAGTCCCAGATATTTGATCCAGTTGAGGATCAGATCCTGCTGCGCAGCTTCCCACATGGGCAGCAAGCGTTGCTCCCTCCAGTTGCCGATCGTAAGAAACGAGTCATCGCGGGTCATTACTCCGCAACACGCTGTGACGTGACCTGTGGGCAGCGCTGTGAGCGCCCCGAAGACATGCGAGCAGTTGTGCGCCACCTCACTTTCGTTCATCGTCACAACGTCCTCCGGACGGATGTTCTCGGCGCCACGTCCATATCGCATTGCAGCTCCGCAGGAGACACCGTGGTGCCCGCTAACGTAGGGACTTTTCAGTTCCGGAGAAAACAACTCAGCGCCGGTTGCCCTCTGGAAATCCTGGATGGTGTACTTTCCCGCTCCATCTTTCAAGAATTCCCCCGCTAGCAGAACCGTGGTGTAGTTCAAGTCGCAGCCTGCTTGATAAGCATTGACCACATTCTGCATAGGAACCATCTGCTGATGAAACTCACCGCAACTGATATTGATCTCGGACAGGCCGGCGTTCTGCCACTCGCTCAGCTTCGCGTGAGCGGTATCGTAGCTTGTAGCCCATTTCCCATTGCTCACCATGCGGGTCGATAGAATACCCGCCTCCTTGCGGCAGAAGCGCAGTATCTCGAGCAGATCATCGCCTAGCAGCGTTGGTTCGCCGCCGGTAAACACAACGCTGACGGCGCCCATATCTACGGCTTGCCGCACTAAATCCTTCATCTCGTCCAGTGTTATCCAATCTTTTTCCGAAGGTCCGCAACAGGGACCGCAATGCTTGCACATGACATTGCATTGATAAGTGACCTGCAGCGCGAGAGAGGGGATCAGCTTTTTCATTTTCATCACTTCCTTGATGGAGAGATTTCACTGCAAAGATGCACGCCTTTGCGTGGCGGAGTCTTGTCTTCGGTCGTCGTCGTTCCCGTTCACGAACCGGCCCGTTGTTTGAGGTTCCTGCGCGCGGACTGCGCGCAGGAACCTGAGAGGCGCTAGTAGATCAACACCTCGATGTACATGTTTGGCGTCGGTCCGACAACAAGCTGTGCTATGTACTGGTAGGGAACGACGAGCTGTTCAATGGTCTGCATCACATACGTAGGCGTTGTAATCACCTCACTGGTGCAGGCAAATTTCGCCGCGGCCAAGCTGCACTTGCCGACACCGATGGAGTGACTGCGCAGGTAGCCGGCTGGATCACTAAGGAAGGACGAACGCCCGCGGGAATCGCTCGCGAGGTTGCTGGCTAAATTTCGCATTTGTCCCGCGCCCGCCGCAAGAGTGGGCCGTCTTTTCGTCTCCGTATACATCATTGGTAACTCTCCTTTCGTGGTTGAGTACTGGTGGATAACACCATGTGCTTTTCCGGGACACATGGTTTCATAACTGCGCGCCCATGCGTGCTACAGCGCATTTCGTTTGGGTCACGGAGCAGTCGGTCGCTGCGCTGGACACCGATTGACTCCTCTCGATCTCGGCTGGCAGCAGGGCATACCTGCCGGGATGGCCGGAACAAGGAGACACGCCGTAGACTCGATCGCACAACGAGAGCAGTTCTCTCGAGTGCGTAACCATAATGACGCTGGCTCTGCCTTTCCGAGAAAGCACGAGGCGCTTGAAGAGCGCAAGCACATCCTCGTCCAGGCTTGCAGTCGGTTCGTCCAGTACCAATATCGGGAGATTGCGATAAAGGAGAGCTGCAAGGGTAATTCGTTGGATCTGCCCACCGGAGAGCGTGGCCCCCTTGCCGCCGTTCAGAACCTCGCTCCAACCTCTATCCAAGGATAGGATCAGATCGTCCATGCCTAACTCACGGCTAATCTCCTCAATCTGGTCCATGCGCGGGTGCGGGTCGAATCCCGTGACGTTCTCGAGCAGGGTACCGTCGAAGATGGCGGATTGCTGCGGAAGATAACCGGCTACCTCGCGCAAGCTGATCGGCCTACCCGAAAGAGACGAAGCTGTTTCGACACGCACCTCTCCCGAGTTCGGCTGATATAGCCCGCTTAACAGCCGAGCAAGCGTCGACTTTCCGGAACCATTTGGGCCAGTGACTCCAACGATCTCGCCACTATGAAGGTAGAAATCGGGAACGGTTAATTGGAACTGCGCTGTTGGGGCGAATCTGAAGGCTACCTGCTCCGCGACCAGGGCGATCACGTCGGGAGGAACGCGCGTTGTATCACGTTCTCCTTTCTGAGCTGGTGGGAGTAGAGCATGGCATCTCTGCCATACTGGACTCAAACTCGGCACAGTTGTCATGACCAACCCGGCGAGGCGTTGAATAGGCGCATTGAAATAGGAGAAGTAAGCCAGGAAGGCGACGAGCTCACCAATTGTCAATATCCTGATGAGGACGAGATAGCCGCCATATGCCGAGATGAGGAATGAAGGTAAAGAAACGATCAGCAGTGACCCTGCGTTGCCCTTGAGAGAGAGAATGCCTGCGCGGATCGAGCTGCGCGTCAGCTTTGAATTTGTATCTTCAAAGCGCGCAGCAGCCGCGGACTCCAGGCGGAATGCCCATACCGGCACGAGGCGACTCATCCACGATTGCAGCGACGATTGCACACCAGCAATGCTCTCGCGTATGTTCTTTGTCGCGCCAGAAATTCTCGGCGCCAGGTATTGGCTCAAAAGAAAAACAAGCGGCGTCCAAATGACAGTGAGGACCATCAACGTCCGATTCATTCGGTAGAGCAGCGCGGCAACGCCGAATAATGTCAGGACATCGTAGGTTGGCTGCAGGACAAATGTAGACAGCACCGTCTTCACTATGCCGCTATCATTCACCACTCGAGATTGAAGATCGCCGACGGAATAGCCTTCTGCTGTTCTCAGGTTCATCTGCAGAACCCCGCGAAACACCTGTCCGCGCAGCCGTCGCGCAAATCCCTCCTCAATCCGGATTAAAACGCTCTGGTGGGCCAGCATGAGAACGACCTGCATTAGAAAAGCGACCCCCAGCAACAGCAGGTATTTCTTGAACTGCCCTCCGGAACCAGCAACCAGAGCATTTATGATGCGCCCATTGAGAAGCGGAATCATGATTGCAACGGCGGTTCCGACCAGACCAAGAAAGGCAACGGCTGGTATCTTCCATGATGCTCCCTGAATATTGACCAAAACGTAGCGCACCACTTGAAGGCACGTCTGCAGAGAACTTCCCAGCTTCTCGCCCTTCGTGGCGATGGCCTCTTCCGTTCGCATCTGCGTTACCGGTTTCAACATCGCACTCCGCATCCCGACTGCAACTTCTCACATCCGCAGCGCGACCTGCGGGTTTTCAAGATAGAACATGCTTTGATCCGAAGGGGACATCGCCGCAAGCAGAGAGCGAAGTTCGACATCTGGGACCAATTCAAGATAGGCGCCATCTTGTTGGCGGTCTATGACAAACCGTTCCAGCGGAGAAATGGCGCTAGTCCGCACCAGCCAACACGCGTTGATGCCATCCGCCGGTCTCTCCCGCTGCGCAGGGACGTCAGTTATGTCAGTGACCACGAACTGCTCCCCATGTCGCGCCAAGACCATGGAGCAACGCTGTAAGTCAGCGCGATGCAACCGCAGCAAGCGCACCAATTCTCCGCGTGCGGCAAGATAGCTAGGACCCGCACCTTCCGGCACGATGCTACCGCAGAAGACGGCGCCGATGAGCAGCAATGCCGCGGAGAGCAGAGCGGGCGTCCAGAAGTTTGAGCGGCGGTGTGCCTCCCACATTAGTGCCGGAGCGAGAATTGGAACTGCGACGACCGTAACAATATCGCTGATTCGCCCTGCGCCTCCCAGCGATCCCAGACCGCGATTCAAGAAAGGGTTTAGCGGTATAAGGAAGCACAAAACAGCTATAGCGCCGAGAAAGTATCTTCTCGTTGCACATTCCGCCAATCGCCCATGCATGAAAAGAGACGGAAACACTCCTGCTGCCGCGATCAGAAGAAGGGTTTTTTCCAACACAGCGAAGGAATTGATGGGCCACAGCGGTCGCGATGTGATCTCACTTGCCACGGCCGTCGGCAATTGGAACCATGTTTGTATCGCAGGCAGCAGTGGCCACGTGCTAACGGCAGATAGGCAGGCAACTCCATGCCACAAGCGAGGCGGACCCGAGGAATCGTCGAGCAGAAAGAAGCTTACCGTCATTGATACGGCAAGCGCGGGAAGAAGAATCCACATAGATCGATGGCATAGCAACGAAGCCACGCAGCATGCGATCGCGATAGCCAGGTTGCGCCATCTGTGCGACTCCTGCGCCCGTAACGCAAAAAACACGCACCAGAAAAGAAAAACAAGCGCAAGCAGAGTCTTGGCGTACTCCACCATGATGTAGGCAAGAATCGTCGACTCGGCAAGCAGGGCGAACGCCAACAAAGCGCACCAGCGCGAGCCAAGCAGTAGACGACTCGAGAGAAATGCGCCGTACATCATTGCGAAAGCAAATACCAGCGTACCGATCTTGACCCCGCGAACCGCATCTCCGGTGAGCCAGGAAACTGCTGCGAGCAGATAGAATGCGAGGGGTGTATGCGTCGGGTAGTAGAGTTGCGCTCCCTTCAGCAATGTATGGACCTGTAACACGTAGTAATAGCCGTTGTAGCCAACTGCTGTCGCCGATGGGAAGAGCAAGGCCGCGAGCCGTAAACCACCATATGCGGCAATCAGCGCAAAGGCCACGCCGAAAGCGATGCGCCGCAGGCTATCCGGCAGGGCTCTCCCCGATGTGGGGAGAGCGAGCGGCAGCTCGTGATTGCTGGTAAGTCTCACCATTAGCCTAAACTGCTCGTAAAATCTGATTTTGGGGCGAATGCGTGACGTGGTCCGCTTGAAAGACTGTTCCGATAGCGTGACGGGGAAAAGAGGTGTTCTTAACTGCTCGCAGTCATCTGTAACTCAGTATCTTCTCTACAATAGAAGACTGATTGAGACTATCTCGTGAGGCACGCCAATGCTAGCGTTGTGTTCTTCTGAGAAAATGTGACAGCTGTCACATGTATCTGTGATGTCTAGATTACTGGCCGATGAACGCACTTTGTAAGCAAGGCCTAATAGGGCAGAAAAGACGAAAGTTCTCTATCCCAGCTTGCAATGCTTTGCGTTTCATGCTATACGTTTCCAGTATCCAATAACTAAGTTGGAGCCGACAGTGAGTTGCCGAGATACATGCGCGGGGGTGGATGTCTCGTGCAATGTACGGCACGCAATCTCTATCGCGATACCCGATTCAGTTTGCATTTCAATGGGTGTCAGCCTGTTCCTCCTTACAACCGCCCGCCTGAGTGCTAGGGAACTACGATGAAGAGAGCTATTCTGGTCCACATACTTCTGGCATGTTGTCTCGGCATGGCTTCTGCCTCGGACTTGAAAGCAGCGGCGCCAGATCCGCACCAGGTGATCGAGTCCCGCGCATTTCTCAAGGACTTGCTGACCAACAACTATGCTTTGGCGGTTCAACGGTTCGATCCGACAATGTCTCGTTCGATGTCCGTTCAGCAACTCTCCGCCGCGTGGCAGGAGGTTCTCTCGACAGCGGGACCATTTCAGAAGCTTCTGGATTATTCCCTCGCGAAAGACAAGCAATATGACATCGTTGATCTGCACTGCTCGTTCGCGCGCGGCAATCTGATCGTACGCCTGGTGTTCGATCATGAGTTAAAGATCGCCGGGCTCTACTTTCGTCCCGAGCAGAAACAATGAACGCCAGCGATTCGATGCTTCGCCTCGACTCATCCGAGCATCCAGCGCTTACCGTAGTGTTGACGAATCGCTGCCCGGCGCAGTGCGCCCACTGCGGTACCTTCGGCGGGCCCGGCAACCGCCCAGTCCTCACATTACCTGTGCTGACACGCCTGTTCAGCGAAGCTGAGGCGCGCGGATGCGATTTCGTGAATTTCACGGGCGGCGAGCCCATGATTCTCGAGCAGCTCCTCTTGGACGCAGTGGCAGAGGCAAGGCGACGTGAGTTTCTCGTGCGAGTCACTTCGAATGCGTACTGGAGCCCTGACGAGGCATCGGCTCGAGAGCGGCTGGAACCCTTGGCGGCGGCCGGGTTGAGGCAGCTGTTCATCAGTTCCAGCGATGAGCATTTGGAGTTTGTGCCGTTGGACAACTTGCTCCATGCAACCGCAGTTGCGAGGTCCTTAGGCATCGACGTGTATCTGTGCGTCACCACAACCAAACACTCCAAGTTGACATCACGATCGGTGCGAGAGTTTTTTCGCAACGCGCATCTCCCTCCGCCCTGGATCCTCGAGTCCCCGGTGATCCCCTTTGGAAGAGCTGCGGAGAATATCGACGAGAACGAGTACATTCTGAGCGATGTTCCCACTGAGCCCACTCCGTGCAACTCGATGAAGCTGCATCCCACCATTCAGGCGGATGGACTGATCACTCCCTGCGCGGTCCTTTTTGCCCGCGATTGCTCGGCACTTCACTTCGGTAACCTCCATGAGAGGTCTTTTGCAGAGGTCATGGGCGAGATCGAGTCCAACGCACTTGTGAATTGGATTCACAGTGTCGGTGTGGTGGCCCTCAAGCAGACGGTCGAGCACAATTCAAACATTGTGATGGGCAAGCGTTACGCGAATATCTGTCACCTATGCTATGACATCCTCAGCCGGCAGGACGTGCTTCAACTGCTGGACATTCTGGGGATCGGACGGCAAAATACTCTGCAGGCAAAGCCCTGCTGCAACTGATTCGGAGTGCAGTTCGACGCATCCGGCACGAGGAAACAGCCATGAAGATCAAGTCTATTGTCATTCTTTCCGCGGCTCTATTGGCGGGGGCAGCGTTGAGCCATACGCTGCTCCACAAGCAACCAGCCAAATCGATTGAAACATCATCTGTCGAAAACCTGAACGCTCTGGTGGCAGAGAACTATCAGGCCGTGAATTCGCAGTTTGACGAGTCCATGTCGCGCGCGCTACCGGTGGAAAAACTTTCGACGACCTGGTCCGCCTTCACCAAGTCAGCGGGCCGGTTCAAGCGCGTTCAGCAGATTCATACCGGCACCTCCGGTCAATTTGAGGTCGCCAGTCTCCGCTGCGAGTTTGAGCGAGTTGTCGTCGATGTGCGTTTCTGCTACGACCAGAAGGGCAAGATCACAGGATTTTGGATCGTTCCTGTATAGCACATCATGGAGTACAAACGGCACCACGGCTCTGACTCAGAACAAGTGGCGATCGGACCCGTCAGGCGGTCTGCAGCAGAGCGCAGCACTTCCGACGAGATCCACCACTGGAAGCTGTGGCACAGGATGAAGTGTTCCAGGCTGACTATTCTTGCTGCGGCTTGATTGCAATCAAGCCGCTCCGCATTTGCCCGCTATGCGTAAGGAATGCACGCTCCGCCTATTTCGATTAGCAATCAGCGAGAAACTTCTCAATGATCGGAATTCGACAGTTGTCTTGGCTTGCGTTATGGTTTGCGATCTCCAAGCTTGCGGCGGCTTCGGCCTTCCAAGGACAGGTGACGTTTGGCGGGCTACCGCTGCCGGGAGCAACTGTCACCGTGAAGCAGGGCGGGTTGGCCCGAACGGCCATCTCCGACGGCAAAGGCTTGTTTGAATTTAGCGATCTGCCCGACGGAAAATTGACCGTCGAGATTGAAATGCAATGCTTCGCGCCGGTTCACGACGAAGTAATTGTCTCGCCTGATGCCCCAGAGGTAGTTTATAAACTTGAGTTGCTTGATAACGCTCAGCTCCAAGCCCTTGCAGAGAAAGCGCCGCGAGCGATTGAGGGATCGGGGAAGGCAGATCAACCGGCGCAGGTCCAAATGCCGCAACCACTGCAGGCAGACAAAGCTGTACCAGCCGATTCACAGGCCATTCCGCAAGAGATTCCCAAGGTGCCCGAAGAGAACGAGCAAAGCGCCGACGGATTCCTGGTCCAGGGTAGCGAGGCCAACGCTGCAACGTCGCAATTCACCATCAATCCCTCCTTTGGTAACAGCCGGTCAGGCAGCAAGGCTCGCTACACTGGCGGATTCGGCACCGTGGAAGGCAATTCGGCCGTGAATGCGCAACCCTACACATTGAGCGGGGCGCCAACCGCGACACCTGCCTATAATAACTTCACCGGCCTTGCCTCTCTGCAGGGACCTTTGAATATTCCGGACTTGTTACCGAATGGACCGAACTTTTTTGCCTCCTATCAATGGACGCGCAATAGCAGCTCCGTGGTTTTGCCGGGGTTGGTGCCGACGCAGGCTGAGAGAGGCATTGCATCGAACCTTCAGCCACTCGGATTTGCGGATCTTGGCAGCTTATGCGGCAGCGGGTTCGATGGCGCCGGTAATTGCACGACGGCGATCGAGCAGATTCATAATCCCTTTACGGGAGAAGCTTATCCCTACAATCGGATTCCGATAACATCAAGTTCTACAAACTACGTGCAAGGAGATGTAAGTCCGCAATCGTTGGCGTTGTTGACGCTCTATCCCTTGCCAAACATCCCCAACTTTTCCAATTACAATTATCAAGCGCCGGTGCTCAACGCAACGCATCAGGATTCGCTTCAGTCGCGTCTCGACAAGAACCTCGGTCGCAAAAACAATCTGAGCGGCGCGTTCGCATTTCAAAGCACGCGCTCTGACAGCGTCAATCTCTTTGGGTTCGTCGATCGGGCAGCGACATTGGGCGTGAACGCAGGCATTCACTGGTCGCACCAGCTTAAGCCGCATATATTCCTCTACACTAATTTCACCTTCAGTTGGCTGCGCACGGAACTGACGCCAAACTTTGCCAATCGTGAGAACGTATCAGGGGCAGCTGGCATTACTGGCAACGATCAGGATGCAAGCGACTGGGGCCCGCCCACACTCAACTTTTCGAGCTTCACCGGATTGAGCGATGGCAACAGTTCGTACAACCGCAACCGCACCGGCGACGTATCGGCCGCAATGCTCATCTACCGCGGCAAGCACAACATCGTTGCCGGCAGCGGGTTCCGCAAGCAGGACTACAACGACGTCTTTCAGCAGAACCCCCGCGGCGCCTTCACTTTTAATGGCTCGGCTACCGGCTCCGAGCTCGCTGATTTTTTGGTCGGCGTTCCCGATACCAGTTCCATCGCATACGGCAATGCCAACAAGTACTTCCGTCAGCCTGTGTACAACGCATTCATGAACGACAACTGGCGCGTGATGCCAATTCTGACCATCAATGCCGGGCTGCGCTGGGATTACAGTGCGCCGATTACGGAGCTATCCGGCAACCTGGTGAACCTGGATGTTTCCGACGGCTTCGCAACAGTCGGAGCTGTCGCAGCCAGCGATCCCGTAGGACCGGTCACAGGGCAGCATTATCCGGCATCGCTGCTCCGGCCGGAACGGCGTATGATCGAACCGCGCATCGGCGTTACCTGGCGTCCGGTCTCCGCCTCGACCGTGGTCATCCGGGCGGGCTACGGGCTCTATCCCGACACATCGGTCTACCAGAATATCGTTCTGAGCATGGCACAACAGACACCGGCCACACAGCCAACGAATTGGAAGACCGTGAACGCATCGGATGCAACCTGTCCACTCACACTCAAGAATGGATTTCCGACGGACGTTTCCTGCTCCTCAGCCACGGAAGATCCATTTGGCATCGATCCCAACTTCCGCATTGGATACGCCCAGGCCTGGCAGTTGTCGGTACAGCGGGACCTGCCGTTTGCCATGCAGGCAACGGCGACTTACAGCGGTATCAAGGGAACGCACGGTCCGCAGGAAATTCTGCCGAACACACATCCGCTTGGCAGCGAGAGTCCGTGCCCGAGTTGCCCTTCCGGCTTTGTTTACGAGACATCGAATGGGAAGTCGATTCGCGAGGCGGGACAATTTCAGTTGCGGCGGAGACTGCGCAGCGGATTCGCGGCCTCTATCAACTACACCTTTGCCAAGTCGGTAGACGACGATTCGTATCTTGGCGGACAAGGGCATAGCCAAGCGAGTAGTTCGCAATCGGCCCCTCTTTCTTACCCCTCGGCATCAATTGCGCAAAACTGGCTCGATCCTAAATCCGAACGATCGCGCTCAAGCTTTGACCAGCGCCAACTCATGGACGTGCAAGCACAGTACGCCACCGGCCATGGGATTGGCGGCGGCACATTAATGGGCGGCTGGCGCGGGCGTACGCTGAAGGAGTGGACACTTACAGGCAACCTCACCTTGGGGACTGGAACTCCGGAGACACCCATCTATCCTGCGGCGGTTCCAGGCACGGCATTCTCTGATGTGCTGCGGCCAGCACTGACTGGTGAATCCATTTATAGCTCTGGCAGTGCGCGCCTGAACGCCGCGGCGTATGCTGAGCCGCTGGGCGAATGGGGAACCGCGCCAAGAGATTCGATCCGAGGACCCAGCCAGTTCGCAGTTAATTCCGCGATTTCGCGCACATTCCGACTGAGATCCAACTGGACTCTCGACACGAACGTGAGCGTCACCAACGCTCTGAATCATCCGGTTTTCGCCTCCTGGAATAGCGTTGTGACCAGCCGGCAGTTTGGAGAGCCGGCCTCGGTTGGCGGCATGCGCAGCCTCCAGACCACCTTGTACCTGAGGTGGCAATAATGCGGAGCGTTCTCATTTTCACACTTTTGTTTTTTGTGGCTGCGCGCTCGCATCCTCAGCAGGTAGGCCAGAACCAGAGTTTTGGCGAGCCACAGAGCTACACGCTCAAAGTGCAGTCTAATCTGGTGGTAGAACCGATCGAGGTGAAGGACAAACAGGGCAATAGTGTTCCCGGACTCACAGCGAAGGACTTCGTTGTTCTCGAAGACGGTGTACCGCAGACCATCCGCTACTGCGAGCACCAGAATTTGGCCGAAACGGCGAAGCCCTTGCCTCCCATGACCTCCTCCGGCGAGAACGTGACAATCTACGACCGCTTGGTGCGCACGCAGATCGCGCAGGAAACCATGGATAGCGACCGCTACAAAAACCGGCGGCTGCTCGCGTTCTATTTCGATATGACAGTCCTACCGCCCGCTGACGAGATGCGCGCGCTCGAAGCCGCGCAGAAGTTCGTGCGCACCCAGATGACGACGGCCGACATGGTGGCGATTCTGCGCTACACGGGCGGGTCAGTCGACATCCTGCAGGACTTCACAGATAACCGAAACCGGCTCCTGAGCATTCTTCAAACTATGGTTGTTGGCGAGGGGCAGGGATTGGCGGGCACCATCGATGATGCCAGCACCCAGGATACAGGCGCTGCCTTCGGCCAGGACGACAGCGAGTTCAACATCTTCAACACCGACCGCCAGCTCTCCGCGCTGCAGACCGCGGCAACCATCCTTGGGCATGTGAACGAGAGGAAGTTGCTGATTTACTTCGCTAGTGGAATGCGCCTCAACGGCATCGACAACCAAGCGCAGATGCACGCCACGGCAGATGCGGCCATCCGCGCAGGCGTCGCCTTCTGGACCGTGGATGCGCGCGGCCTGGTGGCGAACGCGCCCATGGGCGATGCCACGCAAGGCTCATCCGGCGGGCAATCGATGTACACCGGTGCCTCCGCACAGGCGCTCAACATCAACTTTGAGCAGTCGCAGGACACGCTCTACGCGCTGGCCAGCGACACAGGCGGCAAGGCCTTCTTCGATGATAACGACCTTTCACGCGGCATTGTGAAGGCGCAAGAGTCCATTTCGGACTATTATCTCATCGGTTACTACACCACGAATGCCGAGCCCAACGGCAAGTTTCGCCGTGTCAGGATCTCTGTGGCAAACGCTCTTGCCGCCAAGCTCGATTATCGCCAAGGCTACTACGCGGCCAAGGATTTCTCCAAATTCAACGTCGTCGATCGCGAACGGCAGTTAGAAGACGCTCTGATGCTCGAAGATCCCATCACCGACCTCACTATCGCTATGGAGATCGATTATTTCCAGATCAATCGCGCAGAATATTTTGTGCCTATCATTGTCAAGATTCCCGGCCGCGAACTGGCGCTGGCCAAGCGTGGCGGCGCAGAGGTCACGCGCATCGATTTTGTGGGCGAGATCAAGGATCTTGTCGGTGAGACCACGGTGTCGAATGTACGCAACGACGTCAAAATCAAGCTCTCCAATGCCACTGCGGCCCAGCTTGCACATCGGCCGATTGAATACGACACCGGATTCACGCTGCTGCCTGGGAAGTACTCGATCAAGTTTCTGGCCCGCGACGACGAGACGGGCCGTATCGGTACGTTTCAGACCAGCTTTGTCATTCCCAACCTTAATAAAGAAATCAAACGAATCCCTCTGAGCGCAGTAGTGCTCTCAAGTCAGCGCTTTAACTTAAGCGACGCAATCTACGATGCCGCAAAAGCAAAGGAGCGCGCCAAAGACGATGCGGCCAATCCCCTTGTGCAAGATGGCAAGAAACTGATACCAAGCGTCACGCGCGTCTTCTCGACAGGCCATCCTATCTACGTCTATTCTCAGGCTTACAAGCAAACCCCAGCCTCGAGTATGCCAGCGACTACCGCTGGCCAATCCTCCATGATAGCTAGAGACGCTCGGACGCCAGAACAACCGCTCTTCGCATTCGTTACGCTCTATCAGGACGGCAAGAAACTCTACGAAACACCATCGAAATCAATTGTTCCCAACTCTGCCAGCCGCCTGGGAACAACGAATCTCAGCTTCGAACTCCGCACCGACGATCTGCCTCGAGGCACCTACGACTGCCAGTTGACAGTTGTCGATCCCTCTTCGCAGAAGGCGGCATTCTGGCGAGCCCCGATTTTGCTTGTCCAGTGAGTTGACCGGCAACCAACGACTGTGTCGCGCAAAACAGTAACACAGACATCTATGGAGGTGCTCTTGACAATCGGCAAGGGGCTGACTAATGCCATACTGCTCGCGACGCTAGGAATGCATGCGTGCAAAGAACCAGCACAGCGGATTGTGTTTCATGGGACGCAATCCTACCGGCCAGTGCTCCTGCAACAGCTACGGGAGAGATTCCCCGAGCCGATTAGCATATCGCCAGACGGGACTAAGCTGCTGTTGCGCACACTGAATTCAGAAGGTCGCCCCTTTGGACTGGAAGTGCTCGAACTGGCGACACACAAGCCCATAGCACAGATCTCTTTTCCTGAAGACCCGATGCGAATTTGCTGGAGACCCGACAGTGCATCGATATCTTTCTTCGTACAAAATCTGCAGAAGACCGGACGCTCCCTTCATCTCTGGAGGTTTGCCTCCGGGCAAGACGACATGATCGCGACTCCGCCCGCCAAAGCGGAACCCAATATGATGTGGTCGCCTGACTCGCGGTATTTCGCCTATATCGAGGGTGGCCTTGGACTGGTGATGATCGATACTCGCGCAAGCCATCCCCTGGTGCACATAGAGAAAGGCGCCGATTATATATTCTACTGGCTAGCTGACTCCAAGACGATTGCTTATGTGCCTCATGGACACGGAAATCTCATTCGGGTCGTTTCTCTAAAGGGCCATGCGTTACAAGAGATTACTTTGCCTGGAGATAACCAGCTTCTCGATATGGTGTATTACGCAGCGCAAAAGGAGTTCGTCATCACAACACGCACTCCAGCTCACCCATTCACAATCGAGACCGTCAGGGCAGAGCCGTTCAAAGTTACGCCCATCTATGCGTCCGAGGTTGAACTTGATACGCCGCACATCCTGGCGAATGGCAAGGCCTTCCTTGTGGAAGTCGTCGACCACGGAATGCGCAGCATTGTAGAAATCGACCTGCAACATGGCGCCAGCGCAGCGAGAATCCTCACAGGCGCAGGAGACAATCATTTTGAAGCTGCCGATCCTAAATCGCAGTTCTTCCTCTTTACGCTTCGTGGAGACTACCCTCCCTCGATTCGCAAATACGACTTCGAATCCGGAAAAACGGTCGAAGTTTATCAATCGCGCTCAGGATTGCCGCATATAAAAGCAGAACAGCATTGGGCAAGCTCATCCGACGGAGTCAGGGTACCGCTGTATGTATGGAGAGGCGAAGAAAACGGCGCGGCAAAAGGGGCAATCATTCGGCTGCACGCATTTAACGTCAAAGAAACGCCGATCTGGCAGGACGAGATTCAGATGATGGCCTCCCAGGGTATAACCTATGTTGCGTGCAACTTTCGCGGTTCGCTCGGTTTGGGCTTTGACTATGAAAAAGCCGGGACGCCCGACAACCAGATCGCGGACGTAATCGGCGCCATCGAGTATGTCCACCGGCAATTCGGAATCCCGTACGATCGCATTGTCCTGATTGGATATAGTGCCGGAGCAGGTTTGGCCCTGCGAACCGCGATCGAAAAACTCCCCGAACCCGGGATTCTTGCCTTAGTCGGGATGTCTAGCACCGATCTCCTTCCCGGAGTCATGAACCGCGACCACCATCCGCATGTCCTCTTCTTTCACGGAACGTATGAGGATGAGCCTCTGGAGCGTCTAACACGCTTGGCTGAGTCGGTGGCATCAATGAGCCACTCCGGCAAGGACGTTGAGCTTTATGAGTTAAACGATAATCACGATTTCAACTACCCCGAGTCGCGAGCCTCGATCTACAGCGCCATTCTTGACTCACTCGATCGAAGGAGCAGCGCGATTCGGTAACGTAGCCTATGATCGTCCGAAGCCACATCGAGTTCAGCATCTTCAACACCAACCGCCAGCTCTCCGCGCTCCAGACCGCGGCAACCATCCTTGGACATGTGAGCGAGAAAAAGTTGCTGATCTACTCCAAGGCGTTCCGATCTTTCAGCGTGTGGACAGAAGGGGTAGTTGGTGGCAGCTTGGCCGCCTGATGCAGTGCCAGCTCGAGGAGAAGGCGCGCCATCTACAGAGTGATATACCCAGCCTGAGTCGTGCTATCGTTGCTATGATTTTTGACCTGAAATGGCCGGACAAATGCGCACTCAGGTGACAAACCTGACAAATGCGAAGAATCCTAAACCGTAGGAAATGAACTATTTGTAGAGTATTCAAGAATCAGGGTGAGTTTCTGGCGGAGAGATGGGGATTCGAACCCCAGATAGAGCTTTAGACCCTATAACGGTTTAGCAAACCGCCGCCTTCAGCCACTCGGCCATCTCTCCGGTCACATCGGATTATACCGGAATTCGCGCCAGACGCGCTTTTGCCTCCTCGCTTCTGTTGAATGCAGGCGACTTTAGCGACCAGGCCCAGGCGCGCCCGAAGCTACCTGGCCGCCTTCTTCGTGCTGGGTTTTGCCTTGTGTTCTTCGAAGTTCTTTGCGCAGCGCTGCACCTGGTCGCGTGCGTAGGCCGCGTCGTGCCAGCCCTTTACCTCCACTCGCTTCCCCTCCAGATCCTTGTAAATGGAGAAGAAGTGGGTGATCTCCTTGAGCATGTGCGGGTAAATGTCAGTGTAGTTCCACACGTTGGCAAAGCGCGGATTGTTCTTGCCCACCGCAAGCACCTTCTCGTCGAGAACTCCCTGGTCCATCATCTCCAACAGGCCGATCGGACGCACCTCTTGCACGCAGCCGGGAAAACTCGGGCCCGGCACGAGCACCAGAACGTCCAGCGGATCGCCGTCGTCGCTGAGCGTCGAGGGAATGAAGCCGTAGTCGCCCGGATAATGAACCGGCGAGTGGAGGTTGCGGTCGAGCCTAAAGACGTGTAACTGCTTGTCATACTCGAACTTCTGGGTTCCATCCAATGGAATCTCGATGACGGCGCGGAAGACCTCGGGGGAACGGTCGCCGATGGGCAGTTCCAGATAGTTGACCATGTCGCTTGCTTCTCCTCAGGCGGGGTTTGGGTTTCGCGCGGGCGAAATCGAACCAGTGATTGGGCGGTGGGGAAAACCGCGCTGGAGCTTCTATAATCGATGATGATGAAGGCACATGTCTATGTCACTCTGAAGACCTCAGTCCTGGATCCGCAGGGCCAGACCATTCATAACGCACTGCGCAAGATCGGATTTGCGGATGTCACCGCGGTGCGCCAGGGCAAGTATTTCGCGCTTTCGCTCGATCAGGGGCTCTCGGCCGAGGCTGCCAAGACCGAGGTCGAGCGCATTGCCCGCGAAGTGCTCACCAACCCGGTGATCGAGGAGTTCACCTACCGGATCGAAGACTGACGGTTCCGGTTGGCGCGACGCTCGCAGCAACGAGTTCGTAATGAGCGGGATTTCCTCACTGCGCTCCTTGTTCTCAACCGCCCACTTCGCTCGAGGATTCAGGTATACTTGTGCGGAAATGCGGAGGAAACAAGATATGCACAATTTCCTCAGCGGGTCAGTCCCGTCTCAAGTACTTCGTTTCGCTGCCGTTCCTTTGACAGTTCTGGCTTGGAGCATCCCCAGCTTTTGCAGTCCCATTCATGATGCGGTTCAGCAAGGTGATCTGGCCAAGGTCAAGGATCTGCTCAACGGCGATTCCGCTTTGATCTCCAGCAGAGATGATGAAGGCGCAACGCCGCTGCATGTGGCTGCACGCATGGGCAACAAAGATCTGGCCGACCTGCTGCTGGCCCGCGGAGCCCAGGTCAATGACCGGGATAATGACGGTCATCAGCCGCTGCACATGGCGGCGATCGCTGGCAGCAAAGACGTAGCTGAGCTTTTGCTGGCCCACAGGGCCGGTATCAACGCCAAGGATAACAACGGCGATACGCCGCTGCATCTGGCCTCACGCATGGGCCAGAGAGATGTAGCGGAGCTGCTGTTGGCCCGCAGAGCCGATGTCAACATCAAAGATACCGCCGGCTATTCGCCTCTGCACTTGGCTGCGGTCGACGGCCACACAGATGTGGCGGAGTTGCTGGTTGCCCACTCGGCCGAGATCAACATCAAGAACAACGAAGGCGATACTCCCTTGCATCTGGCCGCGCGGATGGGCCAAAAGGACGTGGCGGCTCTGCTGATCGGTCACAAGGCCGAGGTCAACGCCAGGAACAAGGACGGCGACACCGCCTTGCATCTGGCGGCCTTCAACGACCGCGCGGATATTGTCGAGCTGCTGCTCCAGGCCAAGGCGGATCCCAACGCCAAAAACAACCAAGGCAATTCGCCTCTGAAGACGGCGGCGGTGAGCGGCAACAAGGACGTTGTGGATTTGCTGCACAAGCACCACGGCCACTAAACAGTAATGATCTGCAGCAGCCCGGCCGGCTCTCTAAAGACTGCGGGCTCATGCGGTCTCAGAGAGCGTCGGTCTGCCCGAGCGCAACCTCGTCCTTTCGTTCTTTTGAGCCGTCTTTCCATTTCGCAATCGCCTCGCCCAGTTAGACATCTCTCAGGCTCAGCGCGTGCGTGGTCATTTAAAATCCTTGCATGTGCGGAATTGTCGGTTACGTCGGTCCAAAGAAAGTAGTTTCTGTCATTATCGAAGGTTTGCGGCGCCTCGAGTATCGTGGCTATGACTCTGCGGGCATCGCCACCGGCAGTCCTTCCTGCTCGACTCTTGAGGTGCGCCGCGCGCCGGGCAAACTGCACAATCTGGAGGGGGTGCTGCGCGAGAATCCCCTCGAAGGCAGCTTTGGCATCGGCCACACGCGCTGGGCTACGCACGGTCGGCCAACCGAAGAGAACGCTCACCCGCATCGGGATTGTACGGGCCGCATCGTCGTCGTGCACAACGGCATCGTAGAAAACTATCTTGAGCTAAAGCGCGAACTGACCGCGCAGGGTCACAACTTCGTCACCGAGACCGACACTGAGATCATCGCCCACCTCATCGAACAGATGCAGCGGGAGGCAGAAACCGCCGGTCAGCCGATTGCGCTGGAAGTTGCCGTTCGCCGCGCCGTCAAGCGCCTCACTGGAGCCTTCGCGCTCGGCGTGCTCTCGGCTGCGGAGCCGGACAAGATCGTGGTCGCGCGCTTCGGTCCGCCGGTTATCATTGGCGTGGGTGAAGGTGAGTACTTCGTCGCCTCCGATGTGCCTGGCGTCCTGCACCACACCCGCAACATCTACTTTCTGGCCGACGGCGATATGGCCATTCTGACTCTTGGTGGCGTGGAACTCACAGATTTCGACGGAGCCCCGATCCAGCGCTCCATCACGCACATTCAATGGGATCCGATCCAGGCAGAGAAGGGCGGCTACAAGCATTTCATGCTCAAGGAGATCTGGGAGCAGCCGCGGGCCGTTCGCGACACCACAATGGGCCGGGTCTCCCTCGACTCAGGCAAGGTCTTCCTGGGCGAGATGAAGATCTCCGATGAAGAGCTGGCCATGGCCTCCAGCATCAACATCGCCGCCTGCGGCACCAGCTGGCATGCAGCGCTGGCTGGCAAGTACATGATCGAGCGGTTGGCGCGCGTCCCCGTCGACGTGGACTACGCCAGCGAATACCGCTACCGCAATCCCATCCCCGATCGCAACGCTCTTGGGCTGCTCATCACCCAATCCGGCGAAACAGCCGACACTCTGGCTGCGCAGAGAGAGATGATCAGCCTCGGCTCAAAGACCGTGGCCATCTGCAACGTTGTCGACGCGATGGTAGCTCGCGAGGCTCACGGCGCCATCTATACGCACGCCGGCCCAGAGATCGGCGTCGCCTCCACCAAGGCCTTTACTGCGCAGCTTACGGCGCTTTTTTTGCTGGCGCTGAAGCTCGGACAACTCCGGGGCCGCATTGATCAGGCTCAGTCCGTCGCCCTCATGGAACACCTGAGCCGCCTTCCCGTCAAAATTGAAGAGGTGATGCGCTCCCGCTCCCCTCAGTGCGAGCAACTGGCCAAGGAGTTTGCCAATGTGCAGGATTTTCTCTATCTGGGCCGTGGCATCCACTTCCCTATCGCTCTTGAGGGTGCGCTGAAGCTCAAGGAGATTTCTTACATCCACGCCGAGGGCTATCCGGCAGGCGAGATGAAGCACGGTCCCAACGCGCTGATCGATGAGTCATTACCTGTCGTGGTCTTGGCCACGCGCGATGAGTCCGACCCCGCCTCGAAGCTGCGCTATGAGAAGACTCTCTCGAATATTCAGGAGGTAACCGCCCGTTCGGGGCGCGTGATCGCCGTGGCCACCGAGGGCGACACAACCATCGGAGGCCTGGTCGAGCACGTCATTCACGTTCCCCCAGCCATCGAGCTGCTCTCGCCGATCATCGAGATTGTGCCGCTCCAGTTGTTGGCCTACTACATCGCCGTCCGCCGCGGCTGCGATGTCGACCAGCCCAGAAACCTCGCCAAGTCGGTGACAGTCGAGTAGAGCTCCGTGCTCGTGGGAGTCTGTCTGCTGTGGTGATGAACACCGGTTCCGTGAACCCAGACTCAACATCGTTATCCTTAACATCGTTATCCCTTGCTTCAGACCCGGTGCTGTGTCTGCTGTGCAGATCCTCTGCTTACCACCCGGACTGGGCCTGAATGAATAGATAAATCGAAACCGCCTACTTTTCCGTTCTCATGAGCATCTGAATTCCAGGGAAGAAAAGATGTCGAAGGACCTCGATTTCAAGAACGAGTTAAGTTCGGCGCTGGATCCGCAATCACCGCGGCTGAGAACCAATCGCGAAGCGCTCCTGACATTGATGGCGGCGCTCCGCAGCGAGGAGGAGGCGATCCAGTTGGGGGGCGGAGCAAAGGCTGCCGAGACGCAACACGCGAAAGGGCGGCTCACCGCAAGGGAGCGGCTGAAGCTGCTCCTGGATGAAGGCACGGAGTTGTTGGAACTGGGGCTTTGGGCGGCGCATGGAATGTATTTGGAGTATGGAGGCGCGCCGTGTGCCGGCGTAGTTACCGGACTTGGCAGAGTCTGCGGGCGCCTGTGCATGATCATCGCCAACGACGCGACGGTGAAGGCCGGCGCCTTCTTTCCGACGACCGCAAAAAAAGTGCTGCGCGCGCAGACGATCGCAATGGAAAGCCGTATCCCAACCATCTACCTGGTCGACTCCGCCGGTGTCTTCCTCCCCTTGCAGGAGGATGTCTTTCCGGATACAGATGATTTTGGGAGGGTCTTCCGCAACAATGCGGTGATGAGTTCGCTTGGAATTCCGCAGATTACAGCGATCATGGGCATGTGCGTGGCCGGAGGCGCGTATCTCCCCGTGATGACCGATACGGTACTCATGACCGAAGGATCGGGGCTCTTTCTCGCCGGACCATCGCTGGTGCAGGCTGCGATTGGGCAAAAGACTGGAGCGGAGGATCTGGGCGGAGCGAAGATGCACGCGGAGATCTCCGGAACCGTGGATTTCAGGGAACCCGACGATCCGTCATGTCTGGCGAGATTGCGATCTCTGGTGGCGGCGTGGGGCGAGCGGCAAGCTGCGAAGGAGCTCTTCCGCCGCCGCGACTTCGATTCGGAGCGCGATGCGCCCAAGTTCGACGCAGAGGAACTGTACGGATTGCTCAATCCAGAACCGGGTGCAAGCAACGTCTACGATATGCGCGAAGTAATTGCGCGAATCGTGGACCGCAGCCAGTTCGACGAATACAAGCCTGAATTTGGCCGGACGATTCTCTGCGGGTATGCGTGGATAGGCGGCCACGCTGTCGGCATTGTCGCCAATCAGAAGACCAACCAGACACAGACGGTTGCGATGGGTCCGGCCGCGGGGACCACACGAATCGAAGTGGGTGGCGTCATCTACACAGAGAGCGCGCAAAAGGCGGCGCGTTTCATTATGGATTGCAATCAGAGCCTCATTCCTCTGGTGTTTTTGCATGACGTAAACGGGTTCATGGTGGGCAAGGACGCGGAGTGGTCTGGGATTATTCGCGCCGGGGCGAAGATGGTTTCGGCTGTCAGCACAAGCGTGGTCCCAAAGATCACCGTGATCGTGGGCGGAAGCTTTGGGGCCGGCCACTACGCGATGTGCGGCAAGGCTTACGATCCGCGGTTTCTCTTTGCGTGGCCGACTGCTCGATATGCGGTCATGAGCGGCGTTGCGGCGGCGGCCACCCTGGCAGAGGTCCGCGCAAAGCAAATGGAGCGGGATGGAAAGATGCTGTCGGAAAAGGAAAAGACGGCACTCGTCGACGAGATCCGCGCAGATTACGAAGCACAGGCCGATCCGCGTTATGGAGCGGCGCGTCTATGGATCGATGCCATCATCGACCCGGCTCAAACGAGGCAGGTAATGATTGCGGCACTGGAGGCCTGCGCGTTGAATCCCGAAGCGCCAAGGTTCAACCCAGGTGTCTTGCAGACCTGAGCTATTTACCTGGAATTACTGTATCCACGTCGAATTCGCGGCATCATACGAGGCAACAGGGGAAGCTGGGTCGCGCAATCATCCCGGGAAGGAGCTCAACCATGAAGCTCGACCTCAAGCCCGCGGAGACATCGTGCCCTTTTACGCTCACCGAAGAACAGGAGCAGCTTCGGCGCGAGATTCGGGCCTTCGCCGCCCGGGAGATCGCTCCCAACTCGATGGCCTGGGATGAGGCAAGCGAGTTCCCGCTTGCGGTCGTGAAGAAGCTGGGCGCGATGGGTCTGCTGGGTATCATCTTCCCCCATGAGTACGGCGGCGCTGGACTGGGATACGTCGATTACATTCTGGCGATTGAGGAGCTTTCTGCAGCTGAAGCCTCGCTCGGACTTACGGTGGCCGCGCATAACTCGCTAGGGACAAATCATATCTATCTTGCCGGGAATGAGACACAGAAGAGGAAGTATCTGCCGCTACTGGCGGAAGGCAGATGGCTGGCGGCCTGGGGGCTTACCGAACCGGGCTCGGGCTCGGACGCGAGCAGCGCCCGCACGACTGCGGTGAAGCAGGGAGACCGTTATGTGCTGAACGGAAACAAGACCTTCATCACGAATGGACACTACGCAGACATCGCCGTTGTGATCGCAGTGACCGATAAAAGCAAAGGAACGCATGGGCTATCTGCCTTTGTGCTAGAAAAAGGAATCAAGGGCTTCAGGTCAGGAAAGAAAGAAAACAAGCTCGGATTGCGAGCCAGCGATACCAGCGAGCTGATCTTTGAGGAGTGCGAAGTCCCGGCGGAGAATTTGCTGGGCACAGAGGGAGAGGGATTCATCGATGCGATGCGCGTGCTCGATGGCGGCAGAATCTCGATCGCCGCGCTCTCGTTGGGGATTGCGCGAGGCGCGCTCGACGCAACCTTGAAGTATGTGAAGGAGCGCAGGCAGTTTGGAAAGACCATCGCCGAGTTTCAGGGAATCCAATGGAAGCTGGCCGATATGGCTACGGAACTGGATGCTGCTCGTCTTCTGACCCAGCGCGCCGCGGTGCTCAAGGACGCGGGCCGCAATGTCACGCGCGAGTCTTCGATGGCCAAGCTCTTTGCCAGCGAGGTGGCTGTGCGGATCTGCGGTGAGGCCGTGCAGCTGTTTGGAGGTTATGGCTTCATCAAGGATTATCCGGTAGAGAAGTTCTACCGCGACGTGAAGCTCTGCACCATCGGTGAAGGCACGAGCGAGATTCAACGCATGGTGATCGCCAGAGAGATTCTGAAAGTTTCGCCATCGCGAGGGTGATGGGTACGGCAAGAAGCAAATGCGCATGGATTGAAGAGCGGATGGACAATGTGGTCAAGATCGTGGAGTGTCCCAGGGACGCATGGCAGGGGCTTCCGAATGTGATTCCTTCGGCAGCCAAGGGCGCCTATCTTCGTCAGTTGATCGATGCAGGGTTCACTCATATCGATGCTGTCAGCTTCGTTTCTCCCACGGCTGTCCCTCAGATGGCTGACTCCGAAGAAGTACTGAAGTCGTTGATGCCTCCAAAAGAAGTCGAGGTTGTCGGAATCGTTGTGAACCGGAAGGGAGCCGAACGTGCGATCCGCACAGGAGCCGTGAGGACGCTGGGTTTTCCCTATTCGATCTCGCGTGAGTTTCTGCGCCGCAACCAAAACCAGACACCGGAGGAGGCGCTGATTGAGTTGAGAGAGATCGTAGCACTGGCTCGCGAGGCTGGGTTAGGTGTGGTCGCCTACCTCTCGATGGCCTTCGGAAATCCTTACGGCGAAGCGTGGAGCGTCGCAGATGTGTTGGGTGCCTGCCGTCTGCTGGTCGACTCCGGAATTCGGCAGCTCTCGATTGCGGATACTGTGGGAAGAGCCTCGCCCGATCGGATCACCGCGACGGTGTCGTCGGTGCTTGCTACGCATCGCGAAACTGAGTGTGGCGTGCACTTGCATGCGCGCCGAGACGAGGCGGCCACGCGCATCAGAGCGGCCTTCGACGCGGGTTGCAGGCGTTTCGACGCGGCCATCGGCGGACTGGGAGGCTGTCCGTTTGCGCAGGATGAGCTAGTCGGGAATATTCCCACGGAAATGCTGGTTGAAGTATTGACGAGCCGCGGGGCCCAGCTTCCCAGATTGCAGCCTCTCGACAACCTGATCCGCTCAAACACTGAAATTGCTGCAGGCGCCGGAACCTCTGTGCATCCATTGAAATCTTGAGGAATAACTCCTGGAGTTCTTTCGCAGGCTTGGAGGGCAAGTTGAGTTACACAACGATCATGGTTGCGGAGAGTGGCCCCATAAGGACAATCGCGCTGAATCGGCCGGAACGCCGCAACGCGATGACTCCCGAGATGCAAATGGAGTTGATTTCCGCAATGGAGCAATCCGCAATAAGCGGATGTCGCGTCCTCGTCCTTACCGGAGCCGGCGATGCTTTTTGCTCGGGTCTGGACTTGTCGACGTTGCAGGCTACGCGGGGCCAATCCGCCGCCGAGTTACGCGCCGATGCGGAGAGGATTGCCAAACTCTTCCACGATTTATATGAGCTTCCGATCCCGACAATCGCTGCTGTGCATGGTCCGGCAATCGCAGGTGGAACGGGCCTGGCGATGATCTGCGACTTCACTTTAGCCACGCCCGCGGCAAAATTCGGATTCACCGAGGTGCGAATCGGGTTTGTGCCCGCGCTGGTCTCAGCTTTTCTGGCGCTCCAAATCGGAGACAAGAGAAGCCGCGATCTGCTGTTGACAGGCCGTCTCTTCGATGCCGATGAAGCCTATCGCATCGGGCTGGTGCATGCAGTCGTGCCGCCCGAGGATCTGAAGCGTCAGGTTGAGGCGCTCGCGCATCTGCTCATCGCTAACAGCCCGCAAGCCCTTGGAGCCACCAAACGTCTGTTGGCGGCGCAGAATAAATCGTGGCTGGACACTGCCATCGCCGAAGCCCTAGAGGCCAGCGTGAAAGCTCGAAAGACTGAAGATTTTCGCGAAGGAGTTTCGGCATTCCTCGAAAAGCGAAAACCGAATTGGTCAAGATGAGCTGTGCAATGACGCTCAGGCCGCGTCATTGCTGAAGCGAACTGGAGCCTCGGTTCGCTGCTGCACATCCCACCGCGAAACACCATCCGCCAATTCGACGACTTCAAAGCCCGATGGGGTGACGTCGAGCACGCAGAGATCGGTGATCATGCGATTCACGACGCCAGTCCCCGTGAGCGGCAGAGTGCAACTGTGCACCAATTTAGCCCCACCATTCGCCGTTGTGTGTTCCATCAAAACGACCACGCGTCGCACCCCGGAGACAATATCCATGGCGCCGCCCATTCCCTTCACTCGCTTGTCTGGAACCATCCAGTTGGCCAGATCGCCGTGCTCTGAGACCTGCATGGCGCCGAGAATCGCCAGATCGATGTGCCCTCCGCGAATCATGGCAAAAGAGTCGGCGCTGGAAAAGATCGACGCGCCCGGAGTGAAGGTCACAGTCTCCTTCCCGGCATTGATAAGATCAGGGTCGATCTCCGCTTCGAGCGGATAGGGGCCCATTCCCAACAGGCCGTTCTCCGACTGCAAGACCACGGTCATTCCGGCAGGAATGTAGTTGGCTACGAGCGTGGGGATGCCGATGCCCAGATTGACATAGAATCCATCTCGCAACTCTTTTGCGGCGCGCGCGGCCATCTGATGACGAGTCCATGCCACGGAGTTACTCCATGCGAGTGGTTCTCTTCTCGACTCTCTTTTCGGGCTGAGGATGGTGAGCAAGCCGGTGCACGTAGATACCCGGCGTGTGAATCTCATCAGGGTCGAGCTCGCCCGGCTGGACAATAATCTCCGCCTCGGCGATGGTGACTTTGCCGCAAGCGGCCGCCTGGGGATTGAAGTTTCGCGCAGTGCGGCGATAGACAAGGTTTCCGTGGGTGTCGGCCTTCCATGCCTTCACCAGTGAGACATCCGCCTGAATGCCGCGCTCCAGCAGATAAACGATCCCGTCGAACTCCTTCTGCTCCTTGCCTTCGGCCACCATGGTTCCCACTCCCGTTCGGGTATAGAAGCCGGGGATTCCCGCGCCTCCAGCCCTCATGCGTTCGGCAAGCGTGCCTTGAGGGCAGAACTCCACCTCCAGTTCGCCGGCCAGATATTGCCGCTCAAATTCGATGTTTTCACCGACGTAACTCGAGATCATCTTCTTTACTTGGCGCCTCTCCAGCAGCAGCCCCAGGCCCCAGCCATCCACGCCGGCGTTGTTGCTGGCGATGGTCAGATTGCGGACGCCACTATCGCGCAATGCGAGAATTAGAGCCTCAGGAATTCCGCACAAACCAAAGCCACCGATGGCAAGCAACATCCCATCTCGCACAACGCCATCCAGCGCAGAGCGCGCATCCGGCCATAGCTTGCCTATGCTCAATATTTGCTTTCCTCGATAGCCGGGTCCGGCTCACGATCCCTTGGGTCAGCCCCACGCAATCCAAGCTAACTCCAAATAGATGCGGCGCAACTAGGGTCGGATGGAAGGAGTTTTATAGCCTTGGCGGGCAAGATGGGCTCCCATCTGCGCGTACATCCGCTCGTCGTGGGGCTGCCATGTGGCCAGTCCATCCACGTACCGGTTGTACATGCAGAATGCCGCGGCTATCAGCACAGTGTCGTGAATCTCCAGGTCCGTCGCTCCTTGCTCGCCGGCAGCTTCGACAGCGGAACGTGTCACCTGCTTCCCGCCGCGCTGGACCTGTCCGGCAATCACGAGCAGGCGCTTCAGCTTCTCCGAGATGGGCGCACCTTCGAAGTTAGTGTAGACCTGCTTTACGATCTCGGCATCGCCCAAATGACATGCTGCTGCCGCCCCGTGACTGGCCTGGCAAAAGTAGCAGTCATTGAGCGAGGAGACATAGGTTGCGATCAGTTCGCGTTCACCGGGCTCCAGGCTGCTGGGTTCGTACAAGAGAACGTGCGCCAACTCTCTCAGCGGCTTGGCCGTCTCAGGGCGGAAAGCGAATGCGGAGCTGATTCCGGGCAGATCTTCGCGCAATTGAATGTGCGGCATCTTTAGGCTCCTGCTGTTATTTCGCTTGTGGCAGATACTCGCGGCTCATCGTCACGTATCCTTCTCTAGCGGTCTTCCGGCCACGCTGCCGGTAGAGTTCTTCATCGTGCGGCTGCCAGGTATCGAGCCCGTCCACATAGCGGTTGAACATGCAGAATGCCGCGGCAATCAGGACGGTGTCGTGAATCTCCACATCGGTCGCGCCAGTCTTCCGCGCTGTCTCAACATCCGCTGCAGTTACGTGTTTGCCGCCCTTTTGCACCTTCCCCGCGATCACCAGCAGCGCCTTCAACTTCTCTGAAATGGCCGCATGAGCGAAGTCGGCCTTGACGCGGCGCACCAATTCTTCATCTCCCTCAAGATGTGCAGCGGCAATGGCGCCGTGAATGGTCTGGCAGAAATAGCAGTCATTGAGCGAAGAGACGTAGGCCGCAATCAACTCGCGTTCGCCAGCTGTGAGCGAGTTTGGCGCATGCAAAAGAGCTTCGGCCAGCTCATTGAGAGGCCTGGCAGTCTCCGGCCGGAAGGCCATTGCTGCGCGGATACCCTGCAATCCTTCAGGAAGATTGATATGCGGCATGGGTCGAATCAGCTCCCTTCATTCGTTAATGGCGTTTCAACTTGGCGTGCAGTGAGCAGTTGATAGAGAGGCAATCCGCAGATAACAGTGATCACTCCGATCAAGGCTGGCAGTGGGTCATGCACCAGAATTAGCAGGCCTATAACGATGCAGAAGACAATGAAGACGATGGGCGCGGCAGGAAACCACCAGTTGCGAACTGGATCTCGCATGCGAAACAACGTGGAAGCTGTCAGCGCGAGAAAACACACGACCGAGAAGATGATATATGCCAGGATGCGATCAAATGCGCCCAAGAGTAGCGCGGCAAGCGAGAGCCCTGTCTGCAGCAGGATCGAATTCACAGGCGTGCCCAGGCGGGGGTGCAGCCTTCCGAAGCTCGGGAAGAATGTGCCTGTCCGCGCCATCGCATAAGTCACGCGGGGCGAGGCCATTGTCAATGCCGCGATCCCGCCAAAGACGCATACGAGTACGCAGAGCGAAAGCAGCTTTGCTCCGGCCGCACCAAACAAGACTTCGCCAAACTGTGCTACGAATACCGTGTTCGAAGAGAGACGCTCAATTGGCAAGACGGCGAGGAAAGATGCGCTGATGAGCAGATAACTGAGCGTGGCCAAAGCGACCCCTCCTACAAAGGCGATCGGCAGCGTGCGCCTCGGATTGCGCAGCTGGCCGGCGATCTTGCCCACTTCCCACCATCCACCCAGGCTGAAGAACGCCGCGACAAGTGCTCCCGCAACGGCAGGAATCAAGGGCTCTGAACCAGAGCGTCGCTCCACGAGAGGCATCAGGTTGCCGATGTGCGCGTGGCCTGAGAGAGCCGCCCATCCTGAGAGCGCGAAGAGGATAAGAAGTTTCAAGACGTTGACAACAGTCATAAGCGATGCACCCAGTCGCGTTCCCACGAGGTTGACCAGGCCGAAGGCGCAGAGGATGATCGCCGGAGTAAGCGCTGTCGCCTTTGGGCGAAGGGACAGCACCTGCGCAACGTATGCTGCAGCTCCGACTGAGAGCGCGGCCGCCACGCCGGGATACATGACGATCGAACTCATCCAACCGTAGAGAAATGCGGTACGGTCGCCATAGCCCGCCCGCAGATAGACATACTCTCCGCCAGACTCAGGGGAGCGAATCGCAAGTTCGCTGTAGCACAGAGCCCCGCTCATAGCCATCAGCGCCATCGCTGCCCACACAGCACCGAGCAGAAGCGGGGAGCCGAGCGACTTTGCCATCGCGGCAGGAGTCAGAAAGATGCCGAGTCCGACCGACTCGCCAATAACGATTGCAATCGCGACGGCAAGGCCGAATTGTCGGGTTTCGAGCGATCCTGGGGAAGACATAGGGGACACTCTGCGATCAGCAGAACACGCCCTGCGTCAGGGTCGCAGCCTCAAATCGGTTGATGAAACTCTCCATCGAACGATGGATGACTTATGTCGAATTGCGCCTGTAGGGTTCGACTCGGCCGGACTTCCCTTTGTCTATGGGCCGATTCTGCCGCGGGCCGATTCTTCCGCGCTGACGGTTAGACCGACTCTACCGCATTAATCTTCTTCGCGACCTCAAAGGCCAGCGGTTCAGCCGAGGAATGAAAGAGCCTGCGCTCGCGCGTGGGTAGCTCTTCAAGCAGATCGGAAAACGGCGTGATCTCGCAACCCGCAAACGCGGCAAAGCCGATCGCATCGGCCATGCGGCAACTTACATTGATCAGATTGGCCATGTCCCACGGCGCATCCTGCTCCCGCGGCAGGTGATGGTCGCCGACGATTGCTTCAAACTCCGATGGCAGATTCCAGTCCGCGATCAGTTGCCGGCCCGCCTCGCAATGATCCCAGCCAAAAAGCTCCCGCTCGGCCTTGAGGATGCTCGCGGGAGTGCCACTGTGAGCACCGAGCGGCACACTGTACTCGTTGGGCCGGATCACCGCCAGCGCCAAGCGTCCGATGTCGTGGATGACGCCCGAAGTGTACGCTACATCCCTGTCCATGAAGCCCACCGAGGCCAGTTGATCGGCAATGAGTGCGCAGGCGAGGTTGTGGCGCCAGATTGCGCGCATCGCGGGCTGATTGAGTGTCTTGCCCATATAACCGCGCACACCGACGGTGAGACACAGCCCTTGCAGGTTGTTGGCGCCCATCACCGCGATGGCTTGCAAGATGCTGCTGGCAGGAAAGCGCGGCGCATACAAGAGCGAGTTCGCGATGGTCAGCACCTCGCTGGCAAAGGCCGGATCGGCCGAGATCAGCTCGCTCAACTGGTGCAGCTGCACATTTTCATTGTTCGTCAGTTGCAGCACCCGAAGCGCAACCTGAGGGAAGGGTGGAAGACGAAGATGAGCCCAGGACGGAGCGATCGCCGCTTCCCGTCTTCTCTCCGTTTGTAACATCGGAGTCTCCCTTCACAACGACAGCCCGCCAGATCCGGCGAAGACTCGGCCAATGCCGCTAAAAACGCGTAGCGCTTGCACGGCAGGAAGCGGTCGCTGATTGTCATTTCGGCACGGGTGGAGATTCCTTCAGGGGAGGGCCGTTGAATGAGTGAGATCTAATGATCGAATCGGATCTGCGTCAAACGAGAGGACGGATCCATCAACATGATTCGCGCGCATGCGAACAGCTTGATCGACGTACCGTGGCAGGATTCTCAATCTAAGTGCGCGCGGCTTTCATTTTTTTGACCTGCAATTCCGCGTTACAGTACTCGCCGGTGTCGTCGCTGGCCTGTCGACGAGCGATCTCTCAGATGGCTGCTCTGAGCTAGTGTCTGAAGCCTGGGACGCCGACGCAGTGTCGCACCACCAGAAATACCAGGAAGGCGAGCCCGAAGCCTCCCGCATATCAAAATAGATACCCAGCACCCTTGTAGACATTGATCACCCCCAACCCCCGTGAAACCGTTCCGGGAGGTTCTGCGAATTGACGCCTTTGTGATTGAGAGATTCTTTGCATAGCCGACAGTACACCCCCGCTCTCTTGCGACTGTATGTGAGCAAAATCACACTACGATCAAACCCCAATTACCAATCGGAGTTGCGGGTCGGCTCGCCTCGCCAATAGACACGACTCCGCCCAGGCACAAGCACGAGACGGTACGATGATCTTGGGAGAAAAAATGGCGAGAATTCTCGATGGTGTGGCGATTGCAGCGGCAATCAAGCAGGAAGTAGCCGAGGAGGTCCGCGCTCTGGCCGCGCGGGGCATTCGGCCGGGGCTGGCGGCGGTGCTGGTTGGCAACGTGGCCGCTTCGGAGATTTATGTGCGCAGCAAGGTGCAGACCTGCGCCGAGTTGGGACTCTATAGCGACCTGATTACGCCGCCTGAGACCGTGACGACCGAAGAGATGCTCGCGCTCGTGGCCCAGCTCAACGCGCGCGACGAGATCGACGGAATCCTGATCCAGCTTCCGCTGCCCGCGCAGGTCGATGCCAAGCGCCTGCTCGATGCCGTCGCTCCCGAGAAGGATGTCGACGGCTTCCACCCGGTGAGCGCAGGCCGCCTGATGGCCGGCCGTCCGGCCCTGGCTCCCTGCACTCCGGCCGGAGTGATCGAGATTCTCAGGCGCAGCGAGATCGCCATCGCCGGGCAACATGCGGTGGTAGTGGGCCGCAGCGACATCGTCGGCAAGCCAGTGGCGATGCTGCTGCTGCATCAGAACGCAACCGTCACCCTCTGCCACTCCCGCACGCGCGATCTCGGCGCCATCACCCGCCAGGCGGATATCCTGGTGGCCGCCATCGGTCGTCCGGGATTCATCGGCCCGGAGATGGTCAAGCCCGGCGCGACACTGATCGATGTCGGCATCAACCGCATCACCGAGCAGGCGGAGTTCGACCGCTTCTTCAAAGGCAATGCCAAGCGCGAAGCCGCCTTCCAAAAGAACGGCTCGGTGATCGTGGGCGACATCGACCCCAAGGCCTTCGAACTCTCCGCGGCCTACACGCCGGTTCCGGGCGGCGTCGGCAAGCTGACCATCGCGATGCTAATGGCCAACACAGTACGCGCCGCCAAGCTGCGGCGCGGACTCTAGTTTCACAGTTTCTGGGTTTCGGTGGGCTGTGAAACTGTGAGGCGTAAGGTGTTTAGTTTGAATGATTTGAATCGGATGGCACAGAACCACAGGATCTGTGGTTCTGTGCTCCTGTAAAGCCTGGTTGCGGAAGTTATTTATCTTGTGTGGTTTAGATGGGGCTGCACAGTTTCACCGTCAAAATCGCGATTATTCTCATTCATTCTGGGCTGGCGAGTCGATGTAAATGGCTGGTTAGGCTTGACTTGGTCGTGCTGCATTTGGATTTAGCCGGCCTTGAGCAGTGCATTCCAAAACCCGCTCCCCTGATTGCAGTCCATCTCTATTGTGCGCCGGTGGAGGGTAATTCTCTGCAGAGCGCCTGGGCGAGGCGGAGGTTGAGTGAATCAGCGGTTGGTTCCGAGGTCATGCGTCATCTCCGGTCCGTACCTCCGTAGCTTCGGGGTATACCCCCCGGTATTTTGGAGGCAAATTCCTTGTTTTCTTTCTGTTACGTGATGGGTATCGCTGCAAAATCTTAAAAACAATACGGTTACCCGCAGAATCCTGACCGGTAAGGACTTAGGACGGTTTTGCGGATCACGACCCCACGGACGAAGACCTGTCCGTGGGAACCCCGCCTAGTGATCGCGCCAGTTTGAGGTCATGGTTCCGGTCTACAGCATTTCCGAAAGTGATATAGATCGCCGGGAGCGAGGTACCAGGCGCTCATGATTCCTTTATTGTGCGCCAGCGGAGGGTAATTTTATGCAAAGTCCTGCGGCGGAGCTGAGGTTAGGCGAATCAGCGTTCTTTTCCGAGGTCATTCGTCATACCCGGTCCGCAACCGCGAGGGACAGGTGGCACCCTCAGGAATGACTGGTGGGCCGAGGCGATTAAATTCTACTTGGGAAGAAGCAGCGACCCTACGCGGATGTCGCGTCTCATAAAGGAAATAGTTATGGATCTGTGGAACGAGTCGGACGATGATTCGGAAGATGGGTCGCCAAAGGAGCGCGGAGCAGGGCTTATAGAAGTATTGAAACAGTTGTTCCCCGGCTTTACTGATTCGACGGAAAAAAGCAAACTGCGTCAAAGCTTGGGAGATGAGCGCACCTCTGCAACCTGACAATCCCTCAGCCACCACGTGAACCCGTAGCGGAAAATTAGCTGTGTTGGCGTACATAACCGCGCGTCGCTGCCCGAGTGTTGACCAGCCATAATCTTGATAATGATGTGGTCCAGTGGTTGAGTCTTCAACTGGCGCTGACAGCAGGGCAATGTGCTCATTCAGCGCCGGTTACTCCCAATTTTGTACAATTGCTCCTCGAAAACGACGTTTTTGCCATCAATGGGATCGATCGGCATTTTGTTGCGCTGCGGGTGACTGAGTTGTTGTCCGCTGCGGCAGGGCAGCGGGGGAAACTGGCGGCCTTATACTACCTTCTGGTCTAGCTGATTTTGGGGAGGCGCAGAGGGCATCGATGCTTCGAGTGGGTCTCACCGGCGGTCTGGGCAGCGGCAAGTCAACCGTCGCGGCGATGCTGCGCGCGCTGGGCGCCGAGGTGATCGAATCGGACGAGCTCGGCCGCGCGCTGATGGAGCCGGGCCAGGCGGTCTTCTCCGAGATCGTGCGCGTCTTTGGCCGCGAGGCCGTCGGCTCCGATGGACGGCTCGACCGCAAACGGCTAGCCGATCAGGCTTTTCAAGGCGGGCGCGTGAATGAGTTGAACGCCATTGTGCACCCGGCCGTGATCGCCGCTCAACGCCGCTGGATGGACCAGCTCTTTGCCCGCAATCCCGCAGCCGTGGCCGTGCTCGAGTCGGCGCTCATCTTTGAGGCCGAACGCGATGCCCGCGCCCGCGGCGAACACGACAGCGCGCTCGTCGACTGGCGGCGGCGCATCGACCGCATCGTCGTGGTCACGGCCCCCGACGAGCTGAAGATTGTCCGCTATGTGAGCCGGGTGAGCCCCGCAGGCGCCGACCGGCAGGTTGCCGAGGCCGATGCCCGGCGGCGGCTGGCACACCAGATTCCCGATGAGATCAAAGCGGCGCGGTCAGACTATGTGATTGATAACTCAGGAGATATAATGAATCTCGGCACCCAGGTCGATCAGCTCTGGCAGCGGCTGATCTCCGAGAGCGACAAATCCCTTCAGGATGAGTCCTTAGAATAGTGAACAACGGGTTGTGTTCGGCAGAGATGGTTGGCCCAAGAGCAGCTATCTTCCGATTCATGCTCGTGGCGCGTCTGAAGCCGCACCCTTTTTGAAAACCAGACGGCCAAACAGCATCTCACAGGCTAGAGGTTGACAAGTTATGAAGTTGCGCCAGTTAGTCCTTATTGTTCTGATCGTGGGCGGGTTCTGGTATCTCACCTCGCATCGCTTCCCGGTTTGGGGACATCTGCCGGTTTTCAGCCAGGGCACAACCAGCTCCGCACATCTCTCCGGTTCCGGCTCGCCACTGCAGCTCAATGAGGCCGAGGCCGCGCCTGCCTACGACGCAGAGGAACAGAACAACATTGCGATTTACAGGCGGGTGTTGCCTTCGGTCGTGAACATTACTTCGAAGTCGCTGGTCTACAACTTTTTCTTTGAACCGGTGCCGCAGCAGGGGCAGGGCTCGGGCTTCATCCTCGACAAGGCCGGCCACGTACTTACCAACTACCACGTAGTTCAGGGCGCTAACCGCGGCATCAAGGTGCAATTGAGCAATAAGCGCATCTACGACGCCAAGGTGATCGGCACGGATTCGGTGCATGACCTGGCCCTGTTGCAGATCCAGGCGCCCAATCTCGAGCCGGTCACGCTGGCCAACTCCCGCGATCTGGCCGTGGGTCAGAAAGTCTATGCGATCGGCAATCCCTTCGGATTGAACGGCACAATGACCCGTGGGATCATCAGCTCCATCCGCACGATTGGCGGCTCTGAAGGCAGGCCGATCGAGGACGCGATTCAGACCGATGCAGCCATCAATCCCGGCAACTCCGGCGGCCCGTTATTGAATTCGCGAGGCGAGGTCATCGGCATCAATACGATGATCGCTTCGAACGGCGCGAATCAGAGTTCGGGCATTGGCTTTGCCATCCCCATCAACACGGCCAAGGCGGTGTTACCCGATCTGACTCGCTACGGACGCGCGAAACGGCCCTCGCTGGGCATCCAGTCATTTCCCATCGGACCCGATCTGGCATCGCAGATTGGCCTTGCGGCCGACTCTGGGGTGCTGGTGCAAAAGGTCGTCCCCGGCGGCGCTGCCGAGCGGGCTGGGATGCGCGGCGGCAATCAACAGGCCTATGTGGGCAACACGCCGATCATGCTCGGCGGCGACTTCATCGTGGCCATCGACGGCCAGGAGGTCAGCGATCCCCAGGAGATTTCGCGGCTGATGGAGAAGCACCAGCCCGGCGACACCGTGAGCGTCACCTTCTATCGCGGACGCAAGCAGATCACCCTGAAGCTGATTGCCGGAGAGGCGCAGGACGCGAACCCCTAGCGAGGCCCGGAATTTGTTTTGTCGGCGATCTGCAGTGCGACCTCCCGGAACGCGGGAAGGTTGGGCAGCAGCCCCAGCGTCTCAAGATTAACCCGATCAGATTCCGCCATCTCGGTTCCCTCTGGACCATTGACGCGATCATCCAACTCGGTGGCTAACAGATCCGCAACATAAACCGCCGTGGTGCAATCGAATCCGGTGTGCGGTATGCGAGTGGGACGATGGTGGTGCGCGATTGCCTCGATAGCCAGATCGGGAATGCCCCACAGTCCCAACAGATAAGCGCCAATCTCCGCGTGCGTGGTTCCGAGAACCTCCTCTTCAACCTCAAATCTTCTGCATTCGCGCTTGCTGCTTTGTGACAGAATGGCGGTAAATTCGTTGGGCATTGCGCTGGCCAGGAAGAGGCTTCCGATGTCGTGGAGCAGCGCGGCAACGGCGGTGATATCGCGGCTTCCCCGCTCCACTGGCAGCGCACTGGCGATGGCAGCCGTACGAAGCGAATGCCGCTGAATTGAGTCGCAAACGGAATGCGGAATTCGGGAATCGGGCACGAAGACTCTGAAGACCTCAGAGGTCAACGCGAGGCTCTTGATTGTCTCAACCCCCAGGAACGCAACGGCGCTCGACAAACTATTGATTTTGCGAGACAGCCCGAAAAAAGCGCTGTTGGCGAGCTGCAGGACCTTTGCCGACATTGCAATATCTCGCTCGATAATCTCCGTCACTTGCCGGATCGATGTTTTTGGGTCCTGCAACGTCTTCGTAAGGTGTGTGTAAGTGTCTGAAAGCGACGGCAGTTCACCAACCGCGCCAACGACCTTGCGAATCTCCGGTGAACTCAACAGGTCTTGCATCGCGCAAACGCGATCAATTGCTGAACGCAACTCGGAAGCATTACACGGCTTGGCCAGAAAGCGGTGCGTGACGAGGACCGCACGGGTTTCGAGTGCGGCGTCGGAGAATCCGGAGAGGAGAATTCGAGCGGTGTTGGGAAAACGTTGGCGAACGTGCTCCAACAGCGTGACGCCATCCATTCCCGGCATCCGCATATCGGAGATTACAACGTCGAAGGTGGAGCCTGCACAAGCCTCGAGCGCGGCTTCTCCGCCTACAGCAAAGTGCAGCTCCCAACGATCGCAGTCCGCATCGAGAGAGCGGCGGATACCTTCAAGGATGCTGACTTCATCGTCGACGAAAAGAATGCGTTTCATGCAGTGGCCCTGAAGGCGCGTGTCTCGCCATCCTGAAGAGCGAACCACCGGCTTCGCCAGGCAAGCACCGGAAAATATATCGGCAAATAGGCAGCCGGTTTTCAGAGGACCACGCAACGCTGGGCGCGAATATTCCCCTTGATGACGCACATTGGCGCGACGCCATAGTGTTCAATCGCGCTCACCTTTGCGGAAATTAATCCAGTATTTTAGGTCTCGTAAGCCAAAAATGAAGCCCGATGGGGATCGCTCACGCTCGCGGAGAGGCACAGCCTGCATAGAAAGAGCGGAACCGATGCATTTCACAAAAGAGACGCGTGATTTGGCTCGAAGTCTCATTGCCAGTGAGGCGAAGGAAACCGCAAGTTTCCTGCAACTCGAATATGCGACAGAACATGTCTATGAAAAACTGCGCCGAAGACTCAGTCCATTTGTCGGCGCTGACGGTTTTCGCGCGCTTGCCATTCGCGCTTTGGTTCTAGCCAGAGAGGAATCTCATGGTCTGAGCGCCGTGCATATCGAGACGAATGGGGGTCTGCGCGGCCTTGGCGAAGCTGAAAACCAGACAAAAGTTGCGAAAGACGATGAGTCCGGGGTCATTTTCATTGCGCAACTCCTCGCTCTGTTGCTCGCCTTCCTCGGCGAGACAACCACACTGCGCTCGATAGAGGAGCTACGCCTCCAGACTGACCCGAGCGAAGATTCGGCGCCCGCCCCAGCGGAAACGACCGACACACAGATCGAAAGGCTCGTCATCGCAGCGACCTTTGGTGACCTTTTGATGGAGATTGATCGACTAAGAAGTGTGAGTGAGCGTATTGAAAACCTGGCGGAGAAGCATCCTGGAATGGAGCGAGGCCTATCGAGCGCCGCTGGCAACATTCGCAACATAGCCATTGCTTTGGATGTTTTTACACTCATACGAAGCAAGGCGGAGGGCTTTCAGCGGGACACACCAAACACGTATGCGAACGGGTACATGAATTGAGCTCCACGGCAGTTCGATTCATATAGCTCGAAACCATCAGATCATCGACGCAGTTCCTAATCCGCGGCCAGAGTTATTCAGGCGGTCGAATTACAGTTAGCCTTTCGGATAACTTCAAGTCATATCCTCGGCATCCCAGGCTCTGGGAGTAGTTATGGGCTCGGCTGCGAGTCGTATCTGCGAATTGGCTGGGTTGCTGACTTGGCTGGCGACACCGTGCCTCGGCCAGACGCAACAGCCCGAGACGGTCTGGGGCAATGACGCGTCGATCTCATCGGGTGAGCTGCCAGATACACCAAGGATGGCATCGGATAAAACGACCTCTAACTTGGTCTTCGGAGTTCTACCGCCAACGACAACTGGTCGTCCGGCAAAGAAACTCGATCTCGTCGTTCAAACAGGCGAATTCGGCGTGCCGCTGAGTGGTATCGATAAACTCGAACTTTCATTGCGGAGCCGATTGACGGTCTCCGATCTGGCGTCGACGCTCTTCTCGGCCGGTTGGAGCCAGATGCGCGACAGTGCTCCGCACTTCGGCGCCGACAGCGGCGCCTTCGGTGAGCGCCTCGGAGCTTTGGCGCTCAAGCAGACCACGCAATCGGTCTTCAACTACGGGATTTATGCGACGATCTTTCAAGATGACCCTCGATACTACGTAATGGGCAGGCAAAGGAGCATCGCTGCAAGAGCGGCCTACTCGGCATCGCGCTTGATCATTACGCGGAAAGATGACGGAAGAGCGGCAATCAATTGGCCGAAACTCGCCGGCATCGGGAGCGCATCGGCGCTGACCAACACCTACTATCCCGCGCGCGACCACGGATTCGCCAACAACGCCAGCGCATTTGGCGTGTCGTTAGGCACCACGATCCTCACCAATGAGATTCACGAATTCCTCGGCGATGGTCTTCGCCTGCTGCGGCGCGACAGGAACTGATCGGCACGCGGCCTTATCGACCCCAAGCTCCGGCCTATCTGGCCTCGAGACCGATGGAGATAGCGTTATAGAAGGGCTCTCGAGGAATTACCTCAGTCGCTTGTGCCAAGCACATCAGGCAGCTTTGCCGGCGCTACCCGCGATCGGGGCGAACTCCTTTGCCATCGCCTCAAGAACGGCGCTGTGGGCCGGCAATTCGTTGAGCAGCAATTCGGCCGACTGGATCAGCGGGTTCGAGTGAAACCACCGCTGCACGATGTTTCCGTGGAGCAAATTGAGAATGGCGAGCAGGGACATGCCTTGGTGGTGGGCCATCCACTCGCGAACTATGACTGGTTTCCCAGGCGAGTGCGCATAGTCCGCAGCCTCGTAAAGGCCGTACGCACCGACCCATCCGGCCTTTGCCATGCGGCGGAGATTGCGAACAGCTTGGCGCGATTCGACGCCGAGAGCGAGGAAAGTGGAGTATGGGGAGACTGTCGGTCCAGCGGTTGCGTCGAATTTGAGTGCAATTTGCGGGATGCCGAAGGCCTGGTAGTGGTAGTGACCGGCTTCATCTTTGCATGAGTACCCCGATTCCGAAATCCCCCAGGGAATGTTGAGAGAGCCGGCGAAGCTTCGATGCACCTGGACGCAGGCGGCCTGAGTGCGAGCGATGAGCGTGTCGGGATAACTCCGCATCCAAAGCCCGGGCATCAGGTATTCGAACATCGTGCCGGTCCAGGAGAGAAGCAGAATCTGGTCGAATGCGCGCGTATGATCCCGGGCAAGCTTGAACCAGCTCTGCTGCGGCAAGTCGCCACGTGCGACAGCGAGGAATGTGGCGATGCGAGCCTCTGAAGCGAGCATGTCATAGCAGGCCGGATGAAGCTTTTGCTCTGCCACGTCATAGCCGACCGAGAGCAATTGGCGGTTCGGTTCTATGAGGAAACCGAACTCTGTTTCCTCAGCGAGGACTTCGATTTGGTCTGCGATGGCGCGAAGCTCCGCGGCGAGGGCGCGCAGATTCTGCCGGGCGCGTGGAAGAGTTGCGCGAAGCTGCTCTCCAGGAACGCGGAGCGGCGAATCGTTGCTGATTCTGCCGGAGGCCAGGCTCAGCTCCAGCAATTCAGAAAAGGCGATAGCAGCATCGATGGAAGATGTTTCCGCATTCTGCTTGAGTTCCAGTTGAGGCGACTCGCAAATCCGCTCATACTCGGGCAAGAGCCAGGGAGTGTAGTCATGCAGCAGAGTTAGCACCGATGCGACGCGGTGTTTTGTTTCCGCAAGCCACCAAGGGCTCTCAGTTTGGCTTCCGTCTCCGGCCGCCGCATCGCAGAGAGCGGCGTGCGCGGCAGGAAGCCAGCTGATCCATTCCGTCATGCAGGCGGCGGAATCGGGCAGAGAGATCCGAGCCAGTTGAGCCGGTAAGTGTCTCTGCAACTGTAGCAACCGCCAATGCGTTCGTATGCCGGCGAATAGCCGCTGCGTAATCAGAGGCTCCTGGCACATAGAGAGCGTTCCGGCGCGGACCGTGTAGAGACAAGCAACGAGGTTCCCGCTGTCGACAGAAGAGACCGTGACTGGCGATACAGGCTCGAGCGATTGCGTGTTGTACCAGTTGTAGAGATGGCCACGGTGTTTTTCGAGCTTTGCAATCGTCGCGAGGCTGCACCGAGTGAGCGCAGCATATTCAGGCGCCGTCAGGAATCCGAGTTCGCATGCTGCCTGACGGGCATTCAGCAGGAGGCCGAGGTTTGTGGGTGAGACGCGGGCTGCTTCAAAGAGTCCCTCTTCCTCAACATTGTCCGGGATAAGGTAGTTGTGCCGCTCGCCTCCAAACTCGTAAAAGTAGCGCCAGATGAACAGCGCATGCGCGAGCAGAAACTGCTCTTCGTCCGACTCCAGGAGCAGTTGCTCTTCGCGGGGAGGCTTGTTGAGCCACGCAGTGAGAGGGTAGGCGAGAGCCCAAAGCAGAAGAATGGGAGCGGCAAAGAAAATGGAATCTCGTTGCGGCGCAACCAGAGAGATGAGGATCGCCAGGCCGAAAACGACGAACGGAACGAAGACGAGATAGTTGTCGACCGGTCTTTGGCCGGGAGAATGATCTTCAGTCTGGGCCGCGGTCTCCCACTCGAGCAGGCGCTTGCCGGTTACGAATCGCCGGACCAGAGATCGAACGATGGCGTCGAGCGTGAGGAGTGTCTGATGAGGAAGGAAGATCAGGTCCAGGAGAGCGACGAGAAGCGCTCTGGCGAAGGCCGCGAACGTCTCGCTGACACGGCCTCTCTGGTCGCTCGCAAGGGCTCTGCAAAGACCCATGCAGAGCATGATGAAAGCCGGTAGGGCGATCAGCAGCGGCAGCAGAATGGTCCAATAAAGCGGACCGCCCGGCAGACCCAGCCAACCGGCGACGAACAGGATGAACGTGAAAGGCTCGACGAGCGAGCGGCGCAGATTGTCGAATATCTTCCAGCGCGAGATCGCGGAGATTGGGTTAGTGACCAGGGCCCCAAACTCCTCCGGAACGATGGAAAACATCCACTGCGCGATTTGCCAGTCGCCGCGCACCCAGCGATGTTTGCGGCGGACGTAGGCACTGTAGTGGGAGGGATAATCGTCAATGAGTTCAATATCGGCCGCCAATCCCGCTCGAGCATAGGCGCCTTCGATCAGGTCATGGCTGAGCAGCGCATTGCGTGGGAAGCGGCCTTCGAGCACGGTGTTGAAGATTGCGACCTCATAGATGCCCTTGCCGGTGAAGCTGCCCTCGCCGACGAGCTCCTGATAGGCATCGGAGACAGCGCGCGTGTAGATGTCAAAGCCGCTCTGGCCAGAGTAGATGCTCGCCAGCCGCGAGCGCGCCGCGGATTGGACGGTGATGCCGATGCGCGGCTGCAGGATGCCATAGCCCGCGTTCACAATGCGTGTCTTCGGGTCGATGACTGCCTCGTTCAGCGGATGAGCCATGGCTCCGATCAGTTGCGCCGCGGTGCCGCGAGGAAGCTGGGTGTCGGAATCGAGCGTCAGGACGTAGCGAATCGGTTCGAGTCTCTCGATCTTGCCAGCTTTGATGGGGAATGCGTCGTTTCCGCCAAGGAGCAGTTTGTTCAAGTCGAGCAGTTTGCCTCGCTTGCGTTCCCAGCCCATCCATACGCCCTGCCGGCTGTTAAAAATGCGATGCCGATGGAGCAAGAAGAACGAACCGGATCCTTTCGAAGCATACTTGGCGTTGAGTTCAGTGATAAGTTCGACGGCGAGCTCGACCAGAGGGTGAGAGTCGTTTTCGCGTGGCTTGCTCGCCGAGTCGGGTAAATCCGTGACCAGGGCAAAATGCAAGTGTGGATCGCGGTTGGCGAGAAATCGCGCCTCAAGATCGGCAACCAGTTTGCGCACTTGCCCAGGGTTCAAAAGCAGAGTGGGTATCGCGACAACAGTTGCGCGGTCGGCGGGGATTCCCTTGCTGAAGTCGAATTTGGGCAGCGGCTGGGGATCGAAGATGACTGTAACGGCGCTGTTGACCAGCTCAACGGCGTCCTGCATCACCGGCAGCAACATGAGCGCAATGGTGGCAGCCAGGGCGCCAATCGTGTGGTTGGGCAGCAGAGGGAAGAGCAACGCCGCAATCAAGAAGGTCGTGACAAGCAGAATGCTCGCGATGTAGATGTCGCTGGCCTCACGGCGAATGAAGCCGCGGAGACGTTCGATCGGTGGTGGATGGTATCCCACCCGCGCGGCAAGTTGAGAGAACCCGCTGTCGACCAGGTAATAGCCGACGTGGATGCGGCGGCGATAAATGCGCGGGTCGTCCGATGGCAATTGCAGAGCCTCGCTGGCGAGCTCGAGGGCCATGAGTGCGATCCCGGACTCGGAGTGATCCGAGTGTCGAGCAATGAACGCGACGCGTTTGCGGTAGAGTTCGCGGCTTTCAAAATCCATGCATCCGTAGACCCCAGCGGGATCCTGGCGTAAGGTGGCATCGAACGCGATGAGCTGCTCGACGATCGCGACCCAGTCCGACCGGCCGATGACTCGAAGACTCTTGATGAAGATTGGGATCATTGACTGCTGAGCGCCGCTGGGTGCGCGAAGCAGAGAGTTCGCTTCCGCAAGTAGCAATTCGAGCAGAGCGAATTTGAGGAAGCCTGCGAAGCTCCACAGTTCTCCGGACGTGAGAGGCTCGTGAATCTGCAGTTCGCTGATGAAGGAGCAAAACGTCTCCGCCGAGAATTCACTATCAACCGCCTTGAGATAGATCTCAGCTGCCGCTGCGACGCGGGGTTCTTCCCGATCTTCATTGAGAATGATGCGCGGCAGCCGCGCCACAACACGAGGGTCGTTGGACACGGTGGCTATCGCCAATCGAAGCAAACGAAGGTTTTCTCGCAGCGCGAGCAGCGGGGCATTCTCTAAAGCTGCACTTCGATCTGCCTCTGCCGGAGCTGCCGCCGGCAGCGAAGCCAGATCCACTTCGAGATGCCTCAGCGCGCTTCGGGCCGACTCGATGCGTTCTGGAAAAGATCCCGCGGTGATGGACCTCTCGACGACATCCCACGATGCCGCGGCACGCGCGGCATCGCGCATTCGCTCGAGCACTGGGCAGGCTGGCGGTTGCACACGTTCCGGAGTTTGGACGCTATCGCTCATCTCGTTTCACCGGTAACTCGCGGCTTGCATCTCAAACATGGCAGCATAGCGGCCTCCGAGAGCTACAAGCCCGTTGTGGCCGCCCTCTTCGACCAATCGTCCCCCCTCCAATACAACGATGCGGTCTGCCATTCGCACCGTCGAAAAGCGGTGAGAGATAAGGAGCGCCATCTTTCCATAGGTAAGTTCGGCGAAGCGCTCGAAGACCTCAGCCTCGCTGCGCGCATCCAGCGCGGCAGTGGGTTCGTCGAGAATCAGCAACTGTGCATCGCGCAGGTAGGCTCGTGCGAGAGCCAGCTTCTGCCATTCGCCGCCTGACAGATCGACTCCGCCTTCAAAGCGCCGGCCGAGCATCTGGTCGTAGCCGCCAGAGAGAGTCGCAACCACGCCGGCGGCGAGGCTCTTCGCCGCAGCGTGTTCGATCTCTTCTTGAGTGTGCGGCACTTCGATGCGCCCGACCGAGATGTTCTCTCGTGCGGTCATCTCGTAGCGCATGTAGTCCTGAAAGATCACAGCGATCTCCGAATGCAATGCAGCGAGATCGTACTCACGAAGATCGATGCCATCCAACAGAATCTCACCTTCTGTCGGGTCGTACAAACGCGTGATGAGTTTGACAATCGTAGTCTTGCCCTGGCCGTTTTCGCCGATCAGCGCCACTCGTTCTCCGGGGCTGAGCGTGAAACTGAAGTCGCTGAGAATGCGCCGCTCCGTGCCGGGATAAACGAAGGAGACATTTCGGAATTCGAAGCCACGCGCGATACGATGCGGCGCCGGAAAACCTCCGGGCTTGGATTCGACCCGCGGCTTCATCTCGAAAAAAGCGATCAGATCGCCGAGAAAAAGCGCCTGATCGGCCACGCCTGAGGCAGTCGAGAAAGCCAGTTGGATGTTGGCCATCGACTGCATGATCGCAGCGGTGATGAGCGTGAGATCGCCAACGCTGTAGACACCCTGAATCGTGCGATAGATGCTGTAAGCGTACGCGCCATAGTAACCGAGCTGCCCAAGGATGGCCAGCAGGCCACCCCAGAAGAGCCGGCGGCGGCTGAGTGCTACGTTCTCTTCAAAAATGCTTTGCGACAGTCCCGTGAAACGGTCAGTCAGATAGCTGCTCAGGTTGAAGAGCTTGAGCTCCTTGGCTGCCTCTTTGCTCCCGCCTACTTGGCGCAGATAGTCCATCTGGCGGCGCAAGGGTGTCTGGCGGAAGTTCTTCGCATAGGTGAGAAAGGCAAAGTGACTCTCACCGAGGAAGGCCGGGATGATCCCGGCAATCAACAGCAGCAACAGTAGCGGAGAATACCTTGCAAGCACGGCCGAAAACGCAAGCGCGGTGACAGTCTGCTGGATCATCCTGCCCATCTGTTGAATCATCGCCAGCCTGTCCGTGGCCTGCACCCGGGCGCGTTCCAGACGATCGTAGAAGACGGGATCCTCGTAAGCTGTAACATCGAGAGACGCCGCTTTGCGCATCACCTCCACGCTTACGTGGTGCGTGTAGCGGTCAGCGAGCAGGCTATCTAAGAAGTCCACCGCGCGCGTGAGGATGCCGGTCAGCACTGCCAGCACCATCTCCGCGATCACCAGCCACCAGAAGTGTTGGGGCAGCGGACGGTGCAAACGGATGTTATTGACCCCATCGATAATGAAGCGGCCTATAATGCCGATGCCCACCGGTAGAAAGGCAACGAAAACGCGCAGGCCGATGTTCCAGGAGACGACGCTTGGACCCGACTCCCACACAAAGTGCAGAACCCCCGGCACGTTTTTGAGCGCACGCACGCGGTCGCTCCAGGCCTTGCCGGAGCTTTGCACGCGATCGGCTTTTTGCCCATCGGACTCACCGATGGTTCTCGGATCACTCACATTGGCTGACATGCGCCTTTCATCGTTCCTCAGGAACCTTGGCTTCAGAGAAGTAATCGGGCTCTGAATGACAAATCGTGGGTCCCGGCTACTCTTATCGTGGGTCCCGGCTACTCTTATTGGACTCTTATTGCGGGCACTCTGGAATCAGCTCCGACTCTCTATCTGCGCATGTACCGAGCCCTGCGCGCTGCTCAAAATCGACCGCCAGATCGCCCTTCATTCGCTCCCGGAGATAGAGTCTTTATAGGGCTTGAATCCCGCGATCTCCATCCCCCGTTTTGCCTCCGGGTTCTTCATAAAGGTCTCCCAGACAAACCCTGAACGCGCATTCTCTGCCATGAGCATAGTGATTCCAGTATCAATGCCGATCACGTCGGTGTCATACCAGTCCGTCAGCGGATTGAACGCATCGACAAAGCCATAGCGGCCCCACGCCCTCGGATAGTGTTCATAGATGGTTCTCAGTACGCGCATGGTTGCATCCGGAAGAAACGGCAGCGAACCCCCCGTGGCCGCTGGAACGATCGTTCCGTCGATGGGCCCCATCGCCGGAGGTCCGCCCCAGATCACATAGCCATTCACTGAGTCCGAAGCGGTGATACCCCAGAGCTCGTTGCTGTAGTCGGGAAACTGTTCATTCAGCTCCAGGCAGAACCGTCGATGGACATCGGTAGCGATCACAGAATTCTCAAAGTAGTCCGCATAGCGGTCCCTCTTGTGGCGGAAGTCGAACCATGCCTGCGAATACTGATGCACAAATAGCGGCGCAAATGAGCCCACGTAGCGCAATCCATCATATTCAAAGACAGATCGCTTCCAGGCAAACCATGCCTCGAGGTTGAGCGGATGTGTCGACGATCCCAAGCCCAGCAGATACATCATCATCAATTCGCTGTAGTAGTCCCATTTGGAAGGCAGAAAACCGAACTCGGGCGTCCATCCCATGGGCAGCAAGCTCGTGTCCTCTGACAGCCAGGTCCAATCTACCCTGTCGAAGATTGCGTGCGCCAGTTCTGTGATCGAGTCGTCCTGAAAGTGCTGACAGCAGGTCAGAATGCCGCAGAGCAAAATAGCCGTATCTACCGAGGAGACTTCCGAGTCCCAAATCCTCTCGCCGGAATTGATATTCGCAAAGTGGTAGAAAAATCCACGATGCATTGGCAGCTTTTTCCATAAAAATGAAAGCGACGTGATCACTCGCAGACGCGCATCCGAACGGCTCACGAAGCCCCGCATCTCTCCGATACAGATTGCGGTCAAGCCGAAACCGGTTGACGCAACGCTCGACACGATGCTGGTGTCTTTGGCGCGAACATTGCAGCGATCCTGGACTAATCCAGTCTGCGGGCTCGCCTGTTCCCAGAAATAGAGAAAATTCGAGTGCTCAAGCTCCTCCAGGAATTGGTCGTCCTGAGGCAACAAAGACGCCGGTGCAGGGGGCGCGGCGGGATGAGTGTGTTGCTGAGTCCTTCCGGACGGTGTCCTGGCCTGGCTAAGAAAAGGCAGACCCTTTACGCGGGCGAGCGGCAGGGACACAGAGATACAGGCCATTTGGCGCAGCAAATCGCGACGCGTGCTTTTGCGATTTCGATGCTCATCGATTCTGTAAATCCGCGGCAACTCCATCTCGTTGCTTCGATCGATCGCGTCATCCTCCCTCTCGTGCCGTACTTTCCCGCGTGTCTTTCTTGAGAATACACTCGATTCCGGGGCCGAAACTCCCTTCGGAGCCCTACTCTGGGAATGGGAGCAACCTCAACTATGGCCTTGCCACCCTGTGACTTAGATGCACAATCACGTCGGAATGAACCAGCCTACGGCAGAAAATTGAGCCTGGAGCGCGTCCAATGAATTTGGAGAGGATGATGCGATTGAATTGGAGAAAAACTGTCATCTGGACGATCATCGCCATCCTTGCGTGTGCGGCGGCGATTGCTCTCGCTGTTCGCGTACATCGCTGGAGACAAGGAGCGGAGAGAATCAAAGGAGCCGTAATCCTTCGCGACGACGATAGCCGAAAAGAGCTGCCGATTGCCGACGTTACAGTAACGGCATCGGACGGCGTGACGACCGCCATGACACAGTCGAATGAATCCGGGTACTTCAACCTCCCGTTCCAGACCGGAGTTTGGCCGGGGCAAAACGTGACTCTGAGTTTTCGTCATCCCGGCTACGAACCTCTCGATATCACAGTGCAATCTGGTTTTCGGCGGCCAGCCAAGCAACTCTACATCGCAAGAATGGCGCCAAAGAATGAGAAGACCGCTATATCTTCGGGTAAGCCTCCGATCGTGGTATCCAACATCAGAGTGAGGTACACGGTTAACTCTCGAACGGATGTGAATATTGGCAGCGCTGTCAAGACCTTTCAAGTGATCAACAAAGGCAATCTTCCCTGCGATCGGCGCGCCCCATGCTCGCCGGATGGAAATTGGAAGGCTTCGATCGGCTACGCATCGCTCGACGCAGGCGCCAGCAACGAATTCAGAGATGTGAGAGTGTCGTGCATTGCCGGACCGTGCCCGTTCACGCGAGTCGATCCAGGCGGCTTTGTGAGCGGTGGGCGCAATATCAGCGTCTCGGTACTAGATTGGTCAGACGCCACCACGTTTTTGCTGGAGGCTGAGGTCTTTCACACGGAAATCACGTCAAATGTGCGCGAGTCTTATCCTGTCGTCTTTGGCGAAGCTCTTAACTTCACCCTCCCGGCAAACGAAGAAGGTGTAAGCCTCGAAGCCGAGCTCAATGGCGCCAACATGGTCTTTCCTCTTGGGCCGTCCCTCTACCTAAGCTGGGCAACTTGCACGGCTCGCACGGATCGCAAAGACGATAAGACATTCGCCTATCGCTGCGAGCTCAAGCCGGGATTCCGGTTTTGAATGGTCAATAAAAGGGTAATCGAGAATCTCTCGGTTCGGAGCCGAAATGGACAGCAAAGAGAAGTCGAATGCGATAAGATCTCACGCGCGCGATCTCCCTGGAATCGGCAAAGGCGCAACCGCTTCCCGTCAAATGGTTTCTTCGCAGTTTGGTCTTCGAGTACAATCTAGCAAGGTGACGGAATCGATCTAAGGGCCTAAAAGACAATTCAAGGCTGATGCGCGAAAGGTCGAGGATTCTGATTAGGCATTCCCCATTCAGCAGTGCCCGGGCCTGCGGATAATCTCGCGAAACAGATCGAAAGATCAGCGAATAAATAGCCCTGAAATTGGCGCAATTTGTAATTGACCACTTCCCGCACGCCGACGGACCGCAACCAAAATGGAAAGGAACATGACAACAAATTCTCACAAACCGAAGATCCTCGTTGCGGACGACGAAACTGTGATCGCTGATACGTTGACAACAATCCTTCAGCAGTGCGGCTTTACTGCACGCGCCGTCTATTCGGGCGAAGATGCGCTAGCTCAGGCCCTGTCATTCGCCCCAGATATGTTCCTCTCCGATGTTATGATGCCAGGTCTGGATGGAATTGAAACCGCGATTCGAATGCGTATGCAGCTACCCGGCCTCAAGGTTCTGCTCTTTTCCGGGCAAGCAGCTACAGCGGACCTGCTCGACAAGGCACGGACCCAAGGATATGAATTCGACGTTCTTGTGAAACCCGTGCATCCGAAGGATCTGCTCGCGAAAATCGTTGCGAATGGTGTGAGACCCAGTCAGGATTGATCCAGGTTAGCTGGCACCTTGCACATCAAAATACTTTCAGCAGCATCAATACAACAACGATCAATAGAATTACGCCAAGACCGCCGCTAGGATACGGCCCCCAGCTGCGGCTATATGGCCACGCCGGAATTGCTCCGATAAGTAAAAGCACGAGAACTATTAGAAGTATTGTCATCGCTCTCACTCCCTCCATCGGCGAATCGTGGCTGCCTTGAAGCCAGGCCAGCACGCTCCGACATGTAGTGCGATGACTGCGCTCTCCATTGAGTTGGCCCGCCAGCCGCAATTTAGCTCTCGCTCGCCCGAGGCGGAGTTATAACAAAACCAGAGAAGGTGTATCCCGGAGCTGATGCACTCGAGTCGACGCGGCCATCAGCGAGCGGAGACCTTCCAACTGGTCTATCAGGCCACAGCATCCCTGGTTTTGTTCTAGCCTCGTCCTTTCTTGAAAGCGGAACCGCTTACCGGTCGGGAAAGTACGCAAAGATAGGGCCGCCCAGCGCCCAAGCTCGACATGATCTTCTAAATCTCTATAACCTCTTTAGTCGAAATGGCGGAAGGTATCCCACTCCTTAGTGAGATCGCTGTCGAGTTTGCGACAGTGGTAGATAGGTTTTTCCGAGCCGGGAGCCGCCCACTGGACCTTGGGATCGGCGACTAGCGTGAGCGAAGCGCAGTGATGCTGTAGGTAGTCGAGGTCGCCGTCGAGGACGATGACGCTTGCGCCGGTGTAGCCTCTGCTTCCCCAATACCAGTAAGAGTGATGGCTGCCAATCGCCTTGGGCAATCCCAGTTCGGGCCCAAAGTGATCGATGGCTCCGGCCTGTCCGTAGAAGCTACCGAAGATCGCCGTTCTCTGGCGCTCTTCCGCCGGAAGAGCGTTGTAGTAGCGCGCTACTGCTTCGACGCGCTCCTTCCACCCAAAATCGGCGCTGTAGTAGTCCGGAATAGCGGAGTGCGCGCTGTGTTCGGCTTCGGTCCGGTGCAGCGTCATGATCTGGTAGTAGCGGGCGAAGGCATCGATCGGGAGGATGGGGACGAAGGTCGGCAACATGAGTGCCGATAAGGCGCAGGCTGCGACGATGTACGCAGTGACGAACCGGCGGGTCCACGTGTTGGCGAACCAGCGCTCGGCGGCGACCGCCCCTGCGGCGAGCATGACTGGATAAACAGGTGTGACGAGGTAATCCTTGGCATGGAGCGCGTACATCAGCAGCATGTAGGCGATAAAGGTCCAGCCGAGGGCTCTGAAGCGCTTCATTGGCGGAGTAAAGAAGAAAACAGCGCCGGCAATGACGAAGGCGAAGCTAAGAATGTTGACGAGCAGCGCCTGTGCGAAGACGAACTGGAGTGGTGAAAGAATCACGTTGCGGTGATTGGCGTTGATATTGTGCTGAAGCTCCACGAATGGGAAGTGACGATTTACCTGCCACAAGATGTTGGGCAGAGTGATCGCAAGTGCGATCGCGATTCCGCCCCAGAACCAACGATTGAGCATCCACCTTCTCCATGTTGATAGAAGCATTCCGATCACCAGCGCGGCGAGGTAGAACGCCAGGCCGTACTTGTGCATCAGCGCAATTCCGGCGACCGCGCCGAAAGCGAGCCAAAGGCGCGGGTTCGAGGTCTTCTCGATGCGGACGAGAAGCAACACTGCAGCGGTCCACAGCGGCATATCGAGGGCGTTGGTGCTGAGAATATGTCCGAAGGCGAGAGCGATGGGAGTAATTGCCGTCAATGCGGCAGCGGTGATGACGGCGCGTCGCCGGCCGCCAAGCTCGGACGCGAGTTGCGCTGCAAGAACTTGAGTGGCTGCGGCAGCCAGTGCAGGATAGAGTCGAATTGCAACGAGCGATGCGCCGAGCGTGTGGATCGCGATCCAGGTGAGCCACGGAAGGAGCGGAGGAAGATCGACATAGCCCCAAGCGGGATGCTGGGCGCAGGCGAGGAAGTAGAGTTCGTCGGAATGGTATCCGTAGCGACCGGAGAAGCAGACGAGAAGCACGAAGACGAGTGCGGCGAGGAGTGCCGGGAGTTTGAGGCTGAGGGGGCGATCCTTGACTGGCGAACCTGTAGGCGGCATTGAGGCCTCGACGTAAAGAGGACGGTTCCAGAGTAACTTAAACACTGGAAGACGCTCAAGAAACGTGAACGCAGAAGCAAATCGGCGGCTAACTGCTACGTCGAAGCGCAACCTCTGTTGCTTGAAATCCGCGTTTGATCGTAGGGAACACGCATTGCAAGCCGGGAAAGACTTGCAGCCCATTCAGCAACTGCTACTTCTGCCCTACTGCTCCTTGAAACGTGACGACAAGGCCTCTAGCAAAAGCCTGAATCTCGGTCCACCCTGGAACGTCGCTGACCGGCAACTTTCCTAGGGACGGAATTAAATTGCAGGGAAAGCCCATCTTTGCGGGGTCGAACTTCCCGCCGACAACGCGCTGAGCAACCGGAGAGAGTCACGGAAACCGAACTAGCTCTTTCTCAAGCTGCTGTCGAGCTCCCGTCGAATCCTTCTCGATTTTCTGAACCGGACCGAGCACGAATAACGCGACGGGGACCTTCGAAAGCGGGTTGCGATGCGCCGTTAAGAATCGGCGGCCATCCTTGTGCAGCCTGCCCATATAGAGAGGAGCACCCAACACAACAGCGCCAAATCTGCCCAGTGAGTGCACATTATTCGTCGGCTGAAACTCTACCGCAATTTCGTTCGAACGCAGTTCTTCTGCGATCACCACAGGCTCTCACGGAAAGCGAGTGCTGCGAACGGATCGAACGACACTCCCACCAGCGCAGGTTGACTCAAAAGGCTAGTTTTGAAACTGGAGTTTGAGAAAGGTTTGAGGAATCTATTCCAAGGGTGTCACAATTTGGTCCAGATTCCGTCTAAGTCCTTTAGAATCTGGCGGGGACGACGGGGCTCGAACCCGCGACCTCTGCCGTGACAGGGCAGCGCTCTAACCAAACTGAGCTACGTCCCCAACAATTACCAGGAAACAATCTTTGCCAGCCGAACCACCTCATCTACAAAAGAGACAGTCTGTTCAGTTGGCTCTTTGCTCCCGTCCGCATCCCTGACCAGGCGGTCAAGAGGCGGTCATTGCTGTATCAACATCCTTGAGTTTATCAGAAGGAACAGACCTTGGGTAAGGACCGGCCCGGCGAAAATGCCGCCGCCGATCCGTTCGCCAGCGCCACCCCCAATCTCCTCTTGCGGCGCGTCCCTTCTATGCAGACCAGACAGCCCGATTGCCGTGACCGCTCGAGACAAACCCCATATCCACCGAGATTCCTCGCACGCACTTGAGCAAGTGATTCGCGATCGACGGCAGCTTCTGTGCCGTTACGCGGAAAGACGGACCCGAAACGCTCACCGCTCCTACCGGAAGACGTTGCGCATCCAGCACCGGCACGGCGATGCAGCGCAGGCCCTCCTCCAGCTCCTCGTCGTCAACGGCATAGCCGCGACGGCGCGTCTTTTCGATCTCCACCCGCAGGGCCTCGGCCGTGGCGATCGTGCGGTGCGTGAAGCGCTCGAAGCGAATCCGGTGCAGAATATCGGCAAATCGCTCCTCGGGCAAGAACGCCAGAATGGCCTTGCCCACCGAGGTGCAGTGCACCGGGTTGCTGGCGCCGATCCTCGTAATCATGCGCACCGAGCGCGCCGGTTCGATCTTGTCGATGTAGATCACGTGCGCGCCTTCGAGAATGCAGAGATGGGCCGTCTCTTCGGTCTCGGCCACCAGGCGGCGCAGGTGCGGCTGTGCCCGGTCGCGCAGGTCATACTGCTCAATCGACCGGTTGCCCAGGTCAAAAAGCCTCAGCCCGAGGCGAAACTTGCCGTTGGCTGTGCGCTCCACCATGCGGTGTCTTTCGAGAACCATCAGGAACCGGTGCGCGGTGCTTTTGTGTAACTGGAGCGACGAGGCGACCTGCGCCAGGCCTAGCGGCATGTCGCTCTCGCCAAGCAGATCCAACACGGCAAACGCCCTATCCAGGGCCTGAACCTTATAAGTACCTTGCGGGGATGGGTCTCGCATTGCGGTCACCAATTTCATGAGATGATTCCAATACAAGTCTCCTAAGATTGGGACGCAATGTCAAGTAGTGATATGGAATTTCTTGTTGTGAGATAAACCTGCGCCAAATCGATAGGAGTCAGCGATTTTGGGGTCCATCTGCAACCGGGCGATCCTACTGTGCTCAAAGAAATTGCTCGACGAGGTTGGCCTCGTTCTCGCTTCTGCCGATAGACTGAATGAACGTTGTAGAGCTACTGAGGGCAAATCAAGCCCTCTGCCCTGTGACGTTCATTGGAATGCTGTAATTTGCCGAACGTGACCACGAAAGACAACACACCACAGGGAGCAGGAACGCTACCATGTCAGGCTTGACTCAAACATCCGATGCACTTGGCTCAAGCACATTGTCCGTCGCTGTCATCAGCCCGGACGATCAACGCCGCGATGCCGCAATGAGGGCGCTATGCGACTGCCAGGCCGGCCAGATCCGCGAGTTCAAGTCTTACCCCTCCGATCTGAATGATGTGCCGGCGATGCTGGGCAACGTTTACGACGTCGTCCTCGTCGATCTCGACAGCAACCCAGAGAGCGCCTTCGATCTGGTTGAGAGCATCTGCACGCACGGCCTGGGGACCGCCATGGTCTATTCGTCGGAGAACGACCCAAGCCAGCTGTTGAGAGCCATGCGTGCCGGCGCTCGCGAGTTTCTCCGCATACCATTCGACCCCGCCGCAATCGCCGAGGCTCTGGTCCGTGCCTCAGCTCTTCATCCCGCTGTTCGCCCGCCGAAAAAGGCGGACGGAAGAATGCTGGTATTCCTCAGCGCCAAGGGGGGTTCCGGCGTCACCACTCTCGCCTGCAACTACGCAGTCGCTCTGGCCGAGGAGTCAGGACAGAAGACTTTGCTGATCGATCTGAACTTCCCGCTGGGCGACGCGGCGATCGACCTCGGAATCAAGGCTCAATACTCGACCGTCAACGCGCTGCAAAACTCCAGCCGGCTTGATTCGAGTTTTCTTGCCACAATGCTTGTCAAGCACGACTCAGGGCTGATCGTCTTGGCGGCGCCCACGGAACTAGCCACGACGCATTTCTCCGACGACGCGATCGATAAGCTCTTGGAGGTCGCTCGTCAGGACTTCGACTACATCGTGGTCGACGCCGGATCGAGGCTTGATCTGCAGCATACCCATCTCTTCGATCGAACCGCCACGATGTACCTCGTGACCCAGATCGGCATTCCAGAGCTGCGCAACTCCAATCGCCTGATCTCGAAGCTCTCCTCCATAGGGGGGCCGAAGCTCGAAGTCGTGATCAACAGGCACGATCCCCACAACATGGGACTCTCCGACGAGCATATTGCGAAGGCTCTCACCAAGCCCGCCGATTGGAAGATTCCGAACAACTATCCGGCCGTCAGAAGAATGCAGAACACAGCCAAGCCGCTCACCGACGAGGACACTGAGATTGCCAGGGCGATCCGGCAAATGACCAGGCCCATAACCGGGCAGCCGGCGCCGGCGCCGGCGGAAAAAAAGAAAGGTTTCAGCCTCTTCAGGTGAGGCTTGTTTTTGCGGTAACTTTAATCAACGACTTCAAGGGCCGGATCGACCGTCAACTTCGGCCCCATGGGAAGAAAGAACCAGTTCAGGACCGTCGAGATCTCCCAGTCTTCGCCGATTCTGATCTTCGCTGACACCAACAGGGACGGGAGCGTCTCTGCAATCTCAGCAACGGTTCCGATTCATCCATCTAGACGCGGTCATGGCAGAGGGGGGGGCTCTAAGGCAATGGAACCTGGGGTAATTTCCGGAAGGTTTGGCAGAAAGAGCGAGCGGGAGCTCTATCTTGACCGAATGGAACAGGCGATGCCATGGGATGAGTTGCTGACACTGTTGAAACAGCACGATCCCGCTGCTAAAGATGATCTGTCAGCCTCCCGCTTGCCCGTCCTGCTTCGGACCTATCTGGCTCAACAGTGGTTTAAACTCTCGGATTCCGCCGCGGAAGAGGCACTCTATGAGTCCCCCGTTCTGCGCGGCTTTGCCAAAGTCGATCTGGACGTCGCTGCTGCGCCGGACGAGAGCGCAATCCGCGATTTCCGCCGGATGTTGGCGGCACGCGATCTGGACAAAAAGATTCAAGCGATCGTGAACTCGCATCTTGAGTCCGGCTCCCAGGCGCGTGATACAGTCGCGAACGGCCAACGATGCGTGGCGGCCGATGCGTACAGCTCTGCGGATGCTCCGCTCGCCGAGCAAAAACTGTCAACTGCGCAAAACGCCACCAGTGCAACCCCGGTGGTCGCCGAAGTATTGTCGGTCGCGATCATCAGCCCTGAAATGCGGCACCGCAGCGCCGCAACGGCTGCGATCGGCCAGTGCATCAGCGGTCCGATCCGCGAGTTCACCTCCTATCCCCCCAACCTCGACGATGTGCCCCAGATGCTGACCCGCGACTTCGACGTGGTCATCGTCGATCTCGACAGCGACCAGGAATACGCCCTTAACCTCGTCACGAAGATCTGCACCAACGGTCTGGCAACCGTGATCGTCTGTTCCGAACGAACCGATCCGGAGCTGTTGCTTAGAGCCATGCGTGCCGGCGCTCGCGAGTTTCTCGCCCTGCCCTTCGACAGAGAGGTGATGGCCAAAGCTCTGGAGCGTGCTGCGGCTCTTCGTTCGGCAGCGCGGCCGTCGCAATCGAGAGAAGGAAGATTGCTGGTCTTTCTCAGCGCTAAAGGCGGCTCGGGAGTCACCACGCTGGCCTGCAACTCTGCTGTCTCGCTCGCCCAGGACTCCAGAAAGAAGACCCTGCTGATCGATCTCAATCTTCCGCTGGGAGACGCGGCGATCAACCTTGGAATCAGGGCGGATCACTCGGTCCTCGGTGCCCTTGAGAACTTCAAACGCCTCGATTCGAGTTTTCTCTTCAGCCTGCTTGAGCAGCATGGTTCGGGTTTGTTTGTGCTTGCGGCGCCCAGCGAGCTGGCCCCGTCGGATGTCTCCGACGAGGCCATCAACAAACTGCTGGAAGTTGCCCGCCAGGACTTCGACTATGTGATCGTCGATGCGGGATCGAAACTCGATCTGCAAAGTACGCGTGTCTTCGATAAATCGGCCACCATCTTTCTGGTCGCGCAGGCCGGGGTCGCCGAGCTCCGCAACTCCAATCGCCTCGTCGGCCGGCTCACTATCCCAGGCGGCCCAAAGATCCAGGTCGTCTTGAACCGATACGATCCGCGCAGCCTCGAAATCACCGACGAGCACATCGCGAAAGCTCTCACCCGGCCGCCCGACTGGAAGATTCCGAACAACTACCAAGCAGTTCGCCGCATGCAGAACACTTCAGTCACGCTGATGCAAGACGATTCAGAGATCTCGCAGGCGATCCGTGAAATGACCCAGTCCGTCAGCGGTCAGCCTGCCGTACCTGCAAAGAGGACAGGACTCAGCTTCTTCCGGTGACAACGAGCCGGCCGATTCCGAGCCTGACCGCGTCGAGAGAAGAGTGCGGATTATTTCCAGTATTCTGCTACCGTCACATGGAGAGCGGTTTCGCTCTCCGGCTCAAGCCGTGCCCTGGGAGGCGCTACCCACCCCCCTTACATATTCCCGAAATCCTTGCAGGTAATTAATTGGTAAACTCCCTCGATTCACCCTTTCTTTGCCTTTTGCCTGTTGAGCCTGGAAGCGCGAGTCAAGCGAGCGCGGTTCAACAACCGGCCCCTTCTCCGCTTCCGTTCGAAAACACTTCCAGCACCGCTTACGGTATCATTGCGTCTAAAGGGTGAGTGGGCTTGTTTCCTAAGGGCTGCTCCGGTGGTGCTTGTGTCGCGATTCGTCCAAAGATTCGTATTTGTAGTCTCCCTGGCGGTCTTCGCCGCCCTCTGCCTGGGTTGGGTAATGGGTGAGTTCGGGCTACTTGGCGTCCATGCCGGCGGCCAGCAGGATGGCGCTTACCGTCAGATGCGCGTCTACGACGACGTGCTCAAGCGCGTCCAGACCGATTATGTGACCGAGCCCAACATCGATGAAGTCACGACCGGCGCGCAGCACGGCCTGCTCGAGTCCCTCGACGCCGACTCCAGTTACCTGACTCCGGCCGAGTACAAGGTTTACAAGCAGCGTCCGTCAACGGGTGTTGCGCAGATCGGCGTCACGGTCTCCAAGCGCTTCGGCTACGCCACAGTCGTGAGCGTGCTGCCCGGTTCGCCAGCCGAGAGTGAACACCTGGCCGACGGGGACGTGATCGAGTCCATCGGCGATCAGTCCACTCGGGAAATGTCGCTGGCCGTAATCCGGCTGTTATTGGAGGGCAAACCCGGCAGCTCGGTAACGCTCTCGGTCGTGCGCCCGCGGAAGTCCGAACCGGACAAGGTGACCTTCACCCGCTCCATTTCGGCCGTGCCCGCGCTCGCCGAGCAGCAGTATGAGGGATCGACCGTTCTCTACCTGAAGCCGGGAGCGCTTACAGCCTCGCGCGTCGATGAGATTGCCGCTGCGCTCAAATCCAACAGGACCCGCAAGGTGGTGCTCGACCTGCGCGACTCCTCGGGAGGCGACCCTCAGGATGGCCTGCGGCTGGCCAACTTCTTTCTGAAGCAGGGAACGATGGCGGCTCTCGAAGGCCAGAAGGTTCCCCGCCAGACCTTCACCGCCGATCCCGCCAAGTTCATCACCAGCGCTCCGCTGGCGGTGCTCGTGAACCGCGGCACCTACGGTCCGGCTGAGTTGACCGCAGCGGCGATAGAAGATGCCAAGCGCGGCGACATCGTTGGCGAGCGCACCTTCGGAGAAGGCTCGGTGCAGAAGACGATCGACCTGCCCGACGGCGCCGCTTTGTTGCTCACCGTGGCGAAGTATGAGTCGCCCGACGGCAAGAAGATCCAGGACGAGGCCATCACGCCGAATGTGGTGGTCGGTCAAGCGGTCGAAGACGACGACGCAGATGAGGACCAGCCGCACCCGAAGGGCGACGAACCGTTGACCAAGGCACTCGACCTGCTCAAGGCCAAAAACGGCTGACCGATTAGCAGGGCCTTGTTTGAATATTGTGAATCGTGAATTCAATTCCGACGTTTGTGAGACGCCGCCACCGGGGAATTGACGGCGATTGCTTCGCTCGGAGGTCGCACCGTTCCCGCTATGCTGGCTTCAGAGCGGTTAAAGGGTGGTGTGATGCGTCCGTAATCTCCGTTGTCCCCTCAATCTTTAGTGGACAGTCGCGATGCAGACACAGCATGTTGAAGCTGCCTGTGTGGCCGTAGATGTTTTCCGCATTGCCGAGAAAATTGCTGGGGTTGTAAAGCTTCGCAATATGCCAGTAGAGCCGGTAGTTTTGCTCGCGCAGCCACTCTATCAGCTCCCGTGATTCTTCCACCCGGTCGTTTTCTACGTACATCACGGGATGCGAGCGCTTGATCGTCTTCCTGGCGCCCCTCAGGACTTCGAGTTCAAAACCCTCCACGTCGATTTTGATCAGTGCAACCTGTGTTTCCCCTACGATCTCATCCAGCGTATGGCAGGGAGCGGTCATGGTTTCGGTAGTGCCGGCTTGCCTGGACATCGAAACACAGCCGAAATTTCCTCCAAGGCGATAATCAGGCGCCGTAAAGGAAACAATGCCTGTGCGACTGCCACAAGCATATGGAAAGGCCTGCACATTCATCAGCCCATTGAGCGCGAGGTTGGCACAGAGCTGCTGAAAGATCACCGGTTGGGGCTCAAAGGCCAGCATCCGTCGCCCTTGCCTCGCCAGCTCTTTTGCCATCGGTATGGCATGAACGCCCATGTTCGCGCCGACGTCGATTACCATGCCGGGAAACTGAAGCATCGAAAGCAATAGATCTACTTCCGTCTTGAAGCTTTCGCCGTAACGCAGGTAGGCCTGCCCCATAAACACATCGTTGGCGTTGACGAGCATGGCGCCGTCGCACGTGGGAACAAGCTGATACGGCGCGGCGATCACAGCATCAGGCATGAATCGGCCCTCTGGATAGGCCTATGGCAAGCGGTAAGCCATTTACATCTCTTGAGAATCAGAGATCTCAAATGCATGAACGCCAAAGATCTGGCGCCGGACCGTCGGATTACTCGCCGTTCAGCTCGCAGCTTGCCCGCATTCCCGCTCTTGCACTGAGTGGTACGCGGTTGCCACTCCGCACGCTCCAGAAGCCGCTCCTCGTGCTAGCCTTGGGCTGAGGCATCTCTCCAGCGAACTCCTCAGAAGTGCCCACGAGGCCTGAACCCTTGGCTATCACTCCAATTCAGCCTCAGCAACCCCGCAGCCTCGCACGGCCTCGCAGGCTTCAGGTCACGCCTGTGCCCGAGCATCAACGGCGCAAGCTCGCCGGCAAACTCACGCTCGCCGCGCTGCTCACTCTGGCTGTGGTCACCGGCTCGCTGGCTGGGCTGACACTCGTTTACTCGGTCGATCTGCCGCAGATTCACGATCTTGAACGCTACCGGCCCTCGACCACGACCGATCTCTATGACCAGAAGGGCCGCATCATCGGCTCCTTTGCGCTGGAACACCGTGAGATCGTCGGCTACGACGACTTCGCGCCGGTGCTGCGCCAGGCCGTCATCTCCATTGAAGACAAGAGTTTCGAATCGCACTGGGGCATCAATGTGCTGCGCATCGCCGGCGCTCTCTGGCACGACCTGCGCAGCCATGGCCGCGCCCAGGGCGCATCCACGCTGACCATGCAATTGGCGCGCGACCTCTTTCTCTCCTCGCAGCGAACCGTCGGCCGCAAGGTGCAGGAGGCCTATCTTGCCATCCAGATCGAGCGCGCCTTTACCAAGCAGCAGATCTTCACTCTCTACGGCAATCAGATCTACCTCGGCAGCGGAATGTACGGCTTTGAAGCTGCCTCGCACTATTACTTTTCCAAGCACGCAAAGGACCTGACGCTCACCGAAGCGGCTCTGCTTGCCGGCCTGCCCAAGGGGCCGGTGGCATACTCGCCGGTCCTCAATCCCGACAAGGCAATCCGCCGGCGCAACCTGGTGATCACAGAGATGGAGCAGGATAGGGCCATCTCGCACCGCGATGCCGACCAGGCCCGTAAAGCCCCGCTGGGGTTGCACATCGCCCAGCCGGAGATGTCGGCCGCTCCGTGGTTTGAGGAGAGCGTGCGGCAGGAGTTGGAGAAGCGATTCGGCACGGAAGATGTGCATGAGGCGGGCCTCAAGGTGCAAACCACCCTCGACCTCGACCTGCAAAAGACCGCTAACCGCGCGGTTCTCGATGGCTTGGCGACCTACGAGCGGCGACGCGGCTGGATTGGAAGCCGGCCCGGCAGCCAGCCCGGCAAGCTTGAGAACGTCATCGCCCAAGGCGGCGCCATCGAGGAGTACAAGCATCCCGACTGGGCGATGAAGACCGGCGCCGGCGACTACGTGCATGCGGTCGTCACGCGGGTCCTGCCTCTCGAGATCCACGCTCGCGTTGGCTCCGAAGAGATCGTGCTCTTGCCAGACGATTGGAAGTGGACCGGGCAGCGCTTCGCCGACGGGCTCGTAAAGCCCGGTGACCTGATCTACGTGCATCTGAGCGACGCGATGGACGGCAAGACGCGCCGGGCCGTCCTCGAGCAGGATTCCGGCGCGCAAGGTTCGCTGATCGCCATGGACAACACGACCGGGGACGTGTTGGCGATGGTGGGCGGGCGTGATTATGCAGTCAGCCAGTTCAACCGCGCCATCCAGTCCGAACGGCAGACGGGTTCCAGCTTCAAGCCCTACGTCTACACCGCGGCGATCGAGGACGGAGCGAAACCGGATGACATTATCATCGACGGACCGGTGAGCTTCGGTGGCTACACGCCGCACAACTACGAACACGACTACAAAGGCGCCATGACGCTGACCAATGCCTTTGCCGAGTCGCGCAATATTCCGGCTCTCAAGCTGGCCGCGCGTGTGGGCATTCGCAAGGTCGTCGATGTGGCCCATCGCTTCGGCGTCACGTCCAATATTCCCGCTTACCTGCCGGTGGCGATCGGCGCCGTCGAGATTACGCTCGAAGAGCAGGTCGCCAGCTACTCGGTCTTTCCCAACGACGGGCTACGTGTAAAGCCGCGTCTGATTCGCAAGGTCGAGAATGCCGACGGCATCACCCTCTGGGAGGAGCCGCCCGTTGTGAATGACGTGATCGACCAGCAGACGGCGCGCACCATGATGACGCTGCTCAAGGCCGTCGTCCAGCACGGCACCGGAGAGCCCGCATCGCAACTGAACCACCCGCTTGGCGGCAAGACGGGAACGACCAGCGACTACACTGATGCGTGGTTTCTGGGATTCTCGCCTTCGGTGACCTGCGGGGTTTGGGTTGGCTTCGACAGCCGCGAGTCGCTCGGCGATAAAGAGACCGGCGCAAAGGCGGCGCTGCCGATCTGGATCACCGTGATGCGCCAGGCCATTATCGGCAAGGACAACGAGCACTTCCTCGGAGACGAAGCGGACGACACAATGCTGAAGGTGTCAACCGAGCCGCCTGCTAAACCAGGAGTTACAAGCCCCGCGATCAAGCCCGTCGCCGCAAGCCTCGCCGTCAAACCGGCTCTAAACGCTGCGGCCACTCCACAAAAACGGTGAATCCTGAAGACAGCACTCCGGTTTTCAGCGGATCGTTTGTGTACTCTGGAAATTGCAATCAAAGAGATGAGTAACTCAAAACTTCCGCGCCTGCTGCTTGCCTTCTTTTTCGTCTTGCCCCTTCAGGCTGCATGTCCGCAGGCCCCGCAGCTTCTAATAGCAAATCCTAACCAGCGAGTTGGAAGTAGCGTTTAGCTTTGGCGACGTCTTTGAAGATCTGCGCTTTCAGAGCTTCTGGTGATGGCCATTGAATCTCGCCGCGGAGACGGAGCAGAAACTCCAGTTGAATCGGCGTCTCTTCATCTAGCTCGATCGGCTCGAAGTTCAAGATGTGCGACTCGACAGCAAATGAGGCCTCCCCAAAGGTTGGCCGGTTTCCGACATTGGTAACCGCCTGGAAGCTGCGCTCGGCCACGGTGAGCCGTGTGACGTAGACGCCAAAGGCTGGAAGCAGACCGTTGTAGGCTGCGAGATTAACCGTGGGAACGAGCAGCCGTGTGCCGATGCCACGGCCGCGAGCCTGGGTCGAGCGTATCTCAAAGGGCCGGCCGAGCATCCAGCGAGCGCGGGTCATGTCGCCCGCGGCAACGCGCTCGCGGATGGCGGAGCTGGAAACCTCGAGTCCATGCACGCGAACCGGGGGATGAATCTGGAGACCAAAGCCAAACTCCGCGGCAAACTCAAGAAGCTTCGCCACTCCGGCTTCGGCGTTGTGGCCAAAGCGGAAGTTGCCCCCCTCATGAAGCCCGCACAGTCCGAGCGAGTCAACCAGAATGGACTGGACGAATTCGCGAGCCGGCAGGTGGGCGAGAGCCGCATCGAAGGGCAGCACGAGAACGGCGTCGATGCCTGTGAGAGCCAGCAGGCGCAGCCGCTCGTCGAGCGGTGTGATCAGGCGCGGGGCCTGAGCGGGACGCAGAAACTGTTCAGGGTGCGGCGCGAAGGTGATGGCGACGGCGCGGGCGCAGAGGGCGCGGGCATCGGCCACCGCGGCAGAGAGAATCTGTTGGTGTCCTAGATGCACGCCGTCGAAGTTGCCGATGGCGGCTACGGTTGGGCCAAAGTCGGGAGGTATCTCCGCGACCGCGCGAAAGACGGCGAGCTCGCGATGAACGGGAGCTGAGCTGCCATTGCCCATCAAGCCCGGTCTCATCGAGGCGCGGCCTCCAGGTTCACCGTCAGGCTGAGACCGTCGTACGCCAGGCGAATATTCTCAGGTAAGGTCCGATTGGTCTCTTCGTGGCCGAGTTCGTGAGCGATGTGCGTGAGCCAGGTCTGGCGCGCGCCGATACGTTTGGCCCAGCCGACTGCTTGTGCGACGGTGGCGTGGCTCGGGTGTGGCTGGTGGCGCAGAGCCGAAACGATCAGCAGGTCAAGGCCTTCGAGCAGAGCGAAGCTGGATTCGGGAATCGCGCTCACGTCGGTGAGATACGCCGCGGTACCAAAGCGGAAGCCGGCGATCTCCATCTCGCCATGCGTCACCGGCACGCGCACGAACTCCACGCCGCCGATCAGGGTGCGGTCGGCGAGAGGTTGGAGCTGAACGCGGGCGCGGGTGGGATAAGTGGAGCGCGGCGAAAACGTATAGTCGTAGACCCGCTCCAGCACCTTCGTCGCTTCCGGCGTGGCATAGAGCGGAATGGGGCCTCCCTCGCGAAAGACGTTAAAGCTCAGCGGGCGCAGATCGTCCATGCCCAAAATGTGGTCGGCGTGGGAGTGGGTGTAAAAGACCGCATCAATCCGAGTGAGTCCGTTGCGCAGGGCCTGTTCGCGAAAATCCGGGCCGGTATCGATCACGACCACGCGCTCGCGCGACTGGCCCGGTTGATGCCAGCGCAACAGGACGGAGGGACGCAGCCGGCGGTCGCGTGGGTCGGTCGAGCTGCAGACCGCGCAGTCGCAGCCGAGCGTGGGAACTCCCATCGAAGTGCCGGTTCCCAGGAATGTGAGCAGACCGTCCATAGCTCTCGCAGTAACTTGTCTCTGATTCTTAAAGGGGTTCGCGGCGAGCGGTCGTGGCTCGCCTGCGGTGACTTAGCGCTTCGCCGGCGGGGGCGGCGAAGGCGGCTGCATGGCCTGCATGTTGATCATCTTGGTCAGCTCGAGAAAGGCCATGCGCACCTCGAAGAGGACCGTCTGCAAAGCCGCGTCTTCGGTCGGAGTCAGATTGCCGCGGGTCTTCTCTGCAAGGACGCCAAGCAGGTCGATTGTGTTGCGCGCGCCGAGAATATCAACTCGCGGGCGCTGACCCTCCGGGGCGCCTGCTCCCATCTGAATCATGGCCGAGACATAAAACTGCTGCACGAGGCTCTCGAACGTGATCTGCGGCTGCTCGCCCATTGCAGGATTCTGCGCGCGCACCAGATCTTCGAGGCGCTGCGCCGATGCGTCATAGGCCACCTTCTGTTCGCGGCTCTCTTCGGCTGTGGGGACGGGTGGAAGCTCGGCTTCGTCTTCTGAGGCAACTGCCGGAGCCGTAGCTTTGGGTTCATTGACGACTAGCCGCGGGCCGGCGCCGGATTCAGCTGGCGATGGAGCCGATTCCGTGGGAGTGGTGGAGGGTTGCTGGCTGTCGTGCTCTTCGTCGGCTTTGATCTTGCGGCGGTCGATCACGGTGAACTTCGGTGTATCGCTCATGGTCTCGGTTTCCTGTTCTCAGTGCTGGGGGCGCAAGTGGTTAACTTGCTTCGAGCTGTGGTGGCGTTGCCAGAATCTGTGCCGTTCCCGCGGCCTCTCCGGTGGCGTAAGTGAACGGCTGATTGCGTATCTCTGCTTCGGCGCGAATCATACCGAGTGCAAAGCTGCGGCTGCCGGACCTCAATGGCAGCTCGGCCGCGCTGGTGATCTGGCCGGCCGCCGCATCGCCATTCACTCGCAGTCCCGCACCGGCCGCAGGGACGGGCCCAAAGAGCTCCAGTGGCCGCAGGTGCCGGTGCACATTGCCGCGAGAGCGGATGCGCTCGACGATCTCCTGGCCCAGATAGCAGCCTTTGTTGAAATGGAGAGCCCGCAGCTGCGAGGTCTCCTGCGGAAGGTCGCGCTCGCCGATGTCGATGCCGTAAGCGGGAACTCCTTCTGCGATGCGGAGAGTCTCTACCGATGCTGTACCCACTGGAGCCGCACCGGCCTCGACCAAAGCTTGCCACAGCTCAGGAATTTGATCGGCCTGCACCCATAGCTCGTAGTGGGCCGTGAGCAGGCCATAAGCACGGACGACGCGCATCTCGATGCAATTCCAGATTGCACTAGCGCTAGTCATTGTCTCGTCGAGCTCTGGAAGATCGAGCTGCGTGAGAACGCGAGCCGCTTGCGGACCTGTCAGTCCCAGCGCCGTCTCACCAGTCAACTGTCGGTTTGCGTTGAGGGTTAGCGGCATGAGCTCAACGTCGTCCATGATGATGAAGCGATCAAGATGGGCCAGCAGGCGGTCGTACTGATCTGCTGCAATCTCGAGTGTAAGCGTCTCGCCATCGCGCCAGACATTGAGGTCGCCCTGAATACGGCCTTGCGCATTGAGCACCAGATTCCATGCGCCTGCATTCTTCCCAAGATCGCTTACCGTGTTGGTGACCATGCCGCTTAGCCAGCGGAAGCGATCTTCTCCGCGTACCGCAATCCGCCGCAGCCACCCCAGATCGTGGACCGCAACTCCGGAGAGCAGCGCCTCTGTTTCCCGCTCTTGCACGTCCAACTCATTGAGAGTGAGTACGCCGCGATACGCGGTCAGCTCGCTCGGCATAGTGGCTCGGGACAGCAACTCGGCAAGCGGAGTAGGCTGAGGTGTCAAGGGCAGCACCTCATCTGAAGCATGGCCAGTCTCTACGGATTGAGAGTTTTCCGTCATCGGGGAACTTTTCTGCCGCGCAGGATGCGGATTTCGCTTGGAAAACTCGCCTCCTGCTGCATCTTAATTATAGCCTTGGAAGAGGATGCGGCTGGCCGAGCTGGCCAGAGCTTCGGGAACCAGGCGGCGGACTGACGCCACACCGGGGTGGATAGGGATAGCAAATGAGCAAGCTCGACGAAATGGCGAGAAGAGATTGGCGTAGTCGGCTGGCGGCTGCGGTGTTCTGTATTGCGGCAACGGTTTCTGCGCAGCAAACCCCTCCTCCGCCAGCAGGTGCGCCGAAGGCTGGCGAGCAGAGCCAGCTTCCCGCAGACAGTAAGAAGAAGCCCGATGTCCACATGACCCCGGAGCAGGCGCGCCAGCTCTTTGCCCTGGTCGATCAGCTCATCAAGTTCTCCTCTGAGGAGACAGGCCTGCCCATCAAGAGCCAGGTCAAGCGCGAGATCACCTCGCGAGCCGCCGTCGAGAGCAATCTGAAGGAAAAGTTTGCAGAAGATGAGAGCGCCAAGCGCATGCAGCGCGGCGAGATCGTGCTGAAGAAGTTCGGCCTTTTAGACCGGGATTTCGCGTTGACACCTTTTCTGCTCGCTTTGCTTAAGGAACAGATCGAGGCCTACTACGACTTCAAGACTAAGACTGTCTACATGCTCGACTGGGTGGATATCGAAGAGCAGAAGCCGGTGCTCGCTCACGAGTTGACCCACGCTCTCCAGGATCAGCACACCGACCTCGCAAAGTGGAACGACCAGACGCCCGACGATGTCTCGCACAACTACCCCGATGACACCGACCATCTCGCCAAGGATGAGATGGACACAGCGCGCGAGGCCGTCGTCGAGGGTCAGGCTACGGCTGTCATGATGGATTACGTACTCAAGCCGATGGGCAAAAGCCTGGTCAAAGACCCTGAATTGATGGATGCGCTCAAGCAGCAGATGTCGGGCTCAGACAATTCGCCGGTGCTGGCTCGCGCGCCGCTGCTGCTCGCCGAGTCGCTGCTCTTCCCCTATCGCGAAGGGCTCAGCTTTGAGCAGGATGTATGGATGGATCAGGGCCAGACCGCTGCATTTACCGGCACGCTCGATCGCCCGCCCACATCCAGCTGGGAGATTCTCGATCCGCGCGAATACGAGAGAAAGCACGCGCCTGCCGTGCCGCTGCTTCCCAATATCCATCCGCTGGTCGACCCTCTCTACAAGGCTTATGACATAGGCCAGATGGGACAGCTCGATGTGCACATTCTCACCGAGCTTTTCGGTGGCGATGAGGCCGCCGCCGATCTGACGCCTGCCTGGGATGGGGGCCTCTATTGGGCCGGTCAGCGGCTCAGCGCCAAGACAGCGGCCGAACAGGCAAGCACAAACTCGATTGCTCTCTTCTATCTCTCGGTCTGGAGGAATGCCGCCTCGGCAAGCGCCTTTGCCCGCCTCTACGCGGATGAGCTGGGGCGAAAATACTCCGGCGTCAAGCTCGAATCAGACTCTGGAATGAGCGAACAGACCAGCCATTCCTCAGGATTCAAGGTCTTCCCGCCGCCCGCCTCTTCACCCGGCGAATCCTCGAACTCCGAAGCGTCAGACTCAGCTTTGCCCCCTGGAGAGCAGGTCTACTCCACTAACGAAGGTCCCGTGGTGATCACGACGCGCGGCAAGATGGTTTTCGTTGCCGAGAGTTTTCCGCTCGATCTGGCGCGCAAGCTCACGGCGCTGATCCTCGATGCGCAGGGAACCGGAGAGACGCGCCTGGCACAAACTATGCTGCCAGAAGATCCAGCTCAGAAGACTCAGTCGATGGAGCCGCTGACGGGCGGCCTGGTTCGCTTCTTCGCTAATTGCGGCGTGATGAAAGCGGCGGTCAGTGCTGCGATGCAGACAGCAAGATAGAGCGGCATTCAGGCAGCATCGGCCTCATCTTTGCGCACGAGATACTCATCAAGCAGTACAGCTACCAGCACGGCCGTCGGCACCGAGACCATCGCCCCGAGAACGCCTTCAAGCGCCGAGCCGATGATCAGGGCTACGAGGATAGCCAGCCCCGGTAGGCCCACACTGCTCTTCATAATGCGGGGAGTGAGATAGGAGTTCTCAATCTGAAAATAGATCGCATAAAAGACGGCAACGCCGATCACGCGGCCCCATGAGTCGATGGCAGCGACCAGCAGGGCCAGGGCGATGCAGATGGCAGCTCCTAACACTGGAATGAAATTAAGCAGACCCGTCAGTACGCCAAGCGCGTAAGCGTAGCGGATGTGAAGCGACAGATAGACGATCGTGCTTACAACTCCCAGGATGAGCATCAGGCTACCCTGGCCGAGCAGCCACTTGCCCATGCGGATCTCAGCCTGCTGGAGTGCCCGGTCCAGCTGTTCGCGGGCTTCGAGTGGAAAGAAGGAGAGAAACCACCGATAAGCGTGATCGCCCTCAAGAATGAAATAGATGGTGAGGACGATCCCCATGATCACATCGAATAACTTGCCCGCCCAAAGGCTGATTGATAACAACAGATACGTGGCACTCTGGCTCAGAATGCCCTGAAGCCGCGAACCAAGATCCGCAATATCGATGTGCTGCACCAAAGGAACGCTTTCGAGCTTGTTTAGGAGCTGGGGCAAGCGTGACGGCATCTCCTGTGAGAACTCCTGCAGGTCGCGGACGACCGGCGGAAGTGCGAGAAATCCGAACGCGCAAAACCCGCCAGCAACGATAAACAAGAGAATGAAAACAGCCGAGCCCATCGACGGCTGCCAGCGGCCAATGCGGAACTGGGAGGTAAAACGCACAAGCGGCGTTAACACGACGGCAAACAGCGCGCTGACATAGAGCATCACCAGCACCTCGCGGATTAACCAGGCTAAGTAGCAGGCCAAAGCGAGGGCGAAGGCGAAGATGATATCGCGGCGATAATCGTGGGGTTTGCCCGGCGGCTCAGTCATGCGTGAGGCTCCAGCCTACTGGTCCCCGCCAAGGATCGAGCCGACAATTCCGCCCAGCAGCGCGCCACCGGCGGCTGATCCGGCTTGGCGGTTCTCGCCGCGCGGCAGGTACTCTCCGATCTGATGCGCCAATCGCGAGATAGGTAGCGTCTGCAGCCAGACCCTGCCCGGCCCTTGCAGCATGGCCAGGAAGATTCCGTCGCCACCAAAGAGAGCATTCTTGATCCCGGGAACCGTGGTGATATTGAATCCTACCGAAGCCTGGAATGCGCCGACATGGCCCGGATGCACCCGCAGAATCTCGCCCGGAGCCAGGTCCTTCAGGATCAGCTCGCCCGACAGCTCCAGCCACGCCGTTCCCTGGCCGCCAACCCGCTGCAGCAGGAATCCGTTGCCGCCAAAGATGCCCGCGCCGAGCGACTGCTGGAAGCCCACGCCAATCGTTACCTGTGTTGTGGCGCAGAGAAAGCCGTGCCGATGGAACATGAACTCATTCCCCGGCCCAACCTCGACCGGCACGATGTGCCCAGGCACTTTGGTGGCAAAGGAGACCACTCCGGGCGCTCCGTAAGCTCGGTACTCGGTCATGAAGAGGCTGCCGCCGCCTGCCACCCGCTTGAGTACACCAAAGATGCCGCCGCCCCCGCCCATCTGTGTGTGGGTGGTCATCTGGATCGAGGCGGTCATCCAGGAGAGCTCGCCGCTCTCTGAAAAGACGCTCTCGTTAGGTTCAAGCTGCACGTCGAGTACAGGCATCGTGGTGCCCTGAATCTGAGTCCGCATGGCGTGATCTTCCTTTCACCGACAGTCTACCTGCCCGGACCGGTGCAGAGTCGAGTTAGAATCTATTTCTTCATGAAGAATAAGAAAATCCTGCTCGCAACGCTGCCGGTTCTCTGCGTTTTTGCCACCTCCCTGGCAGGCTGTCACACTGACCAGCTACCCAAACTCGACCATCCCCGGCTCGCTCCTGGCGTTGTCATGCGAGATGTTACGTTCTTTTCTCAGGCACTCAACCGCCAGATGCCTTATCGAGTATTCCTTCCCCAAAAACTCACCGCTGGACAAAAGCTGCCCGTGGTCTATCTGCTGCACGGCAATGGAGGAGATTACAGAAACTGGTCGAATTACTCCGACGTGGCGCGCTACGCCGTGCCCAGCGGAGCTTCACGCGGCCTGATCCTGGTGACGGTGGATGGCGGTTCCTCGTACTACGCAAATTCCGTGGGAAGACCGGAAGATAAGTTCGAAGATTATTTTGTACGCGACCTTATCGCCGACGTCGAAGCTCGATTTCCCGCAGCGAAGAACCGCGAGAGCCGAGCCGCGGTTGGCGTCTCAATGGGCGGATATGCGGCCGTCAAGCTGGCACTCGCTCGACCTGACCTCTATGTGTTTGTGGGTGCCATCAGCCCGGCGATTGATGTCCCCAGCCGACGATTCAGCCTTCGGCGGTGGGGACAGAGCATGCGGTTCCGCTCCATCTTTGGGCCAAACAACAGCGAATCGCGGCAAAAGAGCGACCCATTTATCCTTGTTGACTTCGCCGATCCAGCGGAGACGCCATTTATCTATCTAACCGCTGGCGAGCAGGAGCCTCTGCTTGAATCCAACCGCCGATTTGCCGTTCGGCTTAAAGAGCGCGGCTTTTCCTACGAGTTCTATACCAAGCCCGGCGGCCACGACTGGGGCGAGTGGGACTCTCAGACTCCGGGCTGCTTCGAGAGCCTGCTGCAACACATCCAGCCGACCCGGTGATCCTTTGCCGGGTAGTTCCGTTTGATGCTCATGTCAACCGACGGTTTACCTGTCCTGAATACGTGACCTTTGGGCGTTACGCTCGTACCTGATGCCGCTAATTTCGATTGGAAATGGCCGATAGGGAGGAATCCTGATCAGAAAGGGCCTGATTCCGGGTTCAGTTTTCACCGTTGGTTCCCCTCACCCACCGCCGAAGCAGGGACTCTACCGCGAGCGAACATGAGGAAAGGCTCGGTTCTCTGGGGGGCAAACTCCTGCTGAGACTGAGATCTTCGATCCTTCTGGTTGTCGCGGGGGTCGTCCTCGCGCAACCTGCCCTGGCAGCCGATCCGGCTATTTCGACCACCCTGCTGATGGACTCCCGGCGCGAACTGGTGATGGTCTTCTTTGGCACCTCGATGGTCTTCCTGCTGCTTTGGGCGATTCTGAACTATCTACTCGACCGCCAGCCAGAGGTGGGCCTGTTTGCAGTTCATCAGTCCGTGTATACCTTGTTTGGCATCGCCGCCACCGGTGGTCTGGCGCTCTTCCCTCCATCGCACCTTTCACAGCCTGGGCCTTGGGCCTACGCGATTCTCTTCTTCGCAATCAACTTCACGCCGGTGCTTTTCTGCCGCGAGTTCTTCAAGCTTTATGACCCGCATCCGGCCGCCGCGAGCGCGCTCAACCTGCTGCTGGGGGGCTTTCCAGTCTCGATTGTCATCTTTGCTCTCGGCTACAGAGACCTTGCGATCCACTCGAATGCCGTGCTGGTCCAAATCACCTGGCTGGCTCTGGCAGCGACGACCTTCGCCCTCCGCGACGAAGACTTTCCTCGGCGCTGGATGATCCAAGTCTTCTTCGTTGCGATCTGCTTGAGCAACATGGCCGTCTCGATGGCCGGGGGAGCCAGAGGAACCGCTTCAGCGCTCAGTCTCGGCGGCCTTCAGCTGCTGCTGGTCAACGGCCTGGCGGTCTCGGGCTTCTTCGTCGTCATACTGAAGGCGCGCGCGATTCACGCCCAACGGCAGACTCATCAGTCCTTCCTGAATCTGATGCGTGTACAGCGGAAGTTCGACATCGAGCGGGAGCTAAAAAGACAGGCGGAGCTTGAGGCGCAAACGGATTTCCTGACCGGGCTGTTGAACCGCCGCAGTTTTGTCGAATCCGCAGAGAGCGAACTGGAGCGCGCCATGCGCTTCCAACGGCCGATGTCGCTGCTGATGTTTGACATCGACCACTTCAAAGCGATCAACGACACGTGGGGCCACGCAATGGGTGACTTTGTCCTGCAGGAGGTCTCGCGCATTATTCGCGACGCGCTACGCAACCGTGACATCTTCGGCCGCATCGGCGGCGAGGAGTTCGCGGCTATCCTCGTCGAGACCGAAGGGAACTTTGCCTCCAGCGTTGCACAGAGACTCTGCACAACCATAGCGGAGGCCGTAATCGTCCCCGCGGGAGCCAAACGTATCCCGGTCACGATCTCGATTGGGCTGGCCCAGCTGAAGGGCCGAAGGATTTCATTAGACGAACTGCTGAATGAGGCGGATCGTGCGATGTACACGGCCAAGCACGCCGGGCGAAATCAGATCTCCATCGCTGCATAAGGACCATCGCCGGTCCGCGGCGGTCTGAAAGGTTGCTACTCGACTACCTTCAGGCTCGTCTCATCGGTAGCCAGCGAGTTACCGCCAACCCAGATCTTGTAGGTCGTCGGCTCGACGGTGCGCTTGATCTCGACGTTATAGAAGCTCAGCTCGTCAAAGCCCAGCGGAAACTCCACATGCTTTGTCTCGCCGGGGGCCAGGGTGACACGGGCAAAGCCCTTCAACTCCTTGACAGGCTGCTCCACGCTCGCCCACGTGTTGCGAATGTAGAGCTGAACCACCTCGGTGCCCGCGACGCTGCCGGTGTTCTTAACATCCACGCCAACCGTGACGACAGCTTTGCGCCGCGATGCCAGCACCTCGCGAACTGGAACGTCGGAGCGGCTGATGGTCGGCTGCGAGTAGCTGAACTGCGTATAGCTCAAGCCCCATCCAAAGGGAAAGAGCGCCGAGTTCTCCTCATCCACGTAGCGGGAGACGAACTTCTCCGGGCCGTTCCGCGGCATGTGGCTCAGGTCGCCGAGCGCTGGGCGGCCAGTGGGCAGTTGCGCGTAGTAGAGCGGCTCCTGGCCGACGGCCCTGGGGAGGCTGGCCGGCAGCTTGCCCGAGGGGTTCACGTTGCCAAAGAGGACATCGGCCACCGCGTGACCGCCTTCGACACCGGGGCTCCATGCCTCGATGATCGCGGGCACGTGCTGGGCGGCCCACTTTAGCTCCAGCGGGCGCCCGGCCAGAACCACGAGAATGACCGGCTTACCTGTGGCGGCAACAGCCTCGAGAAGCTGCTGCTGTGCGCCGGTGAATCCCAGCGTCGTGCGGCTGGCGGCCTCGCCCTCCATCCAGTTTGTGGGCTCACCAAGAGCCAGGATCGCCACGTCGGCTCTCTTCGCAGTCTCGACCGCCTCAGCAATGGTCTTGGCGTTGTCGGGGATCGGCGCGTTGTCTTCGGGCGCTGTCGGACCGATAAAGTCCACCCGGTTGAGCAGGTTGGCATCCTCGCCACTCAACAGGCCGCAACCCTCGGCATAGAGCAGCCGGTCGCCCAGGCGCTCCGTCAGAGCAGCTTTAAGCGTAACGGCATACTTGGGGTCGCCTGTCACCGCCCACGCTCCCAACAGATCGCGCTGATTGTTGGCCATGGGCCCGATCAGTGCAACCTTCTGCGCCGTCGCGACAAGTGGCAGCAACTTTCCGATGCCTTCCACCGGATCGTTCTTAAGCAACACAAGCGTCTCGTCAGCCACCCTGCGTGCCACAGCCCGGCGCTCCGGCGTTGCGTCATATGCCGGACCCTCGGCAGTGTAAGGATGATCGAAGAGGCCAACCGCATATTTGACACGAAGAATGCGTCGCACCGCCTCATCGACCACGCGCTCGGGAATCTTCCCCGCACGCACTTGCTCGGCGATCACCGTACCGAAGAGGTTGCCCTCCATATCCATGTCCACGCCTGCTTCGAGAGCCTTGCGGGCGACTGTGGGTCCGTCGCCGATCGAATGATTGATCAGCTCGCTGACCGCACCCCAGTCCGATACGACAAAGCCATTAAAGCCCCATTCCTTGCGCAGAACCTTTGTCTGGATGAAAGGGTTGGCGGTCGCGGGAACGCCGTTGATGGAGTTGAATGAACTCATCATCGTTGCCGCGCCGGCCTCAACTGCGGCGCGATAGGGTTCGAGGTATACCTGACGCAGCGTAATCTCGCTCATGTCGACGGCGTTGTAGTCGCGTCCGGCGATGGCGGCGCCGTAAGCCGCAAAGTGCTTTACGCTGACGGCGACCGAGTCCGGCTTGGAGAGATCGCCTTGCTGATAGCCCCTCACCCAGGCGCGCGCCATGGCCGACCCAAGATAAGGGTCTTCACCGGCCGACTCGATGATCCGTCCCCACCGCGGGTCGCGCGCGATATCGACCATCGGCGAGAAGACCCAGGGAATGCCGTCGGCACGTGCCTCTACCGCTCCAAAATGCGCTACCGTCTCGGCAGCCGACGGATCCCAACTCGCCGCAATCGCGAGGGGCACGGGGAAGGTGGTTCGGTGGCCATGAATCACATCCTGGCCAAAGAGAATGGGGATGTGCAGCCTTGTCTTCTCCACCGCGAGGTGCTGGTAGTGATTGGTCGCCTCGGCGCCCACGACGTTGATGAAAGAGCCTATCTGGCCATTCGCTGCCAGCTCATCAAATCTGAGATTCGACGCGCCGGGCCCAGTCGCATAGCCGGCCGAAAACTGCGCCAACTGTCCGATTTTCTCGTCGAGCGTCATCTGTTTGAGCAGAGCCTCAACGCGGGCGTTCAACTCAGGCGAAGCCAGTTGGGCGTTCCAAACGGGCATGGACTGTGCCTCCGAGAAGAGAACAGCGAGGTTGGTCATCAGCAGGAGCAGCAAAACCGGACGAAAAGAGTGAACTGAGCGTGGTCTCATGACTCGGTCATGATAAATCGTTTGGCGCTGGTCGATCAGGTCCATGGAGCACATGTCTCAACCCTCTTCCAGCGTGCACCCTCCCGTTCAAAAGAGTTCCAACTACGTGATTCTTCGAGCTTATTCACAACCGTCTCTCGCCGCAGCCCGGCGCAATGCACTACTCTTGCTTGTGAGGATTATGACTCCCAATCTTCGATCGATGCGGAATGCCCTGTGGCTGGCTTTTGAGCACGACGTGCTCAATACAGCCAAAGCCGCCGCATACTCCGGGATGCTGGCGCTCTTCCCGGCCCTGGTGGTTCTCACAGCGCTGCTGGCTCAGGTGCCGCAGGGAACCTCGCTGGTGGGCGAGGTGCGCGCCTCCTTCGAGCAGTTTCTGCCGGCTGACTCGATGGCGCTGTTGCAATATACGATGCAGGCCCGCCGATTTCACTCCGCGCAGTTGATCTTCTCTGCCGGCATTCTCTCAGTCTTTGCCGGTCTGGGCCTGATGCTATCGCTCATGGATGGATTTCGCCGCGCCTACCGGCAGCCGCGTGACAACTGGGGATTCTGGCAACGGCGTTTTCGGGCCTTGCTGCTGGTGCCCATCGTGCTGGTTCCGTTGTCGCTGGCAACGCTGGTGCTGGTCTTCGGCCGCCAGATCGAGAGCTGGATGATCAGCAACGCGGGCCATGAGTTGCGGCATTTTGTACTCTTCGTCTGGCGGTTAGCGCGCTGGGCCGTGGCGCTGGTCACGTGCGCAAGCGTGCTAGGCGCCCTCTATCACTTCGGCACGAGGCGCAAGGAACACTGGGCCTGGGTCGCCCCTGGTGCAGTCGCCGCCACAATCGTCTGGTTTCCGGCTACGCTGGCCTTCGGTTGGTATGTCACTCGGATCGCCGACTATTCGATGTTCTACGGCTCCTTCGGCGCCGGCGTCGCCACGCTGGTCTGGCTTTACATCACCTCATTCAGCGCCCTGCTCGGCGCGGAGCTGAACGGCGTGCTCTATCGGGAACGCCAGGAACAGTCCTCTGTAAGCCCTGACGCTGGCCTTTCCGGTCTGTGACAGTTTTCACAGACCATCGCACCTTGCCTCCCGCATAATGAATGTACGGGTGTTGCGCTCCCAAACGCAGTGCAAAGTGCAGCGAGCCGTTCTCAACTTCGGTTCCTCAACCAGCCCAACCCCTCTGGAGCAAGTCCATGTCATTCGTTCCATTGAACTTGATCGATTCTGCCCGGCAACGTCGCGCCAAGATTGTTGCGACGCTCGGCCCGGCGTCAAACACCGAGCCCGTGATCCGGAACCTGGTGCGTGCGGGTACCGATGTGTTTCGTCTGAACTTCTCCCATGGCTCCCATCCAGGCAAACTCGGGGTGATCCAGATCCTTCGCCAGATCAGTCGGGAGGAACGCAAGCCCATCTGCATTCTCGGTGACCTGCAGGGGCCCAAGATCCGTACCGCCGATCTGAAAGACCATCAGCCCGTGCTGCTACATGAAGGTGGACGGCTGGTCATCACGCCGCGCGAGGTTGAGGGCACGGCCGAGCTAGTCGGCACCACCTTCAAAACGCTGGCCGAGAACGTCGAACAGGGCTCGCGCATTCTGCTCTCTGACGGCTTGATTGAGCTGCGCGTCCATGACGTTCGTGGAGAGGATGTGGTCTGCGAGGTCATCAACGGTGGCATGCTCGGCGAGAAAAAAGGCATCAACCTGCCGGGCATTCCAGTCCGCGTGCCTTCGCTGACTGAGAAGGACGCCGATGATCTTGAATTTGCGCTCAAAAACGGCGTGGATGCCATTGCCGTCTCTTTTGTCCGTACAGCTGAAGATGTCCGCCTCGTACGCAACCGCGTCGCGGCTCTGGGCAAAGAGACCTGGATCATCGCCAAGCTGGAGAAGCCCCAGGCCATCGAAGATCTTGACGCCATCCTCACCGCCTCTGATGCCATCATGGTGGCCCGCGGCGACCTCGGCGTCGAGCTGCCCCCCGAGCAGGTTCCCGCCATTCAGAAGCAGATCATCCGCCGCGCCGGCGCGCTCCGCAAGCCGGTCATCACTGCCACTCAGATGCTCGAGTCGATGATCGAGAACCCGCGGCCCACCCGCGCCGAGGTCTCCGACGTGGCGAACGCAGTCTACGACGGCACTGATGCCGTGATGCTCTCCGGTGAGTCGGCCATCGGCAAGTATCCCGTCGAGGCAGTCTCAATGATGGCGCGCATCGTGATGGATGCCGAACGGAACATCAAGGAACTGACGGTCGATCGCCGGCAGCATCAGCACATTCACCTGTCGATTGCCGAGACGATCTGCGAGGCCACTGCCCATGCGGCCGATGATTTGGACCTGCGCGCCATTGCTGTCTTTACCGAGTCGGGAATGACCGCGCGACAGCTCTCAAAGTACCACCCAACCTCGCCCATCTTCGCGCTGAGCCCGATCGAGATCACCATCAATCGGCTCAATCTGCTCTGGGGCACCACACCCATACTCTGTCCCAAGGTCAACACCACCGAGGCGCTGGTCGAGTGCGCCGAGCAGTTGCTCGAGCAGGGCGGCTACGTGCGGCCCCGCGAGGTGATCGCCATCGTAGCCGGCACGCGCACAAAATCAGGCTCGACGAATTTCCTGCGCCTGCATGCGATGGGCGAGAAAAACCTGGGCGGGGCGAGGTTCTTTACTCCGAAAGCCGAAGAACCCGTTGAGGAGGCCGCCGCAAAACCGGAAGGCGCTGAGACAACCGCGCCAGCGGCTGCTCTGCCCACCACAAAGACGGCGCGCAAGCCCAGGGCCAAGCGTACGCAACTGGACACCGTCGCCTCATAATAAAGGCGTCACCCGCGGATTGAGGTTGCGTCTGAGTGCTCCGAGCGCATTCAGCGAAGATTATTTTGCCGCCAACTGCCGCAAGACGTACTGCAGGATGCCGCCGTGCTCGTAATACTCGATCTCCTGCGGGGTGTCGATGCGAACGGTTACGTCGATCTTCTTTGCGCCTCCGTCCGGGGCTGTGGCCTTTACCACGAGCCTCTTGCCCGAGCCAAATCGGCTGGCAAGCAGGGCAGCGAGCCCCGCGAAGTCATAGACCTCTCCGCCAGTGAGTCCGAGCGATTCCACATTCTGGCCGGCAGAGAATTCGAGCGGCAAGATTCCCATACCGACAAGATTCGACCGGTGGATGCGCTCAAAACTCTCGGCGATCACCGCGCGCACGCCGAGCAGCTTTGGTCCTTTGGCTGCCCAGTCGCGCGACGAGCCCGATCCATATTCTTTGCCGGCCAGAATGATGAGCGGCACTCCGCGTTCGGAATACTTTACACTGGCGTCAAAGATGGACATCTGCTCGCCCTCGGGCAGCAGGCGCGTGACGCCGCCCTCGGTGCCTGGAGCAAGTTTATTGCGCAGCCGCACATTGGCAAAGGTGCCGCGGACCATGACTTCGTGATTGCCGCGCCTAGATCCATACGAGTTGAAGTCAGCCGGCTTTACTCCGTGCTCGGCGAGATACTTGCCTGCCGGTCCGTTGGCCTTGATATTACCGGCCGGGGAGATATGGTCGGTCGTCACCGAGTCACCTAATACGGCCAGTACTCTCGCACCCAGAATGTCGGTCACTGGCGCAGGAGTCTGCGTGATCCCGTCAAAGTAAGGAGCCTTGCGGATGTAAGTCGAGTCAGCTTCCCACTGATAGACATCGCCTGTGGGATACTTCAGACCCTGCCAGTTCGCATCGCCCAGACTCACAGTCGAGTACTCGCGACGGAAGCCTTCGCTCGAGAGTCCCTTCTCGATTGCTTCGGCCACCTCAGCCTGTGTCGGCCAGATATCCCGAAGATAGACTGGCTGCCCGGCCTGGTCCTTGCCCAGCGGATCTGTCTCGAAGTTATGACCGATGCGCCCCGCCAGAGCATAGGCAACCACCAGCGGCGGACTCATCAGATAATTGGCGCGCACGTCCACATTCACTCTGCCCTCGAAGTTCCGGTTACCGCTCAAGACGCTGACAGCAACCAGACCATGCTCGTCGATGCTCTTCGAAACATCTGTCGGCAGCGGACCGGAGTTGCCAATGCAGGTCGTGCATCCGTAGCCCACAACGTTGAATCGCAGCTTTTCGAGATACGGCAGCAAGCCCGCCTTGGCGTAGTAGTCGGTGACGACGCGCGATCCCGGCGCGAGCGATGTCTTCACCCACGGCGGGACAGTGAGCCCCTTTTCGACGGCCTTCTTCGCCAGGATTCCCGCCGCGACCATGACCGAAGGATTGGATGTGTTGGTGCAGCTTGTAATGGCGGCGATCACAACCGAACCGTGGTCGAGATAGGGATCCGGGTCGATGCCAAATCGCTCCTTCACTGTTGTTGTGACGCGGAGTGACGCCTGCTCGGCAACGGCAGTGTCGGTGACAGTGCACTGCTGCCACATTGCCGCGGTGCGCGCGCCAAGCGGCTTGGCCGTCGGCGCCAGCAGATTTGGCAACTGCTGCGCGAAGCTGGCCGCGGCATCTTTGAGAAGCACGCGGTCTTGCGGGCGCTTCGGTCCGGCGACACTCGGTTCGACCGTTGCCAGATCCAGTTCCAGCGTCTGGGTGTATTCGGCCACAGGCGTGCCGACCGTGTGGAAGAGTCCTTGCTGCTTGTAATAAGCCTCGACCAACGCGATCTGTTCTTCGCTGCGACCCGTTAAACGCAGGTAGCGCAGTGTCTCGGCGTCGACGGGGAAGATGCCGCAGGTGGCGCCGTACTCGGGAGCCATGTTGCTGATCGTGGCGCGATCGGCGAGCGTCAACTCGGCAATGCCGGGGCCAAAGAACTCGACGAACTTGCCCACGACTCCGAGCTTGCGCAACGCTTGCGTGACGGTGAGCACGAGGTCCGTGGCCGTAGCGCCTTCGCGCAGTTTGCCGATGAGTTTGAAGCCCACCACCTGCGGAATCAGCATGGATACAGGCTGGCCTAGCATTGCTGCCTCTGCCTCGATGCCGCCAACGCCCCAGCCCAGCACGCCCAGGCCGTTAATCATCGTAGTGTGCGAGTCAGTGCCAACCAATGTGTCGGGATACGCAAATAACTCACCGTCAATTTCGGCAGTAAAAACCACCCGAGCAAGGTATTCGAGATTGACCTGGTGACAGATGCCCATGCCGGGCGGAACAGCAGAAAAATTGCGGAAGGCCGTCTGGCCCCACTTGAGAAATGCGTAACGCTCGCGGTTGCGCTCGAATTCGAGCAGCGTGTTGGCATTGAATGCCGCGACGGTGCCGAACTCGTCCACCTGCACCGAGTGGTCGATGACTAACTCGGCAGGCGCCAGCGGATTCACTCGCTCTGGATCGCCGCCCAGTGTGCGGATCGCATCGCGCATCGCCGCCAGATCGACGACCGCCGGTACTCCGGTGAAGTCCTGCATCAGAACTCGGGCGGGCATGTAGGCAATCTCACGGCTGGGTTCGGCTTTGGCGTTCCAGTTGGCCAGAAACTCGATGTCGCTCGCAGTGACATTCACGCCATCCTCGCGGCGCAGCAGGTTCTCGAGCAGGATCTTCAGGCTGAAGGGAAGCCGGTCCAGGTTGAAGCCGCGCGTAGCGAGCGCCGGGAGCCTGAAGACTGTGTAGCTCCGGTTGCCGGAGGTGAGAGTGTCCCGGCTGGCAAAACTGTTCATCTTAGGAGGCCTTTGGCCTTTCTATCCGCACGCAAGCGGATGCGCTGAGAAGAATCGAATGGGGAATCCGATGACTTGAGCTGCAGTTCCTGATTTCGAGAGCCACAACCTCATCGTCGAAGATAGCAAGCTCAGCGGGAAGGGTGTCGTCCACGGTCGGGCCGTCGGCGGCGAAAGCGCTTAAGCAAGGGTGCTTCCTGAACGGGGATGGCGGAGGCGCGGCACATCGGATCTGAGTCGATTCTAGCGCGTACTGGATGGAAAGTGAACCGGCCGGCTTCCCGGAATCCGGTGGTGTCGCGAGCCGGCACGACGTCTGGATTCCAGAACCGTTATCTAAAAAAACGCAAATTGTGAAAAATATCTTCGAGAACGCGCAACTTCACGGATCAGGCTGTGTTCTCTCCGTGCAGGGCAGCAGAGATAGCAATTGCTGCTCGGCCAATTAACGCCAAGTTGCTTTTCATGGCGTTGCAGTTTCTCTCTGGCAACCACCCCCCCCGGACACCAATTCGCAGAGAATGAGAGGCAACTATGGACTTCAGGACACATGGCAAGTACTTGCCTATCGCATTGATTTCGCTCGCAGCCGCAGCGCTGACGATCGCAGGCTGCAGCGGCAGCTCAACCACCAGCATCACCAACCCGCAGACTGTAACCGGCTCCTCGTTTGTTGTGGGCACCGATGCCCCAATGGCGAGCGTTACCTCGTTCACAGTGCCGATCGAAGGTCTCTGTGGAGTCACGACCGATCCAACAACCAATGTTTCGCAATGTGTGCCTTTAATCAGCGGCACACCGAACGTCGATTTCGCCCGCTTCAACGGACTTCAGACTCTATTGGACATGAATGATATTCAGGTGGGCACCTATACCCAAATTCAGGTCACTCTGGGTGCAGCTACCATCGGCTACCTGGATATGACACAAACACCTCCCGCCATCGAGACTGAACAAGCGAGCTACGCGTCCTCTTGCTCCTCTACAACTTCATGCACCTACACAGCCACACTGGCCACGCCGCTCGTCGTTACGCAATCGAGCGCACCTGTTGGCCTGCGAGTTGACTTCGATCTGCGCAAGTCGATCGGCGTCGATGGGAACGGCAACATTACCGGCACCGTCACACCCACCTTCGATATCGGCGTGGTCAAGAACAGCGATTCTGGCGGATACATCGACACGCTGATCGCATCCGTGGTCAGCGTAAACACGACCGGGCAGTCCTTCGTAGTGGAGGGACCACACGGACGCCAGTTCACCATCAATGTCAGCGGAACGACTCAGTGGGAGAACGGCGATACCCTTAGTTCGCTCGTTGCAGGAAGCAGCATTGTTGAGGTTTCGGGCACGCTTGACAGAGTTGACGCCACGCTCGATGCCGACGATGTCGCGATCCTCTCGCAGGATGGCTTCTACGCGGGTGGACAAGTGACGTATGTGACTCCGGCAACTGGGACGGCTACCAGCTTCGACCTCTATGTGCGCGGTCTGCTGCCCACTTCTACCGGGCTCACGCTGGGTCAGATCGCCACAGTAAATCTGAGCAACAATCCGAAGTTCTTCATCCGCTGGACTCACAATCCGCTGACGGAGCTACTGTTCAACTCCGGTACGATGATGCCGGGTCAGCACGTCGCGGTTGGCGGACCGGCGAGCGGCGCACAAAGCGCAAGCGATGTCACCGTGAACCGCGTTGTGCTGCGGGATTGGGGCTTTAATGGCACGGTCGTCGCGCCGAGCACGGCTGTTTCGGCCGCCGGTGTCAATGGCGCCTTCCAGATGCAGATCAACGGCTTTGCCGGAGTTCTGGTGCCGCAGACAGTGACTGTTTACATCGTCCCGGAATGCGCATGGCGGAACGGCCTGACCGCTATGAGCGACCTGAAGGCGAACGAAAATGTCCGCGTCGTAGGTCTGCTGTTGAATGTCAATGGCAAGCCCGTGCTGGTCGGGCACTACGTCGACGAACTCAATTAACTAAGGGAATCCATCCACACGCCGGAGCCAGTTTTCAATTGGCTCCGGCTTTTTTTAGGGAGAGTCGCGGTTGGGCGAAATCGCCGGTGCGCCGGATAATCATTCCATGCGCCTTTTTGTTGGAATTCCGTTGGCGTCCGCGGTGATCGACGAACTTTCGAGAACTGCGAAGAGACTGCGTTTGGATGGTGACGGCCTCCGCTGGACCGCGCCAGAATCGTGGCACATTACCTTGCAGTTTCTGGGCAATACAAGTCAAGAGCAATTCAAGTGCCTCGTCCAGCAACTGCGCACGCTGCATCTGCCGTCTGTTCCGATAGGCTTTGAGGGATTGTCGTGCTTCGACCGCAGCGGAGTCTTCTTCGCAGGTGTCAGAGTCTCACCGGAACTGCTCTTAGTTCACGAGCACGTGACCGCAGTGACTGCGCTCTGTGGTTTCGCGTCCGAACTTCGTCCCTATCAGCCGCACGTCACGCTGGCGCGCAGCAAAGATAGAGATCGGCGCTCAAGCCATGGTGAGCTGAAGACCGCGATAACTCATCAACCAGCCTTCACGCGCTTTGTTGCAAAAGAGTTTCTCTTGTACGAGAGCTTTCTTGGCTCAGGCGGCTCTCGCTACGAGGTTCGCGAGCGCTTCTCTTTGGGTGCGAGTTAGACATTTGGGTTGACGCCATACGTGTCCAGCACATCCTTTAGAGTGACCACACCCATCAACTTGTGAACATCGGCTCTGTGGACCACCGGCAAGAGATCGAGATGGAGTTCGCTCATCCGTTCCAGCGCGAGATACAGAGCTTGATCGGCGTGGACGTGGGGAAAGAGGTGAATATCCATCACGTCTCCCAGAGACGCCTCTCGCTGTTCCTCTGCCGCGGCACGCTCCAGGTCTGCTTTTGTCAGGATGCCCAGGAAGTAATCCTTTTCAACCACTGGCCAGGTATTCGATTGGCTGGAGCGAGTTTGCTCAAGAGCGTCGCGAACGAGCGTCTGCGCGGAGAGAACCTCGGGTGCGGTCAACATCACCTGACCGACGGTACGTCTGGCGGTCTCGTGAAGCGTGCCGCGGTTCGGCAGATGAATGCCATCCTGCAGAGCCAGCGCCTCGTAGATTGGCTGTTTCTGCAAGCGCTGCGAGATGTAAAGACTGGTCAGATTGGCGATCATCAGGGGAACGATGACCGCATAATCCCGCGTCATCTCGAAGATCATCAGCACCGAGGTCATGGGAACGCGCACGATACCGGCAAAAACCGCTCCCATGCCGACCAGCGCATAGGCGCCGGGTGTTGCAGTATAAGCGGGCAACAGATGATGCGCGATAGTGCCAATCGCGCCTCCGAGCATCGCTCCGAGAAAGAGGCTCGGGCCGAAGATACCGCCGGCATTGCCCGATGCGTAGCTGACTGTGACGCCAATCAGCTTGAGCGCCACCAAGATCAGCATCAGTTTAAGCGCCATCGAACCATTCAATGCGCTGCCGACGTAGGTATATCCCACACCCAACACCTGGGGTATAAACAGCCCCATCAGGCCAACCGCGATGCCGCCCGCCACCGGCTGCCACCACTGCGTGCTCCGAGGCAGATCCAGAAAGAACCTGCGCATTCCCAGCAGAAGCTTGGTAAACGCCACCGAAATCACACCGCCCGCGATGCCCAGCAAGGCATAGATTCCGAACTCCAGCGGATGAACCAGTGTGTACTCGGGCACTTGAAAGAGAGGATTGTTGCCAAGCACCAGGCGTAGCACCGCCCACGAGGTGGCCGAGGCCAACACGACCGAACCGAGAATCGGCGCATTCAGATCTCCCATGATCTCTTCGAGGGCAAACAATACCGCTGCCATCGGCGTATTGAACGCCGCGGCAATGGCTGCGGCCGCTCCCACGGGAATGAGGGCCTTCACCCTTTCCTGACGCAAACCAAGCTTGCGGCCGAGGACTGAGGCGATGCCCGCGCCAACCTGCACGGACGGTCCCTCGCGTCCCAGCGGAATGCCACAGGCCAGAGTCGTCGCTGTGCAGAAGAATTTGCCGAGAACGGTGCGTAGCGAGATGAATCCCTCCCGCGCAAAGAGAGCGGCTTTGGTCTGTGGTACGCCACTGCCGCGAGCATTGGGGAAGTAACGGTAAAGCAGGAAGCCCATCGCCAGCGAACCCGCCACCGGGATTGCAATCCGTCTCCACGGAGCGCCGCCTACCGGGTAAAAGCGAATTCCCACCCGTTCCGTGAGGACGATGAACGCAACCACGGCAAGGCCCGTAAGCGCACCGATCAGCAGAGAGAGAAGAAGAAAGACCTCATTCTCGCGCTCCTGAAACGTTGCCATCAGTCGCGCCGCAACCGCTGCGCGCCACTTCGTGTCCGGTTGATTCCCGGTGATCTCAGACGCCATATGACTAGTTTATTTGGAGAGAGTCTTGCCTGTTTTGGTGGCGGGAGGCAGGATCGAACTGCCGACCTACGGGTTATGAATCCGTCGCTCTAACCATCTGAGCTACCCCGCCGACAACCGGGAGGCTCGGGTTGCTAAGGCCCGACCGGAAGACCGGCAGGCCAATCGTCTGCCGCATCTCCCTCATTCGATGATAAGGGCCGGTTGAGGGCAGGTCAAACTCAGCGCGTCGCAGTTAACCGGAATGCGTGGGCCGCGTGGGATAACTGCCGCGCTGCTCGTGTAAACTCGGCTCATATGAGCGTTTTTCATGTTGCCGGGGTCATTCCTGCCCGGCTCAACTCTACGCGGCTCAGCCGTAAGGTTTTACGCGTCATCGCGGGCCGGCCGATGGTGGAATGGGTGTGGCGGGCTGCAACTGCCAGCGGGCTTATGGACTTCGTGATCGTGGCCACAGATTCCGATGAAGTGGCCAATGTTTGCCGTGAAAGCGGGATTCCCGCGGCTTTCACTTCGCTCGAATGTCACAGCGGATCAGACCGGGTAAGAGAGATGGCTCGGCTGATCGATGCCGAGATTTACGTCAATATTCAGGGCGACGAGCCGCTGTTGACATCGGAGTTCTTTCCTCCGTTGTTGGCTCTGCTCGATCGTCCCGAGGTCGAGGTGGCTACGCTGGCCGTGCTTTGTTCGCCAGAGGACGTCGCGAATCCCAATGTCGTGAAGGTGGTGACGGATTTGAACGGACGTGCTCTCTACTTTTCGCGGGCGACGATTCCCTGCGATCGCGATCAGGCAGGCTTTACCGGTTTCCGCAAGCATCTGGGGATCTATGCTTACCGCAAGGCAGCGCTGGAGCGGTTTGCCGAGCTACCGCCATCGCCGCTGGAACTGGTGGAGCGGCTGGAGCAGTTGCGCCTGCTGGAGAACGGGATCAGTCTCTACGTAGCCGAAGCGCCGAGAGACACGATCGGCGTGGATACGGAGGAGGATTTGCTACGCGCGGAGAAGGTGCTGAACGAGCGCATCGAGCGAGGCGCGGAGTAACTGACGATCTTGAGCCTTCGGTGCCGGGAGTTGCGCCGCATCACCCGATCTCGGGCCTTCAGGAGAATCGGAATTACGCGCAAGAACCGGGTAGCGCACTGGGCCACACATCGGCGACGATGGTTCTCGTGGAGAAGAAAACCCAACTCAGAATGCAGTCCGGCAGCACTCTCGAGATAGATCAAGAGGGTGCATGGAGTAAGCTACTCCGCCGCGATCCTTCGGCGCCGTTCTTTTATGCGGTGACCACCACTGGCGTCTTCTGCCGTCCCAGTTGCAAGAGCCGCCGTCCGCTGCGAGAGAACGTCCGGTTCTTTAACTCGACGAATGATGCGCGGTCAGCAGGATTTCGCCCATGTAAACGCTGCAAGCCAGAGCGTCCCTTGCAGGACAATCCAGTCGAGAAGATTCGTTCGCACATAGAAGAGAAACTTGACCGGCCTGTTCGGCTCGTTCAGCTGGGTAGACTCGTTCATCTCAGCCCATTCACCGTGCAGCGGCTCTTCAAGCAATCTGTGGGTGTGAGTCCCCTTCAATATCAGCGGGCGTTGCGCGCCGGCTCGCTGCGTGGCTCACTCAAACAAGGAGAGACCGTGACCAATGCGATCTACAATGCCGGATTCGGGTCTTCAAGCCGAGGCTATGAAGGCGCCCAGCTTGGAATGACGCCCGCGCGTTTTGCGCAAGGCGGAAGGGGCGAAGAGATCGGTTGGACTACTGCGCGTACGCCCTTCGGCTGGATGGTCGTGGGAGCGACGAAGCGCGGCCTGTGCTGGCTGGCGCTCGGGTCCACGTCAGCAGAGGCCGAGGGCAGCCTGCGCGAGGAGTTCCCGCTGGCGAAGCTGCGTCGTGATCCATCGTTGTCGCGGCTTGTGGAGATGGCGCTGGCGAGCGTGCGTGACGGGTCTGACCTGGGGCGAGGCCGTGGGCAAGCGCAGTCACTCGACCTTCGCGGAACGGTCTTTCAACTGCGCGTCTGGCAGGCGTTGCGAGCGATTCCGCGCGGGGAGACGCGAAGCTACAGCCAGCTGGCGCGCGAACTGGGTGAGCCCAACGCAACGCGGGCCGTGGCACGGGCCTGCGCGATGAACCGCGTGGCTGTGCTGGTTCCCTGCCACCGTGTAGTTGGTGCCAGCGGCTCGCTGACGGGCTATCGCTGGGGTGTTGAGCGCAAGCGGATGCTGCTGGAGGCGGAGAGCCAATAACGTCGGATCTCGTTGCGTCACTTCTGCCTGCTCGCGATTGCCAGCAACGTCTGGAACTGTGGGCTCTCGGGCTCTTTGTGCACGACCGAGGTTTGCACCTCGGTGAAGCCTGCCTCTTCGAGCATCGATTCCAACTCTGCCTCGCTGAAGCCGAGCCACTCGTCGGCGTAAAGCTCACGCGCCTCCTCGAACCGATGCTTGGCAAGATCGAGAATCACGATGCGCCCGCCCGAGCGGAGAATGCGATGGGCCTCGCTCACGGCACGTTCGGGATGCAGCGCGTGATGAAGCGACTGCGAAAAGAAGACCAGATCGATCCGCGCATCGCGAATCGGGACCCTTTCCATATCGCCGATGCGGAATTCAATATTCTTGACGCCATGGCGACGGGCTTTTTCGCGGCCGACCTCGATCATCTTGGCCGAGGTATCGACGGCGATGACCTTCTTAGCGCGCTCGGCCAGCAGCAGAGCAAAGGCTCCTTCACCAGTGCCGAGATCGGCAACGTCCATCGGTGGCAGCAACCGCAGCAGAGCTTCGGCCAGTCCCTTCCACGATTTGCCGGGAACATAATCTTTGCCGAGTCGGCCGGCGACGGAGTCGAAGAAGGCTCGCATCTTGTCCTGGCGCTTTTTGAGCACGCGACGCATCGCGGCTTGATCGGATCGAGCCTCGGGAATCTCTTTGCGCGCCTGGTCGAGGAGGCCGTTGAGCAGTTCGCCGTCACCTACCAGCCGATAAAGACTGCTTTTACCGGTGCGGCGATCTTCGACTAGCTTAGCCTGTTTCAGTTGAGAGAGATGCGTCGAAATTGTGCTCTGGCCCATGGACAGGATCTCCTGCAACTCGGCGACGGAGAGCTCCTCATTTCCCAAAATCAGCAGTATACGGAGCCGACTTGGGTCGGCCAGAATGCGGAGAAGTTTGACGATTGACGCCATAGTTTGTTTCTGATACATATCAATATATCACGATGTGACGATATAAGGAGAGCTTCAATGACAACCGCAACCGTCGAAAGCAAGGATCTGGCATACAAAGTCGCCGATATGTCGCTGGCCGGATGGGGCCGCAAGGAGATCACCGTCGCCGAGCAGGAGATGCCGGGTCTAATGGCGATCCGCAACAAGCATGCCGCAGCCAGGCCGCTGGCTGGTGTGCGGGTGACTGGCTCGCTGCACATGACGATTCAGACAGCGGTGCTCATTGAAACTCTCGTTAGTCTGGGCGCGGAGGTTCGCTGGGCAAGCTGCAATATCTTTTCGACGCAGGATCACGCTGCGGCGGCGATTGCGGCGACCCGGGTTCCGGTCTTTGCTTGGAAGGGCGAGTCGCTGGAGGACTATTGGGAGTGCACGCTGCAGGCTCTGAGCCATAAAGGCGGTAAGGGCCCGCAGTTGGTGGTGGACGACGGCGGCGACGTGACGCTGCTGATCCACAAGGGCTATCAGCTGGAAGAGGGCGACCCTTGGGTGCAAGGGGCCTCGTCTAACCACGAGGAGCAGGTGATCAAGAATCTGCTGAAGAGGGTCTATGCCGAGGATCCGAAGCACTGGCACAAGGTTGCGGCCGAGTGGCGCGGCGTCTCCGAAGAGACCACGACCGGCGTGCATCGCCTTTACAAGATGATGGAGCAAGGCAAGCTGCTCGTCCCGGCCATCAACGTGAATGATTCTGTGACGAAGTCGAAGTTCGACAACTTGTATGGCTGCCGCGAATCGTTGGCCGACGGCATCAAGCGGGCAACCGACGTGATGGTCGCGGGCAAGGTTGCGGTCGTCTGCGGTTATGGCGATGTGGGCAAGGGCTGTGCGCACTCGCTGCGGGGCATGGGTGCGCGAGTCATCGCAACCGAGGTCGACCCCATCAATGCTCTGCAGGCTGCGATGGAGGGTTTCGAGGTGACCACGGTTGAAGACACTCTCGGCCGCGGCGACATCTACGTCACCTGCACCGGCAACACCGACATCATCACTCTCGAGCAGATGAAGAAGATGAAGGACCAGGCGATCGTCTGCAACATCGGCCATTTCGATAACGAGATCCAGATGGACCGGCTCAACGCGGAGCCTGGCGTCACCAAGATGAACATCAAGCCTCAGGTGGACTTTTACACCTTCCCCGACGGGCACGGCATCTTCATTTTGGCCGAGGGGCGGCTCGTCAATCTCGGCTGCGCGACCGGACATCCGAGCTTCGTGATGTCGAACAGCTTTGCCAATCAGACTCTGGCGCAGATCGACCTTTGGGAGAAGAAGGACAGTTACAAGGTCGGCGTCTATGTGTTGCCCAAAAAGCTGGACGAGGAAGTTGCCCGGCTGCATCTCGAAAAGATAGGCGTGAAGCTGACGACACTGACTCCAAAGCAGGCCGATTATCTCGGCGTGCCGATCGAAGGGCCGTACAAGGCGGAGAACTACCGGTACTGACAAACGCGGTCAGTGAGCAGTAAACGGTTGTCGTTTCCCAGGTTTCGCGGTTGAGACTTGGGGAGCCGACCTCTCAAGTTGACATCAAGAGACTCCGGCGCATGTCTTTGCCGCTTAGTTTTTCTTTCGAACTGTTTCCCCCGCGCACGCCGGAAGGCGTGGCGAAGCTGCCGTCTATTATTAACCAACTTGCCGCGGTGCGGCCCGACTACTTCTCCATTACCTATGGCGCGGGTGGCTCCAATCAAGATGGCACCTACGAGACGCTGCTAACAGTCGTCAAGCACGCTGGCGTCGAGGTAGCGCCACACCTGACCTGCGTAGGCTCAACGCGCTCTCAAATCGCAGAGCAGCTTAAGCGCTACCTAGAGGCGGGGGCGACGCGCATCGTTGCTCTGCGCGGAGACCTTCCTGCAACGGCGATGAGTCCCGCGGCGCCGGGCGATTTCCACTATGCAAGTGAACTAGTCAGCTTCATTCGCGAGACTCAAGGGAATGCCTTCAAAATCGAAGTAGCCGCGTACCCGGAGATGCACCCGCAAGCCTCCGGTCCCGGCGTGGACTTTGAGCACTTTTGCCGCAAGGTGGAGGCAGGCGCGGACGGCGCCCTGACGCAGCTCTTCTACAACGCCGATGCCTACTTCGACTTCATGGAGCGCTGCGCCAAGGCTGCCATCACGATTCCGGTTATACCGGGGATCATGCCCATCACCGGCTGTGCCAACACTCTGCGCTTCTGCTCCGGCTGTGGTGCCGACCTGCCGCGCTGGGTGCGTCTGCGTCTCCAAGAGTTAGAGGATGACAAGCCCGCGTTGATGGAGTTTGGCCTGGAGGTCGTGACGCGGCTATGCGAAACCCTGCTGCGCGGCGGCGCTCCCGGTCTGCACTTCTATACCGTCAACCAAGCCGGTCCGACGCTCCGCCTCTGGAAGAATCTGGGATTACCGAAGCCAGTCTTGAGCTAGGCAGCTCGATTCCGTTTGCGCGGGAAGAGCCTGTGCCAGATGCGCCATGTGAAGCTATGCAGCAGGAGCGTCTGCTTGGCCTTGAGGGCGGCATACGAGCGCTCTACGTAGACGTCGAACTCTGGCGGCCAGCCGATGGTTGAGCGGCGTTCGGTATAGTCGCCCTCGGCCCAGCGGGCCATCACCGCCTTGTAGCCGACCACATGAGTGACGAAGTCGAGCAGGCACTGCGGCATCTGCTCCTCAATGATCAGATAGGCCTTTTTGATGATGATCTTCTCGCGCTCGTCGTTCAGGGGCATGAATATGGTGGTCATCCACAGCATCCACTCTTTCATCTCACTGTCGAGAATGGGAAAGCTCTGCGTCTTGCCCATCTTCTTGAGCAGCGAGCGATAGGCGATGTTGCCTGCCTGCGAGGCGACGTAAAGCGGACCATAGAACTCATTGAGGCGCCTGTTGACCAGTTCCAGCTTGTCTTTGCGGCGGGCCAGAACCTGGGCGCTCATAAAGGTGGCTAGATAGCCGACGAGAGCGAGAAGGATCGTCAATCCAGCCGCATTTTGCAGCAAGCTCGAAGAAAGGAACGTCGAGAAATCCATTGATTAGTCCTGGCAGCGAGTATAACGCGCCAGCGAGCAGTGCGCGCATCTCCTGCCGAGCCGGCTCACAGACCTCCGTGGAAGCGGCCGAATGTATGGGCGAGCATGAGCGACATGAGCAGCATACCCGCTCCGAGCACCAGCACATGTTGGGTCTTGCGCAGGTTGAAGCTGCCGACACGGCAAATCAGAAGGTAAGCGATGGTGAGGTTGAAGAGGCCCCACAGAACATTGACCGTCGAGGAGGACAAGCCTTGCCCCGGCGGCGACGCGAAGGGGCTCTGAAAGGCATGTCCCGAGATTCCGTTGCCGAGATGGGGCAGCGTATTTGCGAGGAACGCTCCTCCGAAGAAGTACGCAAGGTAGTGATACCAGCGCATGGTCATCTCCCTTCTGACTGCGAAACAATGTTAGCACCCCTCCTAGCTCGCTCCCATATAGACAAAGCGCGCGAGAAAGAGCGCGGCGAGCACGTAGAGCAGCCAGTCCTGCTTGCTGAGTTTGCCGGCAGCCAGATGGAGTGCGGCCCAGGCGATAATGCCGAAGCCGAGGCCGTTGGCAATCGAGTAGGTGAAGGGGATCAGCACCAGCGTAAGAAAGGCAGGGACCGCGACGAGCGGGTTGTGCCAGTGAATCTCGCCGATCGACGAGAGCATCATCGAGCCGACAAGAATCAGCGCGGGGGCGGTAGCGGCAGCGGGTACGATTCCCACAAAAGGAGCTGCACCGATTGCGGCCAGAAAGAGCAAGCCAGTGACGATTGCGGTGACGCCTGAGCGGCCTCCGGCGGCTACTCCAGCGGTGGACTCAACATAACTTGTCACGGTAGACGTTCCGGTCAGGGAGCCAAAAACGGTAGCTGTCGCGTCGGTGAAGAGAATGCGGTTGAGGCGTGGAATCGAATGGTCTTCCCCGATCAGACCGGCGCGCTTGGTGACGGCGACCAGCGTGCCGAGGTTGTCAAAGAGGTCAACAAAGAAGAAGACGAAGACGATCTCCAGTATTCCCTTGCTCAGCGCGCCGCGGATGTCGAGTTGGAGGGCGGTCTTGGTCAGCTCATGAATGCCTCCGGCGGCGGGCGTCCAGTGAGTCTGGCCCGTGGCCCAGGCGAGGGCGGTTATCGAGAGCACGCCGATGAGAATGGCGCCGCGGACCTTCCTGACTTCAAGAGCCACCATGACGAGCAGGCCGACGAGGGCCAGCACCGTGGTCGGATTGCGGATGCTGCCGAGGCCGATCAGCGTGTTCGGATCGCCGACGACCAGACCGGCTTTTTGAAAGCCGATGAGGGCGATAAAGAGTCCGATGCCGCTGGCGACCGCCGCGTAGAGTTCATGCGGAATGGCATGCAAGATCATCTGCCGGATGCCGACGGCGGTGAGCGCGAGAAAAATCACTCCAGAGAGGAAGACCGCGCCCAGGGCCGTCTGCCAGGGGACGTGCATTTTTATGCAGACGGCGTAGGCAAAGTAGGCGTTGAGGCCCATGCCGGGAGCAAGCGCGATGGGATAGCGCGCCACGATGCCCATCATGATCGAGGCCAGCCCGGCGGAGAGGCAGGTGGCGGCGGTGACGGCGGCCAGAGGCATTCCTGCGGCGGCGAGGATGGCCGGATTGACCAGCACGATGTAGGCCATGGTCAGGAAGGTCGTGACGCCGGCCAGGATTTCAGTGCGCCAGTTGGTTTTGAGGCGGACAAATTCAAAGTAGCCTTCGAGTTTCTTTAGCATGCTGGTGACTCTAGGAGAGCACAGGCGGGCTTGGCAGGCCAAGCCCGCCGACTAACAGCACACAGCCGACAGCGAAGAGAAGGCCAGAGAGTCGATTTGCTCATTGCTCATTGCAGAGATGGACATTTCAGAGAAAAAGTCGTTGTGGGGATAGAGCAAAAGAGCGAAAAGAAGGGTCTGAATCGCGAAATCATGCATTGCAGGTAGACATTTTTTCAAAAAGTCTGCCTGTATGGCGTTAGAGGACAGTAGTTATCCAATATCTGTAATCGTTTTCTCGCGTTGACGCGACGGGGGCGCGGCAGGATGAGGCGTCCGCGGCTGGGTCGCCCTCTGATTTTCGTTGTGCGACAAACTAACTTATCTGCAAGGACCGGGGCGTCCTGGAGGGTGCGCTCCGTGGCTAACGTTTCGGGATATCCCAGTCTTCGCTGTTATCCCCGGTCCCCAAATGCGAGGGACCGGGGGCACCCTCAGTTGAATAATCTGTGTCTTGGGGTTGTGGCCACTCGCCTATCGATGAACGCAAACAGACTTGCCGTTAGTGATCTGGCCAGGATCGGGAGCCATTATCCACCATCCCCAATCGCGAGGGACTGTGGGCAACTCAGTCAAATCATCCAGGCTTCTGAGATCGCGCTACCCGCAAATAAAAACCGAGCAACCTTGAATTTCGCTTGCAAAAAGCGTACACTTATGTGTACACATGGAGGCACCTATGCCTGCGATCAAAGTAGGGGTGAGGGAGTTCCGCGAACAAATCGCCCGATTCCTGGAGTCCGATTCGCCGGTCGCTGTGACCCGTCGAGGCGAGACCCTTGGAGTTTACGTTCCGACCCCGCGCAAATTAGTTAAATCAGCTGACCTGACTGAACTGCGCGCTGCGGCGGACCGCCTCGCGGCCGCTCTCTCCGATGAGGACGAGGAAGAGATCGTTAAGGAATTCAAGAAACTGCGCCGCGCAGGGAAGGCTGTCGCTCGCTGACATGATCGTTCTGGATGCCAACATCCTGATTCGCGCGATTTTGGGCAAGCGCGTCCGGCAGCTTCTTGAGACCTATACGGCGCAAGGCGTGCGGTTCTACGCGCCTGAAGTTGCCTTTGCAGACGCAGCGGAGTATCTGCCGGCTCTCTTGATCAAACGTGGGAAGTCCGAGAAAGAGGTTCCGGCAGCACTCGCCTACTTGCAAACCCTGGTCGAGCCCATAAACCAGGAGGAATACGACCTGTTCCAGGACGAAGCCCGAATGCGCCTGCGTGGCCGGGACGAGGAAGACTGGCCAGTGCTGGCTGCGGCTCTGTCGCTTTCTTGTGCGATCTGGACGGAAGACAAAGACTTCTTCGGGGCCGGGATTGCGGTCTGGACTTCTGATAGGGTCGAGATCTTTTTGAAAGCGCAGTCCAGGCCGTATGGAGCGTCGGTTGACGTTTTGCCAAAAGTTCCGGAGCTGCGCCTTCCAGCCGAGGTCTCAAAAACTCAGGAGGCTATAGGATTTCTGAAGTCATCTGAGGACGAGACTCCTAACCAACATCCCCAAGCTGACGTCGTTCTGGGCAATATAGACCCGGGAAATACGGGGCACCGGCTGGGACTTGGCGCGATGGTCGGCCAGTCAGATGAGATGAAGAAGCTCTTCAGCATCCTGCCTAAATTGGCTCAGATCTCCACTCCTGTGCTCATTGTCGGTGAGAACGGCACCGGTAAAGAACTGGTGGCGCGCACCATCCACTCTTGCGGACCGAATTCGCAGAAGCCGTTTGTCTCCACCACCTTCGAATCAATGGATCCAAAGTACGTCGAGTGCGAATTGTTCGGCTGTGCACCGTCCGCCTTTCCTGGTGCCAACCGGTCCAAGGACGGTCTGCTGGTTTCGGCCGAAGGCGGCACAGTCTTAATCAATGAGATCGCCGAGTTCTCATTAGAACTGCAATCCAAGCTAGCGCGTGCTTTGCTTAAGGGAGAGGCGCTCCCGGTCGGAGCAGTCCATCCGGTCGCTTTAAGCGTACGCGTCATGCTGCAACTAGGCGCAACTTGCCACTGATGGGGAGTAAGGGCTCTTTCCTCGAGGACCTGTACCTCGGGATAGCCGGCTTCAGGCTGTGTCTGCCCCCACTGCGCGATCGCCGCGAAGACATTCCGCTGCTTGCCGCCCATTTTCTCAACAGAATAAATCGCGAGCGCGGCACTGATGTTGCATTAAGCGAAGAGGCCCTCGCGGCAATGGAGCAATACTTCTGGCCCGAAAACGTGCGCGAACTCAAATCCATGCTTGAGCGCGCCTGCACGCGTGCCCCTATGAGGCTACTGAGGCCAGAAGATCTGGATTTTGATGGTCTCCCCGGCAGGAGATGAGAGAGACCTAATCGCAGTCTTGCTGGACTCGTACATTGGTATTGGCAAACGCCGATTGGGGAGGTGATCGAGCACAGATTGTGGCCAGGCTAGAGGAGCTTGGCGGTTTCCTTTGCGAAGCAGGTGACTATGAAGTCTGCTGCGTCTTGCTGCTGTCGCTAAGTGGGTCCTTCGACCGATCCTCATGCGATTCCCGGGGGGTGCGGAGGTTCTGTCGCGCGGAGTCCCATTCGTCGCAAAGAGTGCGATGAAATGGGGCGCAGCTTTTGCGTTGGCTTGATGGGGTTCGATCGTTGGCGCGGACCGGGAGGTCCACGCAACAGCCGGCCGGGAGGCCGGCGCTACAGTCTGGGTGGGGTGGCGGGCGAGAAGCGGGTTCTTCGAGCGCGCCAATCCACGATTGCAAAGGCAAAAACAACAGCAGGTCCTTCGACTCACCACCCCCGAACTGAAAGACGTTCGGGGCCCCTTTCGCTCAGGATGACAGGCTAGAAGCAGATCCTTCGACTCACCACCCCCGAACTCTACCCCACGAACGAAGACCTGTTCGCGGGGACCCCGGGCTGAAGAGAACGCCTGGGGCCCCCTTCGCTCAGGGTGACAGTGCTCTTGGGATGAGAGATAAGAGACGAGGAGCAAATGACGCGATTACGTTGCGCTGAGCCGGGGCTGACTTGATGCGACGAGCATTTTTGCAGGGGCTGAAGCCCTTCAGTTTTGTTGGGCGGTTTCGGCACGACTGAAGTCGTGCCCTGACGCATCGTGAGGCCCCGGGAAGTTCAACGATAGCCTTGGAGTCGTGCGCTGACGCAAATCGGCGCGGACCGGGAGGTCCACGCAAGAGCCGACCGGGAGGCCGGCGCTACAGTCTGGGCAGGATGGCGGGTGAGAAGCGGATGGCGCGGCTCGCGCGAACGACTACGCTCCCTGTTCAGCTGAATGGCTGGAGGTTGTTTCGTTTGGATAGTTGAAGAGGAGTTGATTGCCGTCGGGATCGTCGACCACAAGTAGCCGGTAGCCCCACCAACCCTCCTTAACCTGAACGCCTTTGGCCTCCAGTTCCGTGCGCAGATCATCTAGCGCGGCGGTCGCGGCCTCGTGTGTCGGCGGCTCCACGTTGAGGGAGATGAAGAGCAGCCCTTTGCCGATCTTGTCCGTCCACTTGCCGGAGAGGATCATTGAGCAGCCCTGCCGATCGACCTGCGCGACGTAGACTTTGCCGTTGTCATTGAAGCTCCACGGAGTGGTGAAACCGAGCCGATCGACGTAGAAGCAAAGCGAGGCCTCAACGTCGGTTACGTTGAAGATGGGGCGTGCGAACCAGTCTGTCATAGGCCAGGTCTCCTTTGAACGAAGACGATCTTGCCCAGGGATGAATCTACGAAGTGAGACGCCGCGGCTCTGATTTCGATTCCAATTTTGAAGGCTGGTCAGGCGAGGAGTTTGGCAGCCTCTTTGGCGAAGTAGGTAACGATGAAGTCTGCGCCGGCGCGGCGGATGCTTATTAGCGATTCGAGAATGGCGCGGTCGCGGTCGAGCCAGCCACGCTCAAAGGCTGCCTGGAGCATGGAGTATTCGCCGGAGACCTGGTAGGCGCCGATGGGTACATCAACGAATTCGCGTGCGGCGCGGATGACGTCGAGGTAGGGCATGGCCGGCTTCATGAGGATCATGTCCGCGCCCTCTTCGAGGTCGAGGTCGATCTCGCGCATGGCTTCGCGGAGATTTGCGCCGTCCATCTGATAGGTTTTGCGGTCGCCGAATTGGGGAGCCGAGTCTGCGGCTTCGCGGAAGGGTCCGTAGAAGGCCGAGGCGAATTTTGAGGCGTAGCTGAGGATGGGGGTCTGTGCGAAGCCGAGGTCGTCGAGGAGACGGCGAATGGCTGCGACGTGGCCGTCCATCATGTCGCTGGGAGCGACGACGTCGGCTCCGGCGCGTGCCAGGCTGACTGCGGTGTGGGCGAGCAGGTCGAGGGTGGAGTCGTTTTCGACTTCGAAGCCGTCGCGTGTCTCCTGCACGATGCCGCAGTGGCCGTGGCTGGTGTATTCGCAGAGGCAGACGTCGGCGATGAGGACTAGTTTTTTGGCGGCCGGCGAGGCCTTGAGAGCGCGCAGGCCCTGTTGCACGATGCCGTTATCATCGTGCGCACCGGAGCCTTGTTCGTCTTTGGATTCAGGCAGGCCGAAGAGGAGGAGGCCAGCGATGCCCAGTTGCGCGGCTTCCTCGGCCTCGCGGAGGGCTTCGTCGATAGAGAGATTGAAGACGCCGGGCATCGAGCCGACTTCGCGGCGAATGCCCTGACCGGGACAGAGGAAGAGCGGGAAGATCAGGTCGCCGGGCTCGATGGCTGTTTCGCGAACCAGCGCACGGAGGGGTTCGGTGCGGCGAAGACGGCGCATGCGGGTTTCTGGAAAACTCATGGTGTCGATTGTACTGCGAGGGAGCGATGGGAAGGATGGACGCTGATGCGCAGGCAACTATTGTCGCGGCGAGCGCCGACTGTGGTACTAAACAGGGCAACATGTCCGAGGAACTCAGCGTGGCGATTCCCCGTTTCGACGGGGCTGAAATGTCCACAATCGCTGGTTTGATCTGCCTGGCGCTCACAGTGCTGGCCACGCTTGGCGGAGGGTGGCACTATCTATTCGACTTGATCTGCGCAGTTCCTTATACAGCCGCGATTCTTTGGTTGATTCACAAGCTGGACGGTCGACCTGCCGCTAATAAGAATATGCAGGAGGAAGCTCCAGTGTGTAACCAGTCTTGATCGCCCGCCGTGGTTTTGATTCCGAGCTGCGCTCGGGAGCCCGGACTCGCCATCCCGGGTGGAAGTTGCCTCGCGCTTATCGCGCCGCTTCAATGAAGCCCTGAAGGGCCAGAAAGCGGATTAGGTGGCAGAGACCCGCGGGATTGACGTCGAAGAGCGGCGCAGTTGAGTATAACTCCGCGATCTGCAACCCGTTTTTGCTAGTATCTGTATGGCTATGCGACCTTCAGAGTTAACGCCCGCTGCCTTGCCCGAGGAACGCAGCGCGGCTTTGCCCGCGGTGGGCGGCGGTCGGGCTCGGTTGCAGGTTCCGCGCAGCATCCAATGGGCACAGGCACTGGTGCTGGTGGTGCTTTTCACGGCTCCAGCGGTGATGAGCCTGCGACTGGCTTACATTGCAGACCCGGACATCTGGTGGCACTTGCGATCGGCTGAGTGGATGGTGACAAACCACGCCGTGTTGCGGACGGATCCTTTCTCAAGCTTTGGCGCAGGAAGGCCGTCGGCAGCTTATAGCTGGCTCTACGAGTTGGTGGTCTACGGGTTGTTTCAGCGGCTGGGGCTGGTGGGTATTGTCGCCTATTCGACAGGGATGGCGGTGATCGTGGCGTTCGCGATACATCGCCTGATGCGGCATCTGCAAAGCGACTTTACTTTTGCGGTGCTGCTGACCGCTTTTGCGAGTTATTGCATGTCGCGATTCTATACGCCGCGGCCTTGGCTGTTCTCGGCTTTGCTTTTTGTGCTAGAAGTCGATTTTCTGATGCAGGCTCGAAGATCGGGAAAGCGGAGCGGGCTGCTTTGGCTTCCGGTGATCTTTGTGCTGTGGGTCAATCTGCACATTCAGTTCATCGACGGACTGGTAGTGTTGGCGATCGCGTTGGCAGAATCGCTGGCAGCGCGGCGATGGAACGCGGTTGAGACGGGGATCCGCGCCGGCTGGATGTTTGGCATCTCGAGCGCGTGCGTGCTGGCGACGATGGTCAATCCTTATGGGTGGAATATTTACAGGATCGCGTATTCGTATGCATCGCTGCCGGGCATCTTCGACCGCGTGACGGAACTGAATGCGATTCCATTCCGGCGCATCGACGACTGGTGCGTTTTGTTGGTGACTCTCGCGGCAGTGGCAGTGTTGGCGAGGGCGCGGCGCGTTGACTTCCTGGAGAGCGGGTTGCTGGTGTTCGCGGTCTATGTTTCGTTTCGTTCGCAACGTGACCTTTGGGTGGTGGTGATCGCCGGTTGCACGATTTTGGCCGCAGGACTGAAAGGAAGCGAAGAGAACCGGCTGCAGCTGAAGGCGGCGGCCGCGCCGCTCGTTGTGACCGGCACGATTGTTGCTGTGTGGCTAAGCGGGCTCGTGCTGCATGTGAACAACGCGCACTGCGGGACGATCTTGCCGCGGAGATGCCGGTTCGCGCGGTCGAGGTGGTGAAAGAGAAGGGCTGGAGCGGGCCTCTCTATAACGACTACACCTGGGGAGGTTACCTGATCTGGGCTTTGCGCATGCCGGTCAGCATCGATGGGCGGCAGAACATCTATGGCGATGAGCGGATCGACCGCTCAAACTCGACTTGGAATGGGCAGCCGGGTTGGGAGTCCGATCCGGATCTGGCCAAGGCGGGCCTGGTGATCGGGCCGGTGAAGATGCCTCTCATTCAGTTGCTGAGGATGGACCCGCGCTTTCAGCTTGCCTATGAGGATAAGTTGGCCGCAGTATTTGTCGCGCGAAAGGCAACCTCATCGGAGGCCGTGGTCAGTTCGACGACGCCGGTCCCAGCGAAGTAACAATGCACTCGCACGGCAGGCTCCGTGCCCGTTTTCTCGAGTGCGGTCGAGTTATTGTCTTAACTCGACGAGAGTTGCCCCTTGGCCGCCTTCGTTTTGCGGGGCTTCGGCCAGCGTGGCTACGTGGGGATGGCTCTTTAGAAATTCGCGAACGCCGCGTCGGAGAATGCCTGCGCCGTGGCCGTGGATGACGCGGACGCGCGGCAGGCCGGCGAGGAAGGCGCGGTCGAGGTATTTTTCCAGCTCTTCGGTCGCTTCGTCGACGGTGCGGCCGATGAGGTTGATCTCCATGCGCATCTCGTCGGTGTTGGCGGCGGTGACGGAGACGTGGACGTTCTTTTGGCGGCGGCCGGCGGCGAGCGGGTCGGGCTTTTCCTCGGGCTTTGACGAGCCGGCTTCGCAGAGATCGTCGCGTTTGACGCGCATTTTGATCGGGCCGAGGGCTACCTCAAAGAGATCTTTCTCGACCTCGCGCTGGACGGTGGCGATCTTGTTCATCGACTTGATGCGCACCTGATCGCCGATGGCGACGTGGCGCATGAGATGCGGCTGGGCGTTTTGATCACCAACGTCAGCGCCGGTGCGATGGGCGACAACTGTCTGGTTGAAGCTCTCTTGAAATTCGCGGCGAAGGCGCAGGATGCGGCGCTCGGCTTCCTTTGAGATTTTTTGCTGGCCGGCGCGATCCTCGATGGCGCGGACGTTTTCGCGCATCTGAAATTCAAAGTCCTTGAGCAGCGAGGCGAGCTTGGCTTCGAGCTCTCGCGTGCGATTGCGCAGCTCGACGTCGCCTTCGCGAACGAGGCGGGCCCGCTCCTGGTTGAGGGTGTATTGCTCGCTGCGTGCGGCTTTGCGCTCCTCTTCGAGCTGGGTGAGCTCGGCGTGCATGCGGTCGAGGAAGCGCGCAATATCTACCTGCTGCGAGCCGAGGCGCTCTCGTGCGGCGGAGATGATGGCGGCATTGAGCCCCAGCCGCTCGGCGGTCTGGATGCCTGCCGACGCGCCTGGTACGCCCAGCCGCAGTTGGTAGTTGGGTGCGAGAGTGACTTCGTCGACGCCGGCGGCAGCGTTGAGCACGCCGGCGGTATTGGCCGCGTAGACCTTGAGCGATGTGTGATGTGTGGAGATAAGCGTCCAAGCGCCCGCTGCCAAAAAGAAGCTCGCGATGGCGACGGCCAGCGCCGAACCTTCTTCGGGGTCGGTTGCAGAGCCTAGCTCGTCGAGCAGGACGAGCGAGCGGTTGCCGGCCAGCCGCGAGAGCCGGTCGAGGTTTTTGATGTGCGCTGAGAAAGTGGAAAGTTCGGCTTCGATCGATTGGGCGTCGCCGATGTCTGCGAGGAATGCGGTGAAGACGGGAAAGCTGGCTGCAGCGGCGGGTACTGGGAGGCCAGCCTGCGCCATCATGGCAAGCAACGCCGTGGTCTTGAGAGTGACTGTCTTGCCGCCGGTGTTGGGGCCGCTGATGATGAGCTGCCTGTTTGAGGCGGTCAACTCCAAAGTCAAAGGGACGACACTCGTGTTGGGGCGGCTGCCGGTGGAGCGGAAGTGGCGTTCGAGAAGAGGATGACGGGCAGCTTCCAGCCGCATCAGATCGGGCGCGATGGCAGGAGCTACGCAGTCGTAGTCTCGGGCAAAGCGGGCGCGGGCCTGGAGGCTATCGACGAGCGCAAGAACCCGCGCGCCCTCGACCAGAGCCAGTGCGTAGCCGCCCACCTGGCGAGTGAGCGCAACAAAGATGCGGTGGATCTCAGCTTGCTCTTCTTCAATCAGCCGGACCAGTTCGTTGTTCTGCTCGATGGTTTCCAAAGGCTCGACATAGACTGTCTGGCCTGAGGAACTCGCGCCATGAACGACGCCGCTGATGCGCCGCTTCAACTCGGCGCGCACGGGAATCACGAAGCGCTCGCCGCGAATGGTGATGAGGTCTTCCTGCGTCGCGCCGTCGGCGGAGAGTTTGCGCAAGGCGGCGCGCAGGCTCTCCTCGATCTGGCGCTGTTGGCGCTCCTGCTCGCGGCGGATGCGGCCCAACTCGGGCGAGGCGTTGTCGGCGAGCGAGCCGTCGGGTTGAATGGTGCGCTCGATGGTTTCCGCCAGTGGACGCAATGACCCGGTAAGAGCGGACGAAAGTGCCGATAGCCCCGGCATCTTGCCTGCCAGACGCACCGGAGGCGATTGCAACAGAGATTGCCACGAGGCCACGTCGTTGGCCAGACGAGCCACGGCCTGCAATTCTTTAGCTTCGAGCGCCGCGCCGGGAATCTGCGCCTTGGCGGCGTGTTGCGTGGGATCGAAGAGGCCGCCGACGGGAATGGATATCTGCTCCTGGAGCAGCAGCCGCAGCTCACCGGTGAGCTGATGCTGGCGAGCGATCCACTCTTCATAGGTCGATGGCCGGAGCGACAGAATCGCCTCGCGGCCAACGGGCGAGGCGGCAAAACCGGCGACGAGGGCCAGTAGCGGCTCCCACTCAAGGGCGGTGAAGTCGGCGTCCAGCACCGGCGACGGAATGGGATCGAGCAGAGACACGGCTGGAACTATTTTATTGATCCAGCCTCGGTCGGGGTCTTGCCTGCTATGGGAGTACTTGGCGGCCGCTGCGGAAGCGGCATCGCGGTCGGTGGCTGGTGCATGGTTACGATGATCGCGCCGGCTGGCTTCTTTCCAGCGCATTTGTAAGAATGCGGGGTCGAGGCGTCGAAGTACGCCGAATCGCCCGGTTCCAGCAGGCTTGTCTGGTCGCCATGGTGAAGCTCAAGCTCTCCCTCAAGCAGATAGAGAAACTCGAAGCCAGGGTGCATGTGCGCCTTGGGCTCCATCTCGCCGGTCAAGGGCTGAAACTCGGCGAAGTACGGGTCCATATCCCGGTCCGGCACCAGGTAACCCAGGCTCTCGAAAAAATAGGTCGGAGATCCCACGCCAGTCTGCGGCATCCGTACACGGTCCTTGCGCCGGTGAAGGCGGAAGACCGCCTGCGGATCGCTCTCGAAGAAGTAAGAGAGATCTTTGGAAAAGACCATGGCGATGCGCGCCAGATTTCGCAACGTCGGCACCACCCGGCCGGTTTCTAGCTGCGAGAGAAAGCTGGCCGACAGCCCTGTGTGGGTGCCCAACTCGACCAAGCCCATCGATTTTTTGAGCCGCAGCCGCCTGATTCGCTCGCCGAGATGTTTCTCAGCAATAACCCGCTCGGTGGTCTCAGTATCCACCTGGGATTTTTGTGTTTCTTCGTTCTGAATCGCCAGCGATTCGGTCATAGATCCTCTATAAGTCTTGGATTTTGAGCGACCTTTGGGAAATATTGTGCGCATCAACAGCAATTCTTATGGTACCAAAGCGATCTTTCTACCGCAATTTGCAGGCCCTCCGTCCCGATCTGGAAATGCCGGCCGCGCTATCCTAGAGTGTCCGGAGGAAGCTCGTGCCCGAAGATCCGATCACCCCTGCCGCACCGCAAGTCGCCACAATCGCGACCCTTGGCCAGTATGAGGGCCAGTCAGTTACGCTCAGAGGCTGGCTTTACAACCTTCGCGAGAGCGGCAAGCTGCTCTTCCCCATCTTTCGCGATGGCACAGGGACCGTTCAGGGCGTCGCACACGTCAAGAGCGTACCCGCTGAAGTCTTTGATGCACTCAAGGGGCTAACGCAAGAGTCTAGCGTCATAGTCACCGGCAAAGTTCGCGCCGACAAGCGTGCGCCGGGCGGATATGAGCTCGACGTCGAGGGACTCCAGGTCGTTCAGCGTGTGCCAGAATCGGAGCCCTACCCCATCACCCTCAAGGATCACGGCGTCGATTTTCTGATGGAGCACCGGCATCTCTGGGTGCGTTCGCCGCGCCAGTCGGCCATCTTGCGCATCCGGGCTGAGATTATGCGCGCGGCGGCGGAGTACTTCGATTCGAACGGCTTCATTCGCACCGACCCGCCGATCCTGACGCCGGCGGCGTGCGAAGGGACCTCGACGCTCTTTCCAGTCGATTATTTCGGCGATCCGGCCTATCTGACACAATCCGGGCAGCTCTACATCGAGTCGACGGCGCTGGCGCTGGGCAAGGTCTACAGCTTCGGACCAACCTTCCGCGCGGAAAAATCAAAGACTCGCCGCCACCTCACCGAGTTCTGGATGATCGAGCCCGAGGTTGCCTTCCTGGATCTCGACGGTCTGCTCGAATTGGCCGAGAACTTCCTCTCGCACATCGTGCAATCTGTTCTGAAGAACCGCGCCTCGGAGTTAACGGTCATCGGCCGCGACCCGGCGAAGTTGCAGGCCATCGTTCCGCCCTTCCCGCGGCTGCGGTACGACGAGGCGGCTGCAATGCTCAATCAGGCGCACAAAGACGGCCATCTCGAAGCGCCGTTTGAATATGGCAACGACTTCGGCTCGCCCGACGAGACCTGGCTCAGCAGCCAATATGACCGCCCGGTGATGGTTCACCGCTATCCGGCAGATGTGAAGGCTTTTTATATGGAGCCCGACCCTGCCGACCCGCGCTATGCGCTCTGCGTGGATGTGCTCGCGCCGGAGGGCTATGGCGAGATTATCGGCGGCTCGCAGCGCGTATCTAGTTATGAGTTATTGAACGCGCGCATCGAGCACCACAAACTGCCGAAGGAGGCCTTCCAGTGGTATCTCGACCTGCGCCGGTATGGAAGCGTTCCTCACTCGGGCTTCGGCATGGGCATCGAGCGCGCAGTCTCCTGGATCTGCGGCCTGGATCATGTGCGTGAGACGATTCCGTTTGCGCGGACGCTGCATCGGATTTATCCGTGAGGCGGCGGATAATCGGCGCGGCGGCTAACACAGGCTGCCTATTGCAACGAATTGCCAATGCGCGAACGGGCGCAGTTTCTGGTTAGCGTCCTTTGAGCCAGACGGGGTCTAAAGAGCTAAGGTTGCTTCTATCTTAGTCTGTGGCTCGTTGCTGCTGAATATCCTCCCATTTGTGGCTCGCCATGTTCCAAAGCGTCTCATAATTCTTAACCGATGGAAACGTCTCCGGGTTTGCCCTCACTCGTCCGACATTTCCTTCTCTTTCTCTGATGACGTGTTTTTCATGGACGACGTCATAGTAGTGATCCCAAGCTTTCTCTGTAGTGGGGACTGGATAGCGTCCGCTCCATATAAGAACTTCACCCAAAAGCTCTAAAGTCGCTTCTTGGTGTTTTGTAAATGCAACCCCTGCGGCACGCGCGTGCTCTGGAAGTCTGTGAGTCGTTGGAGCTGTTCCGCCCTTCGCAATGATTATGGCTTTCAGCAGCAGTTCAATAGATAGTGCCGCATTAGTAAGAAATACCCGCATTCCCATAGGAATGGAGTCTTTATGTTGCCAGAGAATATTTGCGCCCTCATGGAAGGAGATAGCGGAGCCATACCAAGAATCTTCGTTGGATTGCTGATGAGCAAATGTATGCCTTGCGATTCGGCGAATTTCTTTTCTGTCCATTGTGGCTCCGCCTCGTCGTATGTCTTAGTAAAGTACTGTGCAGTCGTGGCGTCGTTGCGTTTGGTGCCTACTTGCCGATTGCGCCTTCATCGGCGTTTAGGGCTTTGAGGCGCATCTGCGCCAGCCGGTACGTGGAAGTCGGAATCGCCAGAGGCTCCTTCGGCTTTTCAAGCTTGCGATAGTCGGTGATGGCGATCTCGCGTTCGCCATACTGCTCGGCGATGCGGCCAAAGGCGTACCAGTAGACATCGTTTGGCTCGTCGAGGTTGAGGTCGTCCATGCCGCGCAGCAGCAGGTCGTGAGCCTCCTTGGTCTTGCCAACTTCGGCGTAGAGACAGGCCAGAGTATGCAGAATCGACGGACTGTCCTTGGCAAGCTGCGTGGATTTGATGGCCTTCTGAATGTCGTCATCCTCAACCTTGCCGGTAAAGAGCGCGTACCACGCATAATCGTTGAGCAGGCCGGCATCTTCTTTGCCCTGGTCGATCAGCTTTTGCACCAAGCCGCGCGCAGCCGCGAAGTTGCTGCGGTTGGCTTCAATCTCCATCTTCGCCAACAGCACATCCTGATCTCCATCCAGCAGCTTCAGCCGTTCGTCGCCTAGCGCGATGGCCTCGTCGTTGCGTCCCAGTCCGATCAGCGCCTGCACTTTTTCTCTGAAGGCCAGCTTCGACTCGGGGACCTGTGTCAGCAAGGTGGAAGAGATCTCCAGCAGCTTGGTGTAGTTCTCTTGAGTTGAGTAGCCATCGGCCAGCGCCAGTTGGATGTTGGTCCTTTCGCGATCGGTCGCGGCGTCTTTGAGGCCCTCTTCGAGTAGCGCGACGCCCTGGGCTGCCGTGGCTTTGCTGCCCGCCAACAGCGCCGCCGCGGCCAGCTTCATCTTGCGTGCATCGGCGGCTTGGCCCTTGATCCAGAAGCGGGGAAAGGTGGCTCCGCCGAGCGGGTCGTCGCCGCCTTCGAGATGAGTGTCTTCGCGCAGCCAATCGAGGAGCGCCTTGGCGCCCTTCAGATCCCCAGCTTTGATGCGGTCGAGAATCTCCAAGCCAATCGCGTTGGGCTTGTCTTCGCTGTCGAGGAGCTTGTATTGCCCGTACTCCTTGACCACAAAGAAGGTGGTGTTGATGCCGCCTGGAACCTGCACGCGTTCGCGATAGCCGATTTCGTCGCTGCCTTCACCCTTGGGATCGAACTCCTGCATTCGGATATCGACCTCGACATCGAGCGAGTTGTCGTCGCGAGCCAGCCAGCTATTCATTTTCTTTCCGGATTCAAGGGCCTGCTTCTTCTCCTCCGCGTCCTCTGCCCTGATCACCGCGAGAGCATTGCGGCTTGAGAGCGCCTCAACCTTTTCCTCTGTCATCTCGGGGTCCATCGTGAGCAGAAAGACGCGCTTGATGAGATCGGCGGGAGTATTGCCGAGCTGCAGATCTTCGTGGCGCTGAGCGGTGCGCAGCACTGAGGCCAGGCCCATCGTCTGGGCGGCGTTGTCGCCGGCCGCGCCGGTCTCAAGAACGTCGGCGGCCAGCGAGTATTTGCGGATGTTCATCAGCATCCGGCCGGCAGTGCGCGCGGATTGTTTGAACGTGGCATCATCGCTTGAGCGCTTGTTAGCCTCTGCCAGCCCGGCTTTGCTGCCATGGAGCAGCGCCTCGCTGGCCGCAATCAGGCCAATGGGCTGAGGGTTGAGACTTTGCGCGGCTTTGATCGCTCCTTCGGGATCGCCAGCATAAAAGAGCGCAAAGGCAAGGTTGTTCGCGATCCCCAACTCCGACAGCTTCTCCTGGCCCAGCTTCTGGTACTCGGCGACGGCCTCCTTCATCCTCGCCCTTTCGCCGTCGCGCAGGCCGGCCGCGTCATATTCGAGCAGGACGGCGAGGTCGGCCTGCGTGCCATTGTCGTCGGGGTCGAGCTTGATGGCGGCGCGATAGGCCTCGATCGCTCCAGCCCAATCGCTGCCAGGCCGCAGGTTGCGTCCCACGAGGTCGTGCTTGAGAACCTGCGCCAGCGTCTTCTCGGCCAGCGCCGATTTAGGGTCGAGCTTCACGGCCAAGCGCGCCTCGGCACGCGCCGCTTCGCCCATTCCGGCTTCCAGCAGCACGTTGGCCACCTGCAGGTGATAGACCGCCTCGCTGGGATGCTGCGCGACCAGGCTGCGATATTCCGCCAGCGCCTCGCGAACCTTGCCATCGCGCAGCAGCACCTCGCCTCTGGGTTCGAAGTTGACGAGAACGGCGGAGCCGGAGGCGATCTCCGCCACTTTGTTGCGCAATTCGGTGGCCTCGGCGACGGTGTAGCGGCGCTTGACGGAGTCAAAGACGAAGCGAGCATCGACAACGCCGTCCTTTTCGGTAGAGAACTCCTCGGTCAGCAGAGCCGGACCCACGGGAATGCTGGCGTCTTTGGGCAGTTCTTTGGGCACAAATCCGCCGGGAGGGACGATCCTGTAACGCCACTCGACGCTGGAGGGCACGTTGAGCCACCAGTCGGCTGTGCGCGGCTTTCTGGGGGAATCTTTCTCGTCCTTCTTCTTCTTGTCATCCGCGTCTTCCCGGTGCTTCAGATCTTCGGGAAGGTTCTGGAAGAGGGCTTCCAAGCGAATTGCAGCCACGGCACTGTCAAGATCGGTATAGCCCCGCCGCGCCTTCTCGCAAACGAGCGTCAACTCAAACTGCCGGGAGAGGTCGGCCGGATCGGTGCGATCGACGCTGGCGAGCTTCTCAGCGACGTATTGGCCCTTGACATAATTCGTCAGGCCTTCGCGCTCCTGTTTGTCCGGGTTGTCGGCAAAGTTGGCGCGATAGTGCGACTCGAAGATTCCCTGGGGCTGGCTTCTCTCGGTCACCTTCGCCGGACCGTTTTCGCTCAGCGCGATCTCACGAAACTCCAGCACCACGTTGTCCTTCGATGAAGCCTCTGGTGTCTTGACCAGCGCGGTTGTCTCCGGACGCGCAATCAGCGCCAGCCTGCCCTGATCGTCGGGCGGCAACTGCCCCAGGCGCGCGTAGCGATCTGTCGCGTCGATCCAGAGCGCGGGCTGCTTGCGTTTTGGATCGGCTGGCACATAAACAATTGCATGGTCGAAGAGCCCCATTCCGGGCAGATCCACGGGAACGTCCGTCCACTCTCCGGCATTGAGCAGCGCAACATATGCGGGAATGCCCGCCGCGCGCAGCATCGTCACCAGCAGTGTCGCTTTGTCTTTGCAGTCACCGTACTTTTTGCTCAACGTGTCGGCCGGCTCATGCGGCATCAGAGCCGCCTCGCCAAATTCGATGCCCGTGTAGCGAACCTCGCGGTCAAGATAATCCACGAGCGCGCTTTCCTTCTTTGCGATACTCGTCTTACCGGCGACCAGCTTATCGACGAGCGGCTGCACCACCTGGGTGTCGGCTCGGCCATCCACGATCTCGGCGAACTCCGAGGCCATCGCATGCCACGATTCTCCGGTGGAGAAATCTATCTCCGGGAAGTACGGCACATCCGGAGGCAGATTGGGCTCGCGCGGCTCGAGTCCCTCGATCAGTCCCATTTCATAAGTGATGGTCACGCGCCCGTTGGACTCCGTTCGCACTGGCTTCAAATCGGGCAGCAAGGTGCTTCGAAAGCGCAGCGGCAGGGTCGAAGGAGCATCGAAGACGATCCGGCTATGCGCGACGGGGACCTGCTCGTGGCCAAAGGTGGAGCGGCCCACACGGCCCGTCGCGAAGAAAGGCTGCGTCTCGCGCTCGATGTACTCCTCCTCAACGACCACGCCGGCAGCGATGGCCGGAAATGGCGCGCGCAACAGCTTGCCGTCGCTGTAGATCTTGTAGTCGCCTCCCCGGGCCGGCTCTTCGGTGATCGCGCTCGGATCGAGCGTATGCACCGAGAAGTCTGGCGCGATGACTCGACCTCTGATCGCCGGCCGCGCCTCGTGCCACGGCTCCCAGCCTACCGAAAGATAATCCCATCCCTCAGCGCCCTTCTGATTGAGCACCTTATAGACATAGTGCCCGACATGCGTGACGCGGCCGTCCTCGTCGAAGGAGTAGCTCTCATCGGCTGCGAGTATCGCGGCAACCGCACCCTCTGGCGCGGGAACCGCCGAGGCAGCCTCATAGAGACTCTTCGCATCGACGCTGAAGGAGGGCGCCTTCCAAGGCTCGACGGCCTGCTGGGCCGCGCAGAGACTTGTTGACAGCAAGGCGCTTACGGCGCAGATCATGATTGCAAATCGGGCACGCAAAAAGAGAAAAGACAAGGCGTCACCTGCATTAGAGATATGCTCATCACGGTAAACTCAGCGGGCAAGATAATCAAGCGGGGTGATAGCCAGATAGTTACGAGAGTGAATCAAATCTTTGATAAGTTATTCATGTTCGGGTAAGAGCCAAGGAGATTGCGATGCATCCGACAAAACGAATCGCCAAAACCTTGCCAGCCCAAGTCTGGCCAATCTGGTCCGTTGCGCTTCTTCTCTGGATTGCGGCGCTGGCCAGCGGGGCGCAAACCGCACCCGTAGCCGGTACGGCCGCATTAAGCGAGCGGGATTGGTGGAAGAATGCCGTGATCTACCAGATTTACCCGCGGAGTTTTCAAGATTCAAACGGTGATGGGGTCGGTGACCTGAACGGTATCACCCAGCGGCTCGACTACTTGAAAGAGCTGGGTGTCGACGCGATCTGGCTGACCCCTTGCTATCCATCGCCGCAGGTGGACTTCGGCTACGACGTCTCCGACTACAGGAGCATCGATCCGCAGTATGGCACGATGGCGGACTTTGACCGGCTGGTCGCCGAGGCAGGCAAGAGGCATATTCGAATCCTGATGGATATGGTGATGAATCACACATCGGACCAGCACAAGTGGTTCATCGAGTCGCGCTCGTCGCGCACTAATCCTTACCGCGACTGGTATGTGTGGCGCGATGGCAAAGGGGAGACAGCCAGCGACCGAGGAGCGCCGCCCAATAACTGGCAGTCGCTGTTTGGTCACTCCGCGTGGCAGTGGGACGAGAAGACGCGGCAGTACTACTACCACAAGTTTTATATTCAGCAGCCGGATTTGAACTGGAACAATCCCAAGGTTCATGAGGCCTTCAAGGATATCGTCCGATTCTGGCTGCAACGGGGAGTGGGCGGCTTCCGCTTCGATGCCATCACCACGCTCTATGAAGATCCCAGCATGGCCGACGAAGGAGTGGTGAAGGATAAGGAAGGAAATGCGGTCATCAACGCATACGGAGATCCGCAACTGGACAATACAAAGACCGACAACCAGCCGGGGCTTCATGCGGTGGTCAACGAGATGCGGGTGACGGCGGACGCCTTCGACTCATCGCGGTTTCCGGGAACGCGCGTCATGATCGGCGAGACCTATCTGCCGAATATTGCCGAACTGGCAAAGATGTATGGAACGAAGAGCGAACCGGAGTTCGAACTTCCGATGGATACTCAGGTGGCCTTCATCAACAAGCTTGATGTCGCGCAGTTTCGCGCGAAACTGACTGACGTCGAGACTCGGATTGATGGCAATACTCCGCTGCTGCTCTTTGACAATCACGACAATCCACGGCTCGACAAGCGCTACGGCGACGGAGTTCACGATGTGGATATACAGAGGGTGATCTCGACGATTCTCTTTGCGAGCAGAGGAGCGGCGCTCTTCTACTATGGCGACGAGATCGGCATGACGACGACGCCTCCTACGCGCAAGGAGGACGTGAAGGATCCGATCGGCGTGACCGGCTGGCCGAAGGAAAAAGGCCGCGACGGCGAGCGGACGCCGATGCAATGGAATGCGCGGGCACAGGCGGGATTTACCGAAGGAACGCCGTGGCTGCCGGTACCGCCAGACGCTGCGACGATTAATGTCGAAGCCGAGAAGAAGGACGCTAATTCATTGCTGGCCTGGTATGAATCGCTGATCCGGCTCAAGAAGACCAAAGCGGCGTTGAAGCGTGGAGCCAATGTGATGCTCGATACCGCCAACGACAAAGTGTTGAGTTGGATGCGACAGACGCCTGGCGCGCCGATGGCCGTTGTGTCGGTCAACTTCACTGCCGCACCGCAGACCGTGAGTCTAAGTCTTCCCGGTTCTCGCGGCAAGGTGAAGACGTTGCTCAAAACCCCGGGCGCGGCCGATCCTGAATCGATCAAGCAGATCCAACTGGGTCCATACGGGGTTTATATCGGGCAAGTCGAGTGAGTGATGCGGCCCTGGCAGAGAAGAGCGCAAGGCCGCATGATGCTGGCGTGAGTGCTAATCATTATTGAGAGTCCAGATGATCAGCGAGGGCGCGTTGTCATCGACGGCTGCAAGGATCGATTGGTTGCGGCTTGAACTCACCGCAAGACCAAACGAACCTCCTTGCGCCGGATCGACGGAGATTTCCTTCACAAACTCGCCCTGCTTGGTAAATTCAACGATCTCGCTGGGCTGATTGGGATCGGAGTTGATGCTGTCGTTGTTGGTCACCAGCAGGTGTCCATTCGGCGCCGCTGTCATCGCCAGCGGACCATGCAGGTGCACATTGTCCGCGTAGACGGTGAATCCCATTCCGGCGCTCTTTTGGCGGCCGGCCGCATCGGTCACGCCAAAGATGGTGTTGTCGCCCGTTGAGGCCACATAAAGCAGATCGCGCGAAGCGTCGTAGACCAGCCCGGTGGGAGCGACAAAAAATGTAACCGGATCGGGACGAGCGACATATCCCGAGGCAATCGTCACCGCACTCGTCATTTTCAGACCGCTCGAGGTTACCTGAAAGTCGAGCCGGCTGATCGTTCCGTTGAGCGCATTGGCGACAAATGCCATTGCCCGGTTTCCTTCATCGATCAATGTCATGTCCCAGGGCGCCTGAATCCATGGACTGGTGACGGTCTGAATGAGCTGGCCCTGATTGTTGATCACCAGCAATGAGCCCGGTCCTCCGGCTGTCTGAGTCGCAGGCAAATCGGGAGAGTTTCCGACAACCACGAACCCTTTCTGAAGCGTGCCGAGGGCTGTCGATAACCCCAACGGCGCAGTGCCCTGGAAGAAGAGGGTTTGCGTGCCGCTCGGTGAGATGTCGACGATCGTTGTGCCGGTCCCTTGTATGTTCGCGCTGTTGTTGAAGTTCGAGACCAGAATGTCTCCGTGCTTCAATGGTCCCGATCCAACCTGAAAGTTATTGGGAACGAAGGCAACACCGTATGGATTCACATCGCCGTTGGAGGGCATGGTTGAGGCGATGACAACCGGGCTCGGTAGAAATGCGTCATTTGCGTCAATCCGCTGGGCGAGGCAACTTCCCGAAGCGGCGGCGAAGAGCGTTGCGGCAACTAAAACTTTGCGCGAATCCATGCTGCGGCGGCGAAGCGCAGGGGCAGTGGGTTCACACTCAGTTAACAATTCAGTGATCTGCATCTGGTTTTCTCCTTGGAGTTATGACTCCCTCTGCGCTGTTCCACTGCGGAAGCTTGCGTCGCATCAGACGAAGATGGAGTCCACCGCCACTCACATTAGCTATTGCAATGTACGACCGGTGTCATGGAGATGTAATTTGATTGTCGCGAGAGACGAACGCGCGACGCGAAGTACATCGTCTGTCCCGTTTTGCTCAGAGTTGAGTAGATAACTCAGAAGTGAGTTGAGTTAGAAATAGAAACGCGAGTTATCTCGGTGGCTCCATATTGTAGAGAAAATATGCGCGCAGTTCGAGATAGGGCCCGTGAAAATCTCTGGGCAGCGGCGGGTAATTCGAACCGGTGAGCGCGCCCCACGCTGCGCGATCGAGAGCCACATCGCCCGATCGGCCCTCAAGCACCATGCTGCCATCCATCAGCCGTCCATTGGGCAGCACCTTGAAGCGAATCGCGACTACGCCGGACTTGAGAATCGGCGGGTTGACCTCGTCGGGGATCAGCGGATCCCACGTGCGCTCCGTCTCCCGGTGCCAGCGCTGCAGCCAAGTGTTGAAGTCCACACCTTGAGTGTCGGAGAGAACCTCAACTCCACCGGTTCCCGCGCCGGGATGCATCGTGAGGCCGCCGCCTGAGGGCAGGTTGCTAGAACCCATGCCGGGATTTCGAGATGCGCCCTTCATCGCTTCGCGCAACTGGTCGGCGGGATTCTGCGATCCCATCGCGAAGTTGGGCCGGGCAGGCACCGCAGCGGGACGGGGCATTTCAATCTGAGGCTGCTGGGTGGGCGGCGGCGGCGGTGGCTGAACAGGCGCCGGCGCGGCGGGCTGGGGCTTTGGCTCTGGAGCGGGTTCGGGCGGCGCGACCTTCTTCATCTGCTCCATCGTCTGTTTGTCGATCAACGGTTGCTGTACCGGCGGCTTGACGATGGGCTTGGATGGCGGCAGAAAGGGCGTGTCGAGGTATGTAAAGTCTTTGTGCGGATTGATCGCGGAGCTCTTGTCGACGACCGGCGGTACCTTGAAGACATACTTGGGAAGCAAGAAGATCGCAGTAAGCACGAGGAGGTGGAAGAGAATCGCGAGCCAGACTCCCTCGCGCAGCCGGGCCCAGCGCCGCTCGTCCTCGAGCTCGCTGATCATCTGCAGCAGTTCGTGGGTGTCGTAGTCTACCCATCGTGAACCGCGAACCGCGGGCGAAGCGGAACTCAGCTCCTCACTCAATGCCGAGGCGTCCGAAGCCGGATCGCCTGCATCGCGAGTGATCTCTTCTGGTTTTTTGGGCTCGTTCACCTGGGTTGGCGCTTCGTCGGTGGGCATGGGTCCTGCGCAGCCTCTCTGGGCGCAGACGCGCCCCGCCGCTCTCTCTTCCTGTCCTTTCTATCTATTCTCTCATTTTGTCACTCATTCGGGGCAAATCTCTCCCCACGCCCCGGCTCGTACAATGGTTCCTGACAGTAAGACGGATTTGCGGGTGGAAGGGGACCCTGCTTGAAGCGGTTTTTCATCGGTTTGATGGCGAAATGGAAGCTGGTGGCGCTGTTTCTGGCCAAGCTCGGCGTTTGGGGCATAGGCGCGGCCGCACTGCTCGACTCATCGACAATTCCGATTCCCATGGATGCGCTTTTGGCCGTCTATGTCTGGAACGACAAGGGGCACTTCTGGCTTTATTGCCTGCTGGCCGCCGCCGGCTCGGCAATCGGCGGCCTCTTGCCCTATGGGCTGGGCCGCGCAGGCGGTGAGCTTTTCCTGCTGAAGCGCATTAATCGTGAACGATACGAGCAGTTGCGCACACGCTTCGAGCGCCAGGAGTTCCTGGCGATGATGATTCCTTCGACGCTGCCTCCGCCGACTCCCTGGAAGGCTTTTGTCTTTGCGGCCGGGGTCTTTGAGATGCGCGTTGTGCCCTTTATGCTGTCGGTTTTTGTCGGGAGGATGGTGCGCTGGCTGGTGCTCTCCGCGCTGGTGCTCAAGCTTGGCCCAGGCGCCGTCGATCTTGTGGCGCATCATGGAGCGGCCGCGCTGGCCATCGTAGGCGGCCTTGCCGTGGCGGGCTTTGCCTTCTGGTGGATGCGAAAGAAGCGCACCGGCAAGCTGGAGATCGACTGATCGAAGGCGATTGAAGCGAGCGCCTGAAGCCTACAGATCCGCTGTGCTGATCGCGGCCTCGGCCCAGAAGATGGCATCAAAGTAAAACTGCTGGACCTTCTTAGGATCGAAGCAGTTGCACTTGAAGACCTGATCGCATCCTTCCCAGTCTCCGCGTTCGTGGCTTTCCACCCAGCGCAGCAGACTCCTCTCACGGTTGGGAGTTCCCATAAGCGCCTGGCTGATCTCTTTGCGCAGCGGCAGTGAAGGAACGAGATCTTCCATCGAGATGCGCAGCATCGCGGGAAACATGCTTAACAGTCCCAGCAGGAATTGCTCGGAGGGGACCAGATTGCAGCAAGTCGCTGCCAGCTCGCAGAATCGCGCACGCGCAAAGGCCACGCGAAGAATCTCGGCTGTCTGTCCGCCGTTGAGGTCGCTGGTGATAGCCACCGTCGCGATGCGGCGAAAGTTCTCCTCTCCCACGACAACCAGCGCCAGCTCGATGGAGTCCACCTGTTGGCGGAGGGCATAGATTGGCGAATTGACGACTCGCAGCAGCCGGTGGGTGAGAGACGGCTCACGCTTGACCAGCGCGGCCAACTGGGCGAGATCGAGAGTCTCCTGGCGCATCATCTTCAAAAGCTGAATCTGAGAGAGGTAGTTAGCCGGGATTCCTCGATTCTTCAATAGCTCCGGCCGGCAGAAATAGTAACCCTGAAATAGCGTGAAACCCTCTTTGCAGGCTTGCTTAAATTCCTTCTGGGTCTCGATCTTCTCCGCGAGCAGGCAGATTGGGGTGCCACGCAGCCGGTCAATCAGAGCCTTGCGCTCCTCCTCACCGCTCTTCACGAAATCGACCTTGATGTAATCCGCCAGTTTGACCAGCGGTTCCAGCTCCGGTCTCCATACAAAGTCGTCGAGCGCGATACGGAAGCCGATAGCCTTCAGTTCGCGGCAGGATTCGATCAGCTCGGGCGTAGGCTCCAGATCCTCCAGCACTTCGAGCACTGTGATGCTGGGCGGCAAGATCTGGGCAAGCTGCTTTGACATCGCATCGGCAGTGCAATTGACAAAGGCCGGCAGGTTGCCGGTGAGTTTTTCCAGCCCGAACATTACCGCACTGTCGATTACCGATCGGGTGGCAAAGTCGCCATCGCCACGGAATGAGGCTTCGGGCCCCATCCGGAAGAGCAGTTCGTAGCCGTGGAGCCTGTTTCGTTTATCGAGAATCGGTTGGCGTGCGACAAAGCGAAGGCCATCGGTCGGCTCCGCGGTGACGGCGAGGCTTAACTCCGCAATTGCGCTTTGCATGGCCGAGCGTCCCTTCCGGGATCTTATCGGCAACAATCCCTGAAGTTTGACCGAATGCTGGCGCTGCGGTGAGTACTTTTGGGGGAAACGAGATAAACTGCACGCGAAAGAGGCTTTGCAACTACCTCTCCGCGGCTGCGGCAGCCACCGGCCGCCCGCTCATTTTTCGCACCAGCACCGGAAGACCAAAGGCCAGTCCGCAGACGACCGCGGTCGAGAGCAGGTCATTGCGATAGAAGGGCAACCCGGCGGCGAAGCATGTGGCCAGCCCGCCCAGCGTGCGCGGGTATGGATAAGCGGAACCACTCACCCAGACGGAATAGTTCGAGACGACGAAGAAGGAGGTCGGCCCGAGCAGCGCTCCCGCCGCCACGCGCACGAATGTCGTCTTGGCATGCAGGAGGATGAGACCGAGAGCCATCGCCATCAGATACCATGCCCACGAGGCCAGATAGCCCTGCCAACGGAAGGCGTAGTGATAGCTGTAGACCGTAAGGAAGTAGTCGGTGGCCATCAGCGCTGCCAGCGGAACCAGCATCTCCCGCCACGGCCGCCGTGCGCCAAAGTAAAGCAGAGCGCCGCCAACCGCGGTGAAGTTGAGCCAACCGGGGTGCGGAATAAGACGGGTCAGAATGGCTACGACCAGCAGGAGATAAGCAGGCATGGACACCTCTGATTTCAGGATTTCTGACAACTCCCACGGGGAAGAAGGCAGTCAGGCAGAACCACCGCGTTAAATTCATTCTGCGGGTCGGGCGTCGCCGGGTCAACCGAATTGTTTCACGTGATGAAAAACTCTTTCATTTGAAGATGCTATTTCTGCACCCAGCCGTTCATCGCTTCGCCGCCGTCGTCGCGGTTGTCCACGATGTAGACCCAGCCACTCAATGGGGGAGCTGCTGGCCGGGCGCCCGAGCTACGGTCCCCCCAGAAGATCGGATAGCCAAAACGCAGGTCGCTGAACTCGATCGTCGTCCATCGGCGGCCAGGAGGCAATCGAGGTGGATCGAGGCCCTGCACCCTGCCGGGAATCGGCTCGGGGCCTACATCGCGCACCACCGCCCAAGCGCCCCAGTCGAGATAAACGTGGCCGAGAAAGGTACGCTTTGCGGCCTCTGAGGCGGTGGTCGCCGGCGGTTTGAAGATCAGGTCCTCTGCCGGGTCGCTCAAGATCTCGCCGGAGAGTGTGTCGACCTCGGCAGTCTGGAAGTAGCCGTCAGTCTCCAGAACCGCGTGCCAGCGGAAGGGATTGACTGGGTACGGATTGAGCGCCACGCGTTTCATCGGAGCCGTGGCAATCTGCCCATTGTCGATGAGCATCCGCGCCCGCCCTTGCTCTGCCCAGCGCCAGCCCCAGATCACGACGATTCCGGTGAGTGCAAAGATCGCCCATCCCCGGCCGCGAAATGGTACGCGCCGAGCGCCGATCTCTCCGCCGATCAGCGCCACCAGCGCCGGAATCACAATCGCCGATCCCAACAGAGCCCAAATCACCGGCTCAACGATATACACAAAGCCACCGGCATACCAGCGCGGGTTGAAGGGATAAAAGGGACGCAGGCCGTAGGTGTTGGTCCAGTCGAGCAGCAAGTGACTCAGCGCAGCGATCAGCGCAGTCAGATAGAGCCATCCCCAGTGGATTGGTTGGCGCGACACCGGGGGAGCCTTTACGTCGGCTCTTCGGTGGCGCCACTCCGCCAGCCCGCGGTCAACGAGCCAGATCAAGCCAACCATGGCGGCAGCGACCACCGGCGCGCCGAGGAAAGAGTGCGTAATGCCGCGATGATGCTTCAGCTCTTCAACTGGTCCGGCGAACGACCAAGCTATATCCACGTCGGGAGCCTCGGCGGCCAGCACGGCAACCAGCGTGGCGTATGCCGTCTTGCGGTTCAGCCCCGCGCGGCCAATGCAGGCTCCGGTGAGAAAGTGTGTGAGGGGATCCATCGTGCTCTGCCAACCATACTACCCTGCACGGCCTTGACCTCGGGCCTCCTATAATTCTCACCATGGGCGAAGGAAGCCACCCAGAGTCATCTTTCGCGGAGCGCGTTGAACAACTGCGCGCCGAACTGCGCCACCACGAGCACCTCTATTACGTCATAGACGCGCCGGAGATCAACGACGCTGCCTACGATGCGCTGATGAACGAGTTGAAGGCCATTGAGGCCGCGCATCCTGAGCTGCTCACACCTGACTCTCCCACTCAGCGCGTCGGCGGCAAACCCGCCGAAGGCTTCAAAAAAGTCGCTCACTCGCGGCCGATGCTCTCGTTGGACAACGCCTACTCACCCGAAGAACTGGCCGCCTGGGATACTCGCGTACGAGAACTGGCAGGGTCTTTGCCGGTAGAGTATGTGGCCGAGTACAAAATGGATGGGCTGAGCGTGGCGCTACGTTACGAGCCGACAGCCGACGGAGGTTCCAGGTTGGCGACCGGCATCACCCGGGGCGATGGCCAGACCGGCGAAGACGTCACCTCAAACATCCGCACCATTCGCAGTGTGCCGCTGAGCATCTCGGCGGAAAAGCTCAAAAAGACCAGTCTGCCGCAGGCGTTTGAAGTGCGTGGCGAAGCGGTGATGTCCGAGGCTGCCTTCCTGCGTTTGAACGAGGAGCGTGAGCAGCAGGGACTGCCTCCAGCCGTCAATCCGCGCAACGCGGCAGCCGGCACGCTTCGAACGCTTGAGCCCAGCATCGTCGCCAAGCGCCGCCTGGACCTCTATGCCTACTTTCTTCTGGTAGACGGCGAGTATTGGCCTCGCGGCCAGCGGGCAACCCTCGACGCGCTGACAGCCCTTGGCTTCCGCGTCAATCCCAATCGCAAGCTTGTCGCTTCGGTCGATGAGATGCTCGCCTTCATCGACGCAGCCGAGGCCGCGCGCGCGAATCTGGGATATGAGATCGACGGCGTTGTCTTGAAGGTCGATTCGCACGCCACTCAGCAGCGGCTGGGCTACACAGGCCGCGCACCGCGCTGGGCGATTGCCTACAAATTCACCGCACGCTCGGGTATCACGCAGGTCAACTCGATCACCGTGCAGGTGGGGCGCACCGGCAAGCTGACCCCAGTGGCGGAGTTGGCTCCCGTCTTCATCGGTGGCACTACGGTGAGCCGCGCCACGCTGCACAATGCCGATTTCATTGTTGGCCTGGGATTGAGAATCGGGGACTTCGTCAAGGTCGAGCGTGGCGGCGATGTCATTCCCAAGGTCGTCGAGGTCATCGAAGACGCCGATCATCCCCGCGGAGAGACGGAGTTTGTCTTTCCGGCGAAGTGCCCCGAGTGCGGTAGCGCCGTCGTTCGCGCCGAGGGCGAGGTCGACTATCGCTGCGTCAACGTCGACTGCCCGGCCAAGCTGCGCGAGAGCCTGCTCCACTTTGCCTCGCGCGGCGTGATGAATATTGAAGGGCTGGGCGAGGCTGTGGTGGAGGAGCTGCGCAACAAGCAGTTAGTGAGGGGCGTCGCTGATCTTTATGCCCTCGATGCAGAAAAGCTTAAAAAGCTTGAAAAGGAAGTTGTTCGAACCGTTAAGAAGACAAAGGAAAAGAAGACCTCCATTGAGAGTCTGCTCGGTCCTAAGGCTGTTCAAGCTCTCCTGGGTCAGATCGAAAGATCAAAACACGCAGGTCTGGAGCGTGTGCTGATCGGTCTAGGCATTCGCTATGTCGGTGAACGCACTGCCGAGCTGCTGGCACAGGAATTCGGAAATATCGAAGAGCTGATGGATGCGAGAGCTGAAAGCCTTGAACGAGTAGACGAGGTGGGTCCGCGCATCTCCGAAGCGATTCTTGAATTCTTTGCAGACAAGGAAAACCGTGAGCTGGTGAAACGGCTTGCCGCCGCAGGAGTTGCGATGACTGCAGAGAAGAAGCAGCGCAGTGCGCAGCTCGCTGGCCTGACCTTTGTTCTCACCGGCACTCTGCCCACGCTCACGCGAGACGTGGCCAAGGCCAAGATCGAAGCCGCAGGCGGCAAGACGGCTAGCTCGGTGAGCAAGAAGACCAGCTACGTTGTTGCGGGCGAAGAGGCCGGTACCAAGCTCGACAAGGCACGCGAACTCAACGTTCCCGTGATTGACGAGGCGGGGCTTATAAAACTACTGGAATCCCACTGAAGCTCTGGCGGGCAAGATTCCTGTCGGCGTTGGCGGCATGTCTTATTTGATTGGTCAGGAAGGAAAGACCATGGAAGTGTTCTTGGCAGTTGCTTTCGTGTTTATCGGAATTGTAGCGTTAGCTTTTAGAATTCAGCGTTCTAACTCTGATCATCCTCCATCAGCCAGCTCCAGAATATCTCTCAGTATCGTAGAAGTTACGCAGACCCAAAGTCCAGTAGTGGCACCTGCTGGGGCTGCGAGGCCGTCTTCCCAAACTCTTCAAATTAAAGGTCTTCCTGCAGAGTTTATTGTCCTTGATCTTGAAACGACTGGGCTCGACCCAGCAACCGACGAAATCATTGAAATCGGGGCAATCAAGGCTAACCGCGAAACTGGCGCTCAAACGCGCTTTCAATCTCTCGTAAGGCCAAATCGTGATGTGCCCAGAAAAATCACGAAGTTGACTGGAATATCTCAGGCGATGGTTGATATTGAAGGTCGCCAGTTGGCAGGTGTATTAACCGAGTTTGTCGGCTTTATCCAGAATCTGCCACTCGTTACATTCAATGCAGCATTCGATATGGGGTTCCTTCAAAATGCAGCTAGGCGGCACGGGTTTTCAATCAGTAACCGCTACACTTGTGCTCTCCAATTGGCTCGACGTGCTTGGCCTACGCTGCCAAGTCATCGCCTCGTTGATCTTGCGAGGGTCCGAAATCTACCCAATGACGGCACGCACCGCGCGTTGGGCGATTGCGGGCGAGCCCTGCTGATTTTCGAGGCAGCGGCATCCGCTTGTGGCGGGAGAATTGAATGGACATTACCACCTAAGTCGACCGAGATCAAGCTCGATAGTAGGCCTATCGAAGCCGTTGAGGACGTAGAAATCATCGAGGAACCGGTACCACAAAGGTCGTTCCAAAAGGCAGTGGTCACCGTGCCAGGTGGGCTTGCAGGAGTTTTGTTGCATTTAGGAATTCCTACCTTGGGCGAGAGAACAGCGGAGTCGCTTGCCGGGCATTTTGGCACGATAGACGCTCTGATCGAAGCAACAAGAGAGGAGCTAGAGCGTGCGGAACACGTTGGCCCGCGCATCTCGCAGGCCATTCTCGAATTCTTTGCGCAGCCGGCGAATATTGCGCTCATTCAAAGCCTCAAAGATGCCGGAGTCGTGATGACCGCCGAGAGGCGGCAGCGCTCGTCGCAGTTGGCCGGGCTGACCTTTGTGCTTACGGGCACTTTGGCGACGCTCACGCGCGATGAAGCCAAGGCGAAGATCGAGGCCGCGGGCGGAAAGACGGCCGGGTCAGTCAGCAAGAAGACCAGCTACGTCGTTGCCGGCGAAGAGGCCGGGTCGAAGCTCGACAAGGCCCACGAACTCAAGATCCCGGTGCTCGATGAGGCCGGGTTGCTGGCATTGCTCAAAGCACAGCCCGGCTCCGAGTGAAACGCGCTTGATCCGCGCGCGGACGCAGGCGTCCGGACTCCCGGGAGATTGGCCTCGCGCCATTCATCCACGGAAAGATAGCCAGAAGAATCAACATCAGGTCAAACCACATGACGGCCTCACTATTCTTTATGAGCTGAAGCGCCGATGCGCCCCACTCACATGGCGTTCCCCGGCGCGCATCTCGCGCTCGCGTTCCCGCTCTCGTTCCCAGGCCTCGGCGCGCCAGTTGCGCGAGGCAAAGCGAGGCGGCTCGATGGCAGGCACCGGCTCCTCGGGGCGCGGCCTGGCAGGAACAACAATCAGCTCCATGGGCCCTCGCAGCGCGGGACGCGCAGCCGGCGCGGGCTCTTCGACGGGTTGGTGCGGCTTGGGCGGCTTCGGCTCTCGAATCAACCGCGCCGAGGACTCGATCTCAGTGAAGGCGGCGCTTGAGGTCAGGCTAGTGTCGACGTTTGCAACCTGCTCGGCGACTTCGTTTTGCGATTCATCGTCGATAACCTTTGACGGACGGGCGCTCACGGCCTTGGCCATGAAGTCGTCGAGCAGCTTGTGCAGGCAGGTTTGCCCGCAGAGGTGCTTCGAGCCGGGGCGCAGCCTATTGCGCGAGCTCCAGCCGCTCACTCGCAGCTCTCCTCCCTGGTCGTAGGCCACGAACCAGTGGTTGGTCTGTTTCTTCTCGCTACCGCAGATATCGCACGTTATCGCCTGCCGGATCACCCTGTTTCCCCCCGTCCGCACAGTCTTTCCGCGGCTCGATCGATTCGAAGTCCTTCCCCGTCTCCCAATACGGCAGAGATCTGCAATCGGCCGCAAACCGCGTGGCCAAATCCATCGGAGGACTCTCGGGATCGCCCTCATTTATTTCATCGCTGATCGCGGGGAATCAGTGAGAGCTGACCGGAAAGAATCCAGGATTGGAGCAAAAAGGAACAGAAGAACGAGGAATCGTGCTGAAACGGAACGCACGGGAGAGATTTTGAGAGAAGCAATCAACGGTGGGAAAAGGTTGAGGCGCGACCCGCATCGCGCCTCATTCGATGATCGAAAAGCTGTTTAACTTTGCCGGGGAGATTCCGGCCCGGCATTCACTTCGCCGGCTTGGGTGCGAAATAGCCTTTGCGCGTACGCACCTGGTAATGCCGATCGTTGCAGTAGAGATAGATGGGGCGAAACGCGCCGTTTTCCTTGAAGTCGGCAGGAGTATAGGTCAGCGCGTACTGGCTGCGCAGCTCCGTTTCGATGGATTTGAAGCTCTCAGACATCTTCTCGACCGAAGGCGGGAAGAAGGCCTGCCCGCCGGTCTCGGCGGCCATCTGAGTCAGCACATCGTCGCCTCGTCCACGGCTGGGCGTCCAGTTGGTGCTGATGGCGTAGATGATCGTTTCGGCGCGCTGGCATTCCTTGATCGCTTCGTCTTTGTAGACGCGGCTCTGGTTGTCGTCGCCGTCTGAGATCAGCACCATTGCCTTGCGCACCGGCTCCTGGCCGCGCGAAACATCGAGCAACTTGTCGCGGCATGCGGTGTAGACGGCATCGAACATCGCCGTGCCGCCGCCAGGGCGCATCCGGTTCACGCCCGCCTCGAGGCCGTCGATGTTGTTGGTCCAGTCCTGAGTGACGGTGGGTGTTACGTCAAATCCCATGACAAAGGCGCGGTCGCTCTTGGCCTTGAGGATCTGCAGCAGAAAGTCGACAGCGGACTCCTGCTCAAACTGAAAGCGTTGGCGAATCGATGTGCTGGCATCGATAACGATGCCGACGCGCAGCGGCAGATTGATCTGCTGGTGGAAGGAGGTCACCCGCGACGGAGCCTTTTGGTCGTCGAGCAGGGCAAAGTCGCTTTGCTTCAGATTGGGAATGTATTGCCCGTGCTTGTCGGTGACCGTGAAGATCAGGTTGACTTCATTGACCTTGATCGGAGGAAGCGTGTACACGCCCGTGTCCGAAGCCGGTTCGGCTGGACTCTGCGCTGCCGAACCCTGTGGTTGTTGGGCTGCGGGCGGAGTTGCCGGCGCGAGCTGCTGCGCATGAGAAGCTGCTGCCGCAAAGCCCACGGCGAGCAGGAGACCTGAGATGTTTCTGTTCATAGCTCTACCATTTTAGCAACGGTTGCGGATTTTCGGGTTATTGCTTTGACGTGGGGACCACGGAATCGGTTTGCCCGGCCTCCAGCCGGCTTAAGAAAGCCTCCAACTCCACCGGCAGAGGCGCCTCCAGTTGCAGCAGCTTACCGGTTTTGGGTTGCGGAAACTCGAGCCGCGCCGCGTGAAGGAAGTTGCGGCCGAGTTTCAGCCTCTCCGGCTCCGACTTTCGCCGCGCGGCCTTGGAGGTCGCGGCCTGCGAGGCCACCTGGTCGGTCAACTGGCCAGCGCCGCCATAGAGCGTGTCGCCGACCACGGGGTGACCAATGGACGCCATGTGCACGCGGATCTGATGTGTCCGGCCGGTTTCGATGCGAAGCTTAATCAGGGAGAACTTTCCAAAGCGATTCACGAGCCGCCGGACGACCTCGTAGTGCGTCACAGCCGTGCGAGCATCGCCCAGGGGCTTGGCCGTCATGCGCGTGCGCCGCATCGGATCGCGGCCCACACTCGCGTTGATGGTGCCCTTCGTCCGTTCAACCGCGCCCTGGACCAAAGCTACATAGGTTTTTTTGATCTTCCGGCTCGAGAACATCTCGGCCAGCGCAGCGTGAGTCCGGTCGTTTTTCGCGACGACAATCAGGCCACTCGTATCCTTATCGAGGCGGTGAACGATGCCGGGGCGCAGATCGCCTCCGGTGGCCGAAAGCGCCTTGAAGCGGTAAAGCAGGGCGTTGACCAGCGTACCGCGGCTGCGGGCATCGTCACTCGCGCCCGAGCCGGCATGAACCATCATTCCGGCGGGCTTGTTGATCACGGCGAGATCGGCGTCTTCGTAAACCACATCGAGAGGAATCTCTTCGGGCTCGGCCTTGAGCGGCGCGGGATGCGGCTCGCCCGTAATGTCGATGCGCTCGCCTCCGCGCAGCTTCAGCGAAGCTTTCTCGACGGATCCGTTGACCAGCACATCGCCCTGGTCGATGAGCAGTTGCACACGCGAGCGGCTCACGCCCTCAAGCTGCGCAACCAGAAACTGGTCGAGCCGCTGGCCCTTGGCCTCGGCTGTTGCCTCGATTGTGTGCAGTTCAGCCATGAGCGGCCTCGTTGTTGATTCGCGACGAACCTCGTTCCAGCAGCACGAGGCCGCCGGCAACCACCATCATCGCGGCCGCGGCCTGGGGCCAGTCGAGCGCGCCGGCAAGGAGCGAGCCGCGCCCCTCGGGATCGCGCCAGAACTCGGTGACGAAGACGGCCACGCCTGCGCCCAGCAGCATCAATCCGGAGGCATCGCCCTGCTGGCGGCGGCGCGGCAACCAGAACAGCAGAAGGATTGCGAGAATGAAAAATGCCAGCGCCGCGTAGGCCTGCACTGGATGAACAGGAACGCCGAGGGGTGTGCCGCTCCAGCGTGCGGCCAAAATGTGCGTGTACGTGACGGCCCAGTGTGTCGCGATGCCTCCGGCCTCGACACCGTAGCCAGGGCCGGCCAGCAGAGCACCGATTTGCTCGAAGGCGAGAGCAAGCGCAACAGGCGCGGCCAGGGCATCGGCTGTGGTCCACAACGGAAGCCGCTGCCGGCGTCCATACAGTACCGCAACGATCGCGCCGGCTAGCGCTTCGAAGGCTCCCAGCAGCGGGTGATGGATCATGGACAGTCCCAGGACCCACATCGGATGCGCACGCAGATCGGGGAAGTTCAACGCCACCAGCAGCAACCGCGAAGCGATCAGCTCAGCGAAGAGCGCAACGATACACAGCGTCCACACTTTGCCCGCATCGATGCCAACCAGGCGCGCCGTGCGCTGCGTCAAAAACAAAGCCAGCAGCACGCCGAGCGCAGCCGAAGCGCCGTAGGCCGGGATGAGTATGGAGCCGATATGAAAGAGGACTGGGTGCACCTCAGGTCAGAATACGGCATGCAAGCTTAGAGGGATGCGAGCAGATTTTGCGGAGAGATAGAATCCGACCCGCTGGGCCGTGGTTGATGCGCCGGTGAACCCGTCCTAAGACGGTGGGGCTCTCCGCGGTTCATTAGGCATTCCGGACTGGCGGACACGGCACACAGAACCGATTGTCGAGTTGAGCCCCTGTTCATTGAATGTTGGTTCAACCAGCGTTGATCGCCCACCTGCTTTGCAG